>Ga0209160_1002820_pt1 | contig 14382 bp, 10 predicted proteins | sample GraSoiAngelo_153_FD_186167 | JGI IMG/M metagenome (GOLD analysis project Ga0209160, IMG submission 186167) | Grasslands soil microbial communities from the Angelo Coastal Reserve, California, USA - 14_1009_12_40cm (SPAdes) (version 2) | ecosystem: Environmental > Terrestrial > Soil > Grasslands ...
GGCCGCCCGGCCAGGATCCGCTTCAAGAACATCGGCACCGATTCACCCGTCTCCCGCCCGCCACCCCATTTCTTCCCCGGTGACAGCGCGTCAACGCGCGCGTGGAGCCGCGTGTCGTCCGGCCGCTGCGTCAGCAGCGCTTGATACACGCGCAGCGCCTCCTCCGGGTGCCCCTGCTTGAGATACAGGTCCGCCATCGTTTCGGTGACGACCGGCTCGGCGCGCGAGAGCGCCGCCGTATCCGCCGCGCCGTCATCGTCCGATAACACGACCGCCGCGGGTGGCGCCTCTTCGACGAAAGGCGGCGCTTGCGGTGGCGGGGGGAGGGGCGGAGGCGGGGGTGCGAGCGGCGTGGGCCACGCCGGCTGAGACGGGGCCACGGCGGAAGGGGGCGAGGCGACCGCCGGCGGCCGAGGCGGTGTCACGTCCTCCGGCATGATCAGGGGCAGGTCCACCGTCGGCAGATCCGGCTCAGGCTCGGGGGTCGCATCCGCCGGTGCGCCGAACGTGCCGCTCTCGTACTGCGTGGCGGCCAGCCCCTCGACCTCGAGCTCCTGCGGCTTGAGCGCCACTTCCTCCTGAATCTCGAGACCCTCGGCCTTGGCCGCATCGTGTGCCACGGCGTTGAAATCCAAGGTCCCGTCGAATGTCTCGATGTCTCCAGTCTGCGGCTTCACCTCGAGCTGCGGCGTCACCGGTTCCTCGACCGTGTGCTCCAGAACGAATTCGGGGCGCGGCATCGGCGCGGTGATCGTCCCGCCCGCCGCGGGCCGCTCCGGGACGAGCACGGCCGGCGGGGGCATCGGAACGGGGGCGGCTGGTGGGATGGGCTTCGGCGCGGCCTGGGCCGCCTTCCCCTTGTTACGGGCCAGCCCCTCGGCGGCATCGCCGTTCATCGGATCGGCGGTAAGCAGCCGCGACAACCATTGCCCCGCCTCGTCGTACCGTCCCCCCCGCTCCGCGATGTCGGCGAGCAGCTTGAGCGCGAGGACGTTTTCGGGGTCCAAGTCCAGGACCTTGCGGAACACCTGCGACGCGGTGGTGTCGTTCTTCAGGTCGAGGAAGCAGCGCCCGTAGACTATGTGGGCGCTGACGTAATCGGGGTGCCGCTCGAGCCCCGACTTGCACAGTTCGATGGCTCTATCTAGTTCCCCCGCTTTGCGATAGGCGTCCGCCAAGGGCGCGAAGTTGCGGCCCTTGGGGTTCTCGGCCCATCGCTTTTCGAGCTTTTCTATTTCGCTGGTATAGGCCACGGCCTAAGTTCTTGGGGGAATTGGTCGAAGATAGTGTTCGGCCGGCGCCGCTGTCAATCGGAATTGGGTCCCCGTCGCTTGAGTTTCCTCGTTGTCGTTCTTAGACTTATGCCCCCTCCCGTCCCCTCTGGCCCGGAGCTGCACGTCCTATGATGCGCTCCATGCGCGTGATTTATAAGCCCGTGTTCGTCGTCGTGGCGGTCTCGTTCATCGGCTGGCTGGCCTACGGCCAGGTGACGGACATTCTGGGCGGCGGGCGCGACGTGGTCCTCAAGGTCAATGGCCAGATCGTGCGCGCCACCCAATTCCAGGCGGCGCTCCAGAACGCGATCGAAGAATCGCGCCGCCGGGGCGGCGGGCGGCTGAGTCGCGAGGACGAGCAGCAGCTCCAGGACCAAGTCACCGACCAGTTCATCCAGCGGATTCTGCTCGAGCGCGAATACCACCGGCTCGGTATCCAGGTCTCCGACGACGAGATCCGCCAGATCGCACGCAGCACGCCGCCGCCGCAGATCCTGCGACAGATCATGGAGGACCCGACCTTCCAGACGAACGGTCAGTTCGACATCACGAAATGGCAGCGTTACCTGGGGAGCGCGAGCGAGGAGTTTCGAGCGCAAATCGAGCAGCTGTACCGCGAATACCTCCCGGAGCGCAAGCTGGAGGAGTACCTCACGGCTGACGTGTACGCCTCCGACGCGAAGCTGTGGCGCATCTGGCGCGATCAGCACGAGTCGGTGACCGTCGCCGTACTCGCCTTCCGCCCGGAACAGATCCCTGACTCACTCGCCGGGGTAACGGACGCCGAGCTCGAGCGCTACTACACGACTCACAGGGACGAATTCAAGCGTCCGGCGACGGCCTGGCTGAGCTACCTGGCGCAGCCGAAGGTGCCTGACGCCGCCGACACGGCCGCGGCGCTCACCAGAGCGCGGCGGCTCCGGGCGGAGGTCGCGGGCGGCGCGGCGAAGTTCGAGGACGTGGCGAAGAAGGAGTCCGCCGATTCGGTCTCCGGCGCGCGCGGCGGCGATCTCGGCTGGGTGAAGCGCAACGAAGGTGGCTTCGATCCGCAATTCCTCGCGGCGCTGCGGCGACTCACGCCGGGGGAGCTCAGCCAGCCGGCGCTATCGAGCTTCGGCTATCATTTGATCCGCGTCGACGCGGCGAAAGGCGACTCACTGCACGTGCGTCACATCCTGATCCCGATCGTGCCGCAGGGCAAGCACCTCGACCAAATCGATGCGCGGACCGACTCGCTGGATCACCTCGCCGCCGAGCAAACGGACGGCGCGCGGCTGGACAGCGCGGCGCAGCGGCTGCACCTCCCCGTGGCCCAGGCGTCAAGACTGATCCAGGGTGACCGGCTGACGCTGGGTCGGTACGTGATCTCCGACGTGAGCGTGTGGGCGTTCGAGGCGCGGCCGGGCGAAACGAGCCCGCTGATCGAAGGGGAGCGCGCGAACTACGTGTTCCGACTGGATTCGCTGTACGCCGCAGGCACGCCGCCCCTGGCGCAGATCCGCGACCGGGTGCTCGGGGTGGCCCGTTACGAGAAGAAGAAGGCGATCGCGCGGCAGCGCGCCGCCCTAGCCCTGGCCGAGCTCGCCTCCGCACCGGATCTGCTGCAGGCCGGCAGAGCGCGCGGCCTGCCGGTGGAGAGGCTCGGGCCCTTCACGCGCCTCAATCCTCCATCGGCGATCGCGCGTGAGCCCGTGGTGGAGGGCACGGCGTTCGGCCTCCAGCCGGGCCAGCGCACCGGCGTGCTCGTCGGCACGACGGGCTGCTTCATCCTGCAGGGGGTCGCGCACCAAGCCGCCGACTCCGCCGCGTGGCTGAAACAACGGGACCAGCAGCGGGAAGCGCTCCTACGGTCGGCGCAACAAGCCCGGGTACAGCAGTACCTCGCCGCCCTCCGGGCGCAGGCGCGGATCGTGGACCGTCGGAAGGAAGTCTTTCGGCCGACGACGTCCGAAGGCGGAGCCTAGTCGCTCAGCCGCTTGGGATCGCCGCCGGTCGGAACGGAGGAGGACGTCCCCGGGGGCTGGAGGTTACGCGGCGGCGCGGCCGGCTGGTCGCTGGTGGCGTCCTTCAAGCTGCGGTTGAACTCCTTTATCCCCTGGCCGATCGACTTTCCGATCTCGGGGATCCGCTTGGCGCCGAACACCAGCACCAGCACCAGCAGCAGGATCAGGATGTGGCTGAACGACAGGTCTCCGAACATACGCGCCTCGTTTTCAGAATATCGATCGGGCTACGAAGTAGGCGATCGCCACACCCACGACGGCCAGCAACGACACGTCGAACCCGATCGGGCCGAGCGTGATCGATACGACGAGCAGGTCGAGATGCACGGGCCCGAAGGTCGGCGTCACGGCCGTGGTAAAGAACTCTTTCGCCGCGCCCTGCGGCAGGAATCGTCGCAGCAGCGCGTGGAGCAACCCGCCGAGCACGAACCCGCCGGCGAGGAACCCCACGTAAAATAGCGGCCCGCGGTGGCCGCGCGCCACGGGCCTAGCTGCGCCGCTCCACTGCATACGCAATGCTGTCTCGTAGGGCGTCGCGCGCGGGCGACGGCGGCAGGATCTCGAGCTCCGCCTCGGCGCGCTGCGCCAGCTCGAGCGCGCGGCGCCGGGCGTAGTCGAGCCCGCCGGCGGTCTCCACCAGCTGCATGACCTCCGCGACCAGCGGATCTCCCGGATCCGGCGTGGTCATCAACTCGGCCACCAGGCGCCGCTGCCCCGGCCCCATCGCGGCGAGGGCGGCGATCAGCGGCAAGGTCACCTTGTGCTCCTTCAGATCGAGGCCGGACGGCTTGCCGGTCACCGCTTCGCGCTCGGTATAATCGAGCAGATCATCGGTGATCTGGAACGCCATCCCGAGCCGCAGGCCGAAGCGCGCCAGCGCTTCCCGATACGGCACCGGTGCCCGGAGCGCGCCCACCTCGCACGCACCCGACAAGAGCGAGGCCGTCTTCGAGCGGATCAACTGGTCGTACTGCGCCTCGTCGTAGGCGAGCTTGTCGTGCGCTTCGAGCTGCCGCATCTCGCCGATCGTCATCTCGTTGGTGACCCGGGCGAACACGCGCAGCGGCGCGAGGTCATCCAGTCGAACGAGCTCAATGATGGCCCGGGAGTAGAGGTAATCGCCCATGATCACCGCCACCTGGTGCGAAAACAGGGCGTTGATCGTCGGCATCCCGCGCCGCAGCACTGAGTGGTCCACCGAGTCGTCGTGCACCAGCGTGGCCAGATGGATCAGCTCCACGACCGCGGCGAGCGTCACCGTCCGTGCATCCTCCGCCCCGGACGCCCGATGGCTGAGGAGCAGCAGCGTCGGGCGGAACAACTTCCCCTTCATCCGCAGTAAGTGCTCGTTGACGAGGGCGATGATGGGGAAGTCCGCGGTGATGATGCGGCGGAGCTCCTCGGCCACGCGCTCCAGCTCGCCCGCCACGGGCCGCTGGATGTCCCCCAGGGAAACGGGGGCGAGCTGCTGGCTCACGTCACTTCGCCTTGGCGAGCGCCCTCGCCCGCTCGCCGACGTCCTTGAACCGGATGTCCACGGCGAAGACGCGCCCGTAAATCTCGCGCGCCTCCGCTTTTTTCCCCTGCTCTTCGAGCGCCCGGCCCAGCGAGTAGAGCACGCCGAGCCGCTCTTGATCGCCCGACGCCGGCAGCTCCAGCCCGCGTCGCAGGATCGACTCCGCCACGATGTAGGCGCCCTTGTCGAGGAAGCACACGCCCAGCATTTCCGAAGTCCGGAGCTTCCCCTCGGGCGCGCGCAGCGCCTTCTGAAGCTCGGCGATCGCTTCGTCCAGCAACCCCATCTCTTTGAACGCGACTCCGAGATCGTAGTGCGATTGGAAGTCTGCCTCGTCGATGTTCTCGTCGATGCCCTGCTTGAACCGCGCCAGCATCTCCTGGAAGTCCTTCTCTTCGTCCCCGGTCGGTTCCTCGTCCGGGACCTTCATGCGGGTGTCGCGGGGCGGGGATTCTTCCTCGAGAATCATGGCGCTCAGGTCGACGAAATCGCCTGCCGCCGCCGCTTCGTCGCGAACCTTCAGCTTCGCATCCTTGGGCGCCGTCCGCTTCTCGCGGGCGGCGGGCGGCGGCTCGTGCGGCGGCGCCGCGGCCGGCGCGAGCATCGCAAGTGCCGCCTTCGCCCGCTCGTTTTTCGTATCGTGCTCTGCCACCCGCTGGTATACGGCACGCGCCTTGTCCGGTAGGTCCTGGCGCAGCAAGGTGTCCGCCAGCTCCAGGTAGGCGTCGACCAGCTTCGCCTTGTCGCCCGACTTGAACGCGTATTCGACCTGTTTCTGGCGGTGCCGCACGCTGTTCGGATCGAGGCGGAGGATCTCTTCGCCGAGATGCTGCGCCTGCGGCAGGTTGCCGAGATTCTCGAAGCCCGCGGTCGCATGGTCGAGCTCCTCGATCCCGCGGTCCCGCTCCCCTGCCTCGATGAGGGCTTCGCCGAGCGCGCGATGCGCCTCCGGATTATCTGGATCGTCGGCGACGCTGGCCTCGAGCGCTTCGATGGTGGGCGGCGCCGGCGTGGCTTCGATGTTGGTGAACACCAGCGACGACGGCGCGTCTCCCGAGCTGACCACGCCGTCCAGTCCCAGGTCGATGAAAGCCGAGCGTCGCCTCTCCGAGACGGACGTGTCGTCCTCGGTCTGGACGAAGCCCCCCGTCGGGGGGATGTCCTCGACGGCGAGCGGCTCGTCGTCCACGTGGTGCCCGGCCTCCGTGGTGGCCGTATCGAAGTCGGGCTCGAGCTCGAGCGGCGGCACCTCCACCACTGCCTTTCGCTTGGCGCGGTCCGGAGCAGGAGCGGGCGGCGGCGGGGGGGGCGGCGCCGGGCGCTTCGGCACCACCGGCTTGACCTTGGGCGGCTCGGCGGCTGGAGCCTTGGGGCTCGACACGCGGGGCGGCGACCCGACTCCTGGGCGTCCCGGCGCGGGCGGGGTCGGGGGGATGGGGGCGGGAGCGGGGGTCGCACCCACGCGCGTCGGCACCACCGGCGCGACCTTGAGCGGCCCTGGCTGGCGGCGTGACCTTGGGGACGCTCGCCCGCTGCGGTGGGGCGGGTGCAGGAGCCGGTGTCGGTTCGATCTCGAGTTCGTCTTCCAGCATGGGCTCGAGCTCGACATCGAGCTCGGTCTCGTCCGCGTCCGCCGGCACCGTCGGCTCGAGCTCCGCCATCGGCTGTACCGGTTCGCCGGTCACCTCTTCGCGTAGCGACGGGATATCGGCCGCGCCGTCGAGCTCCACCTCCCCAAACTCGGCGGTCGTGGTCTCGAACCCCTCGAGCAGCGCGCCACTCCCGTTCCCGTCTCCGCCCGGCACTGCGACTTCCTCCGCCAGGTTCGTGGACTCGATCTCGAGCGAAGTATCCGGCTCGGGTGTCACCGACTCCACGAGGTTCTGCGCCACGGTTTCGACCTCAGGTTCGCGGTCGGGCGCGGGAGGCTGGGGCGAAGGCGCGGGGGGCGGGGGCGCGGGGGGCCTCCCCCTCGCGCCGGGAGGCGCGTCTACGTCGAGGAACACCAGGCTCGACGTCTTCCGCTTCCCGGACTTTGCGAGGTCGTCTTCCGACTCCTGGGGCGGCGCCGCGGGCGCCGTCGCCCGGCCGGGCGGGCGCCGCTCGGCATCGCCGTACATCTTGAGATGCTCCTCCAGCATCCCCCGCAACTGGGCGTTCTCCGGGGAGATGTCGGCAAACTCCTTCAGCGCGGCGAACGCCTGCTGGATCTTCCCGATCTTCTGCATGCGCTCCGCGTACTCGACAAAGTTCTGCTTCGCCTCGGCTACGAATCCCTTCGCCGCGTAGAGCTTGGCCAGCTTCAGGTAGGTCGTCTGCCGGCCGGGCGCGTTGCGGAGCACCTTGTTACACATCGCAATCGCGTTGTTGTGAAACCCTAGCTCGGCGTACTTGTCGACGGCCCGGTCGTAATAGTCCGCCGCTTGCGCGGGGTCCTTCACCTTGAGATAGAGATCACCCACGCGATTGAAGACGGACAGGTCGGGGTTGGGCTCCCCTTCTTGCTCCTGCGCCTCCAGCACGCCCCGCCAGGCCTCGATGGCACCCTTTGGGTCCTTGGCTTCCAGACCCTTGGCCTTGTCTTTCAGCTTCTCAAGCTTCGACATGAGGCCCTAAAGATACGGACCCGATCGGAAGCGGACAAGCGGAACCTCCTGTCCACACGGCGGTTACGGCGTTCCCGCCCATCCAGTACGCCACCTCTCGCCAGTCCGCCAGGGCGCACGCCACGAGGTCGGCCCGGAACCCGGGCGCCACTTGCCCCCGATCCGAGGCCATGCCGAGAGCTGCGGCGGCGTTCACTGTGACCGCGTTCACACCTTCCGCGTGACGCAGCCCGAGCTGCGAGACGGCGAGCGCCATGACCAGCGGCAGGCTTAGGGTCGGCGACGATCCGGGGTTCAAGTCCGTGGCGAGCGCCAACGCCGCACCGGCGTCGAGTAGCCCCCGCGCCGGGGCCTGCCTGCGACCTCCCAGAAACACGAGCGTGGCCGGCAGCAGAACAGCCACCGTCTCGCTCGCGGCGAGCGCGCGGATTCCAGCCGGGGACACGCCCGCCAGGTGATCCGCGCTCAACGCGCCGACTTCCACCGCGAGCTCCGCGCCGCCCGAAGCGTCGAACTCGTCGGCGTGCAGCTTCACGGCCAGACCGTGGCGGCGGGCCGCGTCGAGCACCGTACGCGCCTCCGCGACGCTGAACACGCCCGGCTCGCAAAACACGTCGCAGGCGACGGCGAGTCGCTCGCGCGCGACCGCCGGGATCATCTCCTCACACACCAGGCGCACATAGTCGGCCCGCCGATCGCGGAATTCCGGCGGCACCTCGTGCGCCCCGAGGAACGTGGGGACGAGCGCGGCGGGGTGATCGCCCGCGAGCCGCCCGATGACCCGCAACTGTCGGAGCTCGGTTTCGCAGTCGAGGCCGTAGCCCGATTTTACCTCGATCGTCGTGGCGCCGTGGGCGAGCAGCGCGCCGAGCCGGGCGCGTGTGAGGGCTGCCAGCTCCGCATCGGAGCGGGCGCGGACGTCCCGAACCGACTCCAGGATCCCGCCACCTGCGGCGGCAATCGTCTTGTAATCCATCCCCAGCGCACGCCGCTCGTGATCGTCGAGCCGCGGCGCGCCGAATACGGCGTGCGTGTGGCAGTCGACGAACCCGGGAAAGAGCACCCCGGCCACCTCCACCACCACGATGGCGGATTGCGGAATGCGGAATGCGGAATGGAGGTCGCGGGCTTCGCGACGCGGGCCGACCCAGGCGATGCGCTCTCCGTCGATTAACACCGCGGCATCCGTGAGGACTTCGAGCTCCGCCATCTCCCGGCCGCGCCGTGCCCGTGCCGGGCCGCGACAGGTGACGACCTGATGCGCGCCGACCAGCAGCGTCCTCAGTCGCCCGCCTCGCGCATCGGCAGGCGAATGGCGTGCCGTCGCGCGGCCTCGATGGCGGTCTCATAGCCTGCGTCGGCATGGCGGGCGATACCGATCCCCGGATCGTTCGTGAGCACGCGCTCGAGCCGCCGGCCGGCGGACGCCGTGCCATCGGCGACGCACACCTGGCCCGCGTGCAGCGAATTGCCGATGCCCACCCCGCCCCCATGGTGAAACGACACCCAGGCGGCCCCGGAGGCCGTGTTCAACAGCGCGTTGAGGATCGGCCAATCGGCGACCGCGTCCGAGCCGTCGCGCATGGCTTCGGTCTCCCGAAACGGCGAGGCTACCGAGCCCGTGTCGAGATGATCGCGCCCGATGACCACGGGCGCTCCAATCTCACCACGTTTCACGAGGTCGTTCAAGGCGCAACCGAAGCGAGCGCGCTCCCCCTGCCCCAGCCAGCAGATCCGGGCGGGCAGCCCCTGAAACGCCACGCGCTGCTGCGCCAGCGTGATCCAACGCCGCAGGTGCTCGTCCTCCGGGAACAGCTCGAGCACGAGGCGATCGGTGCGGCGTACGTCCGTCGCGTTCCCCGACAACGCCACCCACCGGAACGGTCCCTTCCCCTCGCAGAACAGCGGCCGGATGTACTCCGGCACGAAGCCCGGGATGTCGAATGCCTCGGCGACGCCGGCGTCGTGCGCCTGCGTGCGCAGGTTGTTGCCGTAGTCGAACGTCACGGCGCCCTGCCGTTTGAGATCGAGCATCGCGCGCACCTGCGTCGCCATCCCCGCGACCGCGCGGCGCACGTACTCCTGCGGGTCCCGGCGACGCAGCTCGGTTGCCTGCGCGAGCGACACGCCCGCCGGGATGTATCCGTTCAAGGGGTCATGCGCCGACGTCTGATCGGTCAGCACATCGGGGACGAAGCCGCGCCGGACCAGCTGCGGCAGCACCTCGGCACAGTTGCCCACCAGGCCGATTGACAGCGCCCGGCCCGCCCGCTTCGCTTCGTCGCACCAGGCGAGCGCTTCGTCCAGCGATGCCGTCGCGCGATCGAGGTAGCGCGTGTCGAGGCGACGTTGGACACGCGTGGCGTCCACCTCGACCACCAGGCAGATCGCGTCGTGCATCGTTGCGGCGAGCGGCTGCGCGCCGCCCATCCCGCCGAGCCCGCCGCTCAGCACGATGCGCCCCGTGAGCGAGCCGCCGAAATGGCGCCGCGCCACGGCGCCGAACGTCTCGTACGTGCCCTGCAGAATGCCCTGGGTCCCGATGTAGATCCACGAACCCGCGGTCATCTGGCCGTACATGATGAGGCCCTTTCGCTCGAGCTCGCGAAACACCTCCCACGTGGCCCAGCGGCCGACCAGGTTCGCGTTGGCGATCAGGACGCGGGGCGCCTCGGGATGCGTCGTGAACACACCCACCGGCTTTCCCGACTGTACCAATAGTGTCTCGTCGTCCTCCAAGGCCAACAGCGTGCGGCACACCGCGTCGAACGACGCCCAGTCGCGCACCGCCTTGCCGGTGCCGCCGTACACGACGAGATCGTCGGGCCGTTCCGCTACCTCCGGGTCCAGGTTGTTCATGAGCATGCGCAGGGCGGCCTCCTGGATCCAGCCTTTGCACGACCGCTGTGGTCCCCGCGGCGCGCGCACCGTTCGCGGACCGCTCACGGTGCCCCCGGATCGAACTGGGCATCCCGAATGCCAACCGCCACCCGTTCGATATCCGCGGTGAGCGGGCGGTCGCCTGTCAGTGGCGGGGCCATGCTCCGCAGCGTGGCGTAGCTCCGGGCCACGCCCCGCCCCGGGCGGAGGGGCTTCAAGTACTCGAGCCCCTGCGCCGCCGCCAACAGCTCGATCGCCACGATCCGCGTCGCGTTGGCAAGAATCCGCTGCGCCTTCCACGCCGCGCTCATCCCCATGGGAACGACGTCTTCCTGGTTCCCTTCCGTCGGCACCGACTGCACGCTCGCGGGCGTCGCCAAGATCCGGCAGTCAGCCACGAGCGCCGCCGCCGCGATCTGGGGCGTCATGAACCCCGACTCCATCCCCGGGTCGCCGGCCAGGAACGCCGGGAGCCCGGAAGACAGGTCGGGGTTGACGATGCGCTCGATGCGCCGCTCGGCGATCCCCGCCAGCGTCGTCAGGGCGATCGCGAGCACGTCGAGCGCCAAGGCGATCGGCTGCCCGTGAAAGTTGCCGCCCGAGAGCACGTCCCCGTCGAACACCAGCGGGTTGTCGGTGGCCGCGTTCAGCTCCACGGCGACCAGCCGTTCCGCGAACGCGATGCCTTCCCCCACGGCGCCCAGCACCTGGGGAGAGCAGCGGATCGAATACGCGTCCTGCACGCGGGGGTCGTTGTCGCGGTGCGACTCGCGGATCTGCGAATCCGCCAGCAGCTCGCGGAGCAGCGCCGCCGAGCGCTGCTGGAACGGGTGGGGCCGGGCCTCGTGGATGCGGGGGTCGAACGGCTCGGGAGTCCCACGGGTCGCCTCGAGACTCATCGCCGCCGCCGCATGGGCGGTGCGCCACAACACCCAGGCGTCGTGGACGACGAGCGCCGCCACGCCGGTCTGGGCCTGGGTCCCGTTCACGAAGGCAAGCCCTTCCTTCGCCTCGCGATCGGCTCGAGCCCGCGCGCCCGCACGGCGCCGCCGTCCTCCCCTTCGCCGACCATCGCGAGTGCCAAGTGGGCGAGCGGGGCCAGATCGCCCGACGCACCCACACTCCCCTGCGACGGCACCCGCGGATGCACGCGTTGGTTCAGCATAGCGACGACGAGCTCGGGGAGGTCGGGCCGTACGCCGCTCGTGCCCCGAACCAGCACGTTGGCGCGCAACAGCATCATCGCCCGCACGGCTTCCTCCGAAAGCGGCTCGCCCACGCCCGACGCATGGCTGCGAATCAGGTTGAGCTGCAACTGGCGGGCGCGCTCGGGCGGGATCCGCACGTGCGCCAGCTTCCCGAAGCCGGTCGTCACGCCGTACATCGTCGCGCCGCGCGCGATCGCCCCCTCCACGGTGCGGCGCGACGCCCGGACCGCGTCGAGTGCGCGGGGGGCGATGCCCACGTGCGCCCCGAGGCGGGCGACGGCTACGACGTCCTCGATCGACAGAGACCGGCCATCCAGAGTGACGGGGGCTGGCATGCGAGAGGAAGCTACGCTCCATGCGAAGAGGCGCCAAGTCACAAGAAACGTCACGGAGGAACCATCACGAAAAAGCGTCACGGAACGAGGTTGCTCCGTGACGCTTTCTACGTGACGCCCTTTCGTGACGCCTTTCCGAGCTGGCGCCTACAGTCCGTTCTTCACCACCCGCAACTCGGGATTGCCCGGATCGGTCTGCGCGCTCCAGTCGAAAATCACGTACCGCCGGCCGACTGCCGTCACCCGCAGCGCCGCATAGTGGTACTGGCCATTCTCGTTGCGCTGGAACACGTAAGCGAAGCCAGGCACGGCCTGCATCATGTTGCGCGTGTATCCCGACGCGGGCGCGAAGTCTATCGACGTGAGATCCGGCACGGCCTGGGTGCTGTCGTACAGCCGGATGCTGTCCCCCGCAAATTGGGGAACGATCCACAGCGTCGAATCGCTGGCCCGCAGGTGCACCCAGAAGTCGATGTCCGTGCGGTTGCCGTCCTGCACCAGCCCCAGCTCACCCGGATCGCCGCGACCGTTGGCGTTCGCATCGTTCCAGAAGCGGAACCCCGACTGCGCCGCGCTCACTTCGAGCGCCGAGACCAGCACGTTGCGCGCATCGGGGCGGGGCGTATCGTGCCACAGCGCCGACCACAGACTCTCGTACCCCTCGACGCTGATCGCCGACACACCGAAGCAGCGCGGTACGCCGTTCGTGAGCAGGGTCGCCAGGAACTCGTCCGACACGGTCGTGCCCTCGAGGAAAATCGAATCCGGTTGCGTAATGCATACGCCATGATCAAGATCGTAGGGCATGCTGTACAGGCGGTACCAGTTGAAGCGTGCCGGATCAGACAAGGCGGCGTTGTCCGCCCATTGGAGATGAATGGCCTGGTTCAGCGAGATCGAGCTCAAGCTCGCGGGCTGTGGCAGCTGCAGGCGCTCGTCCACGGTGATGACGTTGCTGGCATCGCTCTCCCCCCCATTCACGTCCGCGGCGGTGACGTAGTACTGCAGATGCGGCACGCCGTTGTCGTGGAACGTGTTGGAGCTCGTCTCGCCACGCAGCCCGTACGCGCCGGTGGTGCTGCCGCGCGAATAAATGCGATAGCCCCCGAGACTCCCGCTCTGCACGTCGTCCCACACGAGCAGGATGCCGGCCGGCTGGCCCGGCGTTCCGCTCGGGTCGAGCTGGTAGGCGAGGTTCTGTGGTGGGGGGAGGGTGGAAACGAGATTCGTGGTATCCGACCGGCAGCCCCAGCCCAGCAGGCCGCCCGCCAGCAACGCGTATCGCGACAAGAGCCGCATGACATCCTCAAGGGAAGCGTTCAGGCGAGTTGTGGGCACGGGGCGTGCCCGGACGTAAGTGAGCGATGGGAAGCCGCTTAGAGCTGGTCGGCGGCAGAAAACGTGTCACCCGCAGGGGACAGTGGCAGCAAAACGGCTAACGGGCAAAGGTCGACTGGCTGTAGTCGAACTTGATGTCCGGCTCATCCAGCAGGCTCACATAAAATGTGAACCCGAAATTGCCGTTAGGGCTTTTCTGGAACGAGAAGCTGGCGTGCCAGCGGTGCAGGTCGCGCTGGAGTTGAATCGAGTGCGCGCCGAATTGTTTGGTGTCGACGTCGTAGGTCGATTGCCACGAGGCCGACCAGTGTGGCGTGGGGCTGAACGCCAGGCCGAGCGTGAGCTGCTGGCGGCCGCCCTGGTTCGAAATCAAGTTCCCCAGCGTGTCGGCCTGCGGGCGGATGCGGGTGCCCGAGTACTGCACGGACAGCGAGAAACCCTGCCCCCCGCCCATCCCGGCCCCGGATGGCCGGGCGATGGGGAACCCTCCCTGGCCCAGCGGGCCACCGGGAAACTGACCCGCTGGCGGCTGGACCCCGGGGGTCGGCGCGGCGGGCGGCGGAGCGCCCCCGCGACCCAATCCGAACAGACCCGCGATCCCTCGAAGCGTCGCGGGTGTGACCGAGAAGTTCGCCGTGATGCTCGTGAGGAAGGGCGAGAACTTCGCGGTGTCGCTGCCCACGGCCCCTCGCCAGAGGTCGTGCGTCAACGCGAGGCTGAAACCCGGGAGCAGGTCGGAGGCGAACGTATTGCCCATTGATTGGGTGGTCCAGCCGGTCCGGTGGGGCTGTTTGGCCTGCTCGAAGTTGTAGCCGATCGGCGTCGTGTTGATGCTCAGCAACTTGATTTTTCGCCGCTCGCGCCCGGTGGTGTCGCCCGGTGGCGGCTTGAGCTTCGCCTCGAAGTTCTGGGAGAGCCCGAGATTGATTGTCTGTTGCGGGTCGCTCCGCACGCTGGGGTTCGTTCCGGTCGGATCGACGGCGCGCGCGAATGCCGCCGCGACGGTGGCGCCCGGCGCGTAGAAGTAGCTCACCTGAGGCGCAATGGAGTGCCGGATGCGCTGCAGCGGTCCCACTCCGGGAAAAAAACCGAAAAACGTCGGCGACACGCTCGCCGTGAAGGCGAGCCGCTTGCCCTGGTGGATCCACTCGCCGCCCGTGAACTGGTTGCGGATCGCGAACGGCCCCGCGGTGGTCGTATTCACGATCGCCAGCCCCGGTTG
>Ga0209160_1002824_pt1 | contig 14371 bp, 13 predicted proteins | sample GraSoiAngelo_153_FD_186167 | JGI IMG/M metagenome (GOLD analysis project Ga0209160, IMG submission 186167) | Grasslands soil microbial communities from the Angelo Coastal Reserve, California, USA - 14_1009_12_40cm (SPAdes) (version 2) | ecosystem: Environmental > Terrestrial > Soil > Grasslands ...
GCGGTCAAGGACGGCGAGCACTGGGTGATCAACGGGCAGAAGGTGTGGACCTCGTTCGCCCACGTCGCCGACTACATGATGCTGCTCGCCCGCACCGACCCGAACGTGCCCAAGCACAAGGGCATCACCTATTTCCTCCTCGACATGAAGCTCCCGGGCGTCACGGTGAAGCCCCTCAGGCAGATCACCGGCGAGGCCGAGTTCAACGAGGTCTTCTTCGACAACGTCCGCGTGCACGAGTCGCAGGTGCTGGGCGGCGTCAACAACGGCTGGGCGGTCGGGCTCACGACCTTGATGTATGAACGGCTAACTCTGGGCTTCGGGCTGCAGATGCGTCTCCGGATTGCGCTCGACGGCCTGCTCGAGCTCGCGAAGGGGATGGAGAAGAGCGGCCGCGTCGTGACGAAGGATCCGGTGATGCGCCAGAAGCTCGCGCAGCTCTGGATCGACACCGAATGCCTCAAGTACACCGGCGCGCGGGCGATCACCAAGCTCCTGCGCGGGGAGATGCCGGGCCCGGAAGCCTCGACCGGCAAGATGGCCTGGGTCGACACGCATCAGCGGCTGCAAGAGATCGCGATGGAGATCGAAGGACCGTATTCGCAGCTCGTGAAGGGCTCGGACTGGGCGGTCGAGGGCGGCGTGTGGCCGCACTCGTTCCTCCGCTCGCGCGCCAACTCGATCGAGGGCGGCACGACCGAGATCCAGAAGAACATCATCGCCGAGCGGCTGCTCGGCCTGCCCAAGGACTAGCCCCATGGACTTCGGGTTCAGCCAGGAGCAAGAGCTACTCCGCTCGACCGCGCGCAAATTCCTCGAGAACGAGTGCACGTCCGGATTCGTGCGGGCACGGATGGAAGAGCCCGACGGCGTCACGGACGAGTTCTGGGCCAAGCTGGCCGAGCAAGGCTGGCTCGGCCTGATTTATCCCGAAGAGCACGGCGGCTCGGGGCTCGGCTTCGTCGACCTCACGGTGCTGATGGAAGAGATGGGACGGGTCGTGATGCCCGGGCCGTTCTTCTCCACCGTGCTGCTCGGCGGGCTCGCCATCCGCGAGGCCGGCTCGGCGGCGCAGAAGAAGGAATGGCTCACGCGCATCGCGGCCGGCCAGGCCAAGGCCACGCTGGCCTGGACCGAGCCGAGTGCTCGCTGGGACGCGGCCGGCGTCACGTGCACGGCGAAGGAAGAGAAGGGCGGCTTCGTGCTCAAGGGCACGAAACTCTTCGTCCCCGACGCGCATCTCGCGGACGCGATCGTGGTGGTCGCGCGCACGAGTGAGGGCAAGGCGGAAGATGGCGTGAGCCTCATCCTCGTCCCCAAGGGCACGCGCGGCCTTCAGGTGAAGCTCCTGCCCACGATGGATCAGACGCGCAAGCTCTGCGAGGTGTCCTTCCAGGACGCGGCCGTGCCGGCCGACGCGCTGATGGGCGTCAAGGGCAAGGCATGGCCGACGCTCACGCGTGTGGTCGAGCGCGCGACCGTGGCGCTCTGCGCCGAGATGTGCGGCGGTGCCCAGCGCGTGCTCGACATGACCACGGACTACGCGAAGATCCGCATCGCGTTCGGCAAGCCCATCGGGACGTACCAGGGCGTCAAGCACAAGGCCGCCGACATGCTCGTGGACGTCGAGAACGCGAAGTCGCTCACGTACTACGCCGCCTGGGCGGTCGACGAGAACTCACCGGAAGCTCCGCTGGCGGCCTCGATGGCCAAGGCCTACGTGACCGACGCCTATCGCAAGATCGCCGGCGCCGGGATCCAGCTCCACGGCGGCATCGGGTTCACGTGGGAGCACGACCTGCACCTCTACTTCAAGCGCGCCAAGTCGTCCGAGTTCACGTTCGGCGATGCGACGTACCATCGCGAGCGGGTCGCGCAGCTGATTAATTTGTAGTTGGGGAGTACGAGACGTACCCCCCCAAGCTCCCCGACTCGCGTATGCGAGCGAGCCGAGGCTCGCTCGCGACTGCTGCTACCCTCGACTACCCTCGACTACTCTCGAGTACATGCCTACTACCCTCTCGTGCATGCTTACTGCTCTCCCGTACATGCCGACCCGTCAGATCTCGGACGCTTCAGACCCCATGCTGATCGGATGAGTACATCTCCGCCGAACGCGCCGAAGACGCCGGTCGAGCCCAAGCCGGCGGCGTCGGTTGTTCTCGTAAGGGATGCGCCGACGGGCTCGCCCGAGCCGCTCGAGGTGTACATGATCCGGCGGAACCGCAACATGAGATTCCTCGGCGGCTACTACGCGTTCCCCGGCGGCAAGGTCGATCCCGGTGACGGCGCGCCGGACGCGCTCGCCCGCTGTCGCGGGATGGACGCCACCAAGGCCGAGGGGATTTTCACGGGGCACGAGGGGACGCCGGCGCTCGCATTCTGGGTGACCGCGGTGCGTGAGCTTCTCGAGGAGAGCGGCGTCATGCTCGCGTGTGACAAGGACGGACGCGCCCTCGATCCCGCGGTACCCCGGACGAGGGACGCGATCGAACGGTGTCGCAAGGCGCTCATGGCCGGCGAGGCGCCATTCACCGAGCTCATCACCCGCGAGGGCTGGTACTGCGACCTCCGCTCGCTTCGCTATCTCTCGCACTTCATCACGCCGACCTCGAGTCCGATCCGTTTCACCGCGCGCTTCTTCCTCGGTCCGATGCCGCCCGGCCAGGAGCCGCGGCTCTTCACCGAGGAGACGTCCGAAGGGTTCTGGATCTTTCCAGGTGAGGGGTATCGCCGCTACCTCACGGGCGACATGAAGATGGCCGAGCCGGGCGAATACGGCCTCGGCTATCTGGCCCAGTTCGCCTCGCTCGAGGAGCTGATGGCCGCCCACCGCGACGGCCGTCACAAGTTCCAGGGCATCGCCGACCGGATGGAAGTGGTGTGGTCGAGCTTCGACTGGAAGCAGAACCGGTTTCCGTCGAAATCTCTTTAGTTCCTGAGAAGTACAACGCATCGCTCTAGAATTGGTCCAGACTTTTCGCGGAAAAGTCGAGGGAAAACTCACGTAGAACGGTCAGCAACTTTGATCGCTGACCGATAGAATCGGGACGTCTTCCTTCTTGTTGGGTACGCTGGTGCGCCTCGGGTCGTTCGGCTTAGACTCCCGCCAGCCATCCTCACCGAGGTGCCCATGCGGTTGATCGGGCTCATGTTCGTTCTCGCTCTCAGCCTTCTCGCGCCGCTGGTTGGCGAGGCGCAGCCGGCGGGTAGGGTGTATCGCGTCGGTATCTTGGGCGAAGCGGCCTCCGACCCATCGGAAACGCGTCTGTGGCAAGCCTTCCGGTCAGGCCTGCGGGAGCGCGGCTGGATCGAGGGCAAGAACATTCTGATCGAATCACGTTGGGCTGAAGGCAACTCCGCTCGGCTCCAAGAACTCGCGGCCGACCTGGTACGGCTCAAGGTGGACCTGATCGTGACGCGAGGGTCGATATATACGCAGGGTGCTAGAGCAGCGACTTCCTCGATCCCCATCGTCTTCACAATGCATGCGGATCCCGAGAAGACGGGCCACGTCGCGAGCCTCGCCAGACCCGGCGGGAACATCACAGGACTGTCCATCCTGATGACCGACCTCAATGTCAAAGGTCTAGAGTTCCTGACCTCTGCCGTCCCAGGAGCGAAGCAAATCGCGGTTCTCGGGAGCCCCGATATGCCGTCCTATATCCCGTCACTCAATGCTTTGCAGGAGGCTGCTCGCCCGTTTCATTTGCAGCTGCGGACAGTGGTGGCGCGGACTGGAGCCGACCTGGAAACCGCTTTTTCGGCTATGGCTCGCGAGCGCGCGCGGGCCGTTGTCGTACTCGGTTTCGGGCCCTACATGGCCGCGAGGCAACGAATCGCCGAGTTAGCCCTCAGGCACCGGCTGCCGACGTTTTTCTCGTGGCGCGATCATGTGGAGGCAGGTGGCTTGATGAGCTACGGCCCGGATCTCAGCGATCTCCTTCGGCGCGCTGCCTCCTACGTGGATGAATCCTCAAAGGCGCCAAGCCCGCCGATCTCCCCGTGGAGCAGCCGACGAAGTTCGAGCTGGTCATCAATCTGAAGACCGCCAAGACTCTCGGGCTGACGATCCCGCAGTCAGTGCTCTTGCGAGCGGATCAGGTGATCGAATGATGGGATCGGCGAGCGTTCATCATTCAGCTGGGTGGAAGCATCCTTGGCCCGCCGCTCGCCGCCGACGCGCAGCCTTCGGAGAAGGTTTATCGAATCGGCATGCTCGAGCGGACGTCGAAGACTCTCAACGCGGCCAGCCTCAATGGCTTTCTCCGGGGCATGCAGGAGCTCGGTTACGTGGAGGGGGAAGCACTTCGTCATCGAGTACCGATCCGCCGACGGGCTGGATGAGCGGTTTCCGGAGCTGGCGGCTGACCTGGTTCGGCTCAAGGTGGACCTGATCGTAACGCGGGGGACGCAGGCGATTCTGGCGCCAAGAATGCTACGAACACGATTCCCATCGTCATCACGGGAGCGGGCGACCCGCCCAGCTCGGAGGCGAGTCGCTGCGGCTCTGCGATGTATTCGATGACCCCCAGTTACTCGACGACCCCGAGGCGCGCGATGAAGCCGGCGTCAGCCCCGAGGTCTCCGCCTCCGACGACCGTCTGCGCTGCGGCGCGCTCTGCGTAACGGCGGATGTCGCGGTGGTCGTGCTAGCTGAGCAACTCGCCGCGACATACGTGGAGAAGATCGAGGCCGCCTACAAAGAGGAGCTGGCCGGCCACGAGCGGCAGGTCGGTAACATCGTCGAGGTCGGTCGGCTGATCCTCGAGGCCAAGGAGGCGGTCGGCCACGGTAAGTTCACGCCGTACGTCAAGGAGAAGCTCTCATTCGGCATCGACAAGGCCGAGGCGCGGATGACGATCGCCCGTTGCCACGAGATCGAAAATTCCGCCAACTAACGGATTTTGCCATCCTACGCTAGCCCGCTTGAGGCGCTCGCGAACGTCGACAGGCGGACCGGCAAGAAGGGCACGCTGGCGAGGCTGATCGAGCAAGGGAAGATCCACCCCGACCTCACCGCTCGTCGTGAGCTTGAAGCCACGAGACGAAGTCGACCGCGAGGCCGCTCGCCGCGACGTCGCCAAGAAGCTCGGGGTCAAGCCGAACGACCCTATGGTCGACAAGGTGCTCACCGAGACCATCGGCGTGGAGGCGTCGTCGACGCCGATACCAACCGCGAAGGTGCGTCCAGAGGCGCCGCCCGCGGAATGGAAACAGGACCGCGCAGCGGCGAGGTTCATCGAGGCGACGAAGGCGGCGAAGGGTGTATTGGGCAAGGCCGTCTTGGCGTACCTCGCGGGCTGCCCCAAAGGACTGGACCAGGAGAAGAAGGAGTACCGGCTATTCCCCGAGCGAGAGCTCACACGGATGTTCACGCAACTACTTTCGTGGCTAGGGAAACAAAGAGAGTGGGTGCGAAGCGCCGAGTGGAATAACGGCCAGTGGGAGCCCCCGGTGCCGCGGTCGGAGGCCGCCCAATGAAAAGGCACAGACCTCGAGACGATGATCGATTCCGGCGCGTACTCGGCGTTGTCCAAGGGCAAGCGGATCAACCTGGAGGACTACGTCGACTTCATCCTCAAGCGAACTGGCGCCGACTGCTGGACAACAGCAGTGCCAGGGGTGTCCGTCGTCAACCTGGACGTGATCCCAGGTACGAAGGGCGGTCCTCAACCGACCCCTGCCGAGTGCGAGCGCGCTGCCGAGGAAGGATGGGACAACAGGGTGCGTGTTTGAGTCGCGTCATCTCTAAAGGAGAAGGCGACGGTGATCGCCGCTCAAACACGGGTCGAATCCCCTTGGAACGCACCGCACCAAGAGCAGGGAAGTGGGTCGCCTCGGCCCGAAAATGCGGCGCTCGAACGTGGCCTACGGGGTCTCGGACACCATCGGGGGCGAGCGGCGCTCGGGCGAGCGAGAGATGAGGCCAAGGTAGCCGGCAAAGGGCACCACGGGGAGTGCCGCTCTGATTGGCCGCGGCAGCACCTTCATGCCCTGGCCGTTCGCAATCTCGCACTCGTGGGTCGTGCGGCTCGTCGGCATCGCCCGCATCTTGGCGACCGTGAGCGCGTGGCGAAAGCTATCGCCGAGCTCGACCCAGTTCATCAAGATAATGTTGTCCACCAGGGAGCTGACCTTGAACTCCCCCATCATCGAGGACATGCCGAGCATCTCGGGGTTCTCGTGGTTGTAGACCGCGGTGACCTGATGCTCCTTCATCAGCGCGACGATGGCGTGGAAGAAGTCACGAAAGCTGCGCTCGGCCGGGCCCAGGCTCGACCCGTAGGTCGACAGGCTGTCAATCACCGCGCGGCGGGGCTTGAAGTCCTCGACGATCGCCTCGATCTGGGCGAAATGCCGGTCAATCTCGAACTCTTGTGGCGGTTCGTACCACAGATGCACCAGGCCCTTATCGATGAACGCCTGGAGATCGATCCCGATGCTGTGGGCGTTCCGGAGGACCTGGGCCGGCGGCTCGTCCAGGGTGATCATGAGGCCGCGCTCGCCGCGCCGGGCCCCTTCGGCGATGTACTGCAGGGCCATGACGCTCTTCCCGGCGCCCGAGATGCCGACGACGAGCGTCGTACTCGCGACGAAATACCCGCCGTTCACCAGCTCGTCCAGGCCCGGAACACCTGTCGTAACCCGCGTGGTCGGGTCGAAGGCCGCGCCCCGTTCGCGAAGCAGCCCGCGGGGTGCCTGGACCCGCCGATAGACCTCGAGCCCCTGGCCATTGATGATCCGGAACGTATGGCGCCCCAGGGCGAACTCGTGGCCGCGCGACTTCACGATCTCGAGTGACCGCAGCACGGCGCGCTGGACCGGCTCGATGCTGAGCCGGACGATCGTGTCCGCGACGAACTCCTCGGGCGCTCGGGCGGCCGCGGGGTCAGCAAACGTCGACTCCAGCGCGAGCATCGCCGTCAGATTTTCACGGTGCAGCCCCTCGGCGAGGAGGTGGAACGCGTCGCGAGAGTCCCCGGCATTAGACTCGGGGAGTCGGACGAGGCCATCCACGAAGATCCGCCGCGCGCCGATCTCGGCGGCCTCCGCAAGGAGTTGGCTGTCGGCTTGCTGAAGCTCCTGCTGGAAGAGCTGCCTTGTGGTGAAGATCATCTTCAATCGCCCGTTCCGCTCGAGCTCGCGCAAGTCCCACCCGAACAGGGCCGCGTCGCGAATGAGCTTGTCCGGGGCTACTTCGAAGAGAACGATCACCCCCGGCTCGTTGAACTGGCTGGCCCCGCGATACACGAACTCGACCCCGAACGTCGTCTTTCCCGTTCCCGCCGTACCCGCGACCAGGATGATGTTCCCTCGCGGAAACCCGCCGAAAAGAACTTCGTCGAGCCCTTTGATCCCTGTCTTGACGAGATCTGGTTCAGGCATGAGGCTCCTCTAAGGTACGGGGGACTGGTCGACCGTTCGCGACCGGCTCGGGCTCGTCGCCGCCCGAGAGCCGTGGCGGTCGGCGCTGTTTGAGAGCGTGAAAGACGGCCAGCCGGCCTTCTGGTGTTGCGGCGATTCGCAGGAGCGACGAGAGCCATCCGCCGAGAATGCTGCTGCCTCGTGTGAGAACGTAGAGTCGAGCGGGACGGGTCGAGTCCGGGGACTGTCGCAGCAGCCCAGCGGTCATCAGGATCTCGAGCGATCGCTCGACCTGTGGGAGGTCATACCCGACGTATTCGGCCAGGCGCTCGCTCTTGAGGAAGGCTTGCGGATGTCGATAGAAGAACAGCAACAGATCGAGATCGCATGGATGTTCCAGGCACCCGATACGGTCGAGGAAATCCCCGATTTGCTTGGGCTTCATCCGCTCTGGCGTCGCTAGTATGCTTGCCCTCTCTCGGTAGGGCAAGAGGACACGCAATCTCGGCCCGTCGGCCGAAGTTCGAGCTCTGTGCCCTAGCCCTTCGCGAGCTGCTCGACTTCCTTCTTCGACATCGTCTTCAGCCGCGACAGAAGGGTTTTCACCTTCCGCTCAGACGCGTGATCGGCCAGGATGAATTTCTTCGACTTCGTCCTGACGATGTAGGCCACCCAGTCGTCCAGGCTCGGCGTGCCCCGCCAGGCAATGGTGAGTCCGCTGAGCGGCATGCGACGGCGCCCTTCGACTTTCGCCAGCGGCTTCCGGCTCGCTTCCATAGGGCTCCGCTCCTCACGCCAGCAGGGTTCCCCGTCTCGGGAAGACCTGTGAATCCTTCCTACGAGAACGATCGATCGCGATGCCCACTTAGAGATCACGCCATCGGGGATGTCAATGCTTCGTTTGCCCGCATCAAAGGCGCATGCGTGAGCCTCGAGGCGCCCGCGACCCATCGAATGGCCGAATTATTACGTCGGTGCTCGCGGTGGACGAGTAGACCGTCGCTTTTGGCGACTATGCCCGCGAGAGCGCATCACACCGTGCAATTTTGGCGGCTGGGGATAACTGTGGAGATGTGGACAAGATGTGGGCGAGGTTACCCGGGAGGTCGCAGGTAAATGCAACACGGCCCGCGGCGCCTGTGTGAGATCGAGCTTGTTCGGGACCCACGATCGCGCCATACGTCCGCGAGGCGGAGCTCCCCAGCGCCATAGAGGACTGAGCCTCGCGGGAGGGCGACATGCCGAACGGTCACAAACAGCCGCCAACACGGGAAGAGATTTACCGGCAGATCATCGTCACGCTTCCCGACTCTGCGCCTATCATCACCGCGCGCCAGGCCTTGTTCGACGCCTTGCACGCCTCCGGTGTCGAGTTTCAACATATCGACTCGATCGAGCTGCTGCACGCTGAGTTGCTCCTGCTGGCGGCGGGCGAGGACGTCCACGCGGTGTGCCGCCACGTGATCAGCGTCGGGGCGGCCGTCACCGCCGAACAGAACGGCGCGCTTCACAGCGCGGGGGTTGTCGCGCCCGTGGTGAACGATCCGCTCTACCGACATCAATGGGCGCTCCCGCAGATTAGCGCCGAGCCGGCGTGGCTGCGTGCCCAGACCATGGTCAACCTGTTTGCGCCGGGTGTCGTCGTAGCCGTCGTCGACAGCGGGATCCAGACCGCGCACCCCGACCTGGTCAACCACCTCTGGATCGATGGCTTCGGCAACCATGGATTCAACACCATCACCGGTGGCGGCAACGTGTTCGACGGCGACGGGCACGGGACGCGGCTCGCCGGACTTATCGGCGCCCTCTCCAATGACGGGGTGGGCATCGCCGCCGCGGAGTGGCCGCTCCGGTTGATGGCGGTGAAGTTCATCGACATCCGGAACCCGCCGACCGCCTGGTCGGGCGCCGCGGCGATTGTGCTGGCCCTCCTGGGCGGCGCCGACATCATCTGTTGCGCCTGGGGGGTCGGTGTCCCGTTCGCTGTGCTCCAACTGGCAATCCTCCTGGCCAATGGCTGGGGCCCGGCGGGTGTCCTCGTCGTCGCCGCCGCCGGCAACGACGGCCTCGACAATGACCTCCTCCCGACCTTTCCAGCCAGCTATCCAGGGTGCCCGAACCTGGTCTCGGTCATGGCGTCCGACCGGGACGACGACAGAGCGTGGTTCTCGAACTATGGCCTGGCGACCGTGCACCTCGCCGCGCCCGGCGTCCACATCCTTACCACGGACACGTACTTCGGTGTACCGCAGTGGCGGGAATTCAGCGGCACCTCCGCTTCGTGTGCCTTGGTCACCTATGCCGCGGCGCTGATCAAGACGATAAATCCTGCGTGGACTCCGACTCAGATCCGCAATCATCTGTCGCGTCGGTCGATCCGGGTCCGCTCTTGTCGCGTCGGTCGATCCGGGTCCGCTCTTCCCGGGCCCGTGGCTCCGATGCGTCTCACTGGGGCGGTTGAATCTCGACCGCGCGGTGGTCGGCCCGCTCGCGATCATAGCGCCGGCCGCCGGCCAGGTCTGGAATGCCGGAACGAACCAGTTGGTCCAGTGGGCGAATAGGTTTGTGATGAACCCGCCCGTCGCGACGGTCTCGATCGAGATATCCAGGAACAACCTCCCGTTCGTGGCGTTAGCTCCCGGCCGGCTAAACAACGGGCTCTGCTTCGTTCCCGCGGGGCCTGCGGCGGTACTGGCGCAGCTTCGAATCCGGTGCGACGGGGCTCCGAACTTTTTCGCGGAGTCCGGTGTGTTCAGCGTGCAGTAGCGCCCCGCCCTCGGTCGGCTGCGAAACGCTCCAGAACGCCGCCGAGGCATAGGTGAGCAGTCGGCGACGCGGCAAAGCGGCGCTCCGTCGCGCCGCGCGACGAGGCGCGTCACCGGGCGCCTCTCGCGGCCGAAGGCCGGCTGTCAGCTCGAGTGCTTGCCGGAGCCCTCGACGACGATCAGCGCTAGCGCAACTACCGAAGGGATAGTAGGTAGTCGCTTACTCGGCAGCGAAGGCGCGCTGCCTCTCGATGCCTTCGCGTCGGGGGCCCGCTATCTACTTTCTATCGACATTCCTCCCCCAAATGGGTCCAAATGGGGCAACTCAATCCTGTCTAACTTTGCGTATTCTGGACTGGTGTGTGATCTAACCTTCCTCTGGAAGCAGAATCGCCTTCCCGACCTAAATAGTTAAAAGCATCCTGACCTTGGTGGTCGCTCGGTGAGCGACGCGCAGCCGGAAGCAGAATCGCCTTCCCGACCTAAATAGTTAAAAGCATCCTGACCTTGGTGGTCGCTCGGTGAGCGACGCGCAGCCTACCGCCGCGCGGTCGTCGGTGGCACGATTCCGTTCATCCGCAGATAGACCACGAGCTGGCCGTGATGGTTGCGGATCTGGTACAGCGGTCCCTGCCAGAACGTGGCGCGGGTGACGGTGCGGTCGCCGAACGGGAACTTCACGGGCTCGAGGAGCTGGGCGTCGGTGAGCGGCGTGATCATCTCCTGCGCGGTTTGGAACGTCTTCTTCAGCAGGCTGATGACCTCGGGCTTCGCCATCGCGCCGTGATGGGCGGCTTCCGTCTTGCTGCCCTTGGCGGCGTCGATGAAGCGCTGGGTAATGCCGGCGACGTGCACGAGCTGGTCGCCGAAGCTCGAGATCTCGGGCGTCGGCTTGTAGCCGTACTTCTCGGCGGGCATCACGTCCGCGACGTCGAGGATCTCGGTAGCGGCGCGCTGGAAGCTCGCCGCGAGCTCCTTGGCCAGGCTCGGCGCCGGCGTCTGGGCCGAGAGCAACGTGGGCACGGCGGCTGCGACGACGGCGAAGAACATCACGCACGCGTAGGTCAGGGTTTTCATGGTCGCCTCCAGGCGAGATTCATCCTACACCGTTCACTCCTGGTCGAGGTGACCGACCCCAGCGCGAGCGTAGGCCGTCACCGGCCCAACCGGCGGTAGAGCGCTTCGTAGCGCGGCACGATGACCTCGGCGGAGAACCGCTCGCGCGCGCGTACCTGTGCGGCGCGGCCGAGGGCGTGGCGTCGCGGCTCGTCCTGGATCAGAGTCTCCAGCGCCCTGGCGAGCGCGGCGACGTCGCCGGCCGGCACGAGCAAAGCGCTCGCGTTGTCTTCCACCACCTCCGGGATGCCTCCCACGCGCGTGGAGACGCTCGGGCAGCCGAAGCACATGGCTTCGAGGATGCTGAGGCAGAAGCTCTCGGCGTCGGAGGTGTAGAGGCCGACGTCAGCGATCTGAAGATAGTCCTCGATGGCGTGGACCTTCTCGCGGACGATCACGCGGTCGGCCAGGCCGAGGCGCCGCACGTCGCCGGCGAACGGCGCGAACGCTTCGCCGGCGAGGATGAGGAGCTTGAAGGCCTCGCTTGGGCGCACGCGCGCGACGGTCTCCAGCAGGAGGTCCACGCGCTTGCCATGCCGCAGGTTGGACGAGTGCACCACGAGGACTTCGTCGCCCAGGCCGAGCTCGCGGCGAACGACCTCGGGCGGACGGCTGGGCGGGCGCGGCGCGAAGAAGTTGTGGATGACCTCGATCGGGCCGTCGAAGTCGAGCACGCGCTGGGTTTCGTGCTTGAGCGACTCGGACACGGCGGTGACGGCGTCCGACGAGGCCAGCGCGTGCTTGATGGCGGGCGCGTAGCTGGCGTCGCGGCCGAGCAAGGTCGTGTCCGTGCCGTGCAGTGTCGTGACGACGCGGGGCTGCTGGCCGGGCGGGAGCATCGCGCGTGCGAGGATCGCGGCGGTGGCGTGAGGCACGGCGTAGTGGACGTGGAGCACGTCGAGGCGATGATCGCGACTCACCTCGGCCATGCGCACGGAGAGCGGCAGGGTGTAGTCGGGGAACCGGAACAGCTCGTACTCGTTGATCGCGACGGGATGGAAGTGCAGGTGCGGTGCGTCAGAGGGCAGACGGAACGGACGCTCGTAGGCGATAAAGTGCACGTCGTGCCCGCGCGCCGCCAGGTCCTCGCCGAGCGCGGTGGCCAGCACGCCGCTGCCGCCGACCGACGGGTAGCACGTGATGCCGACGCGCAGCGTGTCCGCGGCCATCTCAGACACCGTGCGCGCCGGTGGACAGCATGTCAGCCCGACAGCTCCGCGAACGCTTCATCCGATCGTTCGATGTTCTCCCGCCGCACGTACGCGATCTCCGGCGCGTCCTCGGGCCGAAGATACGCCTGCTCGCCCGCGCCCGTGACATAGTGCGTGCAGTGGATCACGGACAGCATCCACCGCAGCCGTGTATCCCGCGTCGGGCTGATCTGCTCCTTCTTAAAGCCAGAGGCCGCCGCCGGCAGCGTGACGAACGACTCGCCGCCCTCGTGCAAGTACAGCGCGCCGTCGCGCACGCGCGCGCGCACGAGCTCGCCCTCGTACGGCACGTCCACGAAGAAGTCATCCACGTCGCGCGCGCGGCGTCGCACCTCCGGATCGCTCGAGCGCACGACGTCCATGCCGTCGAGCAGGCCCATCCCGCGGTACATCTCGAGGCAGAAGTCGGCCACCATCTCCGCCAACGTCTTGCGGAACAGGTCGATGAGGGGATGGTCGACGTAGTTCGTGAGCTGCCCCAGTGTCCTGGCGTGCCAGTCTGCGGCGATGCGCTTGGCGTAGAGCGGGGAGAACTTGCGCTGGAGTTTGCTGACGACGGCGAAGTTCAGCTGCGCGGGCTGGCCCGTCGCGCGATGGCGTAGGGTCGTGCGTGTCTCGCGTGGATCGTGGTCGCTGTCGTGGCAGAAGTACACGACGCGCCCGCCGATCTCCGCCTGCAGGCGTCGCGCGGTCCGGATCTTGGCCACGAGGAACCGCCGCGGGAAGAAGCCGCAGGGCTGCTGGCCGAACGCGATGACCGGCTCCGCGCTCATCCGGCGCGGCCCTCGTCGATGCGGGCGCGCGGCGGCAGGACCGCCTGCAGCGCCACGCTGAAGGCGATGCACGCGGCGCACCCGATGAGGTTGTACCAGAGGTAGCCGATGTCGAGCGAGAAGTACATCACGATCACGAGGGTCTGCGCGGTGACGGCGGCGAAGAACACCGCGCTGCCGCCCACGCGGCGGAGGAAGAACGCCACCACGAAGAGGCCGAGCAGGACGCCGTAGAAGATCGAGCCGAGGATGTTGATGGCCTCGATGAGGTTCTCCGCGAACCCGGCAAAGAGCGCGAACGCCACCGCGAAGACGCCCCACAGCGCCGTAAAGCGCCGCGCCGCGCGCATGTTGCGCGCCTCGTCGCCGGCGGCGAGCGGGCGGAAGTGGCGCCAGAAGTCGATCGTCGTCGTGGTGCCGAGCGCGGCGAGCTCGGAGGCTTTTGACGACAGCGCCGCCGCGAACATCACGGCCACCAGCAGGCCCACCGCCCCGTGCGGCAGCTGCGTCAGGATGAACGTGATGAAGACATAGTCGGAGTCCGTGGTCTTGGCGCGCGGGTCGGCGGCCACGAGGACGGCCTTGGCTTCGGCGCGGATCTCGCGGGTGCGGTGGCTGGCCGCGACCATGGCGACCCGCGCACTCGCTTCCCGCGCGGCGTCGTCCGACGCTCGGGCCTGGAGCCACAAGCGAATCGCGGACTCGCTTTGCGCAACCGCGCTGGCGTGCTGGGCCTCGATGGCGCGGAATCGGCCATCCTGCGCGTGGCGGCGCCACTCCGCCTGGTTGAAGAACACCGGGTGGGGCGCGAACTGGTAGAAGACGAACAGGAGCGCGCCGAGCAGCAGGATGACGAACTGCATGGGAATCTTCAGCACGGCGTTGAACATGAGGCCCAGGCGGCCCTCGCGCAGGGAGGCGCCGCCGATGTAGCGCTGCACCTGCGACTGGTCGGTGCCGAAGTACGAGAGCGAGAGGAACAGCCCGCCGAACACGCCAGTCCACACGGTGTAGCGCCGGCTCGGATCGAGCGAGAAGTCCACCGCCTGCAGCTTGCCCAGCGCGCCGGCCACGTGCGCGGCGCCGGTGAACCCGAGGCCGTCGGGCAGCCGCAGCAGTAGCACGACCATGGCCGTCA
>Ga0209160_1002825_pt1 | contig 14368 bp, 15 predicted proteins | sample GraSoiAngelo_153_FD_186167 | JGI IMG/M metagenome (GOLD analysis project Ga0209160, IMG submission 186167) | Grasslands soil microbial communities from the Angelo Coastal Reserve, California, USA - 14_1009_12_40cm (SPAdes) (version 2) | ecosystem: Environmental > Terrestrial > Soil > Grasslands ...
GCGACGGTACGAAGCACGTACGCGTTGGCGGGATCGACATCGCGGTGATGACGGACCGCACCGGTCCCGCCGTGCTCGCCGTACCTCCTACCGACATTTTCGTCAGCCTCCAGCCGTTGTCCACCTCCGCGCGCAACGTCTTCTCCGGCCGTGTGACGGGGATGTCGATCGAGCACCGCGGCGCGGGCGTCCATGTGCGCGCCGACATGGGTGGCGTCGAGTTGGTGGCCGCCGTGACCGCCGAGGCGGCTCGCGATCTCGCGCTGGCGCCCGGCAAGACCGTCGTCTTCTCTTTCAAGGCCACCGCAGTCCAGGTATTCTAGAGAATGCCCCCCCCGATGGGCTATCTCACGCGCGTGGTGGAGTTTACTGCGACACACCGGTTCCCCGATCAGCCCGAGTTCGCCGGGGCGACCAAAGATCACAGCCATCGCTATCGTTGTCTCGTAACGATCAAAGGTGCGTTCGACCCGGCGCGGCGTGGCGTGATGAGTCTCAAAGCATTCGACGCGCTGCTGGAGCGTGAGATCGTGGCCCGTTTCGATGGCAGGCATATAAATGAGGACATCGCCGCGTTCGCGGCCGGTAGCTGGCTCGCCACGGGCGAAGCGTTGGCGGTGTACGTTTGGGACCGCATTGTCGCCGCAGGCTTGCCACAGGGCGTGGCGCTCCACGGCGTACGCATAGAGGAGAGCCCCCATCTCTATTCCGAGTACTACGGTGAGCGCTGACCCCATGCGGGGGGCGCGCCAGCCCGGGGATCGCAAAGGCCGCATGCTGGCCGACTCGGCGGTCGTCGAGGAGTGGCCGGTGTGGCTGGAAGTAAACGGCGAGCCAGCCGTGACGTGGATGTGCACTCCCGATCAACTCGAGGAGCTCGCGGTCGGGTGGCTGCACGGCGAGGGGTACATCGAATCGCTCGACGACCTCGTGCAGCTACGCCCCTGCGCGCCCGACCTGGGCTTTTGGGCCGATGTGAAACCCAGCCGCTTGGCGCAGGTGAAGGCCGAGAATCGCAAGCGCGTGCTCGCATCCGGCTGCGGCGCGGTGGCTACGATGCTGGCCGATCCCAACGCGATGGCGGCCCCTCGCGTCCCTGCCCGGGGCGAGCCTCCTGCGCCGGAGACACTCCGGACACTCTTCAAACAATTGTTCGCGAGCGGCGCCCGCTACAATGAGACGGGCGGCATCCACGCGGCGGCGTTGACGGATGGCGCCGCGCTGCTGTTCCACGCGGAGGACATCGGCCGCCACAACGCCGTCGACAAGGTCATTGGTGGAGCGGTGATCGCCCGCACCGCGATCGTGGGTCGCGGCCTGCTCGTGACGGGCCGTATCTCGGCCGAGCTGGCGTTCAAGGCGGCACGCGCCGGACTCGCGTGGGTAGCGACGCCAAGCGTGCCGTCGACCCTCGCCGTGACGATCGCGCAACGGTCAGGAATGGTGCTCGTGGGTCGAGCCGTCAGCGGGACGCCGCACCTGCATCGGCCGGAGGGATGACGGTTCCTCCCGAAGAGCTGCGTGCGTTGCTCGAGCGCGCGCGCACCATCGCGGTCGTGGGACTGTCGCCAAAGCCGAGTCGGCCCAGTAATTCAGTCGCGCGCTATTTGCAGCAGGCGGGCTATCGCATCGTGCCGGTGAATCCCGGCCACGAGACCATCCTCGGTGAACGGAGCTACCCGACACTCGCCGCTGCCGCGCAGGATCAGACCATTGACATGGTGGATGTCTTCCGCCGGAGCGAGTTGGCCGGCGCTGTGGTGGACGAAGCCCTCGCGCTGCGTCCGCTACCGCAATTGATTTGGCTGCAACTGGGCGTGATCGACGACGCCGCACAATCACGAGCTGCGGGCGCCGGTGTTCCATTCGTCATGGACCGGTGCCTCGCGATCGAACACCGGCACCTCGAGAGGGAGGGAGAACTCTAATGCGAGCCGTTGTGTTCGCCATGCTCGCGTTCAGCGGTGCCTGGTCGCAGTCGATGGCACAGGTAAATCAGCAGCCGACGATCATGCTCACCATCTTCGCGGGCGCCGGCACAGGTCATGACCTCTGGACGATCCAAAAGCAGCCGCTCCAGGTAATCGGCACCTCGGAATACGACACGTTGAGGCTTTCTCAAGCTATCAGCTCCAGTATCATCCTGGGCGCCGGGGCTACGTACTTCCCCTCGCCCCACATCGGCTTCCATGTGGAGTTGTCATACATCGGTTTGCCGGTCGATGGCGGTTGCACCGGCCTCTTTTTTTATCCTGATTTTGAGGAAAAAAACGCACAAACGTGCGCTGATATTCAGGCTCGCTCGGCAGACGGCGGATCGATCGCGATCTTCACGGGCGCCACATTACGCGCCGCATCACGGGCCTCGATCAGTCCGTACGCTCGCGTGGATCTTGGCATCGTGGATCAGTCGCGCAGCACAATCGAGGTAGTGGGCGGATTCACAACGGCGAACGGCCCCGGTGTGCGGGAGGTGATTTCGGATCCTAATCCGCGACGGGTCTCTCCCATGTTCGGGGCCGCGGTTGGATTCACTCGCCCATTGAGCCCCGGCTATCAGTTTCGCTGGGAGATTCGGGACCTACTCGTTCCCCTGGCACGAGCGACGGGGCCCGCCAGCGCATTGGCGATCGCCCCGATAGCCTCGCGTTTCTACCACCATTTCTCGTTGATCCTTGGCCTCGACGTCGTCCTGGAGAAAAAGCGCGGGCGGCGCTACTAACTTGCGCGGCGCGGTGCTCGCCGGCGGCGCGGCCAGCCGTTACGGTGGAGCCCCCAAGGGTCTGCTCGAGGTGGGCGGCCGCCGCATCCTCGATCGTGTCATCGATTCCGTCGCTGCCGTCACAGGATCGCCGCCACTGCTTGTCGCCAACGCGGCCGATGCACCTTCCTGGCGACCCGATCTGAAGACCGTTCCCGACGCGCGCCCCGGTTTCGGAAGTTTGGGCGGGATTTACACCGCCGTCGCCGCCCGCTCCGAGCCGGTACTCTGCGTCGCGTGGGATATGCCGTTCGTGCCGTCGGAGTTGCTGCGCGCGCTCGTCGACGGCGCAACAGCGGGAAAGTTCGATGCGTTCCTGCCCGAGAGCTCAGGCCGGCGTGGCCTCGAGCCGCTGTGCGCCGTCTACGGACCGGCATGCCGCGCCGCGATCGAGCGGCGCCTCGATAAGGGCGATCTCAAGGCCATCTCCTTCCACGCCGACGTGAGGGTCGGTATCCTCCCCCTCGCCCAGGTGAGGGCGTTCGGGGGGGGCGACCCCGACGAGCTGTTCTTCAACGTGAACACGCCGGCGGATCTGGCACGGGCGGAGGCGCTGTGGCGGCGACGCGCATGATCTCGATCATCGGGCTCAAGAACGCCGGCAAGACGACGTTCCTCGTCGCGCTCGCGTCCGAGCTCGTACGCCGCAAGTTCCGCGTCATGACGATCAAGCACGGCTCCCACCCCGCCGACATGGATCAGAAGGGCAAGGACACCTGGCGGCATTGGCACGAGGGCAAGGCGGAGCGCGTCTTGATGGAGTCGCCCGGCCAGCGCGTGCTGTTCGAGCGCACCGCCGAGCAATCCGATCCCATTACGCTCGCACGCCGCTACCTGAGCGAGGCCGACATCGTGCTCGTCGAAGGATTCAAGCGCGCGCCACTTCCCAAGATCGAAGTGTATCGCACGGTCGCCGGTCCCAAGCCGATCTTCGATGAAGCCGTGCACGATCCCGCCGACTGGGTCGCCATGGTGACCGACGACCGCGATCTGCACGCGCCCTTTCCTGTCTTTCGGTTCACGGACACCGCCTGGCTCGTGACGATCGCGAACGTCGCCTGGGATCGGGCGAAAATTCTGCCGCCATGACCCCCGCGGAGGCGGCGCGCCTCATCATCGGACATTTCGAGCCTCTGCCGCCTTCGCGTCGGCCGCTGCGCGAGGCGCTCGATACGGTGCTCGCGGAGGACGTGGCCAGCCCTATCGATCTGCCGCCCTGGGACAACTCCGCGATGGACGGTTATGCGGTTCGTAGCGCCGATCTCGAGCAGGGCAACGTCGATCTGGAGGTGATCGAGAGCGTCGCCGCGGGCCAATTCCCGAGCAAAACGGTCGGCCAACGTCAGGCCATTCGCATCTTCACCGGCGCGCCAGTGCCTCGCGGGGCGGACACAGTGATTCGGCAGGAAGACACGGCGGCCTCCGCCAATGGCGCGAATCGTGTGACGATCACAAACCCGCGCGATGCACGGAAGAATATCCGCCGCCTGGGAGAAGACATCAAAAAGGGCACGGTCGTCCTCGCCGCCGGCACACCGCTCGGTCCGGCGCAGCTCGGCGTCCTCGCCTCGATCGCGCACGACCATCCGCTCGTGCATCGCGTGCCGCGAGTCGCGTTCATGGGATCGGGCGATGAGATCGTCGACTTGGATCGGAAAGACGAAATCCTGGCGGCCAAGAAGATCGCGAGCTCCAACTCCTACACGTTGGACGCCCTGATTCGCAGGACGGCGGCGGAGCCCGTCAATCTCGGACTGGCTCGGGATACGAAGGAGAGTCTGCGGGAGCATTTGCGCGGGGCGAGCGCCCAGCATGCCGATCTGCTGGTGACGACCGCGGGAGTGAGCGTTGGGGAGCACGACCTCGTCCGCGACGTCCTGCAGGAGCTCGGTGGCGAGCTGAAGTTGTGGCGCATCGCGATGCGCCCCGGTGCACCGGTTGGATTCGGACTGCTGGGTGGGCGGGACATTCCCTGGATCGGGCTGCCCGGAAATCCGGTGAGTACGATGGTGACGTTCGAGTTGTTCGTGCGACCCGCGATCCGGAGACTCCAGGGACACGCTTTGCCGTTCCGCCGTACCGTGCGCGTCGTCGTGCGGGAGCCGATTACTCTTGGCCCCAAGCTGCGTCACTACCTGCGCGCAATCGTAGACGGACGGGATGCGCGTTTGACAGGCCCGCAGGGGTCTGGCATTCTCACCAGCATGGCGCGCGCGAATGCCCTGCTCATCGTCCCGGCAGACATGCCGGCGGTTGCCGCCGGCACGGAGCTCGAGGCGCTGATTCTCGACGATCCCCAGCACGTCGCGGAGCCGCCATACTAATGAACCCCGCCCTGCGCCGAGGTCTCCGGCTCGCCGGTTACGTCCTCCTGACGCTGCTCGTCTATTGGGCGAACGTTCTCACACCACCGGCTGCCAGGCTCGGCATCCTGTACATCGTTCCGGTGCTGCTCGTGACCTGGACCGAGGGTTTGACGTGGGGGATCGTGTTCGCGGTCGCCACGACCGCCCTGCGCGAGTTCGTGGCCTGGGATCAGATGCCGCCTGATACGCCGCTGTTATGGCGCGTCGCCAACGGCGCGTCCTATGTGATCGTGCTGGGAATCGCTATGGCCGGGCTGCAGAGTCTGCGGCGCAGCCAGGCACAACTCGCCCGCCTCGTCATCCAGGATCAGCTCACCAACGTCCTGAATGCCCGCGCGTTCTCCGACCGGCTCAGCCAGGAGCTGGACCGCAATCGCCGCTATCCGCGGCCCCTCGCACTCCTGTACATGGATCTCGACGACTTCAAGGTCATTAACGACACGCATGGCCATCAGACGGGCGATGCGGTGCTGCGGCTCGTCGCGGACGCCATGCGGTCATCGGTTCGTCAGGCCGACGTCGTGGGTCGCCTGGGCGGCGACGAGTTCGCCGTCCTTATGCCCGAAACCGACGCCCAGCTCGCCGATGCCGCGGCCAAACGGCTGGTGGCGAGCTTGCGCAACGTCTTCCGCGGCACGCCGAACGTGACCGCGAGCATCGGTGTCGTGTCCTGCTCAGCGACGGATGCGAGTACCGACGATCTCCTCAGGCGGGCCGATCAGGCGATGTACGATGCCAAGCGCCTGGGCAAGGATCGCGTCGTTCAGGTCGCGCTATAGGGCCTCCTTTCCGCAGTTCCCCTCCGACGATCTAATCCCTCCGAACGAGAACTGCGGCCGATCAATTCCCTCAGAGGATTGATTGTGTCCGGCGGCTGCGGTTTTTAGTGTTTCGGTTCAGAAGCGACTTACAACTTCCAACGACAGATATTCGATGACTTCTTCGCTCGTCAGTTCGCTGCTGATCGAAGCCCCGGTCAACCGGCACTTCGCTCAGCTGCACCGCGACCAGCAGGCACTCACGGAAGCCGTCACGTTGTACTTGGAAACGGGCCTGCGGCGCGGCAACGGGGTCGTCGTCATCGCGACGCCGGCGCACACGGAGCGGTTTGTCGCGGGCCTGCGACAAACCGGTCTCGATCCGGGCCACATCCTGAAATCCGGGCAGCTCGAGCTGCACGACGCAGAGCTGATACTGCGCAAGTTCATGCGCGACGACATGCCCGATTGGGACGACTTCCGCAAGGCGTTGGGCGCAGTGTTCGAACGGGTACGGGCGTTCGGGCGCGGTACCACCCGGGCGTATGACGAGTTGGTGAACGTGCTGTGGCAAGAAGGGAAGCAGGAAGCCGCCATTCGGCTCGAGGAGTACTGGAACGAGCTCGCGCGCCTGTATCCGTTCTCACTGTTCTGCAGCTACATGCTGGACGTGCATCACCACAATTCATACGAGGGCCCCCTCGAGGAGATCGGCCGAACGCATTCCGACATCCTGGGAAATGACGAGGACGAGCGGTTCCGTGCGGCGCTGGATGCCGCCAGCCGCGACGTCTTCGGCGTGCCGCTGTCAGAGATGGTGGGATTCTCCCGCCCATTGCACGACGGGGAGCGGCGCTTTCCGAGCGGTCAACGCACCATGCTCTGGGTGAAGCGCAACCTTCCTTCCGCTAGTGCCGCGGTCCTGGAGCGGGCGCGTCGGTACTACGAAGAGTCGCTGGAGTAGAGCGTGACTTCCCCCGCCAGTAGTTCGTTATTGGTCGACGCGCCCACCGGCCGCCATTTCGCGCAGTTTCACCGCGATACCGAAGGCCACGATCGTCGTCGCGACACGCTCACCGAGTCGGCGCTCGCATTCGTCGAAGCGGGCTTGCAGCGCGGCGATAGCGTCCTGGTCATCGCCGCGGCCGATCACCGGGACTGGCTGTTCGACCGCCTGGCGGAGGGGAAATTCCGCCCGCAATCGCTGCACGATCCGGGACAACTGTCCGTCCTGGATGCTGGGCATGTCATGGCACAATTGGTTGATGACGGCCTGCCGGAATGGGCACCGTTTCGGAACGCGTTGGCGCCCGCCCTGTCGCGCCTCCAGCCATCTGGCCGCGGCACGCGGGTCTACAGCGAGCTGGCGAATGCGTTGTGGCAAGCGGGGAACACCGCTGCCGCGATCCGCGTCGAGGACTTCTGGAATGCCTTGGCCGGTACGTACCCATTCTCGCTCTACTGTGGCTACACGATGGATACACACTCCGAGCACTCGTACGCGGCCCCGCTCGAGGAGTTAGGCCGCACCCACTCCGACATCCTGGGCACGCCTGAGGACGAGGAGTTCGGCGTCGCGCTCGATCGAGCCAGTAAGGAGATCTTCGGGATTTCACTCACGCAGATGGCGGGCGTGTCCAAGCAGGAAGAAACTCGGCGGTTTCCGAGCGGGCAGCGGACGATGCTCTGGGTCAAACGCAATCTGCCGCTGTCCACGTCCCAGCTGGCGGAGCGCGCGCGGCACTACTTCAGGAACAGCCACGCCGCCTAACGCTACATGCGCTTGTACTTCGGCCCGCTGCCGCGCTCCCTCGGCGTCCAGCGTGGTCCCAGCACATCGGTCGCCTTGCAGTCGACGCAGTTGGGCGCGTTGATCCGTAAGGGCGCAGCATGCTGCGCCCCTACATCACCAAGCTCGTAGACGCCCGCTGGACACATCCGCGCATAGAAGCGCGCGACCTCGGCAGGTACATCAGGCCCCACGATCAGATGACTCGGGATTGTGTCCCGCGTCGAATTCCCCGACTTGAACACCGCATCAACTTTGCTGATCCCGTCCGGATGCTCAGCCGACCCCGGGCGCACGCCCGAGGAAGACCGCCGCGCTACCTCAGCATCCGCGTGCATCCGGTACTTCCCGTTGGGGAAGCGGCCGCCCGTGAGCATCATGAGCGCAGCTTGCAGCCCTCCCAAGTAGAACCCGTCGCGGAACGCCAGCCGCATGTTGCGCGTCCGATGGAGATCGGTTGCAACGTATGACTTATTGAGGATGTCGTCATACCGGGAGAGCGATTCTGCGTTCTTGAGGTTCTGAAAGATCGCGCGAGCCGCGTAGATGCCTGATTGGATCGCGTAATGGATTCCTTTCAGTGACGGCACGTCGACGAACCCGGCCGCGTCGCCCAGGAGCACGACGCCATCGCCAGCACGCCGCTGCGGGAGAGAGTAGAAGCCGCCCTCAGGGATCGTCTTGGCGCCCCATTCGACCACTTCCCCGCCCTCGAGGAGTGCGGCGAGCAACGGATGTCGTTTGAATTGCTGCAACAGGACGTGGACGTCGAGTCCGGCGTCGCGATAATCGAGTCCAACCACGAGGCCGAGCGCCACGAGATTCGGCTCGAGCGGATAGACGAAGCTCCCGCCGAACGCGTCAGTCGGCAGCGGCCAGCCGAGCGTATGGATCACCCGATCGAGCGGCCGCTTCGTCTCCCACAGCTCTTTCACCCCGAGCGCGAAGATCTGGGGATTCTCGGACGGCACGCGCTGCCACTGGCACCACGCCTGCGCCAGGAGACCGCGTGTCCCCTCGGCGAGGGCCGTGACCCTGGCGACAATGTCGTTGGGCGCCATCGCGCCGGGCGACGGGCGACCATCGCGGTCGAGTCCGGCCGCGGCGGTCCGCACACCTGCCACCGCCCGATCACGCACCAGCAGCTGCGCCGCCGGGAATCCCGTGAAGATGTTCACGCCCAGCTCTTCCGCCTTCGTCCCCAGCCAGCGGACGATCTCACACAGCGATGCCACGTAGTAACCGCGATTGTGCATCGTGGGCGGAGTGGGCAGGCGAATCTTGCGGCCCTTGGTCAGCAGATAGACGGCTTCCTTCGTCACCGGTGCTCGAAACGGGAAGTCCGAATCTTGGAGATCGGGGAATAGCTCGCGCAACGCGCGGGGATTAACGACTGCGCCGGAGAGAGAATGCTCACCCAACGCCTCGGCCTTCTCCAGGACGCCGATATTCAGCTCGGGGCCGCCCGTTTTCGCGAGCTTCGCGAGCTCGATCGCGCACGCCAGCCCAGCCGGTCCGGCGCCGACGATCACGACGTCCAGCTCCATGCGGTCGCCTGCGCCCGCGGCGCCATCCTGAACGATGAGTTTGTCGAGCGGCAGCGTTGGTTGATATCGCGCCGGAACAAACTGCTCGTTCTTAGCCATGCAGCTTTCGGATCTCTTCGGTCAGCCGTGGCACGATCTCGAACAGGTCGCCGACCACGCCGTAGTCGGCGACTTTGAAGATCGGTGCGTCCTTGTCTTTGTTGATCGCCACGATGACCTTGGAGGTCCGCATGCCGGCGAGATGCTGGATCGCGCCGGAAATCCCGACGGCGATGTACAGGGACGGGCTCACCGTCTTACCGGTTTGACCGACTTGATCGGCGTGTGCGCGCCATCCCGCATCCACGACCGCGCGCGATGCGCCGACCGCCGCTTTCCCGCCGAACGCCTGCGCCAGCTCTTCGAGCACTTTGAAATTCGCCGGCTCCTTGAGACCGCGACCACCCGAAATGATGATCTGCGCCTCCGCGACGTCGAGTGTGCCTGCGGCCGCGGCCTTCACTTCGCGAACTACCACCCGGCAGGGGGCGACGGTCACGGCCGCAGTCTCCGGCGTACCCGCCTTCGGGCGCTCGACCGGCGTGAAGACATTGGGACGCAGTGACAGCACCGCGGGCTGGCTGGCGACTTTCACCTTGAGCAATGCCTTCCCGGCATACACCGGACGAGTGACCGTAATCGCGTCGCCTAGGGCGGCCAAATCGGTGATGTCCGCCGCAACACCAACGCCGAGCTTCGCTGCGACGCGAGGGGCGAGATCCTTACCGGTCGCGCTCGCGGCAAATAGCACGGCGCGATAACCACCTTGCTTCGCGCGCTCGGCGATCGCCTGCGCGCACGCTTCAGGCGCGTATTTCGCAAAGGCGGGATTGGTGAGGGTGATGACCCTGTCGGCGCCGAACTTGCCAAGCTGGTCGGCGCCCTGCACCGGTCCAGCCGCGCACAACACCGCATCCACGCCCCGACCGAGCCGTTGTGACCCAGTCACAACCTCGTGTGAGATCTTGCGAAGCACTCCATCGCGCTGCTCCAGCACCGCGAGCGCCAGCGTCATAGGACCTTGGCTTCCTCCCGGAGCAAACGCACGAGCTCGCCGACGGCGCCCACCCCTTCGCCCACAATCTTCCCTTCTTTGCGGTCGGGCGGAGGCGACAGTGCAACAACCTCGAATGTGCCAGCGGATGCCTGAACGGGCTTCACTTCGAGCGGCTTCTTCTTCGCAGCCATGATGCCTTTAAGCGCTGGATACCGGGGCTCGTTGAGTCCTTTGTCCGCCGTGAGGACCGCGGGAAGGGGGAACTCTACGACTTCGATCCCCCCCTCGATCTCCCGCTCGGCGACGCCCTTCGTGCCCTCGATTTCGAGATGTGATATCGCCGTGACGCACGGCAGCCCGAGCAGCTCGGCGGTGAGCGCGCCCACCTGATGGTTGTAATCGTCGATCGCCATCCGGCCAAAGAGAAGCAGATCCCAGGATGTGCTCTTCAGCTCGGCCGCGATGATGCGAGCAACCTCGAAGGGGTCGGCGGGAATCCGATCGGATTGCAACAGGATTCCGCGATCCGCACCCATCGCTAATGCGGTGCGAATCGTCTCCTGCGCCGCCGCGGGACCGAGACAGATGACCGCGACTTCCCCGGAGCTGGCCTTTTCTTTGCGTCGTAACGCTTCTTCGACGGCGAATTCGTCATACGGATTCATGACGAACTTCACACCGGAGTCATCCAGGCTCTTGCCGTCGGAGGCGATTTTGACGCGCGTCTCGGAATCGGGAACGCGCTTGATGCACACCGCGATTTTCATGAGGCCGGAAAGCTACGCAACCCGGCTGCGGTCTGCTCAGTGCGGCAATGTTACCGGATGGCCGTCGGCAGTAAAGACATTGATGACGCGGCCCTCCCGCTCCTTGAACCCGAACAATTTGCGTTTGCGACCGTCGGACAACGGAATCGGCGCGCGGATCTGCCACCCGACGATCACCGGGGCGCCGTTGGGCAGCCGCCGGAATTCTATCCAGCCACCGACGAGGTTTGTGGGCACCCACCCCTCCAGCCCCGTGTAGTTGTACTCGAGACGTCTCAGCCCCCCCCCCGTACCCGCCCGCTCGAGCCACAGGACTCCTCGCACATCGGGCAACTTTCGCTTGCGCACGGGCTCGAACCGCAGCCCGACGAGCGTCGAATCGGTGCGATGCTTTTCTACAACAAAACAGTGCGTGTCTAAAAACGCATCGGAAAAGAAGACGGACGCATCGGGACTGTAGTACGTCGGCCCGTTGGGGCCCTCCTGCACGAAACCGTTACCGACCAGACTGTCGGCCGGCACGCTTTCGAAGGGCCAGGCGCTGAACCCGTTGCTCGTATCACCAGTCTCCTTTGTCACCCTCAGGTCTGCTTCGAGCGAGCGATCGAAGAGCGCCGATCGAAAGCGAAATAAGCGTCGCTCGACCGCGAGCTCGGTCACGCCGAGGAGCGTCTGCGACTGCTCCAACAGTGCCGCGACCGGTTCGCCTTCGCCTGGCCTCGTACGACAGCGCTTCTCTGCCTCGACCGTGACCGCGGGTAATGCGACGGCGTCATCAGGCAAGGCCGCGTGGTAGCGACGCTCTCCCACGTCGAGGACCATGGTTGGTGACGCAAAGCTCTTATAGCCGATGCGCAGGATGCGGACGCGATAGGTACCCGGAGATGGCGCCACCAACACGAATTGCCCGGAGCCATCCGAGAGCATCCGCGCCCGCTCGTGCCCGGTCGAGTCAACGAGGAGCAGCAGCGCGTAGGCGACCGGCTGTGCCGTGACGGCTCCAACCAACTCGCCCCGAAGCGTCTGGGCCGAAAGAGCGGTCCCAGCGAGAGACCCGAGAAGGAGGCTGTGCCTGATGGAGACTGCGATCGTCAGCGAGTGTCCATTCGGAACACGGAGATGCCCCAACTCTCCGGATCGTCCGGGGGGGCGTCGTTCCAGTCCGCGTGTGAATGCGAGCCGTCCGAGCGGTACCGCAACACGTACGAGCCCGCCGGGAGCGTGATCACACCTTCGAACACACGATTCTTGTCAGCCCCGCCGGCAGGATCCGTTTCGTCGTACTTCATTTGCCAGACCCTGTCCCCGGTCGCGTTCTCTATCCAGCCATAATCGACCATCCCGCCGTCGTGGCCCTCGCCTAGCGCGTAGACTCGCAGGCGCGTCCGGCCGGTGAGCTGGAATGTCGCGCGTGCATTTTCGTCATCACCCATGCGGATGAGCTGTGCCAGCGGCGTGCCCGTCCCGCGCCCAGTGCGTTCGAACGGCGAGACGTCGGCGCGACGCAAACGGCCGCTCGCCGGAAACACGCTCACGCCCCAGTACCGCTCCTCGGCGGGAGGCGCGGTATTCCAATTGTTGTAGGAATGGGAGCCGTCGCTCTTGTAGTAGACCAAATAACTGCCGGGTGGGAGATGCAACACGCTATCGAAGAGGCGATTCTTATCGGATCCGCCGGCGGCCTGGGTCTCGTCGTAGCGCATGGTCCAGACCCGTTTATGATCCACGGCGTCCACGATCCACGCGTAGTCGACCATCTCTTCGTCGCTGCTTTCACCGAGGGCGTAGATCCTCACGTCCATCGGGCGCTTCAGCGTAAAACCGGTTGAGCGGTTGGCGTTGTCGCCGATGCCGATCATGGAAACGATGGTCTGACCTTCAGGAACGGGTTCGTACTCGAATGGTCGCACGGTCGCGCGGGCCATTCGGTCGGCGACGCGGAGCGTCAGGCCCCACGATTCCGGATCGGTCGCCGGCACGGCATTCCAGTCATCGGGCGCGTGTGAGTCGTCCGAGACGAAGTACGCGACGTACCGTCCCGGCCGCAGGTGCAGCGTTTCATGCGCCATACGATTCTTCGCCGCGCCACCCGCCGGCTCGGTGCTGTCATACGTCATGGTCCACACGCGCTTGCGCGTGTCGGCGTTCATGATCCAACCGTAGTCGAAGGTCTGGTCCCGCTGCAGCTCACCCACGCCGTACACCTCGACGTCGGTGGGTCGAGTCAGCTCGAAGCCGCGCCGGTTCGCGGTGTTGCGTTTAGGCTCGACGCTGACCACAGCGGACCCCATGAACGCGCTGTGCGCCGCCGTGATTTCGTCCGCCGTCGCGACGTGTCCCGTACCGTCGATTGTCAGGGCGAACTGCTTGTACAACCCATTGTCGACGTATGGACCGCCGCCGCTCGCCCGCCGAGCAAGGCGCACAACCGCGCGGAAATCGACAGCGTCCTTGAATGACATGGCAGCAGCCGGATAAAACGCGTAATGCGCTTCGTAGGTGCCGGCCGGGAGGCGCACACTCCCGGCGAAGTGCCGTAGACCGTTGGATTCTCGGCGCGTATCGGCCGCGCGCAGGTCCCACACGACGGCGTGAGTGCGCGCGTCGATAATCCACGCGGCCGCAGGCCAGGTGGTCTGCTCATCATCCTGCCAATGCTGATCGTCTCGCGTACGCAGCTGATCAGGCCACGGCTCCGCGCCGACCGCCGACACGTTCACTTCCTGCGAAGTCGTGAGGACGAACACCGCGGCCCGATGCTCGCGAGGAGTGAGATCGCGCATGTCGACAAGGGCAGGAGGGGGAGCGGGCGTTTGCGCGAGCGCGATCAGTAAGGCGAGCGGCATGGCTGTCATAACGAGAGGCAGCGAAACACAGTTTCTAATTGAAAGCGGATAGCCCCGTGATCTCCTGACCAAGAATGAGGGTGTGAACGTCGTGCGTGCCTTCGTAGGTATACACCGATTCAAGGTTTGCGAGATGCCGCATCGCCTGATACTCGGCGAGAATCCCGTTCGCGCCGAGCAACCGACGGGTTTCGCGCGCGATGTCCGTGGCCATGTTCACGTTATTCCGCTTGGCAAGCGAGACCTGCTGGGGCGTCGACTTCCCTTCGTCCTTCAGCCTGCCCAGTTGCAAGCAGAGGAGCTGGGCCTTGGTGATTTCGGTGAGCATATCGGCGAGCCGAGCCTGCTGGAGTTGATATCCCCCGATCGGCTTGCCGAACATCACGCGTGCCTTCGCGTAGCTCACGGCTTCGTCGTAGCACGCCATGGCCGCGCCGACCGCCCCCCATGCGATTCCATAGCGAGCCGCGGTAAGGCACATGAGCGGCGACTTGAGCC
>Ga0209160_1002829_pt1 | contig 14359 bp, 12 predicted proteins | sample GraSoiAngelo_153_FD_186167 | JGI IMG/M metagenome (GOLD analysis project Ga0209160, IMG submission 186167) | Grasslands soil microbial communities from the Angelo Coastal Reserve, California, USA - 14_1009_12_40cm (SPAdes) (version 2) | ecosystem: Environmental > Terrestrial > Soil > Grasslands ...
AGCTCGCCGCTCGTTTCGACTGGACCTTGAGCCAGCTCTCGCAGATCGACTCGCAACATGGTCAGCGAACCTAAACCGTTGTGGCACTTGCGTCAACGGCATCACGGCAGTCCATACAGAGGGAAGAAAAACGCGACTTCCCGTGTCGCGTTCTCGGGCGAATCGGAAGCGTGTATCGCGTTGCGCTCCTTCGATTGCGCGTACAAGCGACGGATCGTCCCCGGCTTGGCCTGTGCGGGATCCGTTGCACCGATGACCTCCCGCAGATGGCTGACGGCGTTGTCCCGCTCGAGCGCGAGCGCTAGCGCCGGTCCGGACGTCATGAACGTGACGAGCGGCCGGAAGAAAGGACGTTCGCGATGGACTTCGTAGAAGGCCTCCGCCCGATCCTGGGTCAGCCGCACCATCTGGGCGTCGACGATGTGGAAGCCTTCAGCCTCCAGATGGGCGATGATCTTGCCGACCTGGCGGGCGGCGACGGCGTCCGGCTTGATGATGGCCAGGGTGCGCATTGTTCCTCAGATCCTGGCTGACTTGAGGAGTGGAACCACGTCGGCAGGTCGCTTCATCACACCGATGCCGGCCTGTTCGAGCGCCTGCATCTTTTCCGCGGCCGTACCGGACGCGCCTGAAATGATGGCGCCGGCGTGTCCCATGCGGCGACCCGGAGGCGCGGTCTGCCCGGCGATGAACCCCACGACCGGCTTCGACACATTGCGCCGCACGAAGTCCGCAGCCTGTTGCTCATCCGTGCCGCCAATCTCACCGATCAGCACGATCGCCGCCGTCTCTGGATCTGCTTCGAATGCTGTCAGACAGTGGACGAAGTTCGTGCCGATGAGCGGATCGCCGCCGATACCGACGCACGTCGATTGCCCCATCCCGTGCGTTGAGAGCTGGTGGATGATTTCGTACGTCAACGTGCCGCTGCGCGACACGACGCCGATCTTGCCTGGCTCACAAATGTTGCCGGGAATGATTCCCACTTTGCTTTTTCCCGGCGAGATGAGGCCGGGACAGTTCGGTCCAATGAGCCGGGCCCCGCGTTCGTGCACGAACGGCAGCACGCGCGTCATGTCGAGGACGGGGATGCCTTCGGTGATACAGACGATCAGTTCTAGTCCTGCGTCGGCGGCTTCGAAGATCGCTGACGCGGCGACCGCGGCCGGAACGTAGATCACCGCCGTATTCGCGCGCGTCTCGTGCACCGCTTCGGCCACGGTGTTGAACACCGGCACACTGTCCTCGAATCTCTGGCCGCCTTTTCCGGGCGTCACGCCCGCGACGACCTTTGTCCCGTACGCCATCATCTGCTTGGCGTGGAACGATCCATCGCGTCCCGTGATGCCCTGGACCACGAGCCGAGTGGATTGATCGATGAAAATGCTCACGCGGCTTTGCCCTTCGCCAATGTGACAGCCTGTTTCACCGCTTCATCCATGTCGGTCAGCGCGGAGAAGCCGGCCTTGGTGAGAATTTCCATCGCCTCGCCCTCGTTGGTACCGGTCAACCGGATGACGATCGGCACCTTGAGCGAAAGCTCGTGCGTCGCCTGCACGATGCCGTTCGCGACGTCGTCACCGCGCGTGATTCCGCCAAAAATGTTGAAGAGGATGACCTTGACGCGCGGGTCGGACGTCATGATCCGTAGCGCGGCCACGACTTTTTGCGCCTTCGAGCTGCCGCCGATGTCCAGGAAGTTCGCGGGCTCGCCGCCGTAGTACTTCACGAGATCCATCGTGGCCATCGCGAGCCCTGCCCCATTCACGCAGCAGCCCACGTTGCCGTCCAACTTGATGAAGGTCAGCCCCGCTTCGCGCGCCGCGACCTCCTCCGGCGCTTCCGCGGTCACGTCGCGCAAGGCGGCGATGTCAGGCCGCCGTTCGACCTCGTTGTCATCGATGACGATCTTGGCGTCGAGCGCCTGAACGGCTCCCTCCGGTGTCGTGGCGAGCGGGTTGATCTCGGCGAGCGATGCGCCCACCGCGTACACGACCTGATACAGTTTCTGCATGATGTCGGCGGCCGCACGCGCCTGGTGCACGTCGCCGTACAGGGCGAAGCCGAGCCCCAGCGCCTGATGCGACAGCAATCCGTAGCGCGGATCGACCGCGAGACGATGAATCTTTTCAGGCGTCTTGGCGGCGACCTCTTCGATGTCGATCCCGCCCGCCGGGCTCACCATCAGCACGGGCCGCTGCGACCCGCGATCGACGATGATCCCGACGTAACTCTCCGATGCGATCGCCGCCGCAGGAGCGATGAGCACTTTGTGAACGGTGAGGCCCTTGATCGTCATGCCGAGAATCGCTCGGGCGTGCGCCTCAGCTTCGGCCGCGCTGTTCGCGAGCTTTACCCCGCCGGCCTTACCGCGCCCGCCCGCATGCACTTGCGCCTTCACGACAACCTTCCCCCCCAGGCGTTGGGCGCTCGCGCGGGCCTCGCCGGGAGTGGTGGCGACTTCGCCCGGCGGGACGGGAATGCCGTGGCGCCGCAGAATCTCGCGCGCCTGATACTCGTGCAGGTTCACGCGTGCTCCTTCGTGATCGTTGTCCCGGCCTCACCCTGAAGGGCGGCGAGACCCTGCGCCAGCTCGGCAATGATCGCGCGCTCGCCTCCGGTCCGAACGAAATCCGCCGCCGCTTCGACTTTCGGCCGCATGCTGCCTGTGCCCAGCTCTTTGCCGGCAAGGAGGTGATCGGCCAGCGCGAGAGTCAGGCGCCGGATCGGTTCCTGCCGCGACGTCCCGAAGCCATGGTACACGGCATCTACATTCGTCAGAATCAAGAGCACCTGCGCCTCGATTTCTCGGCCACAGCATCGATGCCCTCGAGTCCCAACTTCGGATCGCGATACACAGGGGGCCCGCCGCCTCCGCCCGCGATCACGATATGGCCGGTCCGCGCCAGGTCGCGCACCATCTCCCGTTCAATGATCCCAATAGGCTTGGGACTCGGAGCGAGCCGGCGTCCGTCTTTCACGGCAATTCCCCTGGCGACGAGGCGCGCCTGGCGCACGGTATCGAGCACGTGGCCGATGGGCTTCGATGGCGTCCGCAGATTGGGATCGTCGGCGTCGCAGAGCGTCTGAGTGATCAGGGTGACGACCGAACGCGGCACGCCCGCGCGTGCCAGTGCGTTTTGGAGCGACTGCTGGATCATGTAGCCCATCCAGCCGGCCGTTCCCGCGACGAGCACGCCGAGCGGTAAGGGCTCGACCTGGTCACCGGCGATCTCGTTGCGCGCGAGCTCGTCACCAACCTGCGGGCCGTTGCCGTGTACGAGCACGATGTTCCAGCCGGCCGCGGCGAGATCGACGATCGGCGCAAGGCTCGCGCGGGTGTGGCGGAATTGATTGCTGATCGTCGGTCGCTCGCCCGGAGGGGCGACCGCATTACCTCCGAGAGCGATAACAATGGTTCCGGGGGCCGGGGGGGGCACGGGCGGCGCAACCTAGCGGCGCCGTTGGATCGGAGCAAGCTCGATCATGAGTGCCCGCCACAGCCGGCCAAACAGCTCGAGATCTCCCGCAGTCAGTGCGGAATCGGCCTGCACCGCCAGGCGACGCACGCGCTCCCACCGCGCTGCCAGGCTTGTATCGGTGACCACCTGCTCGCCTCCGTGTAAGGCAGCCCGCGCTGTGAGGCCGCGACCGATGCGACCATCGAACGACACGTGGACCTCCGCGACGCGCGGCGGCGCCGCTGGATGCGCGCCGATCGGGTCGAGCATCTGCGCTTGAACCGTGACGATCGATCCGTCCGCGGGCCAAATGCGCAGCACGCCGGGCCGCTGCTGCGACGAACCGACCAGCTCGCCTGGTAGACGCTCAGGGTCGTCGGCTGCCGGTCGCCAGAGGTGCAGCACGACGCCGCGTTGCGTTACAGAACCGGCACACAGTCCGACGAACCGCTTGGGTTTCAGTATGCCCGATTCGAAGCCGATCCCCGTCCACCGCGCGCCGTCCGGAGTCACGAGCTCGAATGGCTCACGCGGGCGCAGCGACCAACCGGCAACCGAATCTCGGGCCTCAGCGCCCACGGTCCCAGCCGTCGAGTCCGCGCTCGCGCGCACCAGTTGCGCAACCGCGGTGTTGAACTGCTCGATGGGATACGCGAGTTGTTCGCGCACGTCTGCGGGGAGTCTGTTCGCCGGTTCAACGAGCGGCTCGAATCGCCGCGCCCACGTAGCGGTCAGGGAGTCGTAGCCGGGCGCGAGCCACAGGTGCGTCTCGCCGGTTCCGGCGCGGACCGCGCCCACCAAACCGGCGCGCAGGTAGCGGACCTGGCCGTCGCGCCACGGAATCGGGCGCGCGAACGGAAATGCTTCGTGCGTCACGTACCCCCAGCTCACCCACCACAGCTTGCCATTGCGAATCGTGGGTGTCGGAGTTCCGAACTGGGCAAAGGGTGCGAGTCGTTCAAGGCGGTCCGTCACATCTCGACGCCAGAGCAGCACGCGCTCATTCGAGTCCGCGCGCAACAGGCTCCACGCCTGGATGGTCCAGGCGATCGCGAAGCGGCGCCACGGTCCCGTGATTGCGACGCCACTCACCGTGACCGAGTGAACGCTGTCCCTCGACGCAATGAGATGCCCTTGCATGGCCGGTCCGAAGAGCAGCGTCGAGTCCGGTGTCGCTCCGGGCCATGGGTGGAGGACGAGGCCCGTGTCGCTCTCGAGCGCCTCGCGGATCGTCGCGGGTGTAGCTGTGGGAGCAACGAGCCAAGTGGCCGGCGCGTGGAGAGCGACAGCCGTCGGCGGCACGCCGACCGCGAGTGCGACATCCGCGCGGTCCCAGACCGGCAGCGTGCGCACGGCGGCGTCAGCCGATGCGAATGCGGGCGGAGGCCGATCATCCAGCTTCGTGAGTCCGAACGCCACCGCCTCGAGCTGCGCGCGCCGCTGCGTCAGCGCCACGCTGTCAGGTCCACCCGAGGTACGCACCACGCCGGGAATCACGAAATACCCGATCGTGACCGCGAGCAACAGGGCCGCCCATCCTGCCACGATCAGATTGGGACGGTCTCGCCAGGCCCACACCAACGAGATCACCACCGTAACGACGGCAATCGTCGCAACCGCGGCGGCGCCGGGAATACGGACACTGAGCGCCGCTTGATCGACGACGCCGTGTAATCCCGCGACGACTTCGGACGGATCGAGCAATGCGCCCCACCCGATGACGAGCGCGAGCACCGCAAGCAAGACGCCCCAATGTGCGCGCGCGTAGTCGCTGGCCCGCACACGTCCGCGTCGGATGCGCAGCGAACCGATGACGGCGTAGAGGAGCGCGACGATGCCGACCGCGCCGGCGGCCAGGACGAGGGCGCGATGCTGCAGGGCAGCCAGCCACGGAGCAACGCCGATGTAGTAGCCCGGATCATGGAGCAGCTGGGGGGACGCAACCGACTGATCCATCACACCGAAATGCGGAGGGGATGCCGCGAGCACGGCATAGCGCCACCAATCGCCCGTGCCCAGCGAGAACACGACGCCCAGCGCCACGCCCACGAGTACGGTGATCCAGAAAAGCACGCGTTGCGGGACTGCCTCGACGATTTCGAGATCGCCGAGGCGCCGCGGCATCTGGACCGAGCCGATGGCGCGGTAGACGATCAGCAAGTTTCCGGTGAGCCAGGCGACGGCACAGACGAGAACCAATCCCTGCAGCATGCGGCCGAGTGTGCGGGCTTCGATGAGCGCGGTGCCGCCGGCGAAGGTCCGGTCCCAGGCGCGCTCTGCCGTTTCTACCGCCAACCAGCGGCCGCCGACCAGCGCGACGACCAGCAATACGGCGCCGATCAGGTACAGCCGGCGACGCCCCGATCGTCTCACACAGTCACGCCGTGTGGGCTGTCAGCCAGCCTTCGACCTCCGCGCGGTAGGCGGCAAGCGCTGTTTGACTCGTCGCCTCGAAGCGCATGACGAGCACCGGCTGCGTATTCGAGGCGCGCAGCAGCCCCCATCCTTCCGGGAAGGTGACGCGCACGCCGTCCAGCGTAAACACCGGATACTTCGTGGCGAAATACTCGGCGGCGCGCTTGACGACGTCGAACTTCTTCTCGTCCGGGCAGTCGACGCGCAACTCGGGCGTGGCGTATGTCTTCGGCAAATCGGCGAGGAGCTTGGACAATGGGCCGCCCTCGCGCGCGACGTAGGCGAGCAGCCGCGCAGCGGCGAAGAGTGCGTCGTCGAATCCGTACCAGTCGCCGCCGAAGAACATATGGCCGCTCATTTCACCGGCGAGCGGCGCGCCGATCTCTTTCATCTTCTGCTTGATGAAAGAATGACCGGTCTTCCACATCACCGGTTCGAGCCCGGCCTGCTTGAGCATCTGGGGCAGCACTTCGGAGCACTTCACGTCGAAGATGACGGGCTTCCCCTTCCCCATGCGACGCACGAGATCTCGGCCGAACAAGACGAGCAGCTGATCGCCGAGCACCGGCTCCCCGCCCTCGTCCACGGCGCCGATGCGGTCGCCATCGCCGTCGAACGCGATGCCGAGCTCGGCCTTCTCCTGTTTCACGGCCGCCTGAAGGTCGTGGAGGTTCTCGAGCACGGTCGGATCGGGATGGTGATGCGGAAACGTCCCGTCGGACTCCGCGAACAGCGGAACGACGTCGGCGCCCAGCTGGCGCAGCGTCTCGATGGCGATGAGACTGGTGACGCCATTGCCGCAATCGACAACGACCTTGAAGCGCCTCGCGAGCGGAGCGTTCCGCTTCACGATCGCCTCCCGGTAGGCCGCGAGCAGGTTCGGGTGCGTCTGCATGCTGCCGCCGGATTTCGACGCCAGCCTGCCCCCATCGATCATTTCATGGAGTCGCTGGATGTCGTCCCCGAACACCGCGTCGTGGGCGAGCACCATCTTGAAGCCGTTGAACTCGGGCGGATTGTGCGAGCCGGTGACCTGAATGCCGCCGTCGACGTCGAGCGTCTTGGTCGCGAAGTACAGCGCAGGCGTGGGCAGCTCGCCGATATCAATCGCCACGCCACCCGCTGCGGCGATTCCTTCGCGTATACCTTTGGCGAGCGCACTGCCTGACGGACGGTTGTCGCGCCCTACGGCGACCCGAGGTGGCTTACCGTTCCGCAGGCGATCCCAGGCGAAGGTCGCGTACGCCTGGCCCACCGCGCGCGCTGCGGCCGGCGTGAGCTCGGTGTCGACAATCCCGCGGATGTCGTACTGGCGGAAGATCGTGGCGGGAAGCTTCACGGCAGTCGCCATCAGCGCGTCGAGGTCGCGGCCGGTGGGGGTTGCACGCTGTCACCCGCGCTGCGCGCGAGATCGAACAGCCGGTTCGGCCAGACACCGAACAGCAGAATCGCAGAGACCACAACGGCGACCGCGGCGCCACCCCATGTGTCGAGCCGCACGTCGACGTGCGCTGACTCGCTCGGCTCCGGTTTCATGTACATCGCCATGATGACGGGAAGATAGTACCCCGCCGACACCACGCTGGTGAGGACGAGAATGGCCGCGAGAACATTCTGCCCGGAGTTCGTCGCGGCGATCAGGATGTACCATTTGCCGATAAAGCCCGCGGTGCCGGGAAAACCGAGCAGCGACAGCATGCAGATGGCGAGTGCGAACGCCAGCCAGGGCCGTCGTGCACTCAATCCGGCGAGATCATCGATCAGGACGTCGCTCTCTCCCCCACGTCCCTTGGCGGCGAGCAGGGCGAACGCGCCCACGGACATCAATGTGTATGCGACGATGTACACGAGAAACGCGCTCGTTCCTGGGGTGCCACCCGCGGCCACGGCGACCAGCAGATACCCCGCGTGCGCGACGGACGAGTAGGCGAGCATTCGCTTGAGTGAGTGCTGGCCCAGAGCGAACAGATTGCCGCCGATCATCGTAATGACCGCCAACCACCAGACGATGTCGCGCCAGACGCCCACGCCGGCGAATCCTTCCAGCAGCACGCGGAACAGTGCCGCGAAGGCCGCGGCTTTCACGCCGGTCGCCATGAACGCCGTGACCGGCGTGGGCGCGCCGTCGTACACGTCCGGTGCCCACATGTGGAATGGAACCGCCGCGACCTTGAATCCGAAGCCCACGATCAGCAGCGCCAATCCGGCCAGCAGCATCACGCTGCGTTGACTCAAGCCGACCTGCACGCCGATCAGCCCGACATTCGTCGTTCCAGTCGCGCCATACACGAGCGCGATGCCGTAGAGCAAAAATCCGGACGCGAAGGCGCCGAGCAGGAAGTATTTCAGCGCCGCTTCGGCCGAGCGAGCGCGCCGGCGGTCGAAACCGGCAAGCACGTACACCGCGACGGACATCAGCTCGAGACCGAGGAAGATGACCATCAGGTCCGCGCCGGCCGCCATGATCATCATGCCGAGGGTGCCGAAGACGAGCAGCACGTAGTATTCAGGCGCGAGCAGCTGCTCGCGCTCGAGATAGGCAAACGAGATAAGGACAGTCAAGCCGGCCGCGCCGAGGAACACCCAGTCCGCGACCCAGCGGAAATCGTCAGCAGCGACCATCGACGCGAGTCCCGCGATCTCGGTGTGGTTCCACCACAGCCACCACACCACCGCGGCGGTCGAAACGAGCGCCACGAGCGTGAGCCAGCCGGCGATGCGGAGATCGCGGGCAGAGCGATGCCGCCAGGCGACGAAGAGCAACAACACGAGCGCCCAGCCCGTGAGCACGAGCTCGGGGAGCAAGGCGACCAATAGGTCGCCGTACAGCGAGGGATCGAGCTTCACGGCGCGTCGCCCTGAACGAGGCCGGGGCGGACTTGCTGGATCAGTGCCCGCGCTGACGGCTCCATCCGCCGCAGGAACGGCTTCGGATAAACGCCAACCCAGAGGATGCACACCAGCAGCGGCACGAGTACCGCCAGCTCGCGTGGCGTGAGATCGGTCAGTTTTTCGTTCTCATGACTGGTGAGCGGATTGAAGATCACGCGCTGCAGCGCAGTCAGGAGATAGGCAGCCGCGACGATCACTCCGGTCGTTGCGATGGTAGCGGCGACGGGATAGGTGCGGAACGCCCCCAGGAGCACCAGGAATTCCCCCACGAACCCGTTCGTGCCGGGCAGCGCGATGGAGGAGAGGGAGACGACCGTGAGAATCGCGGCGAACAGGGGCACGACGCGCGCGATACCGCCGTACGCTTCAATCAGCCGGCTGTGCCGGCGCTCGTAAATCATGCCGACCAGGAAGAACAGCGCGCCCGTCGAGATGCCGTGATTGATCATCACGAGCAGCGCGCCCTGCACGCTTTGCAACGTCAACGCCCAGATGCCGAGCATGACGAACCCGAGATGCGCCACCGAGGAGTAGGCGATCAGTTTCTTGAAATCGGGCTGTACCATGGCGACGAGGCCGCCGTAAATGATGCCGATCAACGACAACACGACGATGATGAGCTGGACGGTCTGGTGCAGCGCGACGGCCGGGAAAAACGGCAGCGCAAATCGCAGGAACCCATACGTCCCCATCTTCAGCAGGATGCCCGCAAGAATCACGGACCCCGCCGTCGGCGCTTCGACGTGCGCATCGGGAAGCCAGGTGTGCAGCGGGAAGAGCGGCACCTTGATGGCGAAGGCGAGGAAGAACGCCCCGAACAGCCACCACGCGATGCTGCCGAGCGTGGCGACATGACTCAGCAGGTGCATGTAGCCGAATGAATACACGCCCGTCTCGCGGCCCGCGTGGAGGTACAGAACGAGGATCGCCACGAGCATGAGCAACGAGCCGAAGAACGTATAGATGAAAAACTTGATGGCTGCATAGAGCCGGTTATCGCCGCCCCAGACCCCGATGATGAAATACATCGGGATGAGCATCACTTCCCACATCACGTAGAAGAGGAAGAGATCGAGCGCGACGAATACACCGATCATGCCGGTGGTCAGCACCAGCAGCAGCGCGTAGAAGCCGTTCTCGCGCTTCATGATGTAGCTCCAGCTGCCGAGAATCGAGAGCGGCATCAGGAACGTGGTGAGGAGCACCAGGAAGAGCGAAATCCCGTCCACACCCACCGTGTAGCGAATGCCCCACGCGCTGATCCAGGCGTGATCGGCGACGAGCTGCATGCCGGTGCCGGGAATGAACGTCCACCACACCGGAACCGAGATCCCAAACTCGATCAGGCTGGCCACTAGCGCCACGTGCTTCGCCATTCGGCTGGGAACCAGCATAACGATCGCGCCCGTGATGAGCGGCCACGCGAGCAGCGCCGTGAGCACCCAGGTCGCGTACATCAGCTCATGGCCCGCCAGAGGAGGAGTAGCACACCGACGAGAAACACGGCGACGTAGACGCCCACTTGCCCCGTCTGGAGCCAACGATTTGCCCAACCGACGGCGCGCGTGCCGCGCGCTGCGCCATTGACGAGCGCGCCGTCAATCACCTGCTGATCGATCCGCTTCCACAGGACTTCACGCGACAGCCACACGATGGGCCGCACGATCAGCGCGTCGTAGATCTCATCCACGTACCACTTGTTCCGCAACACGCGCGCGAACCCGCGCTCCGCCGGTGCACTGCGCGCCGGGACGATGGTCTCCAGATTCAGCAGTCGCCAGGCGCCGACGATTCCGATCGCCGCGACCGCAACGGCAATCCCGACGAGCATCCATTCGGTGCTGGTCGCGAGATGCGTTTCAGGCAGCAAGGCGACACTGGACCGGCTGATCGGCTCGAGCCAATGCTGCAGCCAGGCATTGCCGTGATACAGCTCCGGCACATTCAGCAGACCGCCGGCAAATGAGAGCAATCCGAGCACGAGCAGCGGCGCGGTCATAATCCAGGGCGCCTCGAAGAGGTGCCGGCATTCCTCTTCCCCCGTGCGATTCGGGCCATGGAAGGTGTACAGCATCAGCCGCGTCATGTAGAACGCGGTGAGCAGTGCTGTGACGAGTCCCAGTCCCCCAAAGACGAGCCACGCCGGCTGCGGAGTGCCGCGCGCGAACACCGCCGTGAGGATCTCATCCTTCGAGAAGAATCCCGACAGCGGCGGCACGCCGGCGATCGCGAGCGTCGCGATCCACATCAGTGTCGTCGTCCACGGCATGTGGCGCGCAAGTCCACCCATGTTGCGCATGTCCTGGGCGTCTTCGTGCGAGTGGGACGCGTGGTAGGCGCGGTGCATCGCGAAGATCACACTGCCCGATCCGAGAAACAGCAGCGCTTTGAAGAAGGCGTGCGTCGCGAGGTGGAAGATGCCGGCGCTGATGGCGGCCCCCCCAGTGCCGACCGCGACGAACATGTAGCCGAGCTGGGAGATCGTGGAGTACGCCAGCACGCGCTTGATGTCCCATTGCTTCAGGGCAATCGTCGCGGCGAACAACGCGGTGAGCGCGCCGACGCCGGCGACGACGGCACCGGACACCGGGGCCATCGCGAACAGCAGATTACAGCGCGCGACGAGATAAACGCCGGCCGTTACCATGGTCGCCGCATGGATCAGCGCGGAGACCGGCGTCGGTCCAGCCATGGCGTCGGGAAGCCAGGTGTACAGCGGGATCTGCGCCGACTTCCCGGTGCAACCGAGGAACAGAAACAGCGTGATCGCGGTGATCGCGCCGCCTCCCGCGACGAATGCGGTAGGGGCGTGTGAGAACACGGTGCCGAAATCGAGCGAGCCGGTGGACCAGAAGATCATGAACATCGCGACCATGAAGCCGAAGTCACCGATCCGGTTCATGATGAATGCCTTGCGGCCGGCATCCGCGTTGACCTTGTCGCTGAACCAGAAGCCGATCAAGAGATAACTGCACAGCCCGACGCCCTCCCACCCGACGAACATGACCGGAAAGCTCGAGCCGAGGACGAGGAGCAGCATGAAGAACACGAACAGATTGAGGTATGCGAAGTAGCGCGCGTACCCCGGATCTTCCTGCATGTAGCCGACGCTGAACATGTGAATCAGCGATCCGACGCCGGTGACGACGAGCAGCATCACCGTCGAGAGCTGGTCTACCTGGAAGCCCACATTGACTTGGAGACTGCCGACCGGAATCCAGGACCAGTACTGGAATACGACCGGGGCGTCCGTGTGCAGAGCGACAAATGAGCGGAAGACCGCGATGCCGATCGCGAACGCGCCGAGCAGGACGCCGACACCGATGATCGACACCGCTGTCTTCGTTGCCGGGCGGGCGAGCGCCAGCGTGCCGTTCAGCACGAAGCCGAGCAGCGCCAACGCCGGCGCGAGCCAAATGAGATCGACGGCTGTGCCGGTCACGTCAGTCCTTGAGCAGATTCATGTTCTGCAGGCTGACCGATTGCTTGTGGCGATAGACGGCGAGAATGATGGCGAGGCCCACGGCGGCCTCGGCGGCGGCGACCGCCATCACGAAGAACACGAAGACCTGCCCGCCGATGCCCAGCGGCTGCGCGAGCGCGACAAACGTCAAATTGACGGCGTTGAGCATCAGCTCGACGCACATGAAGATCACGATCGTGTTCCGGCGCAGCAGGACGCCGGCGACGCCGAGCGTGAAGAGAACTGCGGAGATCTCGAGCGCGGGGCTGAGCAGCATCTACAGCTTCCGTTTCGCGAGCACGACCGCGCCCACGATCGCGGCGAGCAACAGCACGCTCGCGATCTCGAACGGCACGAGATACGTCTCGAACAGCGGGCCCGCGACCGCGCCGACGATCCCTTGACGTGCCTGCAAGGCGGCGAGGCTGCCGGGCGGCAGCTGGATGGCGCTGGGCGGCAGCGCTTGGGCCCCACCGAGCACACGCAGCTGGAAGAGCAACGTCCCTGCCAGGACCGCCGCCAGCAGGAGGCCGACCGGTCCCTTGATGTCGGTGGGGCCGGGACGCCCGAGGTTCAGCAGCATGATCACGAACAGGAACAGCACCATGATCGCGCCCGCGTAGACGAGCACCTGCAAAGCCGCGATGAACTGGGCGTCCAGCATCACGTACATCGCGGCCAGGGCGAAGAGCGTGACCACGAGCCAGAGCGCGCACACCACCGGATTCCGGCGGGTGATGCAGAGCAACGCGCTGCCCATCGCGATGACGCCGAAGATCCAGAAGAATGTCAGGGTCACTACTCGCCCTTCGGGTCCGACGGATCCCAGAGCGTCGACACGGGGTGCGTTTGCGCGCTGAGGCGCTCGAGATCGTAGACGAAGCGGTCGCGCGTGTACTCGGAGTTCTCGTAATGCACGCCGACGTGGATGGCTTCCTCCGGACACACTTCCTGGCAGTAGCCGCAGAACACGCAGCGGAATTCGTCGATCTCGTATATCAACGGATAGCGGTTGCCCTCTTCGTCTTCGCCCGGCACGAGCTTGATGCAATTCGCGGGACAGATCTGCGGGCAGAGGCCGCACGCCACGCACTTGGCTCGACCCTGCTCGTCGGTGAGCATGCGATGCGTCCCGCGCCAGCGTGAGGACAAGGTCCAATCCTTGGACGACTTCTCCTCGGGGTATTGCATCGTGACTTTGGGCCGCAGCAGATGGCTGAAGGTCAGCGCCATCCCTTTCAGGGTCGCGCGCAGGTAGGAGGTCTGTTGCGTCGGCCGCTTCATGACCTTCACGCCGATGGCCATCAGGCAGCCTCCTCTTGAACCGATCCGGACACGATCCGACCGCGGTCGAGCCACCACACCAGTGCGATCAGCAGCACGAGATTCAATCCGCCAAGGGCCCACGCCATGCCGGGGCCGTACTCCCAGCCGAGCTGGGTCCGGATGAACCAGATCGCGACGGCGAGCAGGGTGATATACAAAAGGGAGAGCGGGAGCAGCACCTTCCAGCCGAGCGCCATGAGCTGGTCGTAGCGGAAACGCGGCAGCGTCCACCGGACCCAGATGTACGTGAAGAGGAATACGAACGTCTTGAAGCCAAAGACGACCAGCGTGGCCAACGTTTTCAGGACGCTCGGATCGCCGGTCGAGTCCCACGTCGTGAACGGAATGTCCCACCCGCCGAAGAAGAGAGTGGCCATCAGGGCGGAGGCCGTCACCATGTTCGAGTACTCAGCGATGTAGAACATCGAGAACTTCATGGCGCTGTACTCGGTGTGATAGCCGGCGATCAGCTCGGCCTCCGCTTCCGGAAGATCGAACGGCAAGCGGTTGGTCTCGGCGAAGGCGCTGATGAAGAAAATCAGGAACGCCACCGACAGCGGGACGATGAACCAGGCGTGCGCGGCCTGCTGTTGGGCGATCACCTGCGACAGCGTGACGTTGCCGGCGAGCAGCAGCACCGCGACGGTGCTCATTCCCAACGCGATCTCGTAAGAGATCATCTGGGCCGATGCGCGCAGTCCGCCGAGCAAGGCGTACTTGTTGTTCGAGGACCATCCCGCCAGCACGATCCCGTACACGCCCAGCGAGCTGATCGCGAGGATGTAGAGGAAGCCGACCGGCA
>Ga0209160_1002832_pt1 | contig 14356 bp, 15 predicted proteins | sample GraSoiAngelo_153_FD_186167 | JGI IMG/M metagenome (GOLD analysis project Ga0209160, IMG submission 186167) | Grasslands soil microbial communities from the Angelo Coastal Reserve, California, USA - 14_1009_12_40cm (SPAdes) (version 2) | ecosystem: Environmental > Terrestrial > Soil > Grasslands ...
TAGCGTGCCGAGGAAGCCCAGGAGCAGGCCGGCGATGATGCGCCAATTCAACTCGCCCGTACCGCCCGGAATGACGGCGTCGAAGAATGCAGTCCAGATCGCCACAGTGACGACGAAGATGCTGGCGATTCCCGACGCGATGTACTGTTCCGACCACACGACGAATGCGTTGCCGCCGGCGAGCAGCAGTACGCCCACGATCGCGAGGGTGCGCCAGTCGCTGCGGCGTGGGAGCGCGTCGCCGAGCGCCCGCGCGATGCCAAACAGCAGCAGACCGGCGACGAGGAAGCGCAGGCCGGCGAACAAAAACGGCGGCAGCTCCATGACGCCAACTTTGATCGCGAGATAGGTCGAGCCCCAGAAGACGCAGACGACGAGATACGCGATGAGCGCCTTGCCCTTGAGCGCGCTTCCCATCAGTCCGGCTCCGTCGCAATGAAGCCCGGTTTCTCGAACAGCGTGGAGAGCACGATCGTCGTACGCGTGTTCATCTGGGCGTTGGGGCCGCGCAGATCGCGCAAGATCTCCTGCACACCCTCGAGGTCCGACGCGACCACTTTGAGGACGTAGCAGTCCTCGCCGGCGACGTGATGACACTCGAGGACGCCGGGATGCTTTTCCATCTCGCGCATGCGGGGCTCATCGCCGACGTAGTCGCTGGAGCCGTACCGTACGGCGACGAACGCGGTGACCGGGAGGCCGACCTTGGCGCGATCGAGCTGCACCCGATAGCCGCGGATGTATCCCGACTCCTCAAGACGCTTCACGCGTTCCATGATGGCGGGACGGGAGAGGCCAACTTCGTCGGCAACTGCTTGGTAGCTCGCTCGACCATCCTGCCCCAGAATGCGAAGAATCCTGCGATCGGTTGGGTCGAGCTCGGTCTTGGCGGGCATTTGGGAGGCTCTCCTGTGTGTTTGTAAACGCTTCGTAAGTCTAACCAGTTTTTCTCAGACGGAATATCCGTTTTGGGTGTGCGAATTGTCCTTTGATTAGGACAACACGCCGGAGTACTATTCCCGCCATGCAGTCGCTCCGCGCCCTCGTTCGAGAGCTTCCCTCAGTCTTGCTTGGCTATTCCGGTGGCGTCGATTCGGCCTTTCTGGCGGTCGTTCTCCGTCAGGAGTTGGGTCGGGAGCGCATGCTCGCCGTGATCGGGCGGAGCCCCTCATACCCGGAAGCTCAATGGCGCGCGGCCCACGATGTCGCCCTGCGCTTCGATGTTCCGGTCCTCGCGGTCGACACACACGAGCTCGAGGATGCCAACTATCTCGCGAACCCCACCAACCGCTGCTTCTTCTGCAAGACCGAGTTATGGTCGTGTCTCGTGCCGCTCGCACAGGAACGAGGACTCGCGGTTGTGTGTGACGGCACGAATGCCGACGACTTACAAGAACATCGGCCGGGCAAGGCGGCTGGCATCCGCGCGGGCGTCCGCTCTCCACTCGCCGAGGTTGGACTGACGAAGACTGAAATCCGCGCGGCATCCCGCGAGCTGGGCTTGCCGACGTGGGATGCTCCCGCGGCGCCTTGCCTCTCGAGCCGCGTGCGCTACGGCCTGACGATCACCCCGTCCCGCTTGAAGCAGGTCGAGGATAGCGAGACGTTTTTGCGCGGGCTGGGGGTCACCGGTGATTTGCGCGTGCGTCACCTTGGCGATGTCGCGCGTCTCGAAGTCGAGCCGCAGTGGATTGCCTGGATCGAGGAGCGCCGCGGGACGATCACGGCGCAGCTTCTCTCGTTCGGGTTCACCCAGGTCGAGATCGATCCGCGGGGTTACCGCCGGGGGAGCCTGTTAGAGCCTTCGTCGCCCTGAATTTTCCTGAAGCCGTCCGCCGCCAGCTCTGGGAGGCGCTCGCGCCGCTGCGGGAGCGCAAAGCACCCCTTCCCGTCAAATGGGTCCGTCCCGAGAACATTCACGTGAGTCTCAAGTTTCTTGGTGACGTCGACCAGACTCGCGAGCCGGAGCTGCACGCCGCCTTGCGGCAGGCCGCGAGCGGAGACACACGCACGGAGCCTCGTCCACTCACACTGCACGTCGAAGGATTCGGCGTCTTTCCCGATTATCGCCGGCCACACGTCGTGTGGGCGGGCATCGCCCCGGATCCGGCGCTCGAGCTGCTGCAACATGGCGTGGAGCAGGCGTTCGCCCCGCTGGGCTTTCCGACCGAGGCGCGCGCCTTTCGGCCGCACGTGACCCTGGGTCGAGCGAAGCGCGATGCGCGACCGCGCGATTTCGACGGGCTCGAGCAGCTGCTCGACGCGATTGATTTCTCGGAGACCGTTACGGTTGCGGACGTCGATCTGATGGAAAGCACGCTCCAACCAGAGGGCCCCCCCCCGGTGTATCAGGTGAAATACCATGAACGGCTGTCTTAAGGGAATCGTCCGGCTCGGCTGCGCCGCTGTGCTCATCTGCGCGCTCGCGCTGGTGTGGTGGTTCCGCGCGCCGATCATGCAGACGTTCGCGCACTGGTTCGGGCGCTCCACGGCGCTCCCGTCGGTCGCCGACACGGCCGTCGGTGCTCCCACGCCGCGGGCAACGGCATCGGGAAAAGAAAAAGTCGGCAGGCTGGAGACGAACGCCGGGCCGGATTCGGTCATCTTGACGCCCAACGAGGTCGCCTCGCTGATCGGTTCCGGAATCGATTGGAGCGTGCGCAAGATGTACGACTCGCTGCGCGTCGAGTTACAAGAGGGCACGCTCGTCCTGCACGCCCGCCTCGATACGCGGGCCCTGCCGCCCGGCACGCTGGGCCCGTTCGCCGGCATGTTCGGCCCGCGCGAGCCGCTCAGAATGGCAGGAACGCTGGCCGTGGAACGGGCCGGGCTCGCCCGCTACAGAATCAACGAAATCAGCCTGCGAGGGATCGACATCCCAGGTCCGATTGTGCAGACCATCGCCCGCCAGATGGCGGGCGCGTCTTCAGACGGCGCGATTCCCCTGAAAGTGGATCCTTCCATTTCGGGCGTCGCCGTTCACCCCACGGGCGTCGTCTTGTATCGCCGGCGGAGAGCGACGCGTTGAGTCCCCGCCGCGTGTTGATCGTCGACGATGAGAAGGGCATTCGTGAGGCCTTGAAGCAGGTCCTCGAGTACGAGGAGATCGAAGTCCAGGCCTGCGCCTCTGGCCACGAGGCGACACGCGCCTATCCCGAGTTCAAGCCTCACCTCGTGTTTCTCGACGTCAAAATGGAAGGCATGGACGGCCTCGAGACGCTGAAGCGTCTCCGCCAGCTCGATCCGCAGGCGCAGATCGTGATGATCTCGGGTCATGGCACGATCCAGACCGCCGTCGAGGCGACCCAGCTGGGTGCCTACGACTTTCTCGAAAAGCCGCTCGACACCGATCGCATCCTGCTGACGCTGCGGAATGCCTTGCAGCACATCGTGCTCGTCAATGAGAATGTCCGCCTCAAGCAGGAAGTGCGGGCCCAGTACGAGATTGTCGGCTCGAGCAAGGCGATCCGTCACGTGATCGGCCTGCTCGAGAAAGTGGGACCGACGCCCGCGCGAGTATTGATCACCGGCGACAACGGAACCGGCAAGGAGCTTGTCGCGCGCGCGATTCACTCGCTCAGCCCGCGCGCCACCGGTCCGTTCGTCGAGGTCAACTGCGCCGCCATTCCGACGGAGCTGATCGAGAGCGAGCTCTTCGGACACATGAAAGGGAGCTTCACCGGGGCCTTTGCCGACCGCGCCGGCAAGTTCGAACTTGCCGACGGCGGCACGCTCTTTCTCGACGAGGTTGGCGACATGAGCCTCTCGGCCCAGGCCAAGGTGTTGCGGGCGTTGCAGGAAGGCGTGATCTCGCGGGTCGGGTCGGGAAAACCGGTTGCCGTCGACGTTCGCGTCATCGCGGCCACGAACAAGAATCTTGCACGGGAAATCGAGATCGGTCGCTTCCGGGAAGATTTGCTCTACCGGCTCAACGTGGTACCGATCCACATCCCGGCGCTGCGCGAGCGCCGCGGCGACATCCCCCAGCTCATCTCCCATTTCGCCGCCGAGCTGGCAAAGAGCGGCTTGCCCCACAAGGAATTCGAGACGGGCGCGATCGAACGACTGACCGCTCACGACTGGCCGGGCAACATTCGCGAGCTCAAGAACGCCGTCGAACGACTCTTGATTCTGACAGCTGGCGCGGCGGTGACCGAGCAGGACGTCGAAAGACTTGTGGGGAAGGGGGAAGGGGGAAGAGGGAAGAGCGGGGCCGCGGCCGGGGGTGGCGATGCAACCTGGCTGCGCGCGGCCACGTTTGAGGAGTTCAAGCAATCGGCCGAGAGAGCGTTTCTGCTTGGCAAGCTCCAGGAGCACGACTGGAACGTGTCGGAGACCGCGCGCACATTGCAAATGCCGCGCAGCAATCTCTACAAGAAGATCGAGCGCTATGGGCTATCGCGGACGGGAGAAGGAGGAGGCGTCTAGTGCCTGGGAACGAGAAGGATCGCGACTGGGATCGTGAGATGAAGGAGGTGGACAAGCTGCTCGCCAGACTTCCCGACGCCGATCCCACGCTGGGACGCGGCCCCGTTACGGCGCGGCATCCGCAAGGCGGCATTGCGACCGTGCGAGCGACACCGGCTTCCCCGGGTGGTACCCGCAGCGTCGCGGCCGCCTGGTTGAGACTGGGTCTTGGGTTAGCGCTCGGCATCGGCATGCTGGTCTGGCCCTACTCGCACATTTGCGGGGCCAAGCTGCTCTTCTATGGCCTCGGGGCGGTCACGCTCGCCGTCGCCGGCGTATGGAGCGCCCTCGCGTCGTGGCGGCACCGGCAGGGCTTTGCGCATCTCCTCTCGATCCTGCTCATCATTTGGGGGCTGATATTGGTGATGGGCATCGTCTTGCCGCGCGTCGGCTATGCCGGCCAGAGTGGCACGTGGTTTTGTCCTGAGCCTCGGTCGACACACTGATGACTGAAACGTTCAAGAATTTCATTGCGGGCGACTGGGTCGCCCCGTCTACAGGTGACTACTTCGAGGATCGCAACCCGGCGGACTGGAACGACGTGATCGGCCGCTTCCCGCGTTCGGGGCCCGACGATCTGCAACGCGCGATTGCCTCGGCCAAACGCGGGTTTGCGCAATGGTCCAAGACACCGGCGCCGATCCGCGGCCAAGTGCTGCAGCGCGTGGGGCAGCTGCTCGTCGAGCGGAAGGACGTCATTGCGCGCGCGATGACGCGCGAGATGGGGAAGGTTCTCGCCGAGACGGGCGGCGACGTGCAGGAGGGGATCGACACCGCATTCTATGCGGCGACCGAAGGCAGGCGATTGTTCGGTCGCGTGGTGCCGTCGGAGCTGCGTAACAAGTGGGCGATGAGCTATCGGCGCCCGATCGGCATCGCCGGCCTCATCACGCCGTTCAATTTTCCGCTCGCGATTCCGACCTGCGGAAACGCGGTGATCTTCAAGCCCGCCGAGGACGTCCCCCACACGGCGCATCTCCTCGTCGAGGTCTTGCTCGAGGCAGGGCTCCCGCCGGAAGTCGTCCAGCTCGTCCACGGCCAGGGCTCGGTCGTCGGTCGCGCGCTCGTGGAGCATCCCGATGTTCCCGTGATCTCCTTCACCGGATCGACGGAGACGGGGGCGTCGATCGGCGCGACCTGCGGGAAGATGCACAAGCGGCTCTCGCTCGAGATGGGCGGCAAGAACGCGATGATGGTAATGGAGGACGCCGATCTCGACCTCGCGCTCGACGGTGTGCTGTGGGGAGCGTTCGGCACGACCGGCCAGCGCTGCACCGCAACCAGCCGCCTTATCCTCCACGAAAAAATCCACGACAAGTTCTTGCAGATGCTGACCGCCCGCGCCGGCAAGTTGCGGCTCGGTCCCGGGCTCGACGCGAAGACTGAAGTTGGCCCGCTGATTCACGAGGAGGCGCGCCAGAAAGTCGCCGAGTACGTCGACATTGCCAAAAAGGAAGGCGCGAGTGTCGCGCTCGGTGGACGCATTCCGCAGGGCGACAAGGGGGGGCGGCTCGAGTGCGGCTGGTTCTACGAGCCCACGGTGCTCACCGGCGTGAAGCCTGGGATGCGCGTGGAACAGGAGGAGATTTTCGGCCCTGTGCTCGCGGTCATCAAGGCGAAGGACCTGACCGAAGCGATCCGCGTCAATAACGACGTGAAGTACGGGCTGTCGAGCTCGCTGTACACGCGCGACGTGAACGGCGCGTTTCGTGCCATGACGGATCTCGACACGGGCATCACCTACGTGAACGCGCCGACAATCGGCGCCGAAGCGCACCTGCCATTCGGCGGCGTGAAGCAAACCGGCAACGGGCATCGCGAAGGCGGGTGGGAAGTCTACGACTTCTATTCGGAGACAAAGACGATTTACGTCGACTACTCGGGCACACTCCAGCGGGCGCAAATCGACACGGAATTCAGCCCTTGACGGCAGGGGAACCGGAGGGGTAGACTACCCTTACAACTGAAGACTCGTGGTCATTTGCCGCGTATTGCCGCCACGTTAAACAAGGTGCTAAAAAGCGACTCGCCCGCGGCTTTATTGGTCCGGGCGATGCTGTTTTCAGGGAGTCGCTTCCCGCGGCCGCTCAGTTGAGCGGCTGTTTTCGTCTCGAGCTGTCCGGGGGGTCGGGGGGTCTATGCCCACACGCAAAGTCACGGTCGCCACGCTGGCGGGGTTGAAGGACCGCGATGAGAAAGCGTGTTCGTCACCGCCTACGACTATCCTACCGCGACATTCGCCGATCGCGCGGGCGTCGACATGATCCTGGTGGGCGATTCCGCGGCCATGACGATGCTCGGACTCCCCAGTACGCTCCAGATCGGAATGGCCGAAATGCTGGTGTTCATTCGGGCGGTGACGCGCGCGGCGCAGCGCGCATTCGTGATCGGCGACCTGCCGTTCCTGTCCTACCAGCCCTCCGACGAAACCGCGATCCGCAGCGCCGGGGCATTCGTGGCCGCGGGGTGCGACGCGGTGAAGTGCGAAGGGGGCGCGCGCGTCGCGCGGCGCGTGCGCGCGATGGTCGATGCGGGCATTGCCGTGATGGGTCATCTGGGTCTCACGCCGCAAAGCCTCGGTCAACTCGGCGGCTACCGCGTTCAGGGGAAATCGTTGGCGGCCGCGGAGCGCTTGCTGCGTGACGCCGAGGCACTGGAGCGAGCGGGCGTGTTCTCGATTCTGCTCGAGGCTGTGCCCGCAGAGACGGCGGCGTTCGTGCGCGAGCGCACCGGCGTGCTCGTCTACGGGATTGGCGCCGGTCCCCACGTGGACGGGCAGCTCGTCATCTCGCACGACCTGCTCGGCAACTTCGTCGGCGAGATCGCACCCAAGTTCGTGAAGCGATATGCCGAAGTGGGTAGCGCCGTCGAAGGTGCCTTCCGCGACTACGCGCGCGACGTGCGTGCCGGCGTGTTTCCGGGGCCCGAACACTGCTATCCGCTCGATCCCGCCGATGAGGCGCTGATCCGCACGGCCCGCAAAACCCGTCCTGCACGGCGACTGCCGTCGCGACCAACGCCGGCCGTCGAGGCCGCGCCGTGACGACCACTACTGCCCCGCCGGCGGCGTTGCGGCCGTGGCCGCAGGTCTGCCGCGCTTGCGGCGCATTGCACGATCCGGCTCCCATCGCGGTCTGCGAGCAATGTCTCGGCCCGCTCGATCCTGTCTTCGATGCCGCGCGCGTGCTTCCCACGCGGGACGCGATCGCCGCGCGTCCGTGGTCGCTGTGGCGCTACCGCGAGTGGCTGCCGTTCGACGGTGACCCCGTGCTGTCGCTCGATACCGGCGGCACGCCGCTCGTCGAGGCGCCGCGACTCGCCGCGCGGCTCGGTGTCGCGCGCGCCTGGGTCAAGAATGACGCGGTCTCTCATCCGTCGCTGTCCTTCAAGGACCGCGTCGTCGCGACGGCCATCAACGCGGCTGCCGCGTTCGGGCTCGACACAATCGGCTGCGCCTCCACCGGCAATCTCGCCAACGCCGTCGCCGCGCAGGCGGCGCGCGCCGGTCTCAAATCCTGGATCTTCATTCCGGAAGATCTCGAGGTCGCCAAGATCGTCGGGACGGCGGTCTACGGCGCGCGGCTGGTCCGCGTGCGCGGTCACTACGACGACGTCAATCGTCTGTGCGCGCAGGTGGCGGATCTGTTTGGCTGGGGCATCGTGAACGTCAACCTGCGCGGCTATTACGGCGAGGGTTCCAAGACGCTCGCGTTCGAGATCGCGGAACAGCTGGGGTGGCGCTTGCCCACGGCGGTTGTCGCGCCGATGGCCGGCGGCTCGCTCGTGACGAAGCTGCGGAAAGGGTTCAAGGAGTTTAGCGAAGCGGGGCTCGTGAGCGGAGGCGCACCCCGCATCTTCGGCGCCCAGGCGGCGGGATGCGCGCCGATCGTGCGGCTGGTGCGTGAGAACGCCGACGCCATCACGCCCGTGGTCCCGCAGACGATCGCCCGGTCGATCGCGATCGGGAATCCCGCCGATGGCTTGTTTGCCAAGCGCGCGATTCTCGAATCCGGTGGCTGGGCCGCCGCGGTGTCGGATGCCGAGCTAGTCGGGGCGATCCGGCTGCTGGCAGAGGAGGCCGGAATCTTCACCGAAACGGCGGGCGGCGTCACGGTCGCCGCGGCGTTGGCGCTGGCAGCCGAAGGCCGGTTTTCACCCGATGACGAAGTCGTGTTGTGCATCACGGGGAATGGGCTGAAGACGATCGACGCCGTGTCGCCAGTGTTGCGTCAGGCGCCCCTCATCGCGCCACGCGTCGCAGAGGTGCGCGCTTTGGTGAAGGGCGAAAGATCATGACAGCGCACGTTCGCGTGCCTGCGAGCTCGAGCAACCTGGGTGCCGGCTTCGACTGCATCGGCGTCGCGGTGGACCGGTGGCTCGTCGCGTCCGTCACGCCGACAGCAGGAACGGGCATCTCGATCCGCCGCGGTGGACGGCTGACCGCCGTTTCGGTGGCATTCGCCGAGGACTTGCTCGCTCGCGGGTTCCGTGCAGCGTGTGCTGTCGCCGGTGCGCCGGCGACTGGAGCGGCAATCGATGCGACGTCGGACATCCCGGTCGGTTGCGGACTCGGCTCCTCGGCCGCCGCCATCGTCGCCGGCGTATTGCTGGCCGATGCCGTGCTCGAAGTGAACCTGAGTCGCCAACAGGTCGTCGAGATCGCCGCGGCTATCGAAGGACATCCCGACAATGTCGCGACGGCGGTCCATGGCGGCGCCGTGTTGAGCGTGCGCACATCCTCGGGATTGGTCTCGACGCCCCTCAGTGTCGCAAGGGGTCTCGAGTTGCTGCTTGCGGTGCCGCCATTTCCTTCCGACACGAAAGCCGCGCGCGCGGTACTGCCCAAGACACTGCCACACACCGATGCAGTGTTGGCTGCGAGCCGAGCGGCCGCCCTGGTGCAGGGACTAGCGACGGGCGATGGCGCGCTGCTCGGCGCCGCGCTCGACGACGTGCTGCACGTGCCGTTCCGGCGCGGACGGATTCCCGGCTACGATGCCGTCGTTGCTGCGGCGCAAAAAACCGGCGCGTATGGCGCGACGCTGTCGGGCGCCGGCTCCGCCATCCTCGCGATCGCGCCGCGCGAGCGGTCCTCTGCGGTCGGTGCCGCCATGATCGCGGCGTGGCGCACCGCAGGAGTAGAAGCGGAGTTGATCCGGAGCACTCATCCTGTTCCGGGCGCCACTGTGACTCGCATTGCTCAAGTGATTCAACCTGTCTCCTCGGAGCTATCATGAGCGTCACACTACAGCTACCAGCGGTCCTCGCAAAACTCGCCGATGGCCGGCGTTCTCTCGAAGCCCACGGATCGACGTTGGGCGACGTCGTCGCCGACGTTGCGGCGCGGTTCCCCGGACTGGCACCGCGTCTGCGCGACGCCGCCGGCAAGCCGTATGCCTTCGTGACGTTCTACGTGAACGACGACGACGCCAGACTCCAGGGCGGATTTGCGGCGAGCGTGCGCGACGGCGATGAGATCATCGTCGTCCCGGCGATCGCAGGAGGTTGAGCGATGACGACTCTCGCCCCAGCCGAGCTGCTGCGTTACAGCCGGCACCTGATCCTTCCCGACGTCGGGGTTCCGGGTCAAGAGAAGCTGAAGGCCGCTCGTGTGCTGCTGATCGGCGCGGGTGGGTTGGGATCGCCCGCGGCGCTCTACCTGGCCGCGGCCGGCGTCGGCACGCTTGGTCTGGTGGACTTCGATAACGTCGACGTCACGAATCTGCAGCGGCAGATCCTGCACGGCACCAAGGACGTGGGCCGGCCCAAGCTGGTGTCAGCGCGTGAGCGGATCGCCGATGTGAATCCGCACGTGCGGCTCGAGACCTACGAGACGGCGCTGACCTCGAAGAACGCGCTCGACATCCTCAGTGGGTACGACATCGTCGTCGATGGCACCGACAACTTCGCGACGCGTTATCTCGTCAATGACGCCTGCGTCCTGCTGGGCAAGCCCAATGTGTACGGCAGCATCTTTCGCTTCGAGGGACAGGCGTCGGTCTTCGCCTTGCCCGACGGACCCTGCTATCGCTGCCTCTTCCCCGAACCGCCGCCGCCCGGCCTGGTGCCGAGCTGTGCCGAGGGCGGCGTGCTGGGCGTGCTGCCGGGTCTGGTGGGGACGATTCAAGCGACGGAAGCGATCAAGCTGATCGTCGGCGTCGGCGAGCCGCTCGCGGGCCGGCTGCTGCTCATCGACACGCTCGGGATGCAGTTCCGCACGGTCAACATTCGAAAGGACCCCACGTGTCCCGCGTGTGGTACGCGCGAGATCCAGGCGCTCATCGATTACGAGCAGTTCTGCGGCGTGAGGGCGGCGGAGGCGGAGCCCCGAGCCATCGGTGGATTCGTCGAGGTCACGCCGCGCGAGTTGCAGAGCCGGCTGTCACGCGGAGAAGAGCTGCAGTTGATCGACGTGCGGGAACAGTTCGAATGGGACATCGCCCGCATTCCCGGCGCGCGGCTCGTGCCGCTGGCGACGTTACCGGACGTGGTCGAGACGCTCGATCGCGACCGCGAGGTTGTCGTTTACTGCAAGGGCGGAAGTCGCAGCCGGGCGGCCGCGTCGCATCTCGCCGACGCGGGATTCCCGCGCGTGACGAATTTGACCGGCGGGATTCTGCGCTGGCGCGAGGAGGTGGATCCGACACTGCCGCGGTATTGAGATCGCTGTAATTCGATCCGCGCGGCGGCGAAATGGTGATGCTGCTCACGTCCGACCTGCCATCGTTGAATCGTGGAGTACGAGTCGGTGGTCGTCATTCTCGCGACGGGTGGCGCGAGCCTCGAACGTGACGCGCTCGACGCGTTACCGGAGACGACCGTCACATGGTCTCGCATCGAGCGGGAAGGTCGAGTGGCGTGTCTGGCCGCCCGCGTACGTCATCACGACCCGGTGACCGAATTCCGAGTCAGGGTCAGGCAGTGGGTTGGGCCCCGAGGATGGGGCGTAACTGTTGCGCCGTGCGGGCCGCATTGCTAAGATAAGTCACATGCTTGACTTGGGAGCCCCACTCGCTGGAAACGGCGCAGAACCATCCCCACGGCTCCCGTCGCCTCCTCCAACACGCCGTTCCGTATTAGGCCGCTGGTTCGACAGCTGGATGCGATCGCTCGGCATGGCGGTCGTGCTCTTCCTCATCATTCGCACCTTCCTTCTCGAAGCATTTCAAATCCCCTCAGGCAGTATGGAACGCACCCTGCTCGCGGGGGATTTCTTGTTCGTCAATAAAGCGGTGTACGGGGCGCAGATTCCCGGCACCAATGCGCGGCTGCCGGCATTTCACACGCCGCACCGCGGTGACGTGATGGTCTTTGCGTACCCGAAGGATCCGACACTGAGCTACGTGAAGCGCGTCATCGGCGAGCCGGGAGACGTCGTCGAGATGCGCCAAAGCCAGGTCTACGTGAACGGTCGCGCGCTGGAGGAGTCGTATGTACAGCGCGTCGACCCGCTGCACGACGGCTTCGATTCCGAATTCAACTGGCAGCGCGAGTATCTCATGGGGACGCAGGAGCAGCGGCGGCGCTATCACCCGACGCGTGACACCTGGGGTCCGCTGCGTGTCCCAATGGGGAAGTATTTCGTACTGGGCGACAATCGGGACAACTCGTCCGATTCCCGCTATTGGGGCTTTGTCGACCAGAGCGCCGTGAAGGGACGCCCGCTCCTCGTCTATTTCAGTTATGACCGTGGCACGCGCGATGCGCTGCCGTGGTTGATGGACATTCGCTGGAGCCGGCTTGGTTCGCTGATCCGCTAGGGTGGTAGCTTCCCCGAGAGGAGTGGCCATTCCATGCAACTGAATACGGCGAAGCGCGCATCATTTGACGAGGGATCTCTGGATCAGTATTTACGGGAAATCAGTCAATATCCGCTGATCACGCGAGAGGAAGAGGTCACGCTCGCGCAGCGGATCAAGCAACAGGATCCGGAGGCGCTGGACAAGTTGGTGCGCTCCAACCTGCGGTTCGTCGTGTCGGTTGCGAAGAAATACCAGAATCAAGGCGTCTCGCTCTCCGACCTGATCAACGAAGGCAACCTCGGCCTGATCCGCGCCGCCCACAAGTTCGACGAGACCAAAGGCATCAAGTTCATCTCCTACGCCGTCTGGTGGATCCGTCAGGCGATCCTCCAGGCGCTGGCCGAGCAGTCGCGGATCGTGCGCGTGCCGCTCAATCGCGCGGGCACCTTGCACCGCATCGGCAAGCGCTCGGCGTCGTTGCTCCAGGAGCTGGGACGCGAGCCGACGGTCGAAGAGATTGCGGAGGGGATGGACATCTCCGAAGAGGAAGTCGCCAAGACGCTGTCGATCTCTCAGGCGCATCTGTCGCTCGACGCGCCGCTCACGCCGGGTGAGGACAACAAGCTCCTCGATTATCTCCCCGACACGCAGAATCCCGGTCCCGACGACGAGATCTTCGAGCACGCGCTCACCGAGTCGATCGAGTCGGTCCTCGCGACGCTGAAAGAGCGCGAAGCCCGCATCCTCCGGCTGTATTTCGGCCTCGAAGGCCAGGAGCCGATGACGCTCGAAGAGATCGGCTCGCAGCTCGGCATCACACGCGAGCGCGTCCGCCAACTCAAGGAGAAGGCCCTGGCGAGACTGCGCCACGTCTCGAGAGCGAGGGCGCTGGAAAGCTTCCTGTCCTAGCCTGGGGGCGGGTAGATTACCCGCCCTATGGCCAGCCAAGCTTCCTTCGACATCTCGACCGGCGCCGACCTGCAAGAGGTCGACAACGCCGTCAATCAGGCTCAGAAAGAAATCATTCAGCGCTACGACTTCAAAGGTTCGAAGGCGTCGATCGCGTTCGATCGTCCCAAGGCGACGCTCACGCTGGTCGCCGACGATGACTTCAAGATGAAAGCACTGTTTGATGTGCTCCAGTCGAAGATGATCAAGCGCGGCGTCCCCGTAAAAAACATGGAGCTCGGCGCGATCATGCCGGCGGCGAACGACACCGTGCGCCGCGAGATCAAACTGACGCAGGGCATCCCGCAGGAGAAAGCCAAAGCCATCGTCAAGGCGATCAAGGACAAGAAATTCAAGAAAGCCCAAGCGTCGATTCAGGGCGAAGAAATTCGCGTGCAAGCGCCGTCGAAAGACGAGCTACAAGAAGTCATCGCATTCTTACGCGCTCAGGATTTCGGCATCGAGCTCAAATTCGGGAACTATCGCGGATGAAGCTCGGCGTCATCTCCCTCGGTTGCGACAAGGCGACCGTCGACTCCGAGCGGCTCGTGGGCGAGCTGGTCGGCCACGGCGCCGTGGTGACGCCTGTGCTGCCGGAGGCCGACGTCATCCTGGTGAACACGTGTGGCTTCATCGACGCCGCCAAGCAGGAGTCCATCGATGCCATCCTGGCCGCGGCGAAACTGAAAGAGAGCGGGGGGGGCGTCAAGGCCGTCGTGGCCGTCGGATGTCTGGTCCAGCGCTACAAGCAGGAGCTCACGAAGGAGATTCCCGAAGTCGATCTGTTCCTCGGATTCTCCGAGCTGCACCATCTCATCCCGGAGCTCGCGCAGCGCGGCCTGATCGCCGATCCGGTCGCCGGCCATCCGGGGGTGCGGCAGTTCCTCGGCACGCAGTCGCACGTGCGCTACTTGAAGATCTCGGAAGGCTGCGACCACACGTGCGCGTTCTGCGCCATTCCGTTGATGCGTGGTAAGCACCGCTCGGAGTCACTCGCCGGTCTCGTGCGCGAAGCGCAACAGCTTGAGGCTCAGGGCGCGAAGGAGATCAACCTCGTCGCCCAGGACCTCGGTCACTGGGGCCGCGATCTTGGTCTGGGCAGTCCCAAGCTGCCCGATTTGCTAGGCACGCTGCTCCGCGAGACCTCCGTGCCGTGGTTCCGGCTCCTCTACGTGTACTCGGCGGGAATCAGCGAGCGC
>Ga0209160_1002837_pt1 | contig 14345 bp, 14 predicted proteins | sample GraSoiAngelo_153_FD_186167 | JGI IMG/M metagenome (GOLD analysis project Ga0209160, IMG submission 186167) | Grasslands soil microbial communities from the Angelo Coastal Reserve, California, USA - 14_1009_12_40cm (SPAdes) (version 2) | ecosystem: Environmental > Terrestrial > Soil > Grasslands ...
ACGACATAGAACGATCTTTGGTCTTGCACGCGACCGAAAGCTTAAGCAGAACAGTTTTAAGTTTTAAGATTTAAGTTTTACGTTTGGCGCGCATTTGTTTTCGTTAAACCCAAACTCAAGAGTGCCGTGACTCCGCCAAAGGTTCTTATTGCCGATTCGATTTCGCAACGCGGAGTGGACGAACTCACGCGCGATAACGCGCTGGAGGTTACGGTCAAGACTGGCTTGAGCGAGCGCGAACTTGTCGAGGTCATTCCGCTGTTCAGCGCGCTGGTGGTGCGCAGCCAAACCAAAGTCACGTCGGACATTTTGAACGCCGGCGCGAAACTTCGCGCGGTCGGCCGTGCAGGAGTAGGGGTGGACAATGTGGATGTTGAGACGGCGACACGCCGTGGCGTTGTCGTGTTGAATGCCCCCGGCGGAAATACGGTTTCTACTGCTGAACACGCATTTTCGCTGTTGCTCGCCGTGGCGCGCAAGATTGCACAGGCCGACGCAAACGTTCGCGCCAGGAATTGGGACAAAAAGAATTTCGAAGGTGTCGAGCTGTACAACAAAACATTGGGCATCATTGGAATGGGCCGTATCGGCAGCGAATTGAGCCGGCGCGCTATTGCGTTTGGCATGCGCGTGATTGCTTACGATCCATATCTGTCCGCGTCACGCGCTCGCGGTCTGCAGGTCGAACTCGTGGACGAACTGGACGATTTGCTCACGAGCGCGGATTTCATTTCGCTGCATACGCCGCTCACCGCGGAGACGCGCCACATTCTTAATGCTGCGCGTTTGCAAAAGGCAAAACGAGGTGTTCGCATCATCAACTGCGCGCGTGGCGGCTTGATCGACGAACTCGCGCTTGCCAAAGCGTTGCACGATGGACATGTGGCAGGCGCAGCGCTGGATGTTTTCGAAATTGAGCCGCTGCCACCTGACTCACCATTGCGCAGCGCGCAGAATCTTGTTCTGACGCCGCACCTAGGCGCGTCCACCGCCGAGGCACAGGAGAGCGTTGGGATCGAGATCGCACAATCGATCCGCGCCGTACTGCTCGAAGGCACGATCCGCAACGCCGTAAACATGCCCAATCTCGACGCGAAAACTCTAGCGATCATCGGACCGCACCTGCGATTTGGCGAAAAGCTTGGCAGATTTCTATCTCAGATCGCGCCGAAACGCGCCGACTCGCTCAACATTAACTACAGCGGCAAAGTGAACGAGGCGGATACAACTGCGATTACTCGTGCAATCTTGAAAGGCTTTTTGCAAATCGCCGGCGGCAGCGAGATCAATGAAGTAAATGCGCCCGCATTTGCCGAAACTCTCGGTCTGAAAGTGAGCGAATCGCGATTGAGTGCGCCGGGTGATTACACCGATATGCTCGAACTTTCCGCTATGGGCGAAGGCAAAACCGTTTCGGTCGGCGGCGCATTTTTCGGGGCGACGCCGCGAATCATCAGCATCAACAAGCGGCCGGTCGAAGCCCGACCGCATGGCGTGGTGCTTGTGTTGGAAAACACCGATCGCCCCGGAATGGTGGGACGCATCGGTACATTGCTCGGCGACCACGGCGTGAACATCGCCACCATGTCATTGAGCCGAAATCAGGCTGGCGGTACTGCGCTCACAGTGTTGAATCTCGACACCGCACCGAGCGAACAGTTGCTCCGCGAAATTCGCGCGAGCGAGGATATTCACTCCGCGCAAGTGATCCAACTGTAGGTAGGCACCTTCGCTGCGATGTGTCGCCGCGGCGACCGCAGCGCGCCGTCCCTACCAAATCCAAAGCAATTTGCTTGCCGGGCGCGATTCAACTCGATACAACTCGGTTTCACTATGGATTTTAGCGCTCATTCAATCATTTGGACCATCCTCGTTGGTCTTGTTATCGGTGCGATCGCAAAGCTGTTGATGCCGGGGAAAGATCCCGGTGGTTGCATCATCACGATTCTGCTCGGCATCGCCGGCGCGTTGGTTGGCACGTGGATCGGTCGCATCTTTGCGGGCAGTAATTATGTCGCCGGCTGGATTATGTCGGTCGTCGGCGCCATGATCCTGTTGCTGCTCTATCGATTTCTTTTCAAACGCGGCGCGTAGCGATGGCTGCTGGTGTAGCGGTGCTTTGTCAGGCACCGACCCGTTGACCAGGCGTTCGCCGCGGCGAACGCCTCTACAACGAATTCGCGCGGTTGCTCTGCGTAGCGAATGCGACATTGTCATTCCTCAATGGCGGCGCCAAAGAGAACACTCGTTATCATTGCCTTCGCTGCGTTGTACCTGATCTGGGGCTCAACGTACCTCGGCATTCGGTTCTCGATCGAAACGATTCCGCCGTTCCTGATGGCGGGTGCGCGATTCGTGTTGGCCGGCGTAATCATGTATGCGATTGCCTGGTCGCAGGGCATCGGCAAATCCAACTGGGCTAACTGGCGCACTTCACTAATTATCGGCGCCTGCTTGCTGCTCGGCGGAAATGGCGGCGTAACCATTTCAGAAAGGTATATCGACTCGGGATTGGCGGCGTTGATCGTGGCAATCGTGCCCATTTACATCGTGCTGCTGGGCTGGGCCACCGGAATGGCACCACGGCCGACGCCAATTATGTGGATGGGGCTCGGCGGCGGTTTTCTGGGGGTAGGAATTTTATTCGGACCCGGTCTGCATCTTCATTCCTCGGGTGGACGAAATCCTGTGATCGGGATTTCCATCCTGCTTGTCACAAGTTTCATTTGGTCGGCCGGCTCCCTTTATTCGCGGGTTGCAAAACACGCGGCATCGCCCTTTCTCACTGCAGCTCAACAAATGATGTGTGGCGGAATTTTGCTTTTGCTCGTGGGCGTCGTCACCGGCGAACTGCCTCGGTTTCATCCTGGTTCGATTTCGATGTTGTCGCTCGGTTCATTTGTCTACCTCGTGCTCATCGGAGCTGTGGTCGGATACACCGCTTACATTTGGCTGCTGCGTCACTGCGAGCCCGCGAAGGTCGCCACTTATGCGTATGTGAACCCGATTGTCGCCGTCTTGCTGGGAACTTTTTTTGCCGGCGAAACGTTGACCGTGCGCATGTTGATTGCTGCCGCGCTCATCATCGGTTCAGTGGCACTCATAATCACAGCGCAGCAGCTGCGAGCGCGTGTCGAGCCGGCTTTGAGCGCTGCGATAGAGCCTGCTGATTGAAGCAACGGTGAACATCAAGGAGCGACGGTCTCTAGTCCGCCGCCATTAAGAAGGACGGATTGGAAACCGCCCCTCCTTGCGCTTTAATGCGGCATGGCCGCCGAGCAGAAGAATCCTCAGCAAACGATTGAAGTCGCAAAGCGCAATTGGCAGGCGGAAGTCGAGACCGCGCGAACTTATCGCGATCTGGCGGCGCGCGAACGCGATGAAAAACGCAGAAGCGTTCTCCTGCGCATGGCGGAAGCAGAAGAGCGTCATGCGCAGCGTTGGGAGAAAAAGCTGACAGAGCTCGGCGCAGAACCGCCCGTTTACAAAGATACTTTTGCGCGCCGGCTAAATCGCTGGTGGAACAAAATCGCCGGACCAGAGATTGCCATTCGTCGCATGGAAGCGACGGAAGAAAAGCAGGAAGCGGAATTTCACGATCAAGCGGAGCGGGCGTTCGCCGGAGAACACGATGTGCAGGAGTTTTTGCGAAGAAGCGCGATCGAAGAAAAAGCTCATGCGCGCGCGTTGAGCGCGATGGCGCCGCCCGTGAGTCCTCGCACCGCGCTGGATAAAATCCTGAAACGGGAACGCTGGCATGGACGCGGTGGCAGTTGGGTGGCTGACGCAATCTACGGTGCAAACGATGGGCTTGGCGCTGTGTTTGGAATCGTTTCCGGCGTTGCCGGAGCAACGAACAATCAACAGCATTACATTCTGATCTCTGGGCTTGCGGGCATGCTCGCTTCGACGCTCTCAATGGGTGCCGGGGCGTATCTCGCCGCAAAGAGCGAAGCGGAAGTTTATGAGGCCGAGATTTCGCGTGAGCGCGCCGAGGTCGAAGAAAATCCTGAGGAAGAAATCGAGGAGATGTCGCTCTTCTATCAATTGCAGGGATTTACTCCGGAAGAATCACAGAGAATGGCGGAGCGCCTGGCTGAACAGCCCGAACAATTCGTGCAGGCCATGGCGCAAAGTGAGCTAGGTCTCTCCGAGCATCGCTTTCCGAACCAATGGAGTGCTGCATTATCGGCCGGCATTTCGACTGCAATCGGCGCGTTTGTGCCGATTATTCCGTTCTTTTTCTCCGGCGGCCTCAATGCGCTTATCGCCTCCTTCGTCATCAGTCTCGTCGCGCACTTTGCCGTCGGCGCTTTGAAATCGCTCGTCACCATCCGTTCGTGGTGGGCATCAGGTTTGGAGATGACCTGGATTGGCATCATCGTCGCGGTCGTCACATACGGGCTGGGACTTGCGTTTGGCTCCTTGGGCTAAGAGCCTCAGACCCCCGTGTCGAAAATCGTGCCGGCCTGCAATATCTTGCCGTTTTCCTAGTTTGTGTACCGATGCAGACGGCGTCCGAACCAAACATGTCCCAAGATCGGGACGCCGAAATCCCGCAACCGGAATGAACCAAGGGCTGCGACCATTCAGTCAAAGGAATGCAAGTCGCTGTCCAAATCGGGATTAATTAAACCGAGGATGATTGGCACGAGCATTGCAAAGGGAATTGACACTGGCCAAACACCCGGTTGAGAAATAGTCGGTGACGAGAATTCTTATCCTAGACAATCAGTGTGACGTGTTCGAATCGCCATCCTCCCGTACATGAACCGACGCAACCCACGAATTTAATGAAGGACCTGCTAATGGATGTTCGGTATGCGCTGCGCGTGCTTTGGAAGTCTCCCGCGTTCACACTCGTAGCTTTAGTCACTCTGATGCTTGGCATTGGAGCGAACGTCGTCGTCTTCGGAGTAGTCAATGCGGTCCTGCTTCACCCGCTGGATGTGAGCGACCCGGAGAATCTCTACCAGCTTCGTCTCAAGCCGTGGACGAGCTTCAAACTACTGACTACGTCGTATCCTGCGTATGAAGATTTAAGGCGGCGGAACACCACCTTCAGCGAGATGGCCGGCTTTGATGGATTTGCTGAGGCGACCCTGAGGTGGGGTAATACGGTAAAAAGTGTCAACGGCTACGCGGTCACCGGCAATTATTTCGATCTGCTCGGGGTGCAACCGGAAGTTGGACGGTTCATCCACGAGGCGGACGAGCATGGGCCGAATTCAGCGCCCTATGTGGTGTTGAGCAATAATCTTTGGCGAAGCCTGTTTAACGCCGATCCGAGTGTAGTCGGGGCCACCGTGCGGATCGATAGAGATCCCTACACGGTAATCGGCGTGGCGCCGGCGCAGTTCCACGGCACTGAGCAATTTGACTGGCCGGACTTCTGGATTCCCTTCGTGAACTGGGACCGGCAATTCTTGCAAAACCGGACATCGATGACGCTGACAGTGTTTGGCCGATTGAAGCCAGGCGTGGGGCCCCAACAGGCGGCGGAAAATCTGAGTGCGATCGCGGCTCAGTTGGCGAAGGAGTATCCACAAACGGATACCGGAATGCCGCTGCGGCTGGTCCGGCCCGGGCTCTTCGCGGACGACGGTGACGTCATTCGCGGATTTCTCTACAGTGTGACAGGGCTGGCTCTGCTGGTGTTGGTGGCGGCGTGCGCCAATCTCGCCAGCCTGTTTGCAGCGCGTGCGTCGGATCGCAGCCGGGAACTGGCGCTTCGCGTCGCGCTTGGTGCGAGCCATTGGCGACTCGTTAGGCAACTCATGACTGAGGCGACGGTCGTGTCACTGATCGGCGGAAGCGCGGGGTTGGTGACCGCGAGCCTGCTGCTCGGTGTGCTCAACCGATGGGGTTCGCCCTTTGGTCATCTCACAGTCAATGTCGATGCACGCGTCTACTTCGTCGCACTGATCTTGACTCTGATCAGCGCGTTGTTTTTTGGAATAGTTCCGGCGCGCCAGGCATGGCAGAGCAGTCCGTTGCAGGCGATGAAGAGCGGGCCGGTGGATTCAATGCCGCTGCGGCGGTTTGCCTCACGGGACCTGTTGCTGGGCGCACAAATTGCAATCTGCACGCTGCTGGTAACGGCGTCCCTTATCGCCGTGCGCGGCATGGTGCGCATGCTGCACGCTCCCCTGGGCTTCCAACCGCAAGGCGCGATGCTGGCCGAGACGGACCTGAAGCTGGTGGAACCGGGCGGCGACGTGCCAATCGAGAAAAAGAAAGCAATGATTGAAGCGGTGCGGAACATCCCTGGTGTGGCAGCAGCGGGCACAGTGAACCGAGTGCCTTTTAATGGCGGCTTGCGTGGGGTTCCGATTTTCCAGCCGGGGACCATAGAGTTCAGCCTGAACAATTCTGTCCTGGCGCCCTACGTGTTTACCATATCGCCGGGATATCTGGAGGCTGCTGGTACTCGGCTTCTCGGTGGACGGGATTTCTCATGGCAGGACACCACCCAAACGCCCTATGTGGCGATCGTGAACGAAACCTTCGCGCGCAAGATGTGGGGCGACACATCGGCGATAGGATAGCGTTTCATCATACGGGGCAATTTGACCGAAGTCGTGGGCGTGGTGGAGGACGGCAAATACCACAACATGCAAGAGTCGCAGCAGCCAGTCGCGTATCTATCACTCTCGCAAAATGAGCAGAACCACATGATTTTCGTCGCGCGATCGCATCGGACACAGGATGAGATGGCGGCCACGCTTGAACGCACCCTGAACGGCCTCGAGCCGGATGCGCGAATTAAGGTGCAGAGCTGGCTCGAAGTGCTTGGGGGGGTGAATGCGCTGTTCCCGGCCCGGGCAGCGACCATAGCACTCTGCGTCATGGGCCTGTTGGCCGCGATGCTGGCGGTGACCGGCATCTTCGGTATGGCGGCGTACAACGTGAGCCGCCGGATGAAAGAGCTCGGCATCCGCGTAGCATTGGGCGCGCGCACGAAACATGTGATGAGCACAGCTGTGGGGCGGCCAATCACACTGCTTGTAGTCGGGTCGTTGCTAGGGCTGCTGTTAGGCCTTCTCGCCAGTCGCCTGCTGGGGCAAATTGTGTATCAGGCGAATCCACGCGATCCCGTGGTCGTGGTCGGCGCGGTGCTAACGATGGTGCTGCTGGGAATCGCGGCATCTGCCATTCCAGCTCTGCGAGCGTTAGCAGTCGATCCATCCAAACTCCTGCGCGAAGAATGAACCCGTGACAAGAATTCTAATCGCAGACGACCAGAGGGATGTGCTTGAGGCGCTGCGCATCTTACTCAAGGGCGAAGGTTATCAAACCGAAGGAGTCACGTCGCTTGCCAGCGTCTTTCACGCGCTGGAGAAGAAGGAGTATGCCCTGTTGCTGATGGACCTGAATTACACTCGCGATACTACCTCGGGGCAGGAAGGTTTGTCGGCGATTCCAAAGATTCAGGAGATCGACAAAACGCTGCCGATTGTGGTGATGACCGCCTGGGCGACAATCGAACTGGCGGTCGACGCAATGAAACATGGCGCGCGCGATTTCGTTACCAAGCCGTGGGACAACCAGCGCCTGCTGGCGATTGTGAGGACACAGATCGAGCTCGCTGCGGCGCTGCGGCGGGAGCGCAAGCTCGAAGCGGAAAATGAGATGCTGCGCGGCACGATGCCGGATTTGATCGCGCAATCGCCTTCGATGCGACCGGTGATCGAAATGATTTCACGCGTTGCGCCATCGGATGCGAACGTGGTGATTACCGGCGAAAACGGCACGGGGAAAAGTTTGATCGCGCGAGCCATTCACGCTCTCTCGCCGCGAGCGGCACGCACGATGATCACAGTGAACATGGGCGGTTTGTCCGAGACATTGTTTGAGAGCGAACTGTTTGGACACGTGAAAGGCGCTTTCACTGACGCAAAAACGGATCGTTCAGGACGCTTCGAGCTCGCGGATGAGAGCACGCTCTTCATGGACGAGATCGCAAACATCCCTCTTGCTCAACAGGCCAAACTTTTGCGCGTAATTGAGACTGGCGATTTCGAGCGCGTCGGCTCATCCAAAACGCTTCACGCAAACGTGCGAATCATCTCAGCTACAAACGCAAATCTGAAAAACGAAATTGCAGCCGGCCGTTTTCGGCAGGACCTCCTCTTTCGCCTTAACACGATTCAGATCGAATTGCCCCCGTTGCGCGATCGACGCGAGGACATCATGCCGCTGGCGAACAGCTTTCTTCGTCAACACGCAGAGCGTTATCGGAAACAGGTTGGCGGCTTCGACGAAAGCGCGCGCGAGCGTTTGCTACAACATCGCTTTCCCGGAAACATTCGAGAACTCGATCACATCATTGAGCGCGACCTTGGTCTGACGACTGGCGGCAGCGAATCGCGAAACGTCGAGGAAATGAGTCTCGAAGAGGTCGAGGCATTTCTGATCAAAAAAGCGCTGGCCCGAAATGACGGGAACGCGCGTAAGGCCGCAGAGGCGCTGGGCTTGAGCAGAAGCGCTTTCTACCGTCGTCTGCAGCAATATGGCCTTTAGGCATTGCCGATTGCGGATTGCTGACACCGAACGTGTTCGCGTGCTCGCGACAAAATGTCGGAGTTGCGGATTGCAGCTGTAATGCGCAGCAAACCAAAAACTCGACGCCGGCTTTCCTACGAAGGGAAGATTACGTGGCTGGCGCTCGGCGCGGTCGCGCCTGCACTCCTTGTTGCGCTAGCACTGCTTTGGTTCGGCGGTCATAGCTCCAAAGTACAGTGGACATTTACGATGCTGATTCTTGGCTGCGTGCTTGTGTTCATTTCCAGCGCGCGAGAACACATCGTTCGCCCGTTGCAAACGCTGTCTAATCTGCTCGCCGCACTACGCGAGGGCGACTATTCAATTCGTGCCAGGGGCGCTGGCGAAGGGAGCGCAATGAGCGAAGTCCTCCTCGAAGTCAATTCGCTCGGCGAAACGTTGCGTCAACAACGTCTCGGAGCCTTTGAAGCGACTGCGCTGCTGCGCACGATCATGAGCGAAATCGATGTCGCAATCTTTACCTTTGATCCCGAGCGGCGTCTGCGCCTTGTCAATCGTGCCGGCGAAACATTGCTGGGACGCACGATCGACAAATTACTAGGTAAATCGGCGAAGGAACTCGGGCTCGACCGTTGTTTTGATGCTGACGAGGACGAACCGCTGGCCTTGAATTTCCCCGGATGGTCAGGCCGTTGGGGGATTCGTCGGAGCACATTTCGTGAGCAGGGTTTGCCGCATGAATTACTCGTGTTGACGGATCTAAGTCGCACGCTGCGCGAAGAAGAACGACGCGCCTGGCAGCGACTCGTGCGAGTGCTCGGTCACGAGATGAACAATTCACTGGCGCCGATCAAGTCACTTGCCGCGAGCTTGGAATCGCTGCTGCGACGCGACCCGCTTCCAGCGGATTGGAAAGATGATGCAAGCTCAGGGTTGAATTCCATCGCCTCGCGCGCCGATTCGCTGAGCCGTTTTCTGCAGGCTTATACGCGGCTCACAAAACTTCCGCCGCCTCAAAAACACGACGTCGATCTTGCCAAGCTGGTACAGCGTGTCGTCGATTTGGAACCAAGGCTCAAAGTTCAAATCCTGCCGGGTCCGAAAACAGTGATTCGCGCAGACGCGGCGCAGATTGAGCAAGCGCTAATCAATCTGGTGCACAACGCTGTGGATGCCGCGCTTGAAACGCATGGAGACGTCACGCTTGGGTGGCGTGAGAAAGGCAATTGCGTTGAGGTCCTGGTTGAAGACGACGGTCCCGGTATCATGAATCCCGCCAATCTCTTCGTTCCGTTCTTTACCACAAAGCCCGACGGCTCCGGAATTGGTCTGCCATTGAGTCGTCAAATTGCCGAAGCGCACGACGGCACCTTGGTGCTAACAAACCGGCAGAATGCGACGGGCGCGCAGGCTGTGCTGCGCCTGCCGCGTTAAGGTCTGTCACTGGGAACGTCCCAACTTTGGGACGGAGCTGTCCCAAAAACGGATCGCTTCAGGCAGCGCGGGGAAACGTTGACAAGTGTTACTCGGAGCATCCGAGTGACTTGTGAGTTTGTTTTCTCGAATGGCATGGCCATTGCAGTAGAGCCAGGACATCACCGCCATGAGAAGCACTGGTAAATCTCCAACGCTCGTCTTGGTGACGCTTGTTACTGCGACAATCACATTGTGTGCGCAAGTCGGGCCGCAGGAAACGGCGAGCGGACAAACTCAAGAGCGGCTCGCAAAAGCTACGCGAGAGGCAATGATCAATGTGCTGGGATCGGCGGATGCGAATCCGTCCATGGGCGAAGAAGCAAAAACCTTTGACCGTCTCGTCGGCACTTGGGATGCCGACTATACTTTCTATCGCCCCGACGGGACCGTTTTCCATAAAAAGGGAGAGCTGCTGTTCGGCTGGGTCATGGACGGTCATGCAATACAGGACCTGTGGATCGGCTATCCGGCAGAGAACCAGAAAGAACGCACGATCGGAACGACGATTCGGTTCTTTAATACAGCACTTAAGCAATGGCGCGTCGTTTTTGTAAATCCGCAATTCAACTACGTCGTTACTGCGCAAGGGGGCCGTGAGGGCGATCGGATCGTCCTGCACGGGCGAGACACTGACGGGCTGCCGATACGTTGGACGTTCAGCGAAATGAAAGCGGACTCCTTTCATTGGCAGGGAGAGAAGTCGCATGACGGCGGAAAAACCTGGAAACTCGAGGAAGACCACCACATGAAACGGCGGTCTGCATAACATGGGGAGTGCCTTATGACGAAACTAACGACGAAGTCTCTAGTGGTTTATATCGTCGCAACAGCTGCAGTATGGGCTCAAAGCCAGCCACAGGACAGCAGCAAAAGCGCAGCCATATTTAAACAACTGAAGTCGCTTGTGGGTGAATGGGAAGCGGTCCAGGAGGGCGTGCCGGTGAAGGAGACTTACACGCTCACTGCGAACGGCAGCGTGCTCATGTCCGAAACGAAGCCGGCTGATTCAGAACCAATGATTACAATGTTCACCGTCGACGGCGATCATCTGATTGCCACCCACTACTGCGTTGCCGGAAATCAGCCCCAAATGATCACAGGCGTACCTAGCGATTTGGACAAGGGTGTGACGTTTTCCCTGGAACGAGTAACGGGAATGAAGACACCAGAGGACTGGCACAACACCGGGGTAACGTTGACACTAGATGACAAAGATCACATGACGCAACGCTGGACCTATCTCTACAAGGGCAAAACCGGAACGACCATCTTTCACTACACGCGCAAGAAATAGTTCCTCGCGTTCGTTGCCTCGGCAGTTTTTGCGTCGGCTCTCGACCGCGAAAGCAATTACGCCAGCCGACACAAAAGTTGTGAATCCAGCGAGTCGGCAAACTGCATCTCACCAGAGGGCACGAAAGACAGAAGAACATGAAATTATGTCTGGTGACACAGCCGGGGCGCGGAGGTTTTGCTGCGCTCGCCGCGCTAGCTTTTGAGTGCGGCGACATGTCGCCGCTTTCGAAAGCGCGGACATGTCCGCGCACTCCAAGGTCGCGTCCCGAACTTGGGACGGAACAATCCCACAACCGAGTCGAGTGGCACGCGGCTGCGTTTTGTCTCGTCGAGCGTAAGTCGCTGATGGGGTGCGCCATGTAACTTTCTTTTGGTACTTGGCACGAGCATTGCATCAGTCACCGGCAACAAAGGAGAAAAGATTATGAAACCGATCTCACCAACAACGGGTAACAGCCGGAGCTTTCCACTGGTTGAATTTAGTTATCAGCCGGGGAGACTCAGCGGGTATCAACCACGCTGCGCCAAAAATGCGGCGCCTTCGTTTCGCAACATAAGTAGCCAATATTTTCAGCGGGAAGCCCGGCGCGATTTTGTGGGCGAAGCATGTTTGTTCGTAGCGATCATCATTACGGCTGCAGCACCCTTCTTCAACACGGCATCTGCTCTTGCCGATTTCTGCCGAGTAATTGGACAGTTTTGATTCAACAGTGATTCCAGAGCGAAAAACGACAGACGAAAGGATTGTGCGTCCGGCCGGGTTTGCACCGAGTCTTTCCTCGATGGACGTACCGCGCCCAGGCGTTGCGGCGAAAAAACGCAAGCGCCGCATCATGATCATCGCTGCGTCTGCGCTGGGTTTGATTCTGGCGACGATTGCAATATCGCGATTAAAACCAGCAGTGCCGAGCATCGATCGCTCAACTGTTTGGATCGATACCGTTAAGCGTGGCCCAATGGTGCGCCAGGTGCGCGGCCTCGGAACGCTTGTGCCGGAGGACATTCGTTGGATTGCCGCAAACACAGAAGGGCGTGTGGAAAAAATAAATATCTGGCCGGGAACAAAAGTTGAACCCGGCGACGTTATATTAGAGTTGAGCAGCCCCGAACTGGAGCAGAGCGCGCACGAGGCCGAATCCAAGGCGAAAGCCGCCGAGGCCGATCTCGCTACATCCCGCGCAACGTTGCAACGCGAGCTTCTCGATCAAGAATCCAAAACTGCGGCCGCGCATTCCGCCTACGAGCAGGCGAAAATGGAGCGGCAAACCAATGACCAGTTGGCGAAGAATGGTCTAGTCGCCGATCTCGTTTACAAAACTTCGAAAATCAAAGAACAGGAATGTGAGAAGAGCGACGAGATCGAGTTGAAGCGCTTGGCGTTCTCACGCGATTCGATCGAGCCGCAGTTGGCCGCGAAACAGGCGGCAGTCGATCAAGCGAATCAGCTTGCGAAATTGAAGCTAGATCAAGTGGAAGCACTGCACGTGCGGGCCGGCATGTCAGGCGTGTTGCAACAACTGCCCGTGCAAATCGGGCAGCGATTGAAGGTCGGTGATAACCTCGCGCGGGTTGCCGATCCGACAAAACTGAAGGCGCAGGTAAAAATCGCGGAGACGCAGGCGAAGGACATTCAGATTGGTCAGAAAGCGATCATTGACACTCGCAATGGCGTCGCGAACGGCCACGTTACGCGCGTCGATCCTGCAGTGGAGCAGGGGACAGTAAATGTCGAAGTCGCCTTTGACGAGCCGTTGCCGAAAGGCGCGCGTCCCGATCTTAGCGTCGACGGGACAATTGAGCTCGAGCACCTCGACGACGTCATTTACGTCGGCCGGCCAGCTTTTGGGCAGGAGAACAACACGGTCGGCATGTTCAAGCTGGTCAACGGCACGTCGCAAGCTGTGCGCACGCCGGTCAAGCTTGGCAAAAGCTCCGTCAACACCATTCAGATTTTAGACGGTCTCCAACCAGGGGATCAGGTGATCCTTTCCGACACTAGTGCGTGGGACGCACATGACCGAATTCGCCTGAACTAAGTTCTTATTTCTGAATCTGATTTCAGATTTGAAACAATCAAAGCAATACGAACAACATGAACTCGAATGAACTAACTGAAACGCAACCGACAAATGTCGTTAACGGAAACGGTGTCCATCCATTGATACGTCTCGCTGGCGTCACCAAAGTGTTTCTTACCGACGAAGTAGAAACGCACGCGCTCTCGGGGATTCACCTCGATATTCGCGAGGGCGAATATGTTTCCATCGCTGGACCGTCAGGTTGCGGCAAGACCACGCTGCTTTCTATTCTCGGCCTGCTCGATACTCCTTCGGATGGCAGTTATGCGTTAAAAGGCCATGAGGTCGCGAATCTCTCGTTCGCAGAGCGCGCGCGCGTTCGGAATCGCGAGATCGGTTTCATCTTTCAAAGCTTTAATCTGATCGGCGATCTGACGGTTTTCGAAAACGTCGAATTGCCGCTGACCTACCGCGGAATGGCTGCAGGCGACCGCAAGTCATTTGCGACCGAGGCGCTGGAGCGCGTCGGTATGGCGCATCGCGCAAAACATTTGCCGAGCCAGCTCTCGGGTGGCCAACAGCAACGTGTCGCGGTCGCGCGCGCTCTCGCCGGCAGGCCGGCGATTCTGCTCGCAGACGAACCGACCGGCAACCTCGATTCGCGCAATGGCGAGGCGGTGATGCAACTGCTCAGAGAACTGCATCAGGGTGGCGCCACGATTTGCATGGTGACACACGACGAGCGTTTCGCGCAGCACGCAGATCGGACCGTGCATTTATTTGACGGTCAAATCGTCGAGGACCGCATGGCCGCATAAACAATCAACGTTCAAACGAAGCGAACCAAAGATGCAAACGTTTCTTCAAGACCTGCGCTTCGGTCTGCGAATGCTTCGGCGCAGCCCCGGGTTTTCTGTCCTGGCGATTCTTTGCCTCATACTCGGTATCGGTACCAACGCGGCGGTCTTAAGTTGGATCGAAGGAATTTTGATTCGCCCCTATCCGTTGGTCGCGCACCAGGACCGTATGTTCGCATTAAACGCGACCACG
>Ga0209160_1002838_pt1 | contig 14339 bp, 16 predicted proteins | sample GraSoiAngelo_153_FD_186167 | JGI IMG/M metagenome (GOLD analysis project Ga0209160, IMG submission 186167) | Grasslands soil microbial communities from the Angelo Coastal Reserve, California, USA - 14_1009_12_40cm (SPAdes) (version 2) | ecosystem: Environmental > Terrestrial > Soil > Grasslands ...
AACGACTTGCGGGGGTCCTACTTCCTGGAGGTCGAGAAGTACCCAACGATCAGCTTCAAGAGCACCAGGATCGAGACCAAAGGCAAGGACAAGGACGCAGGGCCGCTCGACGGCACCATGACCGGCGACCTGACCATCAAGGGCGTGACCAAGCCGGTGACCCTCAACGTGGCCAAATACGGCGAATTCAATGATCCAGGGATGGGCCATCGAATTGCCTACGCCGCGGAGACCAAGATCAATCGCCAGGATTACAACATGAAGTTCGACGCGATGCTTGATGGCAAATTCGTGGTGAGCCACGAAATCCAGATCAATATCGAGGGCGAGCTTCTCGAGGCGAAGGAACCGGCGACGGTCGGCAGCCCCGCCAAAGGTAAGGAGGACCAGGCCGCCCCTTAGGGGATGGCAGACACCCGTGCCCTCGATCATGTCGGTATGAAGCCGGCCGAGGGCGTCGTCACGCGACCAAGCGCCTACGGATTTGCGGCGACGCTCGCTCGGCTCGACAGCGCCCTGGAACGACGGCAGCTCGAGATCTTCGCCCGGTTCGATCACAGCGGCGCAGCCAGGCGGGTTGGCCTATCCATGCCCGACACGCAGGTGGTGGTTTTTGGGAATCCGAAGAGCGGCACGCCGTTGATGCTGGCGGCGCCGTTGGTCGCCCTCGACCTGCCGCTGCGGGTGCTGGTCTCAGTTGACGGGGGGCAGACCGTCGTGAGTTACATCGCTCCCTCGTATCTGGCCGAGCGATACGGGATCCCTCCGGACCTAGTCAAAAACATCGCCGGCATCGAGAAGATCGTCGAGGAAGTCGTCGCCTGAGGGCGCCGGTCAGACTAGCTGACGCTGACGACGGTTGCCTGCCGCTCCCCTCCAGGGGTTTTGAAGATGACGGTGTCGCCGGCCCGGTGATCCAGCAGCGCGCTACCCAAAGGAGATGCGGTCGACATCAGGCCTCGGGCCATGTTCCCTTCGGACGGGCCAACGATCTGGTAGGTCGACTCGCCGAATTCGTCACGGACCACCACGGTCGAGCCGATCCGCGCAACGCCCTTCGCGCCGGTTTCCTCGATGACCTGCACGCGTGCAAGGGTGGCTTCGATCGTCTGTACACGACCATCGAGCATGCCCAGGTGTTGCCGGGCGTCATGGTAGGCGAAGTTCTCACTCAGGTCCCCCTGCGAACGGGCGGCGGCGACCTCCTCGACCAGGGCGGGGCGGCGCGCGCGCAGCTCGGTCAGCTCGGCTTTGAGGGCCTCGAAGCCAAACGCGGTCATTGGGATCGGGGCGCCATCGTCATTGGACATGTGAAAACTCTATCGTGCGGCCACGGCTAGTGCGGCCTTCACCGGCTTGGGCGTCTGGCGGGTGGATGTCCAGAGGTACAGGCTCGCCAGGCTGCGGTTGGGTCGCCATTTCTCCCCGATGGCGTCGACTTCGCCCGGGCTCGGTAAGCGGTCGAGCCGGTAGAGGCGCTGGACCGCGGACCGGATCCCGAGGTCGCCGATCGGCAGCACGTCGGGCCGCTCGAGGTTGATCAGCAGGAACATGTCCGCGGTCCAGCGCCCAAGGCCGCGGCTGGCGGTGATCTGCTCACGAACCTCGTCGTCCGACAGCTTGTCCAGGCGGTCGACCTGGAGGTCGCCGGAAATGATGTGCTCGGCCAGCGAGCGGACGTACTCGACTTTCCTCCCGGAGAACCCGATCGCCCTGAAGTCGGCCGCCTTCAGGGTGAGCAGCTCGGCGGGCGACGGCATCCGTCCGCCGAAGCGCTCCTGCAGCCGTCCAGCGATGGCACGCGCCGCGTAACCCGAAATTTGCTGCCCGATGATCGAGTAGACCAGCACGCTGAAGGGATCGCCAAGCGGCCGTGCCCGGCGCCATGCCTTTGTATCGATCGGCTCGGTCGCCTCGATGAGGCGTGCCAGCTTCCGATCGCTGGCCTTCAAGGCAACGAGCGCGTTATTGCGAGCTGACGGGGTCCGCCTGGTAGCCATCGATCCATCGTATCCCGCGCCTCGAGCACGCGTCCGTATATAGATATAGGTATGGGCAAAGTCACCTGCCAGATCTCGATCTCGCTCGATGGCTTCGCTGCGGGACCCAACCAGAGCCTCGAGAACCCCATCGGCGAAGGCGGGCTGCGCCTCCACGAGTGGGTATTCGCCACCGCCAGCTGGCGGCAGCAACAGGGGCAGAGCGGCGGGGAGCACTCCGTCGACTCGGAGGTGGCCGGCGGGCTCTTCGAGAATGTCGGCGCCTACATCATGGGCCGGAAGATGTTTGGCGGCGGCAACGGCGCGTGGGATAGGAGTTGGAAGGGCTGGTGGGGCGACGACCCGCCCTACCACGTGCCGGTCTTCGTCCTCACCCACCACCCGCGCGACCCGCTGCCGATGCAGGGTGGCACCACCTTTCACTTCGTGACGGCAGGGATCCGCTCCGCGCTCGAGCAAGCCCGTGCGGCCGCGGGCGCCCAGGACATCATGATTGCCGGCGGCGCGCACACCATCCAGCAATTCATCGCCGCCGGCATGCTCGACGAGCTTTACCTGCACGTGGTGCCGATCGTCCTTGGAGCGGGTGAGCGGCTACTGGAGAACGTCGGCGATCCCACCCTTCAACCGGTCAAGGTGATCGCCTCGCCAGCCGTCACGCACCTGAAATACCGCATCGTCCGGACGTAAGCTAGTGGCAGATGCTGTACCAGGCCGCGCTGGCCGGCTGGCACGACTTCTTCATCCTGGCAGGGACCTCGTCTGCAACCCTTGTAGGTCTGCTGTTCGTCGGTCTCTCGCTTCATCTTCGGATCGTCGTCACCACCTCGGAGGTGCGGAGCCTCGCCCGAGTCACGCTGGCCAATTTTGGGGCTGTCCTCTTCGTATCTCTTTTCATGGTCATCGTCCAAGACCCGTCGGCCGCGGGCCTGCAGTTGATCGGCGCAGGCATCGTCAGCCTCATCGTCGCCGCACCAAGCCTGGTGGGCGCCGTGAGAAGCGGGGAATGGTCGTTCGAGATGAGCGGGATGGAGCGCGCGCGCGTGGCGCTCCGTTTTGGCTTGAGCGGCCTCAGCTACCTCGGCATCATCGCGGCGGGCGTCCTGCTGTTGGCATCGTCCAGCGCGGCCTTCGGCGTGCTGGTGACCACCACCATCGTGCTTCTCATCGTCTCGCTTCGCAACACCTGGGACCTGTTGGTCACGGTCGCCGACGTGACTCAATGATCGGAAGCTCCAGGTCGACCAACACCGGGACGTGATCGGAACCGGGCAGCGGCTCGCGCCAGGCGCGGTGGGGAAGACCCTGGGGCGCGGCAAAGACCGCGTCGAGCTTCTGGCGAACTCCAAGCGTGCGATGCGTCCAGCCGATGCCGGCGGTCAACTCCTCGAAGCCGACCGCGGCCGCCAGCCTACGCAGCTCCGCCCAGCGTGGGCGTCCGGCGATGCCATAGGTATTCATATCGCCGGCGATCAACATGAAGTCGGCGGTCGCGTGCGCCGAGGCGTGATCGAGAACCCTGGCCAGCTGGGCATGTTTGTGGGCGATGCCAAAAACATCGAGGTGGACCGCATAAAGCCTGAAGCGCAGCGCACCCAGCCGCAGGTTGGCAAGCACAGCGTTGCGTCGCTGGCGCGGCAGCGCACGCATGACGCGGCCGGACGGGGTTGGGAGATCGATGGTGTCGAGGCCCTCGAGCTCGATGCGTCGCGAGTCCCACAGGATGCCATTCGCCTGCGTTCGGCCGCCGACCACCTGGGCGGTGACCTGCTCGAAACGCCAGGACGGGCCCAGCCGGGTCGCAATGGACTGCGCGTCGGTGCGCCCGTGATGGGTCGACAGCTCCTGCAGGCTGATGAGGTCTCGCGCCGGCAAGGCTCGTGCACTGTCGATGATCACCGGCAGCCTGTGGCAGAAGGCGACGTTCCAGGTTGCAATTCGCAGCATTGCGGATCCGACCCCAGCATAGAGACGACCCGTAGGACGGCGAGGTGAGGCGGTTCGGCGAGCGCCGCGCCTTGCTGCGCGTCATCGTCGTCTGGGGAATCACGGCAGTGGCGCTGCACGCATTCGCCCTGGTGATTCCCGGCGTCCACGTCAGCGGCTGGCCGGCCGCGATCCTCGGGGCGGGAACGATTGGCCTCCTCAACGCGCTCGTTTGGCCGATCTTCGTCCGGATCGCTCTGCCGATCACGGTGCTCACCCTGGGCTTTGGCGCGCTGCTCTGCAACGGGGTGTTCGTCTATCTCGGGTCTCTCCTCGTCCCCGGGTTCAAGGTGGACAGCATCTGGTCGGCTGTCGCCGTCACCGTCGGCCTCACCCTGGTCAATACCGTCTTCACGACGCTGCTGGCGATCGACGACGACGACTTCTATTACCGCCAGGTGGTTCGCCGGCTGGCCGAGGATTCCGGCGAACCAGCGACCGACATCCCGGGAGTCGTCTTCGTGCAGATCGACGGCCTCGCCCATGACGTCCTGGAGCACGCCATCAGTCAGGATGACGTCAGCACCATCGGGCGCTGGCTCCGCGACGGCTCCCATCGGTTGCTTCGCTGGGAGACCGATTGGTCGTCCCAGACCGGCGCCTCACAGGCGGGCCTCCTGCACGGATCGAACGACGACATTCCCGCTTTTCGCTGGTTCGAAAAGGAGGCAGGCGTGGCCAGAGTCTGCAACCATCCCACGGATGCTATGGAGATAGAGCGGCGTCGTTCCGACGGGGGCGGTCTTCTCGCCGGCGATGGCACGAGCCGGGCAAATGTCTTTTCGGGTGACGCACCGCGGAGTTCGCTGACGATGAGCACGGTGCTCCGCCGCGACCGTGGCGGCCGCCTCGGCCAGGACTACTATGCCTACTTCGCGAACCCGTACAACGTGGCGCGAACCATGATCCTCGCCATCAAGGAGATCGTGGTCGAGCTCTGGAGCGCATCGGAGCAGCGTCGGCATAATGTCCAGCCCCGAGTGAGTCGTCGCTTCCCCTACCCCCTGGTACGCGCCTGGACCTGTGTCATCCAGCGCGACCTGCAGTGCGAGACGGTGATGGCCGACATCTACGCGGGCCGCCCGGTCATCTATACGGATCTGCTCGCGTACGACGAGGTGTCCCACCATTCCGGAATCGAACGCGGGGAGACGCTCGCCGTGCTTCGAAAGCTTGATCGCCAGCTGGCCAGGATCGAGGCGGCCGCCAAGGACGCCAAGCGCCGCTACGCGCTCGTGGTGATTTCCGATCATGGACAGACGCAAGGGCCGACGTTTCGCCAGCGGTGGGGGCAAACGCTCGACGACCTGGTGCGAAAGGCCTGCGCCGCCGGCAGTGTCGAAGGCTCGGTCCAGGGCGACGAGAGCTGGGGGTACCTGGCCGGGTCACTGACCGAGGCGGCAGGTGGCACTGGATTAGGGGCCCGAGTCATGCGGACCGCGACCCGATGGAAGACGACCAATGGCATTGTCGAGCTGGGCCCCAACGCCCGACCGCGAAACGGCGGCACGAAGGCGGAGCCGGTCGAGATCGTGGTCATGGGCTCGGGCTGTTTGGGCCTGATCTACTTCCCGCGTCGACCAGGCCGCTTGACCCTGGAGGAGATCGACGCGGCCTATCCCGATCTTGTCGCCATGCTCCGCATCCACCCCGGGGTCGGGTTCTTGCTGGTTCGTTCCGCGCGCCGCGGCGCCGTGGTCCTCGGCCGCGCCGGCGCGAATTACCTGGACGAGGGCGTGGTCGAAGGCGATGACCCACTGATGCCCTTCGGTGCCACCGCCGCTCAGCATGTGCGGCGCACCGATGGCTTCGCGCACGTCGCCGACATCATGGTCAACAGCGCCTACGATGCGGAGCGCCAGGAAGTCTACGCGTTCGAGGAACTGGTCGGGTCACACGGTGGGATGGGTGGCTCGCAATCCTTCCCCTTCGTCCTGTTGCCGCAGGGCTGGGCGATCCCGGACGAACCTGTCATCGGGGCCGAGTCGATGCACCAATGGATGCGCCGCTGGCTCAAGGACCTGGGGCAGACCTCGTAGGCCGCGCCGTAAATCGGCCCGGCGGCTGGGTCAGCTGGCTGACTCAGCCCGGGCGGCTTCCTGCGCGCCGACCCCAACCAGGAGGAGCCAGGCACCGGTCACCATGAAGATGAAGGATGACATCATGCCGAGGCCAACCAGGTAGAGGCCAGCCGGATTCCCAAAGAACAAGATCAATGCACCGATCTGCTCCAGGACGAGGCAGGCGAAACTCCCGATCGTCCTCCATAGCACGCCGCTGTCCGCACTCCGGGCGGCCCGTCGGATGCTGTTGTAGAGAATCGTCTCCACGATCACGAGCACGCCGATCAGCTCGACGGCAACCGCCTGACCATTCTGCCCACCCATAAGAACCAGGGCGCAGCGGATGAAGACGGCCGTCAACCCGGTCAAAATGGTCCGCGCACGATGTCGATGGACGGGATCGCGCGTGATGTCCTCGAGGTGCAGCGTCATGGCCACGAAAACTAGGCCTGTCAGCGCTGCCGCGCCCGTTCCGACCACCACGAAGTAGTCGTGCCAAAGTGCGGGCTGGTACATCCGTACGGCAGTATATGAGGATGAAGGACCCAGAGTTGAGGGGGTTCCGTGCAGAGAAGGACCGCGTCTTTGCCAAGGATCCCCACTCGCCGCTGACCCCCGAGCAGCGCCGCAGCTTCGATCGCAACGTCGAGCCCGGAGAGGTGCCAATGGCCACCACCGGCGGCCAGGAACAGGTCTACCGGCGTTACGGGCTGGTGCGCTTCCGCGTCGACGATCAACCTGCCCAGGTGGTCCTGTATGCATCGGACGACTCAGACGAGCTCTTCATCCCGTTCCGAGACGCAACCTCGGGGAAAGAGAGCTACGGCGCGGGCCGCTATTTGGAGGTGCACGCGCACGGAGACGACGTCACGATCGACTTCAACTACGCGTACAACCCCAATTGCGCCTACGACCCATCCTGGAGCTGCCCCCTGCCCCCTCCGGAGAACTGGCTCAAGGTGCCGATCCGCGCCGGCGAGAAGACGTTTGGGGACGGCGTCGGGCACTGAGTGTCCAGAGCGCCGGCCTGCTTCTCTACCGGCAGCGGGACGGGAAGCTCGAGGTGTTGCTGGTTCATCCCGGCGGTCCCTTCTGGCAGAAACGCGACGAGGGCGCTTGGTCGGTACCGAAAGGTGAGTTCGCCGAGAATGAGGTGGGCATCGACGTGGCAAGGCGCGAATTTCAAGAAGAGCTCGGGACTGCGGCGCCCGCTGGAGAGGTAACTCCCCTCGGCGAGGTGCGGCAGAGGGGAGGCAAGGTCATCCACGCGTGGGCCATGCTGGGCGACCTCGACGTTACGCGAACCACGAGCAACACGTTCGAGATCGAGTGGCCGCCCCGCTCAGGGAAGATGCAGACGTTTCCCGAGGTGGATCGAGCCGCGTGGTTTGACGCAGCCACGGCGCGTCGAAAGGTGTTGCCAGCCCAGAGCGCGTTCATCGACCGGCTCGAAGAGCAGCTGTGACCTTCGCTGAGCTGAGCGGCTATCTCGATCGGCTGGAGTCGACCTCTAGCCGGAACGAGCTCGTGAAAACGCTCGCGGAGCTTTACGCCAGGAGCTCGGCCGACGAGATCCAGCCGCTGACCTACCTGATCCAGGGACGGCTCGTTCCATTCTTCGAGCCGATCGAGATCGGCCTCGGCGAGAAGCTGGTCATCGCGGCGATCGCGCAAGCCTTCGCCACGCCGCCGGACGAGGTTGCGAAACTCTTTGGCCGGCTCGGTGACCTGGGGCAGGTGGCGGCGACGCTCTCGGCACACGGGTCGAATTCGAGGCTTCCCGTGGCCGAGGTGCACGCACGATTGATGGAGATCGCGGTCGCCAGCGGCGCCGGATCGGTCGAGAAGAAGCGCTCGTTGTTTGCCGCTTTGCTGAAGCAGGTCGACCCCGTATCGGCCAAGCACCTGGTGCGGATCGCGCTCGGTCGACTGCGGCTTGGCATTGGTGATCCCACCGTCCTCGACGCGCTGTCGTTTGCGAAGAAAGGCGACAAGTCCCTGCGACCGGTACTGGAGGGCGCCTACAACCGGGTATCCGACCTCGGCCTGATCGCGAAGACCTTCTGGTCGGGTGGCGAAAGCGCGGTCAACGCACTCAAGGTCACCGTCGGACGCCCGATTCGAAGCCAGCTCGCGGAGCGCCTCCCCAACCCCGAGGCCGTGATCAAGAGGCTTGGTTTGGTTGCGGTCCAGCCCAAGTACGACGGCATCCGGGTGCAGATCCACAAGAACGGATCGGAGGTGCGCGTTTTCTCGCGAAATCTCGAGGACTACACGCTGATGTTCTCCGAGCTCACGGCGGCGGCCCAGGCGCTGAAGGACGAGACCCTGATCCTTGACGGTGAAGCCATCGCTTACAGCAAGGAACTGGAGGAGTACCTTCCGTTCCAGCTGACCGCGAGCCGGCGGCGGCAGCACGGCATCGAGCAGGCCGCCCGGGAGCTGCCACTGGTCGCGTTCATCTTCGACATCCTCTACCGCAACGGCCGTGACCTTACGGAGCTGCCGTACGAGGAACGGCTCGCGATGGTCGATGCGGTGATCGCCGGCTCGACCGTGCTGCTGCCCGCGCCCATCATCAAGACCGACTCGGTAGAGGTCCTCACCAAGACCCTGCTGGACAACATCAGCCAGGGCCTGGAGGGGGTCGTGGTCAAGCGACCGGACTCGAAATACCAGGCGGGCGCCCGGAACTTCAACTGGGTGAAGCTGAAGCGTCACACCAGCGGTGAGCTCAACGACACGGTTGACCTCGTCCTGCTCGGCTACTACTTTGGAAAGGGCAAGCGGGCGGAGTTCGGCGTGGGCGCGCTGCTCGCGGGCGTCTACGACGCCGAACATGACCGCTTTGCCACCATCACCAAGCTGGGGACCGGCCTGTCCGACGCGGAATGGCGGCAGATCCACGAGCGCGCCGACAGGCTCCAGGTCGATCACCGGCCGGCGCGGGTCGAGTCAATCCTGACGCCCGATGTGTGGCTCGAACCCGAGGTGGTCGTCGAGGTGATGGCGGACGAGATCACACCCAGCCCGAGACACACCGCCGGCAAGGCCGGCGACGAGCCCGGCTTTGCGCTGCGGTTTCCTCGAGTGGTCTCCTTCAGGGGCGCCGACAAGCGGCCGGAGGACGCGACGACCGTGAAAGAGATCGCCTCGCTCTTCCGTCAGCAGCGCGAGCGCAAGACACCCTCCTGAAGCGACCGGCTACGAGGTGACGCCCGCCGGCACACGCTCCTGGACTTCGGTCAACCGTCCCGTCTTGACGTCGTAGACGAATCCCCGAACCCGATCCTTCCTGGGAACGAACGGGCTGGCCTTGATTCGGGCGATCGACTGCCGCACGTCGTCGTCGAGGTTGGAAAACGCCTCGAGGGCAAAGGGAGGACGAATCCCAGTGTCCTTCTGGATTTGTGCCTTCACCGCATCGTCGGTGAACGTCAGCATGCCGCAGTCCGTATGGTGAATCAAGATCACCTCTTCGGTACCCAGCAGGCGTTGCGAGATGGCGAGCGAGCGGATGGCGTCGTCCGTGACCGCCCCGCCGGCGTTGCGGATCACGTGCGCGTCCCCCTCGTTGAGGCCAAGGATCTTCGAGACGTGGAGGCGGGCATCCATGCAGGCGACGACCGCCAGCTTCTTGGCCGGTGGAAGAGGCAGCTGACCTTTGTCGAACCCGTTCGCGTATTGCTCGTTGTTGCGCAGAGCTTCGTCGGTCGCGCTCATGAGACCCTCCTGGTTTGTTCCATTGCCATCCCGGCCGCGCGCGGCCGAGTTAAGGGCTAATGTTGACCGCTTCGATCCAATTAGTCAAGAATTAGCCTTGCTTTCGCGCGGCGGGGAGGGAAACCGGGGCTCGAGGCTCGGGTCGGGGCGCCGAAGCCCGCGCCGCCCCCAAATCGTCAGCCATACCATCGCGATCACGAACGCCGCTCCAGCGCTGAGGAGCACGCCCCACGATGGCATGCCAAGGGCGAGCGCGGCCAGGGCTCCGATCGCCCCGACGACCGAGGCGACGATGACGGACAGCATCCCCGGCAGGGTTTGAAGCGTGTGGAGCACGGATCCGACCCGTCGACCGGTGGCCAGGGGATAGCCAATCGTCTGCAGGACCCCGGGCAGGTCGTCGTGTCCGCTGGTCGTGAAGTAGGGCTCCAGCTCGGGATGTAGCTCGAGGTACGCACGTCGCAGGCGGTTCATTCCGACGACCCAGCGAAAGTCATCGCCGTTGAGCTGCATCAGCCGGCCGATGGTCGAGATGCCGCTGACGACGACAACGGAGAGGAGGGGAATCGCAATCGCGATGAACGCCGGGCCGAAGCGGGAAACCTGGGCGACCAGCGCCAGCGCGATGACGGCGCCGGACAGGATGGACAGGAAGATCGTCACCCGGCTCAGCGATTCGTTGTAGGTCAGCGTGCGGGTCGCCAGCAGGCTCCAGTGCTCGGTGGCCAGGATTTGCAGCTTGGCAGCGGCCGCAGGGTCGCGTCCAGCAGGCGGCATTTCAGTCGACATTTTTCTGCACCAGCCCTAGCCTAAGCGATGCCTGTCACGGTCCTGTTACAAGGTCAAGGCGCCCTGGCGCTCTTGGGTTGATCCAGTGATGGGCTTTCACACGTGACCGAGCCCAATCGCAACTACAAGCTCGCCGAGTTGGTCGCTGCCATCATCGAGTCGTCCGACGATGCCATCTTTGTCGCCGGCGTCGACGGCCTGATCCAGAGCTGGAATCCGGGCGCCGTTGCCCTGTTAGGCCACACGGCGCAGCATGCGGTTGGACGTGATGTATCCATCCTTCTGCGACCGGGACGCCAGGAGGCCCTGCAGGCCTTCCTGAAGCATGTTCGCAGCGGCCAAAAAGTTCGCGACGTCGAGTCCAGCTTCGTTCGAAACGACGGGTCGCTCGTCGACGTCCGGATTTCGGTGGCGCCCCTCACCGACGCAAAGAGTGAGGTCGTCGCGTTCGTGGCGATCTTTCGCGACCTGAGCGAGCGCAAACGTCAGGAGGCGGCCCTGCGCGCCACGGAAACGAGCTACCAGAAGCTGGTGGAAACCGCCCACGAAGGCATCTGGATGGTGGATGTCGAGGACCGGGCCACCTTCGTGAATCAACGGATGGCGGACCTCCTGGGCTACACCGTTGAGGAGATGCTCGGCCGATCGCCGAGCGAGTTCTATTTCAGCGAAGCGGGCCGCCAGGAGCGCGATGAACACCGAAAACGCTCCCGCGAGGGCATCCGAGAAAGCCGCGAGGTGGTGTACCGCCGCCGCGATGGCGAACCCCTCTGGGCGGTCGTGGCGACCACGCCGCTTCTCCGCGACGGCAACCGACTGGAAGGCATCCTCGGCATGGTTACCGATATCACGGCCCGGGTGAAGGCGGAGGAGAACCTGCGCGCCAGTGAGCGGCTCTTTCGCAGCCTGTTCAGCGAGTCGCCCGCCGGCCAGATCCTGTCGTCCTCGGACCGAAAGATCGTGGCGGTCAACCATGCGTTCTGCGAGATGACCGGCTACACGGAGTCGGAAATCCTCCAGCAGGGTTGGGACGCGATCACCCCACCCGATGACCAGGCGGGCATCTTTGCGTCTTTCGAGCGGCTATGGTCGGGCGAGCTCAACGCCATGCAAATGGAGCGGCGCTACCTCCGCAAAGACGGCTCCTTGCTCTGGGGGCAGGTCAGCGTCGCCCGGGTGCCCGACGACTCTGGCCGGGCGCGGTACGTCATCGACCAGGTGCAGAACATCTCCGACCGAAAGCAAGCGCAGCAAGCGCTCGAACACCAGGCGCTGCACGATGCGCTCACCGGTCTCCCCAACCGGGTGCTGCCCGCGACCGGCTCGACCAGGCGATCCTGCTCGCCCGCCGGCAGCAAACGCGGGTCGCCCTGCTAATCATCGATCTCGACCACTTCAAGGAGGTCAACGACACCTTCGGTCACCAGGCAGGCGACCAGCTGCTCCGCCAGGTGGGCGAGCGCTTCATGGCTGAGCTGCGCGAGACTGACACGGTGGCCCGGCTCGGCGGTGACGAGTTCGCCATCGTGCTGCTTGCCGCCGACGCCGCCGCCGCGGGCTTGGTCGCGGTCAAACTGCTCGCCGCCCTCGAGCGCCCCTTCATCGTCGAAGGTCAGGCCCTCGATGTGGGAGCCAGTATCGGCATCGCCGTCTATCCCGACCATGCTGATACGGCGGACAGCATGCTTCGCCGAGCCGACATCGCCATGTACGTCGCCAAGCGATCTCGCCGCACTCACTCGGTTTACACCCGTGACCACGACGAGCCCGGCGACAGCCGGCTCGCCCTCATGGCACAGTTGCGGCAGGCTATCAACGATGGAGCGCTCACGCTCCACTACCAACCCATCGCCCGGCTACGCGATGGACGGGTGGAGCGTCTCGAGGCGCTGGTCCGCTGGCAGCGGCCGGGTCACGGCCTCGTCCCGCCCGGCGACTTCATCGCCTTCGCCGAACAGACCGGGTTGATCCAGCCGCTCACGCAATGGGTGCTGCAAACCGCACTCGCCCAGTGCGGCGAATGGAATCGTGGGGGACAGCCGGTCGGCGTCGCCGTCAACATCTCGATGCGTAACCTCCTCGATCCCCAGCTTCCGGACAACGTGGCGCAGATCCTGCGGGAGACCGGGGCGAGGCCGGAATGGCTGACCCTGGAGATCACCGAGAGCAGCATCATGGCGGAGTCGCAGCGGACGCTGGAAACCTTGCAGAAGCTGCGAGCGCTCAACGTCCGCCTCTCGATCGACGACTTTGGCACCGGCTATTCGTCGCTGGCGTACCTTCATCGGTTGCCGGTCCACGAGATGAAGATCGATCAGTCGTTCATCCGCGGTCTCATCAGCGATGAGATCAGCGGAGCCATCGTGCGTGCCGCCGTCGACCTGGGCCATAAGCTGAAGCTGGCCGTGGTCGCCGAGGGCATCGAGGACGCAGCTACCTGGCAGCGCGCGAGCGCCGACGAGATCGATTACGGCCAGGGCTACTACCTCTCGCGACCGGTGCCGGCGGCTGAGGTGGCGGCCTGGCTCACGGCCCCGCCGAGGCCGGCACGCGCCGCAGCTTGACCTGCTGCCTCGCCGGCGAAGAACGAGCGTCAGCGCGCCACGAGGTGCAGGTCGACAACCGGCGCGCCGGGCTGCTTGCCCAGCACGATCAGGGCGGTCCCCTCAGCCGGTCCGATGGTCAGCGTCGTCGTGTGGTTGATGAAATTCTGGTTACCTCCGAGCCTGCCTTCCGCATAACCGGGGAGGCCCTCGACCGCCTTCTGCTTCTGACCGACCGATCCTGCCACGGTGAGGTTGCTGTCGGTGAATGGAACGCGGATCGACACGCCGATACCGATCGCAGCATTGAACAGACTCAGCAGAAGGCCGATCGTGAGTACCACCAGAACGGATGCACAGCCGGCCCCGCACCCGCCGCCGGGTCGGAACCCTCGTCGACGATCTCTGTCGACACTCATGGTCGGTAGCCTACTCCGCCCTTAGAGCCAGCGCGGACGCCGCGTCGATAGTGCGGCCGGGGAGAAGTGAGAATCCTAGACACAAAGATATTGCGACTACAATAAGGTCGCATGGAGAAGAAGCACGATTCCGTCGACGTCATCAAACGCGAGTTTGCTCAAACCCTGCCCGGGGTGGACGTTGGGGCGGCCACGATCACGGGGCGTGTCCGCCGGACGAACTTCCACCTCAACCGCAACGCCGAAGAAGTCTTCAACAGCTTCAATACAACCGGGGCGAGTTTCGATGTCCTCGCCGCCCTCTACGCGGCCGGCCCTCCCTACCAGATGACCCCGACGGACTTCTATCGGGGTCACATGATGTCGTCAGCCGGGGTGACGGCAAGGCTGGACGTGGTCGAGCGGGCCGGCCTGGCCGCGCGCTCGCGTGACCCACGAGACCGACGCGGCGTGATCGTCACCTTGACCAAGACTGGTCAGAAGCTGGTCAGGGACGTTGCCCAGGCCCTCTACCGCCGTCAGGCATTTGTCCAGAAGGTCTATACCGAAAGGGAGCGCAGGCAGGTCCTGAACCTGTTGAGGCGGCTGCTCAATTCGCTCGAGCGGCTCGGCTCCGGCACAACGCTCCCGGACTATGAAGCCGCCATCGGGCCGTGGGTGCGGGAGTTTCCCGCGCTGGATCCCTGGCTGGTCGAGTTCCTTCTCGTGATCGCGATGCTGACCGGCCGTATCAACCGTGAAACTGACCGGCTGCTCCACGATCTCAACGTCTCGCGCACCGCCATGATCATCCTTGCCGCGCTCCGCCGCTTTCAG
>Ga0209160_1002841_pt1 | contig 14332 bp, 11 predicted proteins | sample GraSoiAngelo_153_FD_186167 | JGI IMG/M metagenome (GOLD analysis project Ga0209160, IMG submission 186167) | Grasslands soil microbial communities from the Angelo Coastal Reserve, California, USA - 14_1009_12_40cm (SPAdes) (version 2) | ecosystem: Environmental > Terrestrial > Soil > Grasslands ...
AACGAGCGCTTCATCACCTGCCACACGGTTTCGCCCAGCGGCGTGGGCGCGAAGCGGCGATCCTTGGCCGTGGCGTACCACCGGGTCTTGAGCGTCGAGATGATGCTCGCGTAGGTGGACGGGCGGCCGATGCCCAGCCGCTCGAGCTCCTTCACCAGACTCGCCTCGCTGAACCGCGGCGGTGGCTCGGTGAAATGCTGGTTGGGCGTGATCTGCTTGACCGTGACGACGTCGCCCTGCGCGAGCGGCGGGATCGGCGGCAGGTCCTCGAGCGTCTTCCCTTCCTCGGGCTCGTGGGCCTCATGATACAGCACGTGGTAGCCGTCGAACAGCACCCGCGACCCGGTGGCCCGGAACACGTAGCGGCCCCCGGCCAGGTCGAAGTCGACTTTGGTGGTCTCGAACACCGCCGGCGTCATCTGCGACGCCACGAACCGCCTCCAGATCAGCTGGTACAGCTTGAACTGGCGCGAGTCGAGGTACTGTTTCAGGTCGTCCGGGCGCCGCGGCACGTCGGTGGGCCGGATCGCCTCGTGGGCATCCTGCACGCGGGCCGTGCTCTTCCCCCCCTTGTGCATCACCGGTGCGTCGGGCAGGTAGCGCTTGCCGTATTCCTTGCCGATGTACTCGCGCGCCTGGGCGATGGCCGAATCGGCCACGCGCACCGAGTCGGTCCGCATGTAGGTGATGAGGCCCACGGGGCCCTCTTCGCCGACCTCGATCCCCTCGTACAGCTGCTGGGCGAGCCGCATGGTGACCGCGGCCGAGAAGCCGAGCTGCTTGGCGGCTTCCTGCTGCAGCGTGCTGGTGCGGAACGGCGGCGGTGCCGCGCGGCGGCGCTCGCCCGTCTCGACCGCTGTGACTTTGAACGGAATGTTGAGCGCGTCCGCGACGATCGCGCGGGCGGTCGCTTCGTCTTTGATCTCGGGTTTCTTGCCGTCGAGCTTGTGCAGCCGGGCCTGGAACTCCTGGCCGTCCTTCTCGAGATCGGCCTCGATGGTCCAGTACTCCTGCGGCACGAACTTGCGGATCTCGTCCTCGCGCTCGCAGATCAGCCGCAGCGCGACGGTCTGCACCCGACCCGCCGAGAGGCCGGTCTTGATGCTCTTCCACAGGAGCGGCGACGTCTTGTAGCCCACCAGACGGTCGAGCACACGCCGCGCCTGCTGGGCGTCCACTTTGCGCTGGTCGATGTCGAGGGGGTTGGCGAGGGCGTGGGCGATCGCGTCCTTGGTGATCTCGTGAAACAGGACGCGCCGCACCTTGCCCCCCGCTCCGTTGCCCAGCTGGCTCGCGACGTGCCACGCGATGGCCTCGCCCTCGCGGTCCGGATCGGTGGCGAGGAGGACGCGGTCCGACGCCTTGGCCGCCTTCTTGATCTCGGCGAGGGTCTTCGCCTTCTCCTTGATGGTGACGTATTCGGGCGTGAAGCCGTGTTCCACGTCCACGCCCAGCTTGCGCTGCGGCAGGTCGCGCACGTGCCCCACGGTCGCCTTCACGGTGTAGCCCGCGCCGAGGTACTTCCCGATGGTCTTCGCCTTGGTGGGCGACTCCACGACGACGAGCGCGCCTCTCCCGCCCGCCGCGGCGGACGCTTTGGGCGCCCGTGCGCGCTTCTTGGGCTTCGCCGGCTCGACGACATCCGTCGCCGCCGGCGCCTCGGTTTCGAGCTTCACGCTACGCTTCTTAGCAGTCACGCATCAATCCTTCGTCAAACGACACGAGAGCGCATCTTTACCATCCCGCACTCGATTGCGCAAGCCTGACGACCTCGAACGACACCTGGGACGGTGTCTTACGATCGGTGTCGACCTCCGCGTGCGCGTTACGGTAGAACGGCTCGCGCTCCTTCAAGAGCTGCCGCATCCGCGCCACGGGATCCTCTCCCAGTAACAACGGACGGGTTCCCTCGGGCGCGGCGCGCTGTGCCGCCGTCTCGGGCCGGGCGCGCAGGTAGATCACGAGCGCGCAACGGCGCGCCTCTTCGATCGCGCCGGGTTGTGCGGCCCATCCGCCTCCCGGAGCGACGACCGCGGGCGCAGCGCCGAGCGCCGTCTCCATTTCTTTGCGCTCCATTTCCCGGAACGCCGCCTCGCCCTTTTCGGCGAAGATCATGGTGATCGGCTTCCCCTCGCGCCGCGCGATGATCGCGTCGACGTCGACGAAGCCCGCCTGCAGCTGCTCCGCCGCCAGCCGGCCGACGGTGGTCTTGCCCGATCCCGGCAGCCCGATGAGCACGACGTGCCGCTTCACGACGCCGCCCCTTTGGGGGTACGCGCGCGCACCTGAGCGACATACCCCTCGAAATTCCGCCTGGTCTCGCTCACGGCGTCGCCCCCGAACTTTTCGAGCAGCGCCTGGGCGAGCACCAGCGAGACCATCGCCTCCGCAATGACCCCCATGGCCGGCACCGCCGTTACATCTGACCGCTCCGACTGCGCCTGCGCCGGGCCGCCCGTCTTCAGGTCCACGGTGCGCAGCGGCGACATCAGCGTGGAAATCGGCTTCATCGCGACGCGGGCGACGAGCGGCTCGCCCGTGGTCATGCCCCCCTCCGTGCCGCCCGCCCGGTTGGTGGCCCGGCTCAAGCCGGGGAGGATCTCGTCGTGCACCTCGGAGCCCTTGCGGCGCGCCGCCTCGAAGCCGAGGCCGAGCTCCACGCCTTTCACCGCCGGGATGGACATGAGCGCCTGAGCCAGGCGGCCGTCGAGCTTCGCGTCCCAGGACACGTGCGATCCGAGGCCCACGGGGAGCCCGACAGCGATCACTTCGACCACGCCGCCGAGCGTGTCGCCCGCCGCCTTCGCCGCGTCGATCCGGGCGATCATTTCCCGCTCCGCTTCAGGGTCGAGGCACCGCACTAGGCTGGCGTCCGCGGCCTGGTTCAAAGGCGTGGGGAGTGGTGCGTGGTACGTTGCGGTTACGCCGCCCAGCTCGACGACGTGCGAACCGATCTCCACGCCAAAGTGTTCCAGCAGCAGCTTGCACACCGCGCCGCAGGCGACCCGGGCCACCGTCTCGCGTGCACTGGCCCGCTCCAGGATGTCGCGCGCGTCGCGGCGGTCGTATTTGAGCGAGCCCGCGAGATCGGCGTGCCCCGGGCGGGGGCGCGTGACCTGACGCCGCCGCTCCGCGCCGGGCGCGTCTGCCTCGGCGGCCATCACGTCCTGCCAGTGCTCCCAGTCGCGGTTCCACACGAGCATCGCGATGGGCGAGCCCAGCGTCTCGCCCGCGCGCACGCCACCGAGCCATTCGATCTGGTCGGACTCGATCTTCATGCGGGCGCCGCGGCCGTAGCCGCCCATGCGCCGCTTCAGCTCGACGTTGATCCGCTCGGCCGACACGGGCAACCCGGCGGGGATCCCCTCGAGGATTCCCACGAGGCCGCGCCCGTGCGACTCACCGGCGGTGGTGAAGCGGAAGCTCATAGCTGTCGATAATAACACGCGAGCCCGACTCCGCGCCGGGCTCTCGTGTTCCGTTCACCGTTCAAGACGGGGTCACGGCTTGAAGGGCCGCCACCCCGCGGGAGGTGCCTGCGCGTTGATGTTCGTGATGCTCGGGAGCGTGATCACCACCAGTCCGCGTGGCGTGATCCCGAACAGCAGCTGTGTCGCCGGTTGGCCGGCCACGCTGTCTTTGGCCACCCGCAGCGGGCCGATGATCGGATCGCGTGTCTGGATGCGCTTCTGTTGATTGAAGAAATAGGTGTCGAACACGCGGATGGTCGTGTCGGGCGACGCGGCGAACACCATGCGCTCAGTGGTGTTGCCTGAGCCGCCGCCGCACGTCGGCGCGCAGTTGGCGGCCGGGTCGAACGCGTGATTGTAGTTCATGTCCATCCCGGGCGTCGCCGACCCGGCGGACGACGTGCCCGACAACCGCAACCCTTGGTCGAGATAATAGATCGAGTCCGTTCCAGCGCGCACCAGGTTGGTGAGACCGTTGAAGTTGGTGGCCACCGCCACGACGTGGACGCCGGTGTTGCTGATGAAGTCGCTGACGTGCGTGCCTGGCGACATGCCGAGGTCCTGATCGTCGGTGCCTGCATCGGGGAAGGCGCCGAGATGGCTGCAGGCGCTGGCTGGCGTTTTCAACGTGTCTTTCGCCGAGTAGGCGAACACGCGCGCGAACGATGTGGCGATGGTGCCGCCCTCGCCCACGAACGCGTGGGTGAAGTTCCCGGTGTTGCGCACGAACGTCTGGTCACCCAGGCCGAACGACTGCATGTCCACGGTGACTGCCTTGCACGACGTGAGCACGACATTGTCCACGCGGAAGGCCGGCCGCAGCAGCTCGATGCGCAGCGTGTCGCCCGAGACGTTCGCGCCCAGGTCGCCCAGCTCCCAGAACAGATGGCCGAACATCTGGGCTGGATTGTTCGTGTTGATGAGCTTCTCCATCCGCAGCGTCGCCCGGCCGGCGAACGGCGACGTGCTGCTCTGCGTCGGGGTCGTCGAGTAAATCGCGTAGATCGAGTCCGCAGCGCAAGTCGACCCGCCGCCCGTCGGCCGGCACACGGTCCCGACGTACTGGGGTCGATCGGAGACATCGTGGACCGTGATGACGGCCCGATTGATGGTCCCGGTGACGATCGAGTACTTCTCGATCAGGAAGTTGGGCAGCGCCTGGCGCCACAGCAGTAGCCGGGTGCTCGCGTCGAGGATCGACAGCTCGGTGCCGCCGGCGTCCGCCACGACGATGCGGTTGGCGTCGTAGTGGCCCAGCGTGTCGGCCGGGAAGAGCGCGATACCCCACGGCACCGGACCGGCGGTGACGATGCCGGTGGGGCTGAAGGTCTTAGACGCGACGTCGAACACCTCGACCCGGCCGAGCTGGTCGTTGGTGAGGTACAGCTCGCGCCGGTTCACGTTGTAGATCGCGTCCGCGATATGCCCGCCCAGGGGCAGCGGGCTCGTGATGCCAGCTACGACGACGACGGTGTCGACCCCCGTGCCCGACAGGGCCCGCACACCCAGCGCGCGGGGCCGTGACGCCCCCGTGATTAGGGTGCTCGTCTGCGAGTAAGCGCAGTTACGGGCGATGGCGAGGTCGCACGCGTAACCGCGCACCACCACGCTCTTCGGGAGCGTGCTGTCGCCCAGCGGGAGTCCCAACGCGAACGTCGAATCCACGGTCGTGAGATTCCCCGCGCTGACGTTCGCAGTGTCGGCCTTGAGCGGCACGATCCCGACGAACGGCGGGGCGGCGCCGAGCGCCGTGTCCACCCGGAACCCGATCCAGGAGATGCCGCTGGGATCGGTGGCGTGGACGGTGACGTTGTCGTTCACCTCGACCCGCGACGAGATCGTGTGCGATACGGTCGGTGGCGTGAGGTCGTTGCCGGGCGTTTGCACCGTCACGGTGACGGGAGGCGTGAGCGCCCGACGCCCGCCCGCGTCCACGGCGAACCCGGTCACGGTGAAGGAAGTGAAGCCGTTCTGGACCGTCAGCGTGTCCGAGTAGATCGTGTCCGGCGGCTGGCGCGCGGGCGCCGTGAACACGAGCGAGTCGGTGGGCGGCGTGGTCGGGTCGACGACGGCGTTGCGCGGCACGATGATGAACCCGACGGTCGCGATGCCCCCGAGCTGGCGCGCCTCCACCTGCACGGGGATGTTCTTGCCCGAGGACGCGACCGCGGGGGGAACGGGCTGGAGCAGGGTGACGGTGAGCGCCTGCACGTTCGACAGAAAGATGGTGATCGAATCGGTCGCAGAGTTGCCTGCAGCGTCGAACGCGCGACCGACGATCTTGATGAGACCGCCGGCTCCCGAATTCGCCGGGAACGTGACCAGCTCGGCCAACGAAACGGTCGTCACCACCGACGCCGACGAGAAGATCGTGTCGGTCGTGGCGATATAGCCACCCGAGAAGGTCAATCGGATTTCTCTGAGAACCCGATCGTCGCTCGCGGCGACGCTGAAACTCAACCCGCTCCCGATCTGCTGCGTGTCGGCGCTCGTCGTCAGCGTGATCACGGGCGGGATCTGGTCAAACTGCACGTTGCCCGGGTTGCGGGCGGTTTCACATGCCCAGAGGCCCGCAAGCGCGACAATCCCCCACCAGCTCCGACTTGGTCGAACCTGCCGCATAATCGCTCCCGGCTACTTCCCGGTGCTGGGCGACACCAGGTCGTCGATGATGTGTGGCGTGATCAGAATCAAGAGATCGCGCCGCTCCTCCTGCTCCGACGTGAACCCGAACAGCTTCCCGACGAGCGGTAGGTCTACAAGGAACGGGATTCCGGACTTCGTTACCGTGACCGAGGTCACGGTGAGGCCGCCGATGACCGCGGTTTCACCGTCGCTGACGAGGATCTGGTTGTCCGCCTGCTGCGTCTGGAACGTGAAGCCGATGTCCACCGAGGCCGGCTTCACGCTCGAGTTCTCGGCGTGCACCTCCATGAGCACCTGACGGTTCGCGGTCACGTGCGGCGTCACCTTGAGGTTGATGCCGGTCTGCTCGAACCGCACCGTCGCGCGCGGTGGCGCGTTCCCGCCGGTCGCCGAGCTGACGTCGATCACGCGGATCGGCACGCGGTCGCCCACCAGGATCTCGGCCGGCCGGTTGTCGAGGGTCGTGATCGTCGGCTCGGCCTGGAGGTCCGCCAGCTCGACGCGCTGCAGCGCCTGCAAGAACGTCGACAGGTTGAAATTGCCGATGGCCGTCGAAAAGATCAGGTTCAGCGCCGGGTTGACGATCTCCTGGTCGGCGTTGCCGAGCGCGGAAAGCGAGTTGCCGCCGAGATCGACGATCACCTCGTCGGGTGAGAAGTTGCCCTGCGGCACGAGTGCGCCCGTATTGGGATCGAGCTTCGCGGTCCGCGGATCGGGCCGCTGGATGAGCTTGTTGAAGAACTGGGTCTGGGAGCCGAGATCGTACTTGAGGCCGAGCTCCTCCACGTCGGTGCGGTCCACGAAGATGATCTTCGCCTGTATCGAAACCTGCGGCGTGCGGATATCGAGCCCCTTGACGAAATCTTCGACCCGGCTGATGCGGCTCGAGATCTCGGTGATGACGAGGGCGTTGGTGGTCGAGTCGGCGACCGCCTTGCCGCGCTGCGTGAGGATCGATTGTATCGACGGCACCAGCGCCGAGGCACGGGCGTAGTTGATGCGCACCAGGCGCGTCTCCACCGGCACGGTCGAGTCGGCGCGCGCCAGGTCTTTCTTGTCGATGACCTGAATGATCCCGCCCTCGAGGGTCGTGGCGGCGAGCGCCTGCGACTCGAGCACCGCCGCGAACGCGAGGTCCCACGGCTGGTTCTTGATTTCCGCCGATACGGTGCCCTTGATCTCCTTGGAGAGCACGATGGTCCGGCCGCTGAACGCCGCGAAGCCCGCGACCACCTCCCGGATGTCGGAATTGTCCCACGTGACGGTGATGCGCGGCGCCTGCGATTGCTCGCCGTCGCGCGCGTGCGCCGCCAGATACTCGTCGATCGAAAGCTCCGGGCCGCTCGCCGCGGGGGTCACCACCCGCGCGGCCTGCCCGCCCCGGCTCGAGGGCGGCGACGCCGGCGCGGGAGCGCTGGCCACGTCGGGGACGCTCGCGGCGCTCTGGCTCGACCATGCCGCGAACGCCGTGCGCTCGGTGCCGATCTTCACGCGCACCTGGCCGGCGCGCCGCTCGATCTGGTAATCCTTGAGCACGTCGAGATCGATCACCACGCGCACGACCCCGGGGCGAAATTGCGCGTAGCGGATGTTCCGGATGCCGCCGCGATTTTGACCGTCGTACAGCACGGCGGGCGCGGCGAGCCGGGCGCCCTGCAAATCGATCACCAGGCGGGCCGGACTGGCCAATGTGAAGTCCTGTACCTCGACCGCACCCTGGAGATCAATCACGACCTCCACGCTGCGCGCCGCGGGGAGCACGCTGACGGCCTTGACCTCGCCGTCGCGAGACGCCGCTCCCCGTATCCCCGGGCTTGCGCCCGGGATCAGCACGACCAGCCACGCGGCGAGGGTCGCGATGTACCTCATGGCGTTACCTCCTGCTTGGCGAGCTGCAGGCTCTCCTGCCGCTCGAAGCCGAACTCCTGCACCGTAAACACGATTTCGCGCGGGCGGATCGCGGTGACCTTGAGACGCCCGATGATGTCGCGCGGCTTCACCCGGTAGATCTTGTTGTTCGTCACGTCGCGCAGCACCGCGACGCTGCGCGCCGTGAACCGGCCGTCGTAGTAGATCCCGACGAGCTTCAGGTCCGACAAGAGCGGCCGGATGTCCCCCGACTTGAGCAGCGACAGGAACGGATCCCGCCCGCCACCCTCGTAGGAGTAGACCTCGCGCACCAACACCGGCGCCGCCGTGCTGTCCGCTTTGGCCGCATCGGCCTTCGCGCTGTCGGGCTTCGCAACCGGCTTGGGCTTCGCCTGCGACGCCAGCGGCCCGACCGCGACCAGTGCCGCCAGCACGACCGCGCTGCGCGCCCTCACTCGCGTCCCCCTCCCCCCGGCTCCCCCGCTGGCCGCGCCGCCGGCCTCTTCCCGGGCACGGGCGGCGCTGCCGCCGCCTTCACGAAGGTGCGGATCGAGAACTGCGCCTCGAGCAGCGCACCCAGCGTATCGGCCAGGAAGTGCATGGCCTGCTGCTGCGCCGGCTTGAGGTTCACGGCCTCGGGCACGATGATGCGGTTGAGGCTCGCGATGTCGGACAGAAACTCGCCCAACTGGTCGTAGTGCCCGATGATCTCGAGGCGGTACTTGTAGGTGTCGAAGGGCGAGCCCGCCTCCACGGCCAGGGGTTCGAGGCGCCCGATCGTCACGCCCCGGATTTTTGCCTTGGTCGAGATGTCGTCGATCAGCGCCGGCACCTCGTTTTTCTCGGGCACGAGGCGGCGCATCACGCCGAGCAGCGACGTGTACTCCTCGACCTTGCGGCGCAGGTCTTCGACGGTGCCGCTCGCGAGATCCTGCTTGGCGCGATCGATGATGCGCTGCAGGCTGTCGATCTCGACCCGCGTCGACTCGATCTGCTGGCCGGTGGGCTGCGCCCAATAGTTCCAGAAGGCCCACCCCAGTCCCGCCATGGCGATCGTGATGAGCAGCATCACCTGGCTCTGTCTGTCCTGCGGTAACAGGGCCATGGCGCTACCTCACCGACCGGGACACGGGCTGGGTACGGATGTAGACCGAGTCCGCCACCCGATACCGCACCGACACGTTGAACGCCGTCACCGGCCGGTCCGCCTCGATGACGGTGGACGACGTCGCGGGCGTCACATCGGTCAGCCAGGGGGACGCCGCGAGCTGCCGCAGGAACGTGGTATACGCCTGGATGTCGACCGTGCTTCCGGTGATCCACACGCGGACCACCGGCGTCCCCGTCGAGTCCATCGCCCCGGCGGCGACCGGCGCCGCCGCCGGCGCGCTCGCCCCGCCCATCGCCGTCACGCCGTTCAACCAGGTGTAGGGCGGCAGGGCCTTGGTGATCTGGTCGAGCACGTGCGGCCAGATGTAGCGGTCCGCGTCGATGCCACGGATGATGTTGATCTGTGCGACCAGGGAGTCGCGGATCTTCTCCGATTGGCGCTTCTGCGCGATCACGGCGTCGAAGCGCCGCTTCTCGACCCGCACCCCGTCGAGCCGCGACTCGAGCACGCGCAGGCGCGTGCTCTGGGTGATGAACAGCAGCAGGCCGCCCCCGACCACGATCACGGAGGCCGCGCTCGCGGTGAGGAGCCAGGGGTTCTTGACGCTGGCCAAGAGCCCCTGGAAGTCGGGGAGTGCGAGCTTGAAGCCGGCACCGCCGCCCGCCGCCTTCTTTTTCTTGCCGGGGAGTAAATTGATTTCGATCATGCGGCGCGCCTCAGCGCCAGGCCCACCGACAGCATCAGCAGCGGCGCGACCTCGTCCACCGAGATCGACTCGAACACGCTGTCCCGCACCTTGAGGCGCTGCACCGGGCTCGCGAGCTCCACCGGCACCCGCAACCGGTTCGAGAGCGCCTCGTTCAGACCGGGCACGCGCGCGCCGCCGCCGATCGTGTACACGCGACCGAGTCCCCCGGCCGACCGCGACGCCGTCGCGAGGAACGCCGCCGCCCGCTCCACCCCCACCGCGATCTCCTCGCCCCGCGCGTCGACGTACTGCGCCAGGTCGGCGCTCTGCGTCTGCCCCTGGATGACCCGCTCGGAGTCCTCGGCCGACAGCCCTTTCTCCCGCTGGAGGTCCTCCCGGAACCGCCGCGTGCCCACCGACAGGTCCCGCGTCAGCACCGGCACGCCGTCTTCCAGGATGTTCACGTTGGTCACTTCGTGACCGATGTTGACCAGCCCCACGACTCCCTGCATCGCGTCGGGATGGTTCAGCTCGAACGCGTTGTGGATCGCGAACGCGTCCACGTCGATGATCGCCGGCTCGAGCCCGGCCTCCCCCAACAGCGACGTGCGGCTCTCCACCAGCTCGCGCTTGGCGGCCACGAGCAGCACGTTCATCTGCAGCCCCTCCGCATCCGGGTCGAGGATCTGAAAGTCGAGCTCCACGTTGGCCATGTCGAACGGCACGTGCTGCTCGGCCTCCCAGCGGATCACTTCCCGGGCGTCCCCTTCCTTCATCCGGTCCATCTGGATCTTCTTGACGATCACGTCCCGGCCCCCGACCGCCGTCACCACCGACTTCTGCTTCACCCCAGCAGTGGAAAAGAGACCTCGGATCGCTTCCGCTACGATCCCGGGGTCCATCACCTCCCCCTCCACGATGGCATCGGCGGCGACTTCGGTGGTGGCCACCTTGACCAGCTCCGCCTCGCTGCCGGAATGGTCGATCACGGCCACCTTGATGATGCCGGAGCCGATGTCCAAGCCGACTGAGGTTTTTTTGCCGCCCAAGAACCCAAAAAGGGCCATAAGTGCCTAGGGGTTAAAGACAAGATGGGGCGAGGGCAAACTACAGTAAGCCCCGCCCCTTATCCTGTCAAGCCTCGAACCTACTTGAGGCCAAACCAACAAGTACTTTGCTGGCCTAGAGTTAGGCCACTTAAAACAGCTGCACCCACCCCCGCGACCGCATCATCGACCCTGTGCCGGTCTTGTCTAATGCCTTGATTATGGCGCACTTAGAGTAGAGCATCGTGGCGCCGCCCGAGAAGTTGTTGACGGTGTCGGCGAACTGCACGGTGTCCTGCACCATTATCGCGCCCCAGAAGTGGGCCGGGCTGCCACCACCGCCCGCCGTCTTGACAGAGCCACGCACGATCGTGATTCCGTAGAACTGGAACCCGCCTTGGATGTCCAAGCTACCGTCCACCAGCAGCATGCCCTGGCCTTCCTGGCCATTGATGGTCGAAACAGGGCCCGTGAGATGGATGATGGGGAAATAGTTTCCGCACGGCGCCGCGGGGGTCGTGGGGCTGCCCCAGTTCGTCAGCACCGTGTAGTCGCACGCGCCGTTCGTCACCGCCGGCGCGATCGAGTTGGCGAAGTTCTGTCCCGGCAGCGTGATAGTCGCCATGGCGGCGAGCTGGTCGTAGGTCACGTCGCCATACACCGAAAAGTTGCTGTCCTTGAGCGTCGGGTCATGGATGACCGGGGGTTGCCCCGTGATCCTCGCGTTCCCGGTCTTGCTGATGCTGTCGCCCACCTGCATGCGGATGCCGGCCTTGGTCGAGTCCTTGGGGGGGCAGCCCGCCCAGCCGGTCGGCACGCTGTCGGTGCCGTTGATGTTGACGTTGCCCGCCACGAGGTTGGTGCCTCCGGACGTGACGGCCGCCTGGATATTGACCGCCAGCGGGCGGATGCGGGCGATCAAGCCCATCCGTTGACTGGCCCCGCCACCGCGGATGCGCCCGGCGAGGCTCATGGTGTCCTGACCGGTCATGTCGATCAAGTACAGCTCATCGTTCAGCTTCATGATGGTGCCGTTGTAGCTCCCGGTCCTGCTCGCCGCCGTTTTCTGTTGGATCGTCCACGTGCTCTTGGACGGGGCGACCGCCGGATACGGATACAATCCCGCGTACGTCGCCTTGGTGGTGGGGTCGCTCCAGTTGCGGATGATGTCGTAGATCCCTTCCTCGGCCACGCCGAACGACGCCTGGCTGCGGCGCACGTTCTCGGCCACGCGCTGCTCCTGGGTGCCGGAGAAGAGGGCGCCGGCAATGAGCGCGCCCACGACGACAAGCGCGACGATAGCGATGGCGAGCGCCATGCCGCGCTCGTTCTTCAGGACCTGCTTCATACCCGACTCCTTGCGGTTCACGTGTGACCCGCCCGTCAGTTGCACGGGATGGGAGGCAGCGAGCCCGGTCCGCACCGCGGGTTGTTCCGCAGCGCGACCCAAGTGACGACACTATCCACCTTGTAATCTTGCACGCCGTTTCCGCCACTGCGGATCGGCGACGCCGTGCGAGCGCGCAGCACGACTTGGATCTGCGCCACCTGCGACGAATCGGCGGTCACGACGCCGACGCTGTCGTAGTAGCTGAACGTCACGCCGTTCGCGCCAATCAGCGGGCCGATCATGGGCTGGATCGTGCCGCCCTGCGCCGGATTGCGCTGCCCCAGGTACCAGTTGTTGTCCGGCGCGGGCGCCTGGTACACCTCGTAGGAGACCTTGTCGAACCCGCGCACTGGCGCGCCGATCTGGATGGCGCCCGCCCGGTTGAGGATCGGGTTGTTGATCCATTGCGGCTGCAGGGTCAACAGGAACGCAGGATTCACGGCGACGTTCGAGTCGGCGCAGAACCCCGGATCGGCGTCCTTCTGCAGCTGCGCCGGCAGCCACTGGTCGTCATTGCGGGTGGTCGGGTCGCCCTCCCAGTACACCAGGATCGAATCACCCTGCTTGAACGTTTGCCGGGTGCCGTAGATCGGCGTGGTCCGCACCGTCAGGACGATCTGGCCGAGCCCTCCGCCCAACACCGGCGTCGCGCACACGAACGACAGCTGCCGCATGCCGCGAATTCGGAGGGACGTGGCGGTCATGGCCTTGATGTCGCCGTCCGCCGCGTCCAGCTCGCGGAACTCGGCCGGCAGGATCGCCGCCGCCGCGCGGATGTTCTGCTGCAGGTCGATCGTCTGCGTCTGCGCCAGATACAGCCGCTGATTGTTGACCAGAATCTTGTACACGGCGGTCGAGACGATGCCCAACAACACCAGGGCGATCATCAGCTCGATGAGGGTGAACCCTCGGCGTGCTAGAACAGGCATGAGAGCTCCGTCTCCGTGCTGTCAGTGCGCCACTTGCCCAGCGCCGTCTGGTACTTGCTCCGCACCACGATTTGCCAGTGTTTGGCCGTCTGGTTGGGCAGGGCCCACTGCGTGAAGTGCCAGAAGAGCGAATCGGCCGCCGTTCCCCCCCGCATCAGGACCTCAGTGCCCCCCGCCTGCGTCTTGCACCCCGTGACGCGCAGCATCTCGAGCCGCCGCTGCGCGTACTGCGCGGCTACGGCCGAGTGCTGTCCCCGGCCGATCATCCGCGTCACCAGCGCCGCCGACGTCACGAGCCCGAGCAGTCCGACCGTGAGCACCAGGATCGCGATGATCACCTCGACGAGCGTGAACCCCTGTTCGCGTTTCATCAGTGCACCACCTTGCCGAGGGGATTGATCACAGTCGAGTCGATGTTCGACCCCACGCTGCCGGTCAACGTGATCACCGTGTTGCTGGCCAGGTTGTCCAGGCTGAGCCCGCGGGGGTCGTAGCGTATCGAGTCGCGCGTCGACACCATCGTGACCTTGAAGCGCGTCCCGAGCTGCTGCACCCCGGAGACCGTGTCGACCTTCGTCGGGCAGCTCGTCGTCACCCACACGGTCGCGTTGGTTGCGACGAAGTGGATCACGCCGGGACAGCCCCGCTGAATCGCGGCGGCCCGCGCCGTGGCCGCGAGCGTGCCCACCGCCGCCCGCGCGGAGCGCACGTTCGCCTTGTCGAGCGATTGCCGGATCTTCGGGAAGCCGATCGCCGCGATCAGGCCGATCAGGATCACCACGATGACCATCTCGATTGTCGTAAAGCCCGAGCGTTTCATGCACGTGCCTCCGTCCGCGGCCAAAACACTATCACGTCCCGTGCCATAGCGTAAACAATTGTGCTTAGTGATGTTACGTGACTAGCGGTGTGGCGGCTGGCACTGCAAATAACTGCACAAGTGCAGATTACTGCACTAATCGACGCTGTACCGATCCATCTTGTAGAACAGCGTCCTGAGGCTCACGCCGAGCCGCTTCGCGGCAGCCCGCCGGTTGCCGCCCGCGGCCTGCAAGGCGGCGGCGATCGCCGCGCGCTCTGCACCCTCCACCACCTCACGGAGGGTCCCACTCCCCTCTCCCCTCTCCTCGGGGGAAGAGGGAGAGGGGAGAGGCTCCTTCCGAAAATCAGTCGGCTCCAAGAT
>Ga0209160_1002842_pt1 | contig 14326 bp, 15 predicted proteins | sample GraSoiAngelo_153_FD_186167 | JGI IMG/M metagenome (GOLD analysis project Ga0209160, IMG submission 186167) | Grasslands soil microbial communities from the Angelo Coastal Reserve, California, USA - 14_1009_12_40cm (SPAdes) (version 2) | ecosystem: Environmental > Terrestrial > Soil > Grasslands ...
TCCTGGTTCCTGTGACAAGAGGCCCGGCGCTCATATCAGAAATTTCAGGCCGATTTTGCAGCCGTTCCCGGTGGAGATTTCCTGAATCCAGCGGACCTGCATCAGTGTGGGGATACCCACGGCAGTATCGGAGACGACGATCTCACAGCGAACGAGAGCAAACACGGTCATCGGCTCATCACCCACGAAGCAAATGCCACCCGTACCAATATCCTGAATCCAGCCTCGGCTGGTAGGTTTGCGCTCTTGCGAAAATTCCAGCAAGGGAAGCTCCTCCCCGCGCATTTCCATCCTGTGAGAAAAGCGCGGATGAAGTCTTCTTTCCCGACTTGTTCCTCGAATCACGCGAGGAAGATCCTTTATGCAACCGGACCATCTCGATGGCAAGGATCTGCGACGGCAAGGGAATTCGAGTCACAATCAGAGTCTGGCCGCCACGGTTTTCCCCAAGATTGCGCACCGGGTGGACACTCCCATTTTGATCATGACCAACCGCAGAAAGGCCTTAACGGTGTTGGGGCTAATACTCATTCTATTTGCGATCTCTTTACTGGTAAGACCTTGCAACAAAAACGCTAATGCCTCCCTTTCCCGGCATGTGAGGTTAAACTGCTCGGACACTTGAGATACCTGGACCGAACCTGAAGGTCCTCTTTCAAGCAAGAGGGCCATGATTGGATGGGAGGGACCCTTGGAATGGTAATCCAGGGAAAAAGCCCGGCAGTGATAGCGCCTCCTTCCCGAACTAAACTCGGTCACAAAGGCAATTTCACCGGACACTTGGTGGCTAATCAAGCCAGATCGAATCCTTTCGGCTAAGAGAACGCCCAGATGCCTTCCATTCCTGGGAATATTTGGGTAAGTCGGATAAGAGAGGATCTGGACGGCCTCGGGATTAAATGAGAGGGGAAGCAGAGAGGAGTTCATCACGACCAACCCAACCCCTGGCGCGACTCCAGGCACATTCTTCTCTGCCGGCGGCTGGTCTGCTTCGCGACCCGAATCTCCATTCGGCCTTACGGTATGGAGAAGGGTCCGCAAGTCTGCTTTCTGCATGGCGTTCGGCCGTGGATCTGCGTTGAGGTGCGGGCGTTGCGCAACCGATGTGAACGAACGGTCAACGTGCATCGTCATACCCCCGCTGCAGCTTTTTCAGGCCCCATTTTCCGACCACTCCCAAACTGCCAAGAAACGTGTTTGCAGGAACCGCTGCGGAAACTTCCCCCGAGGGCACGCTCTGGACGTTTTTCGAATTCACTGCTTTCACTATATAGAAATAGGTTTGCCCCGGTTGGACTGTGCTATCAGTGTACCTGGTTACAGCTACCGGAGAAGAATTCAGTTTCGTGTACGGTCCGCCGGACTGCGTGCCCCGGTAGACATTGTAGCCAACCACGGCGGACGGACTGGGATCCCAAGACAAGTTAGCCATGTGGGCCGTGTTGGCAGAATTACAGCCGACCAAGCCTGTGATTATCGCCGCCGCAAGAATAATGGAGGTCTGGCCACAAAGGACTCGCCGTGAGCGGTGCTGAGGAACAGGCTCGCCCACGCAGTCCCAACGGGAATTGCCACGTGAGGCTAAGACAAGGATGCCGGATGGAGACCCGCATGCCATCGACTTATATCCTGGATGGAAAATAGCTCCGACACCTTCTCGACAATTCGTTCTTGCTCATGAAGTTCGAGGTTAGGATACATTGGCAACGAAAGAATTTCCGATGCAGCTTTTTCTGATACGGGGAAACTCCCTTGCTTATAGCCGAGACCCACATAGGCTTTCTGCAGATGGATTGGCGTGGGGTAATGAATTTGGCTCGCGATATTGGCTTGAGCGAGATGCGCTTGGAGCTGATCGCGGTTTTGAACTCGGATCACATATAGGTGATACACACCCCTCGCCCAGGAAGGCTCGTACGGCAGAGTGACAACATCGGCTTGCGAACTGAGCAGTTCCTTATAGTGGCGCGCCTTCTCGCGAGTGACAACATCGGCTTGCGAACTGAGCAGTTCCTTATAGTGGCGCGCCTTCTCGCGGCGCTTTCGGTTCCAATCCGGCAGGTGATGGAGCTTGGTCCGCAAAATTGCGGCTTGGATCGCGTCGAGCCGGCCGTTGTAGCCCTCGAGCTCATGATGATATTTCTGGCGCTGCCCGTGATCACGCAGCATCCTGATTTTGTCAGTCGATGCCTCATCGTTTGTGGTGACGGCACCAGCCTCACCGCACGCGCCTAGATTCTTCCCAGGGTAAAAGCTGAACGCGGCGGCCCGCCCCATGGAGCCGGCTTTGCGCCACCGGTTTTCAACCGATGAGAAATACTCCGCGCCGTGCGCCTGACACGCATCTTCGATCACGATCAGGTTGTAACGCGCCGCCAGCTCCAAGATGGGGTCCATGTCCGCGGTCTGACCGTAGAGATGGACCGGTATCACTGCTGTGACCGGACGGCGATGAACCCGGTGAATGGTTCGTCCTGACTTTTCGTCGAAGACGCACGCCGTCTCCAAATACTGCCGTAGTTTTTCAGGGTCCATCGTATAGGTCTGCGCGTCAATATCGACGAAATCCGGACGGCCGCCCGCTTGAGAGATGGCCTCCGCAGTAGCAATAAACGTGAGCGGCACGGTCAAGACGATGTCACCTGCTTGAACACCGGAGGCGATTAAAGCAAAGCGCAAGGCATCGGTTCCGCTGCCGACTCCGATGCAATATTTTGTATCGCAAAACTGAGCGTATTCGCGCTCGAATTCATCCACCATGGGGCCGCCCACGAAGCAGCCAGTTTCAAGCGCGCTCTTGAAAACCGCGACGAGCTCCGACTCGAGCTCCCGATGGGGCGTCCGCAAATCAACAAAGGGGATCCTACCGTTCTGTGTCATCGGGCTAATTCCGCCTCGAGTCTAATTTCCCGAAGAAGCTTTGCCGGGTTACCGGCGACGATAACGTTCGGGGGAACATCCCGGGTCACCACGCTACCCGCTCCCACAATCGCCCCTTCGCCAATTGTGACATTCGACAAAATCGTCGTTCCCGAACCGATCGAGGCCCCTTTCTTTATTAGGGTGTGTTCTAGCTGCCAGTCCTTTTCCGTTTGCAACTGCCCATCGGAAGTTGTGGCCCGAGGATAAGAGTCATTAATGAAGGTGACAGAGTGACCGATGAAAACGTTATCTTCGATTGTTACGCCCTCGCAAATAAAGGTATGGCTTGAGATCTTGCAGTTTTTGCCGATCTTGGCGTTTTTCTGAATTTCCACGAAGGCGCCGATCTTGGTCTTCTCGCCGATCTCGCACCCATAAAGGTTGATGAACTTGGAAAGTCGGACGCCGTCTCCAAGCTTTACCTCAGGCGCGATGCATTGATATTCCGTCATAGCCGGATGATCTTGCCTTTCTGTTCGAGCGAACGGTCAGCAGCTTCCAGCATGCGCACGACATGCAATCCCGCAACTCCGTCGTTGAACGGTTTTTTGTCATTTAGGATACAGTCGATAAAATAAGCGGCTTCGATCTTCAGCGCCTCCGTTTGCTCGACTCTCGGCGCCCACATATCGCCCGAGCGATAGCTCACGAGCAACTTGTAGACGTCGCCGCTCTTCTCCACGCCCTTGTCGTAGATCTTGATCTTCTCGTCCGCTTCGAGATCATTCCATACCAGCATTTTCTTTTCTCCACCGATCAGCGTCGTGCGCACCTTCACGGGCGAGAGCCAATTGACATTGATGTGGCCGATCATGTTGTTGGGATAGTAGAGCGTTAGAAAAGCGACGTCGGCCACTCCGTTCAAGTGCCGCTCGCCCGTAGCCACTACAGCCTCCGGCTTCTCCTTGATCAAGTAGTCCATGATCGAGAGGTCGTGCGGGGCAAGGTCCCAGATCACGTTCACGTCGTGCTGAAACAGACCGAGGTTCACGCGCGTCGAGTCGTAGTAATAGAGCTCGCCGAGAGTGCCATCGCCGATGAGTTGTCGAATGCGGCGGACCGCTCCAGTAAATAAGAACGTGTGATCCACCATGATTTTTAGGTGCTTCCGTTCGGCCAGCTCGATCAGCTCTTCGGCCTGAGCCGTTGTGCGGGTAAACGGCTTCTCCACAAACACGTGCTTACCATTCTCCAGCGCCGCCTTCGCCAACTCGTAGTGAGTCCAGACAGGCGTGACGATCGCTGCAACATCAATATCGGCCGCTTCGAGCAGATCAGCGCAATTTTCAGTTACGGGCACGTCCGGATGCGCCTGGCGGGCTCGCTGAAGCGATTTGACACTCTTGTCGCAGACCGCAACCACCCGAGATCGCTCCTGCGTGTGGAAATTCCGAACAATGTTTGGTCCCCAATAGCCATAACCGATCACGCCCACCCGGACAAAGTCTTCCCCTTGACTATTCTCAGTGGAAATTCCGAACAATGTTTGGTCCCCAATAGCCATAACCGATCACGCCCACCCGGACAAAGTCTTCCCCCTGACCATTCTCAGGAGCAGCGCCCGCAAAAGAATCAATCCGTAGACCTGTGGCCATCCTCTCCACCTTCACTTTTGGGGTCTGACAACGGGGACGAAATCGCGAGCGATCGCCAGCCGATTATTTCGTGCCTATATCTCCGTGCGCCTGAGTGCTGGTCAAGCGCAGTCGCCGCTAAACATGGCCCACGGGGTCGCCAAGAGGATCTTGAGGTCCAGCCAGAGCGACCATTTTTGAGAGTAGCGCAAATCCAGGCGAACCATCTCGTCAAATCGTGTGCGGTTACGCCCGCTCACTTGCCACAGACCCGTAACACCGGGTTTCAATTCCAGAACTCTTCTTCTATGCCAAACGTCATAGACCTCAAACTCGTAGGGGACCGGGGGACGAGGGCCGACGAGAGACATCTCCCCGCGAAGGACGTTCCAAAACTGCGGAAATTCGTCGAGGCTGGTCTTGCGCAAGATGCGTCCAATCGGGGTAACGCGCGGATCGCCCGTGATTTTGTAAAGGGCCTTTTGGGAATCGCCTGCATGAGCCGACTGAGCATTTCCGGCGATGAATTGCTGGACATACTCACGGTGAATTTTAGCGTCACAGTCCGTGTACATGGTGCGAAATTTCAGGCATTTGAAGCGCGCACCGAACTGCCCTAGCCGCTCCTGCTCATAGAGAACTGGCCCTTTCGAAGTGAGCTTTACGAGAAGAGCAATCGCCGCCAGGAAGGGGAGAGCGAGGAACAACAGCGCGGTGCTCCCGGCAACATCGATGACGCGCTTGAGCGCCAAATGAACGCGCTTCTTTGCCAACCGAGGCTGCAACTCCGGGTAAAGTTTGGAATCGCCAATCCAGCCCGCATTATCTCGATCCCAATCTTCCGGGAAGATATGTCCAGTGATAGCAAGTTTCGAAATACCGTCCCTCCCGACGGTTTCGAGTAAAGCCGACACAACTTTTTTACGCAGGCTTTGAGCGACTGCCACCTTTTCAGTTTGGTTAATTTCCGTAAAAATAATGCCCAACGTTACAGACTCTCGATACCACCCAATTAGGTCAGATTCCCGCGTGTTTGACACTAAAGTCGAAACGGCCCGCTGGAGAACGCGCCGGTCCGGATCGCTTTGAGTATTCGAATGAACGAGCACCAGCACGAAGGGCCGGCGAGACCGTTCTGCACGGTGCCGTTCGACCAGCAGGACATTCTGAAAGACCTCTTCCCCAAAAATCCCAGGCCGGCTGACAAGTCCATTCGCTACGGCAGAAGCTCTGCTCGAATTTGCCAGGCGAGGCTTGAAACCAATCAAAGAAGCAATTGTGTAGTCCGCCATTCGCTATGATCCAGTTTGACTTAGGCCGACTCTGAACCCGCAGGGAACATGTAGAAGTAGGTGCGCCTGTAGCTATGCGCAATTAACTTGCAAAAAATAACTAGCTGTCGCGGAAAGGTGCTTTACCAGCGAGATCAAGTAGGAGGGTACGCCACTTATGAGTGTTCAACTGCCGCTTTACCGGCTCTCCTTTGTAGAAAATCAGTCCGAGGACACGTTCATAGCCCTTACCACGCAGCATCGCTGCAACGAAATGCTCATACCTGGACCTGGTTTGAAGCGCGAACCACGGGTAGTTATCGGCTACTGCTTTCATTTCGGCTCCAGAGGTAGTCAGTCGATTTGCTTGTCTCATTCCTGACTGGGCAAGCTACCGCCATGAGAGTCCCCAATTTCGAGTCCTAGACCGCTGAACGACCTAGCAAACCAAATAACTCGGCCCGTTAAATAAGGGAATCTGGGCGCTGGAAAAATATAGGCAGGCGCGAACCAAGCGTGCCTTGCGATGACGAAACGGACGGACTGGCCATCATTTCTTGTCCATCCCGTTTCCACCGTAATAGGGATAAGCGCCGTAGGTCGCCTCTTTTTCTTCGGCGCGGTTCAAAACTACGCCCAGGATTTTTTTCCCCCGAAGCTCCTGCAAAGCTGTGCTAACCACGTCGTATCCCGTCGAACCGGCACGGACCACTACGATGACTCCATCGCACCGCCCTGCCAATACGATCGCGTCGGATACGGGCAGGACAGGTGGCGCGTCAATGATGACCCAGTCGAATAACGCGGCCATTTGCCGCAAGAAACATTCCAAGCGCTCAGTGGACAGCAATTCCGTCGGGTTGCTGACTGCGCTACCCGCGGAGATGAAAAAAAGCTTACCCTCTGTGTCCGTTTGGATAATTGATGATGCATCGGCCGCCCCTTGGAGGAACTCCGTCAGTCCCGGCGCTCCCGGAACCCCCAGGCATGTGGCGAGCTTCGGCGCGCGCAGGTCTCCATCCACCAACAACACGTATCGATTGTGCTGCCGCATCATCGCTAAGGCGAGGTTCAACGATACAAAGCTTTTCCCCTCGGCGGGTAGGCTACTTGTTACCAGCAGCGTGTGGAGAGGCTCATTGTCTCGAAATTCGTACAGCCGTGTACGTAATTTGCTGAACTGCTCGGCACACGAGGTGAAAGATTTGCTGTTGGAGAACGCACTGTAGGTGGGATCCAGCGTCCAGCCGGGCTTTCTGCAGCGCTGCCACAAATCATTGAGCCCGAGGAAGTCAGAAACGGCAGCAGCCCGTTCTTCGCTCGTCGGCACTCTCCGGTTAAGCCATTCGTGCCGGTTGCCGTGTCCGGCCTCAGCGACGACAGAATGGTTTGGTTTCGCCTCCCCTGGAAATAGGGCCGGCTCCCGACCGTGCGCAGCTTGCTTCAAAGCCTCATGGATGCGGCTCATTGTTCGCTTTCTCCACCGCGGGCCGGTACCGAGGTGGGCGAGGAACTCAGACCAGTATCACCGAGCATCCCCCGATTTGCGTCCCAGTCTCCGGGATTCCTCTGGTACTTGCGGCTGCTCGGCGAAGTGTCCGATGCGGCCCTGTCGAGGTCAAAATCCTTTGCCACTGCGGCGACGTGGGCCGCCGAGACGGAGCGCGTTTGATCTGCAAAAGCATGGATGAGAGCATGCTCACAGAGGATGTTGATCAGACGCGGAATTCCTTGCGAGTAGGTGTACACGCTCTCCATGGCTTCGGGAGAAAAGATGGGCTGGCCCTCTGCGCCCGCAATGAAAAGGCGCTTTACGATATAGCCTTGAGTCTCCTCAGCAGAAAGCGCAGCCGTCTGGCAGCGTATCGTGATTCGCTGTCGAAGCTGTCGAAGCTGGGTACATTTGAGTTTTTCTTCGAGCTCCGGTTGGCCGGACAAAACAATTTGTAGCAATTTCTCGGTCGACGTCTCGAGGTTGGTGAGGAGACGGATTTCTTCCAGTACCGCAACTGAAAGATTTTGCGCCTCGTCCACGATGAGCACCGCCGTCTGTCCAGCGCGAAACCGGTCCAAAAGCCAGTGATTCAGGCGTGACACTTTCTCGCTCTTCGTGTTCGACTCGCAGGCGATCCCGAAATCAGTCATCAAACAGTCGAACAACCCACCGACACTGAGCCGTGTGTTAAAGATGAAGGCAGTAACCGCTCGGGCTTGGCGAAGGCCGTCCAGCAACGCGTGGAGCAATGTGGTCTTGCCTGTTCCCACCTCACCCGTCATCAGAATGATCCCGTACCGGTTATGGATTCCATACGCTAGACTAGCAAGCGCTTCCTGAGTACTCGGAGTCAGATATAAATACCGAGGGTCTGGATTGACTCGGAATGGGTCTTCTCGCAGCCCGAAGAACTGTTGATACATTCCCACTACCTCACAGATGCCCTGCGGGCACCGAGAGCGGGAAGTTCGGAGCGAGACACCAAGGGCGCCACGATGTCCCTTTGCCCGCCCGATTCCATGGAAGGAATGACTGCAAGAGTTGGCACGCCGAGGTAAACCTCAACATCCCGAAGCTTTCGAAGCGATTTATCGCGTGACTCTACCAGGTAAGCCAAACCTGCTCCCAGTCCAAGTCCGACCGCTAGACCGCCGAGGGCAAAAGGACCCCGATTGGGAAAAGAAGGCTGCTCCGGGAAGCTCGGCGGGTCCAGCATACGGAAGTTCTCACCCTGCTGGCGGCGTTCCAGTTCGGTGGCCATTTGGGCTTCGTCCCGTTTCTTGAGAAGTTCATTGTAAAAGTTGAGTGCGGTCTGATAATCGCGCGTCAGGGCCTTAAATTCCTGTTGGACCATCGGGCTCAGCTGGATTCGGGCCTGAAGAGTTTTGATTTGCTGCTGAAGCTGCTTTTGCTCTTCCTTCTTCTGGCTGACCGTTAGGTCGGCTTGGTGAAGCTGCGCCCGCAGTTGCTGGATCTGGAGTGGCTCGACAAGTGGCGCCTTTACTTCTTGCTTGACCGACTGGCCCTGATCTTGGGAAGGCACATCTTGAACTTCCTTTTGGAGCTGGGCAATTTCCTCTTTGAGTTTCAACACAGCAGGATGCTTGTCGGTATAACGAGCCTGCAGTGACGGGAGCTGGTTCTCCAGGTCACTCAGCTGCTGTTGCAAGGTTTGAGGACTACGGCCATCCGCGGATGATTTCCAAGCTGCTAGCTGCTGGGTGAGCATCGATTCTGCGAACGCCTTGGTCTGCTGGGCTTGGTTGAGACCTTGAGTGACAGCCTCGAGTTGCGGCGTCAGTCCCGCCAGCAGGGTGAGGTTTGTCTGTTCGTCTCCTGGCTGCGCTCCCACATAATGGCTTTGAAATGCCGCCAGTTTGGTGTCCTGCTCATCGAGCTTTGCCTTAGCATCGTCTAGTTGCTTGGCCAGGAATTGGGTAGTGTCTTCGGCCTGCTGTTCGCGTAGGTGCAAATTCTGTTCCATGAATAAGGAGGTGATCTCCGTGCACACTTGCTGCGATAGCTTGGCTTGTCCGAGCGTCACATCAATGTTAAAGCCGAGCAGTGCCGGAGATAGTGTCCCCGGCGTTGGGGCCAGTGGGGTTACCTCAATTGACTTCTGCAGCCGGTCGACGAGTACTTCCATTGGGGCCTGGTTAACATCCTTCGTATATAGGCCGGATTGCGCCACGAGGTGTTGCAGGCGCGTGCGACTGAGCAGCCCATCAACGAGTACCTCCATCGGGGCCCGGTTCACATCCTTGTATAGGCCAAATTGCTCCACGAGGTGTTGCAGCCGCGTGCGACTGAGGATCTCTCCTTGCATGCTGGCATCCTTGTATAGGCCAAATTGCTCCACGAGGTGTTGCAGCCGCGTGCGACTGAGGATCTCTCCTTGCATGCTGGCAAGACGCCGGTTCAGGTCATCGCTCACCACTGGTTTGACATAACTATCCGGTACGATTGGTGCTTCGACCAGAACCCGCGTATGTGAGGTATACCGTTTCGGCAAAACAAGGGAGAGAAGAAAACCAGCTACAGCGCATAGAATCGCCGGAATGAGCAACCACCAAAACCTCCGTCGAAGAATCGCCAGCCAATCTTCAACACTTAATTCTCGTTGAACGACCATTTCCCCTCGGTCAGTTTTCAGAAAAGTCTTCGGCATTTCAGGCCAACCGCCCTGCGAGTCTCGCTCGGAGTTCGCTTGGCCAGATAGCAAGTTACAGAAGCGTGTGTTTCCCGCCAATCCGGTACAGTTCCCAAACGTTGGCATGGAAACCTCGCAAAGAAACAGCAGGGATTCCCCCTAATCGGATTGGGGGGATGTAGGTCGGCCCGTTAACTTGTGGCCTCTAATTCGATACAAAATGCCGACAGTGTATCGATTGTCGTCCACGTCTGCGGCGAAGGGGGCATGTTGGTTTGCGCGTTGCCGAAAAAAGTCGTACTCGAAATGCATGTTCAGGTTTTCAAAAAGCGAATGTTCGAGAGCCACATCCCCGGACTGTGTGTCCAGAGCTCCTCTTCCGAGAACCTCCTGGAGCGGAACAGACCGCGCATTGCTGGCCGCCAATACCAAATCCCAGCCGTATGCAAGACGGTGGCGTAGTTCTGCACCCTCATAGGTGTTCACGACCGTGGTCAGCAGTCCTCCGCCGTCAGCTATTAGCCTCTGCACAGTCAAACGCCAGACCGTCTGATCGGATCGCAACGTAAGCGACCCGCCAGCGCCTGGGCTCCACTTCCTAGCCGCGCCAGTAGCTAAAATGTTCCCCGATGCACTAGCGTTCGCCAATAGAATCGTCAGTGGCTGACCCGTTATCGAAAACGACGGCCCCCCGAAGATGCTCAAAAATACATGTGGCCCCATCTGCCACAAGGTGGTCAGGAACATGTCATGCGTGTTGTCGCGACCAGGCAAGCCATAGTGGAAGGTCTGAAATGAATATTGAAAACCAAGAGTGAAGTATCGTTTCAGGCGGTACTGATAGCCGAAGCGGCCCGTGCCATTCTGAGTGGTAAAGAGCTCCGGAGCAGAGCTCGTCGCACCAGGGAACTTCAGGAACGCATAACTGCCTGACACCTCGAACAGGCTGCGACGGCTGATGTCATAAATAACGTCTAACTCGGATTGGTTAGCCAGCTGTCGTATAAGTGGCGTGATGAGTGTGGAATTGAGAGTACCGGGAGACGGACCGGTCGGGAGAGAAAAATGTTCGTTTGGAGCCGATTCCAAACCTCCCGTGGTGTAATGGACCGATTCGTTCCATCGAAACTTCAAGTTAGGCCGAACGCGGTAATTGCCATCCACTGTGAAACCTTGGTCTAGTGCATTGAAAGCGGTTGCTGTTTGGTAAAGCAAAATCGTTGGTTGGTATTTCAGTTCCACGTTCCAGCCTGGTCGGGCCTTCCAAACGTTCAGAAAAGCACCTTCTTGAAATATGTAGTTACTTTGTCGGTTCGCATCGTTGTGGAGAATATTATCGTCGTGAGTTGCGTTGCTCTGCAGGTCTAAGGCGAACCCGCTGCTGGTTTGCACCTCAGGGGTATAGCGGGAATCATCTTGTGCTTGCTGGGGCGGCAACGACTCCTCGGTTTGGGCAACAACGGAAGCGCATATTCCTAGAATTACAAGGACATGAAGAGCTATCGGCAGTCTTCTAAACCGCATGCATTTAGGCCCTTAAGGCACTATAACTGTATCGCCCGCTTGCAGCTCGACGTCATCTTGGACGTCTTGGCCCTGTGTGATCCGCTTATAGTTGAATGGAAGCTTCACGGCCCCTCCGGCTGAAGTCTTTCGTAGCACATAGATTTTCTTGACCTTGGCGAAGTCTCGAAATCCTCCCGCCTGAGCCAAAGCATCAAGCACACTCGTGGGCCGAATCAGAGAAAACGAGCCAGGATGCTGGACCTCGCCTAAGACGTTGAATTTACGGCTGTTCATCTCTTCCACCGCAACTGTTACAGCTGGGTCTCTGACAAATTCGTTAAGCTTTTTCGAAATGCTGACCTGCAATAAGTCAGGGGTCAACCCACTGGCCTGAATTTCGCCCACGAGCGGTAGGGTAATCTTGCCGTCCATGCGAACGGGAACTTTGCCCGTAACTCCCGGTTCGTTCCACACGTTGATCGCGAGGAGGTCGCCGGGGCCAATAACATATGCCGTCTCAACTTTCAGGGGATTTGAGGATGCGGTTGCGCGGGAAACCTCAGTAGTCGCCCGGGCCACTTTGGCTTCGCTAGTGGAACGCGAACTGCTTTCTTGGTTCTGAGCCCGAGCGGTGCTAATTATCAGAGCGGCTGCGGCGACAACAATTAGCCTTTGCTTCCATGTGAGCGAGAATTCACACCTCATGTTTCCTCCTTTCTTCTCATTTATCGGGGCGCTCTGTTAAGTTGTGGATTCTCCCTGATCGAATTTCGCTTGGGCGCGGGTTCCCGTCATTTGCGCTTCGTCTTGTTGTTTGCCTCTGTACGAGACTTGTACAACGTTAGCCACTCGGTGATAAGGCTGTGACAGGTGTGGCCAGAGGCTGCGGCTTGAGTTCGGGCCTGCCGCCACCGCCGCCGATAGTGCAGTGGCTGGCGAACCAGAGGGCATCACCTTGACCCACGCGCCGTCCACTTCAACAGCTACGGAGCGCTGCAGGAGCGTTACGGACAGCACGAGGCGTTGACGCCCTCGAAAGCCTGTTAGGATCCCTTCGACACCGGTAAGCGGCCCTCGCTCGACTCTCACTCGTTGCCCGACGTGCGAGAACGCCCACGGACGTCCCGGCAACCCAGAGCGCACGAGAGTCTGGATAGCGGTGATCTCGCTGTCGTCGACCGGCACCGGTTTCTTGCCGATTCCAACCACCTGAATGACGCCTGGTGTTGTCAGAATTGGGAGCCGATTAGACGGGTTGAATCGGCAGAACAGATAGCCAGGAAACAGGGGCAAGTCGGATTCCTTGACGCGGTCGGACCAATGGCGCCGGCACTTGTAAGTCGGCAAGAAGACTTGGTAACCGATGCCGCGCAAGTGGCTCGCCGCAAAGTTTTCATATCTGCTTCTAGTTTGCACGGCAAGCCACGGAAAACCATTCGTTCCGGGTATGGTGTCAATTCCAGAGGTCATTTACGCGCCCTCTTTCCACACACTTCATTTTTTGCAAGCCACCGCCATAAGAGTCCTCGGGTCTCGGGAACTCAAATTCCAAAACGCGCTAGCGAAGCGTATGCAAGAACTCCGCGAGTCCGAAAGGGGTTCTGCCCGCTGGGGTACAGCGCGCCCCTCACAGCCGTTTTCGACTGCCGCCATAGATTCGTATAGATAGTTCACTCGGATAAGGCCAACAAGCCGGCAAATTCGGTAATTCGATGACGGGGAGACTACCGATTAGCCCATCAGGTGTTTCCGAGTCTTTTCGGCCAAGCGAGGAGGGAACCTTCGCACGTCTGACCCTCAACGCTGCAGTGGGTTGCGGGATAAGGCTAGGTCGGGGCCGACCCAATAGGTAAATTGCCGCCAGAGGGTTAATCCAGCGTTGAACTACACCTTCAGAACAGCGCTAGTCGCTTTGAAGTTGGTCGAAGAAGCGGCGCGAGATTTTGATCTGTAAGTCGTTGGCCAAGAGCCCAATACAGCCGATGGCGGTGGGCACCCCGTCCTGGTGGATCATCTTTCACCCAAGAATGTGAAGCCATCTTCCTTGTCCTGGACAAAAGCCGCAGGCGGAAAGAAGAGTTTGTTCAGACCACAGCCCGGCTCAGGCGAAACCTTTTAGAATGAAGTATTTACTAAAGCTTTATGGTTACCCCGTAATTCAGCGCACGCAGGATAGAGAATTCGCCAACTCGATCATATTCCTTCAGATGGACACTGCCCTTTCCCGGCAGGCCAGTCCCCAATGCTCGCTCGAACAGACCTAAATGCCTGTCCTTCGACCATTCGCCCGACCAGTAGAGGGGGATCGTGTGCGCTCTTTAGACTCCCCGGGTTATGCTTGCGCACTCGACAAATTCGCGCTCACGTTACCTTTCTATCCATTCACGCGCGCTTTCCATCCCCCGCGCATTAGTGCTGTTTCTAACATGCACGCTTTTCGTATCAGCCTTGATCTCCTCCGGCTGCTCAGGCATCACCAGCGCCAAGGGCAGTTCCACGACTACGAATACCGCCTCGCTGAGCATCAACACACCGGCCCTGCCCAACGCGATTACGCAGACGGCCTATACCGGAGCACTCTCGGCCACCGGGGGAATCACGCCTTATACCTGGAGTATTACTTCTGGATCCCTACCCCCGGGGCTGAATCTGAATTCTTCTTCGGGCGCCATCACCGGAACACCGACCACGGCAGGAACTTTCAGTTTCACGGCACAGGCTAAAGATTCTAGTCCCACCCCCCAGGCGGCAACCGCCTCCGCCTCTGTCTTGACTGTTAACCTTTTGCAGATCACCACGACGAGCTTACCCGATCCGCAAGTGCAGACGAGCTACTCTGCCACCCTGACGGCCTCTGGAGGCATGCTCCCGTACGTCTGGAGCATTTCATCCGGAAGCTTACCGCCTG
>Ga0209160_1002848_pt1 | contig 14304 bp, 15 predicted proteins | sample GraSoiAngelo_153_FD_186167 | JGI IMG/M metagenome (GOLD analysis project Ga0209160, IMG submission 186167) | Grasslands soil microbial communities from the Angelo Coastal Reserve, California, USA - 14_1009_12_40cm (SPAdes) (version 2) | ecosystem: Environmental > Terrestrial > Soil > Grasslands ...
TCGAGCCATCGTCCTTCAGCTCTCCGAAGCCCTTCAGGTGCTGCTTCGGATCGGCCGTCTGGTAGCCGTTGATCTCACGCAGGATCTTGAGCGCGTCGGGCTCCCCCGGATAGAGGGGCTTCACGCCCGCATCCGGGTCGAAATCCCAGGTGACGTTGTTCCAACCCTGGTCGCGTGAAAGTTTGCTGCCGGCGTACGCCTTCTTGAGGCGCTTCGCGAGGTTGTGGTAGAACCAGGTGTCCGTGCGGCAGTCGCCCGGCGCGTCCGACGCCTTGAAGTGCCACTGCAGCATGCGCTGCGTGTTGGTGAAGCTGCCGTCGTACTCGGCGATCTGAGTCGAGGGGAAGAAGAAGATCTCGGTCTTGATGTCCTCGATCTTCGCCTCGCCGCTCTTCACCTCGGGCGCGAGATACCAGTGCGTCGCCGTCTCGGTAAGCCAGTTGTCCTTGACGACGAGCCAGTCGAGTTGCCGCAGCGCCCGCCGAGTCGCCCCCCCGTTGAGCGAGGTGGCCGGGTTCTGGCCGACGCAACACATCCCCTTGACCCTGCCGTCCGCCATGGCGGCGAAGCTGGCGATATGGGAGTGGTCGCCCAGGATTTTGGGGTGCCAGTCGTAGCCGAAATCGTTCTCCGTCGTCGCCGCGGTGCCGTACATCGACTTGAAGTACGAGACGAGGAACTTCGGCAGGTTGCCGTAGTAGCTCGTGGGACTGGTCTCGGCGGCCATGTAGTCCCGCAGCGTCTCGTGCGGCCGCAGCGCCGAAGGGGCGTTCATGTAGCCGTGGATGCTGTGGTACAGGGTCGGTACGTCGGTCGAGCCCTGGATCGCCGCGTGACCGCGCAGGGCCATCACCCCGGCACCCGGCCGGCCGATGTTGCCGAGCAGCAGCTGCAGCAGCGCGCAGCAGCCGATCATCTGGACGCCGTAGGTGTGCTGGGTCCAGGCCACCGCGTAGGCGAACGCGCTGGTGCGGTCACGGCCCGAGTTCTCGAGCAGCATCTCGGCCACCCTGATGAACTTCTCCTTGGGCGAGCCGCAGACCTGCTCCACCATCTCGGGCGTATAGCGGCTGAAATGCCGCTTGAGAATCTGGAACACGCAATGCGGGTTCTGGAGCGTCGGATCCTTTTCCGCCGGCGCCGGCTTGAGCGACCGCACCAGGTCGTCGAACGGCGGGCCCGCGCGCTTCGCGATCAGATCCTTCGTGACGGGACCCGGAGCCTTCGGCCCGCGCTTATACGCCCAGGTCGCGTTGTCGTACCGACCCTCGAGCCCGTTGTACGGCCAGAACGCGGGCTCGGTGAACTTCACCATGCCCGAGAAGACGCCGTCCAGGTCCTCGGTGTCCTTGAAGTCGTCGCTGATGATCGTCGCGGCGTTGGTGTAGTTGACCGCGAACTCCTTGAAGAAAGGATCCGAGTTCCACCGCTTGCTGTTGACGACGTAGTTGATCAGTCCGCCGAGGAAGGCGATGTCCGAGCCGGCGCGGATCGGGACGTGCAGGTCCGCGACCGCGCTCGTGCGGGTGAAGCGGGGATCGACGTGGATGAGCTTCGCGCCGTTCAACTTCGCCTTCATGGGCCAGCGGAACGCCACCGGGTGGCACTCCGCCATGTTCGAGCCCATGATCACGAAGCAGTCGGTGTGCTCGAGATTGCGCGGATAGAGCGTCGCCGCGCCACGACCGAACCGTGTCCCCAGACCGGGGACGCTAGAGCTGTGTCATATCCTGGCCTGATTCTCGATGGCGACGACCCCGAGCCCGCGCCAAAACTTCTGGCACACGTGGTTGAACTCGTTGTCGAGCGTCGCGCCACCGAGCGCGAACACCGCGGGCGTCATGTTCACGAGCTTCCCGTTCGGGAGCTTCTCGATGAATGTCTCGTCGCGCGTCTTCTTGATCAGGGCGGCCACCCGGTCCATCGCCCACTCGAGGTCCACCACCTCCCAATCCTTGGCCCCCGGCTTGCGATGCAGCACCTTGGTGGCGCGGTTCGGGTTCATGTGCAGCTGGTAGATCGCGGCGCCCTTCGGGCACAACGTGCCCTCGTTGTGCGGGCTGCGCGAATCGCCCTCGATGTTCACGATCTTGCCGTTGACCGTGTGGATCAACGTCGCGCACCCGACCGAGCAGAACGGGCAAATGCTCGGGGTGGTCTTGGCATCCGTGATCCGCAGCTCCTGCGCCCGCGCCGCCGCCGGGGCCAGCGTCACGCCCAACCCCACCATCCCGCCGATCGCCGTTCCCGCGCCGGCGCTGGCCGTGAGCCGTACGAAATCACGTCGACTGACCTGCATGCGGTCCTCCCCGCTCAGGAGTGGGGTTGCGTGCGCAAAGCCGGCTGGAAGTCGTTGACTAAGACAGCAGGAGAGGCAACAGAGGAAGCGCGCCGCCGGTCGCCCGAACGCCACCTGGCAACCCGATCGTCCCGACTCCACCACGGCGGCGTCACGAAGATATCAGGCATAAACGCCCTCGGCGTTCGATGATCTACGCGAGGCGCTGGCGGGGAGCATGCCGGCGCTCGAGGGATGATATAAGGACCGTCTTCGGAGGGCGCAACCCCTAGCGGCACGTGGGCCGTTGCCCTAGAGTCCGCTGCTCAGACGGAACGGGGAGGTGGTCCGATGCTGGAACTGCCGGAGCTGACGCCCGAGTCCTTCGAGATTCTCGCGGTGCGCGAGCTCCGCAAGGTCGGGCTCGAAGTGTCACAGCTCCGCATCCATCGGCGCGCGACCCTCCCCGAGCCCGAGCGGGGCTATCTCCTTGAACTCAAAGGCGTGATCAGCCGGGCCCCGTGGCAGCGGCGGGTCCTGATCGCCTGCCGGCGGCAGCAGGCGCCCATCGGGCGCGCCGCGGTCGAGTCCTTGAGAGACCACCTCACGGAAGCGGGCGTCGAGGCCGGCATCCTCTTCGGCACGGCGGCCTTCGAGCCGGACGCGCTGAACGCGGTCCAGGACAGTCCCCTCGCACTGCTCCGAGTCAGCGACGGGCGGACGGCCTTCGACACGAGCGGTTGGGGCACACCCGGCCACTATCCTGCCTGGCTCCCCGCCTACTGCGCCCAGGCCGTGGACCGCGACCTCCTCGGTCAACCGCGCTACGAGCTCCTCGAAAGCGGGCAGGGGGACGTGCTGGTGCATCAGCTCGGTACCCAGCCCGGCGCCGCGTCACCGAAACGGGTCGAGCCGGCCCACCCGAAGACGCAGGAGTGAAGGGCGAGCTCACGCAACTCCGCAGACAGCAGGGAACTCCGCAGATAAGGGAAGGGGGCGGTGCATGGCCGACCAGGGACCGCAGAAAGACGCGATGGACGTGCTCCAGGCCTGGGTGGACGACTTCAACGTCCGTGCGCGGCCGGCGATCCGGCTCGGCTCGAAGGGCGAGGCGGGCGGGGCCCAGCTGCGACTGAAGTACAGCCCGGCCGAGGACACGGTCTCGATCCTCCACATGGTCGCGGTCAGCCGCAACGGTCGCGCCGCCATCCTGGTGCAGCGGTTCGAGGGACCGGCGGCCGAGACCGCCGTGCAGGCAGGCATGTGGGCCAGCTTGCAGCTCGGGCGCAGGCCCGCCGTCTGAACGCATCCCGGAGTGCGCTTGCCGCCGTGGTGACGGAAGTATCGATCCAGGACCTCGGCACGCTCGGCGGCGCCGTCAGCCAGGCCAAAGCCGTGAACCGGCAGGGCCACGTCGTGGGAACCAGCCGGGACACCTTGGGCCGGAGCCGGGCGTTCCTGTGGACGGCGGAGCTGGGGATCGCCGACTTGCGGCCCTTGAGCGGCGTGAACAGCTCGGCCAATGACATCAGCGAGCCGGGGGAAATCGCCGGGGGAGGGGACACCGGGTTTGGCGACTTTCACGCCTACCTCCTGTCCGAGGGCACGGGCTTCGACCTCGGCACGCTCGGCGGGAACGAGAGCGAGGCGCTGGCAGTCAATCGGCTGGGGCAGGTCGCAGGGCACAGCCGCACCCGCGGCGGCGTGGCAAAGCACGCGTTCTTCGTCCCGGAGCCGGGCCGGATGCTCGACCTCGGGAGCCTCGGCGGAGCGACAAGCATCGCGCATGACGTGAACGACGGCGGCGAGGTCACAGGCTTTGCGGAGACGAGCGCGGGGCAGCCCCATGCATTCCTCTGGACCGCCGCGAACGGGATGCGGGATCTTGGAACCCTCGGGGGAACGGCGAGCATGGCGCTTGGCATCAACAACCGGAGCGAGGTCGTGGGTGGAAGCGGTCGGGCGTTTCTGTGGACCCAGCAAGCCGGGATCGTCGATCTGGGGACCCTCGGCGGGCGGACGAGCTGCGCTAATGACGTCAACGATCTGGGCTACATCGTCGGAGCGAGCCAGACGGGGCAGACCGATCGCCGCGGCCAGCCCGTCACACGGGCGTTTCTCCGGACGCCAGACGGGCAGATGCTGGACCTCGGCACGCTCGGCGGTGAGCACAGTTCCGCGGCAGCGGTTTCCGGGGGGGATGACGGCAAGGTGTGGATCGCCGGACACAGCCACGACGCGTCCGCAGGTATTCGCGCGGCCCTGTGGACCGTGCGGCTCGGGTAGTTGCGGAGCTATTTGGAAGAGGGGCGCGGGTGGCCCCGCGCCCCTCGAAGGATACCCGGAACTGTCTGTGCCCTCCGCTACGCCCTCTTTTTGGCCATCATCCCACCGGCCCACTCCGAGACGTAGCCCAACACGGCCCCCACGAGCAGGGCGAGCGCCACCATCAAGTAACCCCGTGCGTCGCTCGGGCTCGCCCAGGCGGTCACCGCCGCCCCACAGAACGCCCCGGGGATGAAGGACAACGTCGCGACCTTGGATTGCATCACCAAAATGAACGCCACGATGCCGATGATGATGAACGCGACATTCCCCATGTTCATCATCCCGACCAGGGTCATAGCGAGCCACACCCAGAACACGCCCGATATCGTGGCGGCGACCGTCTTCTGCAGGCCCTGCATCTTGCCACCGGCGGCGAAGAAACACCCCCAGGCGATGATGCCGGCCGGCACGGCTAGGTTCGCCATGGGGCCGAGCTTGACCCAGGCGGCGATCAAGATCCCGATGCTCAGCGCCAGCGCCATCAGCATGTCCATACGCTCGACCCTCCTGAGAGGAGAAAGAAGCGAAAACGGCCCCCTCGCTCACGCACGCGTGATGGGAAGGAGCCGCTGCAGCACCGCTTTGCGGCACAGCCTGTGTCCTGCATCCAGACCTCTGCCCGACACCTGCTCGGACGTGCGAGAGGATTGCGGTGAGGCCGAGTGCCGGCCCCACGGTAGGGACGGCTGGTCCCGCTGTCAAGCAGGCGGCGCCGCCCCCGGAGAGCGATCTGGGCCCTGGACAACCGTTTACGGTCTCCCACCCGGCGGAGTGGGGGAGTTTCACCCAAACGCGTGTCGTGGGGCGCGGTCCGGCTGGGTATGCTCAACGGAGTATTGTGAATTGTTTCACATGGCGCGCCCGGCGACGACGGCGCGGCCCCTCATCGAGGCGAGGCGAGCATCCCCCTGACCGCCGTGGCGCCGGCCGGATTCGCTTACCGGGACAAGAGGCTCGGGGACATGGCGACGGTGATGGTCGACACCCATCCCGACGTGTTCCATCCGACCTCAACGACCGTGCTGCTGCTACGCGCGGCTCGACGCGTGCTGGCCTCTGGCCCCCCGCCCCGCTCGGTCCTGGACTTGGGCTGCGGCACGGGGATCGTCGCCGTGGTGCTGGCCCGCCTGCTGGCGCCGGAGGTGACGGTGGGGGCTTCCGACCTGAGCGCAGCCGCGGTGCGGCTCACGCGCCACAACGCCCGGAACAACCGCGTGCTCATCGACTGCCGGCGCGGCAGCCTGTTCGAGCCGTGGGCGGGCGAGCGCTTCGACCTCATCGTGGACGACGTGTCGGGAGTGGCCGAACCGGTGGCCCGCGTGTCGGGATGGTACCCGGCTCCGGTTCCGTCCCAGGCGGGCGACGATGGCACGCGCTGGATTCTCGAAGTTCTGGCGCGCGCGTCGGACTACCTGGCGCAGGGCGGCCGGCTCGTGTTTCCGGTCTTGACGCTGTCCCGTGAGGAGGCCGTGCTGCGGGAAGCGCGCTCGCGGTTCGGCGCGGTGGAGCCCGTTGAAGAGCAGTGGTATCCGGTGAGCGAGGAGCTGGCCGCTCACCTGCCGTTGCTCGAGCGGCTGGCGGCGAGCGGCGCCGTGCGGATCGAAAAGCGCGGCAGCCGGTGGTGTTGGGCGACCCGCGTATTCGTGGCCTACCGGCCGTGAGCGAACTTGAGCGCCGCTTCGGTGCGGTTCTTCACGCCGAGCTTGGAGAAGAGGTGCTGCACGTGAAACTTCACGGTGTTGTCGGAGAGCCCGAGCCGTTCGGCGATCTGGGGGTTCGACAGCCCGGCCGCGACCAACGCCCACACCTCGCGCTCCCGCGGCGTGAGGTCGCCCGGCGCGCCGGCGGCCCGGCCCTCGATCCAGCGGCGGGCTGCCTGCGGGAACACGAGCTGCCCGGCTTGCACCTGGCGGATCGCCGTGAGCGTCTGTTGCGGCGATTCGGTCTTCAGGGCCAGCCCGTCCGCGCCGGCGTCCAGGGCCGAGCGGATGGAGTCGCCGTCGTTGTAGGCGGTGAGCACGAGCACCTTGGGCGGCGCAGGGCGGGCGCGCAACGCGGCGATGACCTGGGTGCCCTTGATCCCGGCGAGCTGCAGGTCGAGGACGATCACGTCCGGCTTGTGGTGCTCGACGAGGCGCGCCACCTCGGTCCCGTCCGTGGTGGCGCCGACGACGTCGATGTCCGGCTCGCCGTCGAGCAGCGCGCGCAGGCCCTCGAGCACGATGGCGTGGTCGTCGGCGAGGAGCACCCTGATCACGGGCGACTCACTCTGCGGGGAGCGTGACGGCGAGCTCGGTACCGCGCCCCGGCGCGCTGTCGATCGTCAAGCTGCCGCCCAGCATCTCCACCCGGTCCTGGATCCCCCGCAGCCCGAAGTGCCCGCCTTCGACGCCCACGTCCACTTCGCGCGCCAGCACGCGCTCGGGCTCGAATCCCCGGCCATCGTCGGAGACGGCGAGCTGGATCGCCGCGCCGCGCCGTGCGACGCCGACGCGCTGGCGCGTCGCCCCGCTATGCCGGTGGCCGTTCGCCAGCGCCTCCTGCAGGATGCGGTAGATCGCGATCTTCGTCGGGAGGGCGCAGTCGCCGAGGTCGGGCGCCACGGTCAGCTCCACGACCTGGTCGGTGAGGGTCTCGTGCTGGACCGCGAGGCCCTCGATGATCTCGCCCAGCGGCCGGCGCTCGAAGCCGGGCGGCCGAAACGCCCCGATGAAGTTGCGGATCTCCCCGAGGGCGCGCTCCAGCAGCCCGATCGCCTGGCGCACGCGCTGCTGCGTGGCCGGGTCCCCGTCCGGTGAGCGTTCCAGCACCTGGAGCTGCGACAGGGCGGCGAAGATGTCCTGCACCGGCCCGTCGTGCATGTCGAGCACGATCCGCTGCAGCTCGCGCTCGCTCGTCGCGAGCAGCCGCCGCGAGGCCGCGCGGGCCTCGGCATCCTGTCTCATGGTCACCGTCCCTAACGAAACAGGCCCGTCGAGCCGCCGCTAGGGGGTCCTGCTCAGCGCGCCGCGTCCAGCGCCGCGCGCAGCCCTTTGGCGAGCGCGACCGGCTCGCCGTCGCCCCAGAAGTGGACGAAGTAGGCGCGCGGCTCCTCGCCCACGAGGTGGTTGTGGAGCGCGGTCACGTGGAGTCCCGCCGCGGTGAGCGTCTGTACCACGGGCGCGACGCGTTCGGCCGAGAGCACGAAGTCCCCCGCGGCGAGCGCCCGGCCGGCGGACAGGGGTTGGAGATTGATGGTCGTGGCCATGCCGAGCGCCAGCGGGACCGGCCGTCCCCCGAGCGTCACTCGGCTCCCCGACGTCGCGACGCCGAATTGGGCGACGTCGCTCACGAGACGGCCGCGCACGCCGAGCGTCTCGAAAATCGCGGCCGTGTCGAGTGTGGCGCGGAGTGCGCCATTCGGCGTCCGGGGGGCGGGACCGGGCTCGAATGGGGTGGCCGTGCGCGCGAGCACCACCCGGAGCTTGGTGGCGACGACCACGCCCCGGCCGCGGCCGTGGTAGTGCACGTACAGGACGCGCGGGGACTCGCCCAGCAGGTGATGATGGATCGCGGTCACGTCGAGCCCCCCGTCGAGCAGCGCGGCGACCACGTCCGCCACCTCACTCTCGGCGAGCACGAGGTCGCCCATCACGTCGGCGGAATCGGGCGACCCGGCGAACGCGGCCCAGGACGTGAGCGCGAGCGCCGGCGCGATCCGCGCGCCGCTCACGGAGACCTGCAGGTCGGTGCGAGGGAAGGTGGCGCGGTAGGTCTCGCCGCCGGCCGGCCCGCTCCGGCCGAGCGCCCGGGCGACCGAATCCCATGCGCCTGGCGGTTGCTGCGCGGTGAGGGGCGGGGCGGCGGCGAGCGCCGCGACGACGCGGAGCAGCGAGGATCCCCCGGGCATCAGGCTCATCCCACCACATACCCCGCCGCCTGGCGGCGAGTTGCTTGACGGAACCACCGGCGCCGCGCATATGTAGGACGCGCCCCCCGAACTAGACGGATCTGTCGTCGCATCGTGACGGCGGCCGGTGACGGCCGCAGCCGCTCGGGCTTGCTACGCCCGGCAGGAGTCGTGTGAGCGAAACAGAGGCCTTCGGCGAGGGTCGCCGGGAGATCCTGCGGCAGGCGAGCGTCGCGCTCGGCCGGCCCGTGACGCTGTTCGAGGTCTCGGCTCGTGCCCAGCTCGAACCGAAGGAATCGAGTGACGCCGGCTCCGTCGCCCGTCAGGCCAACGTGGACCTCGACTCCACGCTGCGGCGCTGGAACGTTCCCATCCTGCAGGGCGGGCGCTGGGTCGGCTGCCGCGCGAGCCACGACGTGCCCTGGGTGATCGCACCGGTTCGGCCGCGGCCCCCCGCGCCGCCCCCCGACGGGCGCGAGCGGCGCAGCCGCGAGCGCCTCACGCTGGAGCTGACGGGGCTGTGCCTGGGCCTGCTCGATCGGCGGGAGGCGGCGACGCAGGCACCGAAGCCCCAGGTTGATCCGTTGCGGGAGCTGGCCGCGCTTCCGTCCGTCATGGCGCACGAGGCGAGTAACCCGCTCACCGCAGCGCGCGCGGGGTTGCAGCTCGCGATGGAAGCGATCGGGCGCTGGGCGGACGTCGGCGCCGACAGGCGCCTCGAGTTGCTCGACGAGCTGGGTCAGGTTGTGGAGGACATCGACCGCGCCGTCACGTTCCTGCGGGCGATCCAAGACCGGGCCCGGGGGACCCTGGCCCGGTCCGAGCGGTTCGACGTCGTGCGGGTGGTGCGCTCCTGCATCACCCTCGAGAGCCGCGTGCTCAAGGACCGCCGCGTCCCCCTCGAGCTCGACGCCGCCGTCGATACGGTCTACCTGCAGGGCGACCCCAACGCCTTGTACGACATGCTCGTGAACCTGATCCGCAACGCCGCCGACGCCACCGCCGACCGCCCGGCACCCGTGCGGATCGGCGTCGAGCGCGCGGGCCAGGCGCTGCAGCTCACTGTGCGCGACCAGGGGCGCGGCATCCTCGCCCAGGATCTCGACCGTATCTTCGAGCCCGGGTTCACGACGAAGGAGTTCGGCCAGGGAAGCGGGATGGGCCTCGTGGTCGTGCACAGCGTCGTGCGGAACATGTTCGGCGGGAGCGTCGCCGTTGACTCGACGGTCGGGGTCGGCACGACCGTGACCGTCACGCTGCCCATCCCGCGGCAGCGCGGCAACGAGGAGGAACGGGCCCCTCGCTAAACGGACTCCCCGCCTGTCGCGTAAGTTTAGACAACCCCGTCCGCTGAGGGTTTCACCCGTGAAGCGCGTGTGTCGTGCCGCGGCGCTGGTCGGCGTCCTGGTGGCGCGTCCCGGTGCGGCCCAGAATCTGACGGTCGACACTTCGGGCGCCGGCCGCCTGATCGATGAGGCGCTGAACCGCTCCCAAGTGATGCGCAACCTGCAATATCTCACCGACGCAATCGGTCCCCGCCTCACGGGCTCCCCGGCCGCGCGCGCCGCCAATGATTGGACGATGAGGAAGTTCCAGGAATACGGGCTCGCCGCGCATCTGGAGCAATGGAGCTTCGGCGGCAGATGGGAGCGGGGCCCTCTATGGGTCCGGATGACCGCGCCGCGCACCCACGACGTGATCGCCGCGAGCTGGGCCTGGGCGCCCGGCACGAACGGCAAGACCATCCGGGGTTCCGTGGTGCGAATCGACGGCTCCACTCCCGACAGCCTCGCCGCGAACCTCCGGGCGGTGAGGGGAGCCTTCGTGATGCTGCGGCCGCCCGCCCCCGTGTGGAACAACGACGGCCCGCCCATGACGGCGGCCGACTCGGCGAAGCAGCGGGAGTACTTCCGCGGCGTGTTTGCTCCGTTCCAGAACGCGGACTCCGCGACGCGCGCGCGGCTCCAGCAGTTCCAGACGGACGTGCCCTTCCTTCTTAGGAACGCCGGAGCGCTCGCCACGCTGCTCGACGGCGGCAAGGAGCAGACGCTCCTCACGATGAGCGGCTCCCCGAATCGCGTGCTGCCCCTTCCCCAGATCGTCGTGGCGCACGAGGAGTACGCGATGTTCGACCGGCTGCTGCGGCTCGGCATCACACCACAGCTCGAGGCGAGCATTACGAACCGGATGACGCTCGACTCCGTGCCGCAGTGGAACACGGTGGCCGAGCTGCGGGGGACGGAGCACCCGGGCGAGGTGGTGATCGTGGGGGCACACCTCGATTCGTGGGACCTCGCCACGGGTGCGAGCGACAACGGCACCGGCTCGATGGCCACGCTCGAGACGGCGCGCGTCATCGCGCAGTCGGGACTCAAGCCCAGGCGCACGATCCGCTTCATCCTGTTCACCGGCGAGGAGCAAGGCTTGATCGGCTCGAGGAAGTACGCCGAGGCGCACGCTGCGGAGATGGACTCGATCCAGGCTGTGGTCGTGCTCGACAACGGCGTGGGGGCGATCACGGGACAGGCGTTGCAAGGCCGCCAGGATCTGGAGGGTCTGTGGCGCCAGATCCTCATCCCCGTGGCGCGGCTCGGCGCGGACTCGGTGGTGAACCGCAACAAGGGCGGCACGGACCACCTCTCCTTCCTGCCGTACGGCGTACCCGCGTTCAACTTCGACCAGCTCGAGCGCGGCTACGGGCACACGCACCACTCCCAGTCCGACACCTACGACAAGGCGATTGAGCAGGACTTGCGACAGGCGTCGGCCGTGATGGCCGTGTCCGCGTACGCGCTGGCCAACCTCCCGGACCTCATCACACGCGGGCTGAAACAACCCGCGACACCGGTCGCCGCGCAACAGCCGTCGGACTCCGTCCTGAAGCAGAGGGGATCGCGCTAACCCGCTGTCTGCCGTCAGCTCTCAGCCGGAGTGCCGCGCGGAATTGCTGACGGCTGAGAGCCGACGGCGCGTTTCATGCTTCCGGACAGGAACACCGCTTCCCGGCCGTACCGAGTCGTCACCTCGAAGCCCAGGACGTCGCGATAGAACGCGAGCGAGCGCTCGAGGTCCGAGACCGTGAGGTGCACGTGCCCGATTCGCGCGCGGGAGTCGATGGATGTCATGAGAGCGCTCTCGGCTCTCAGCGGTGAGCGTGTGGCGGTGGCTGACTGCTGAAGGCTGACCGCTGAGAGCGCAGTTACATTACGACCTATGAATACCGTCCCGAAGATCCCGGTTCCCTTCAACGAGCCCGTCCTTTCCCACGCGCCTGGGACGCCCGAGCGAGCCGAGCTCAAACGAGCCCTGAAGGACCTGTCCGCCCGCCCCATCGAGATCCCGCTCGTGATCGGCGGCAAGGAGGTGCGCCCGGGGAAGACGACCGACGCCGTGATGCCCCACTGCCACCGCCACGTCCTGGCCAAGGTGCACCAGGCGGGCCCGACGGAGGTGCGGGCCGCGGTCGCGGCCGCGCGGGAGGCGTGGCGGGACTGGTCCGCGTGGAGCTTGGAGCGCCGGGCTGCGGTGTTCCTCAAGGCGGCAGACCTGCTCGCCGGCCGCTATCGCCCGATCGTGAACGCCGCCACGATGCTGGGCCAATCCAAGACTGCCCATCAGGCCGAGATCGACGCGGCGTGCGAGCTGATTGATTTCTTCCGTTTCAACCCGCACTACGCCGAGCGCATCTACGCCGAGCAACCCCTCTCCGCGCCGGGAACCTGGAACGCCCTGGACCACCGGCCCCTGGAGGGCTTCGTCTACGCCATCACACCGTTCAACTTCACGTCGATCGGCGGCAATCTCCCCACGTCCCCGGCGATCATGGGGAATACCGTGGTGTGGAAGCCCGCGGGGACCGCCGCGTTCTCCAACTACTTCGTGCTGAAACTGCTGGAGGAGGCGGGGCTCCCGCCCGGGGTCATCAACTTCGTGCCCGGCGCTGCCCCGCAGGTGTCGGAGGCCCTGCTCGCGGACCGCCACCTCGCCGGTATTCACTTCACGGGTTCGACCGAGGTGTTCCAGTCGCTGTGGCAGGGCGTGGCCCGGAACCTCACCAGCTACGCCGGCTACCCCCGCTTGGTGGGCGAGACGGGCGGCAAGGACTTCATCGTGGCGCACGCGAGCGCCGACCTCGACGCGCTCGCCGTGGCCATCGTGCGCGGGGCCTACGAGTATCAGGGCCAGAAATGCAGCGCCGCCTCCCGCGCCTACGTGCCCGACTCGCTTTGGCCCAAGCTGCGCGAGCGCGTGCTCGGCATGCTCGGCGAGATCCGGGTCGGCGACCCCGCCGACTTCCGCAACTTCATGGGTGCGGTCATCGACCGGAAGGCGTTCGAGAAGATCAAGAGCTACATCGAGGCCGCCAAGACAGACGCGCAGGCGACGCTCGTATTCGGGGGCGCGTGCGACGACGGGGACGGCTATTTCATCCAGCCCACGCTGATCGAGACCACGGACCCGACCTACCGCACGATGTGCGAGGAGATCTTCGGGCCCGTGCTCTCGCTCTACGCCTACCCGGAGCGGCGCTGGGCGGAAACCCTGCGGGTGGTGGACGAGACGTCGCCGTACGCCCTCACGGGCGCGATCTTCGCCCAGGACCGCCAGGCCGTGGAGGAGGCGCAGCGCGCGCTGCGCTACGCGGCCGGCAACTTCTACGTGAACGACAAGCCGACGGGCGCCGTCGTGGGCCAGCAGCCGTTTGGCGGAGCCCGCGCGAGCGGCACCAACGACAAGGCGGGGAGCATCCTCAACCTGCTGCGCTGGGTGAGCCCGCGCGCCGTGAAGGAGAACTTCGTTCCGCCGAAGAGCTACAGCTACCCCTTCATGGCCGAGCAATGAGCGCGGGCGCGGCCGGCGCGCCTTCGCGTCGCCCGCCCGTGCTGGTGCTGGCGATGGGGGTCGCCTTCCTGCTGCTCGTGGCGGCGCTCCTCATCGGCTCGTTCACCCGCCCCGAGTTCCCGCCCTACGCGCTCAGCGTGCCGCACGCGGCCCCGCCGGGGAAGGCGCTCGTCGGGCCGGCCACCTATACGCTCGACGCCTCGTCGACCACCCGCTGGCGCACTTTCGATTTCGGGCGCGACGCCGCCGTCGACTCGGGCCCGTGGGACCTCGCCTTCCGCCGGTTTCACGTCATCGCCGCGCCCGGGGGAGGGATCGTCGACCTCGGCCCGGTGCCGTTCGACTCGGTAGCGGAATTGCCGGCTCACGGCTACCTGGGGAACGCGCTCGCGCCGGACACAACCAATCCGGGCGTGGGCAAGTGGTACGACTACAGCATGCTCACCCACCTCCTCACGTCCAAGCGCCACGTGTACGGCGTACGCACCGCGGGCGGGAAGTACGCGAAGCTCGAAGTGATGGCGTACTACTGCAAGGACGCAGGCGTGGCCTGCGTCACGTTCCGGTTCGCCTACCAGGGGAACGGCACGCGGCGCGTCGTCCCATAGCGCGGTCCGCCTCCCCCAAGCAAGAGCCCCCGGTCGCGGAGACCGGGGGCCGTGGTTTCGGGGTTCTACGCGCTTACTTGGGCGGCAGGATCTTGAACATCCCCGTTCCGCACACCGGGCAGACACCCTTCAGGGCCGGCCGGCCGTTGGCCATCTTGACCTGCTGGGGGTTCGAGATCTTCCGTTTGGCCTTGCACTTCACGCAATAACCCTCATCCGCGGCCATCGGGGCCTTTCCACCCTTCGCCATTTTGCTCCTCCGTTGGGGGGGCAGGGACAGGGGTCAAGGGGGCGAAGACCCCCCGCCCGGGACGCCACAACATAATACTGCGTGCTCAGTTCGGGGGAGCGGCGCTTGG
>Ga0209160_1002855_pt1 | contig 14296 bp, 11 predicted proteins | sample GraSoiAngelo_153_FD_186167 | JGI IMG/M metagenome (GOLD analysis project Ga0209160, IMG submission 186167) | Grasslands soil microbial communities from the Angelo Coastal Reserve, California, USA - 14_1009_12_40cm (SPAdes) (version 2) | ecosystem: Environmental > Terrestrial > Soil > Grasslands ...
TTCGAACCTCTGGCCGGGCCCGTCCTGTGGGCTCTCTGACCAACGGGTTGCTGCAGTGGCTTTCTTTAACAGCTTCAGCCTCAGTTTTGAGCTGAGCCCGCTGCTCTACCACTGAGCTCGCGCCCCTCTTTGAGGGAACGGCGGCCCGCTTCTAGCCGGCGGCAACGGCAATCCGGAAACTCCGTTTATTAAAGGATAAGGCTGACCTTTGGAGCTGTGTCAAAAAGATTCTAGGAAACGGGCAACATCTTCTTCGGAAAGAACTGTCTGTAAGGCAGGAAGAGAGCCAAAAGAGATACTAGAACAAAGACAGCAGCTAGAACGATCACCATCACGGAGCCAGTCAACAGATGCACGTTAAGCTGAGCTGCAAGTATTCCAATTGGCATCGACCAGGATACGTACCATGCCCATTTTTCGCCCCTTCTGAAACTCGTTAGGGAAACGAGCATGCCGAAGATTGCTAGGCCGACTCCAGAAATACCGTCATCGACGAGAACGGAGGCGAGAAAAGTAGCAAGGTTCGGGTTCGTCGAAGCCAGCTGGCTCCAGCTCATTCCAGTAGAGGATTGTATCGCGGTCTGGGCACCAGGCAAACAGCCTATGCAGAAATCTTGCAGACTCGGGAAAGAGTCCCGCACTGATAACACGAGGTGCTGTGCCCAGAAGATGAAGAGAAGGGTCCACGCATGTTTTTCGTAGGCCCGGGGCGCCTTACCTTTCGCCATATGATTGCTTCGTATTGTGTCTACGTTCAAGCCAGTTGTCATTGCAAACCGTGCCTCTCTGCAAGTTCAAGACAAGAACGCGGTTAGAGCTTATTCTCTCGCAATCAATTTTCGGCCCGAGAAGAATGCACCGATCTCTCGATTAATGGTGATGCAAGGGTCGTGGCTAGGACTGCCAGTCCCGCAACAGGGTAGAGCTGCATGCTCACGAGTCCAGAATCAACACCTGCTTTCGCCAACACTAGTGAGAATTCTCCCCGTGGAACCAGGATACTGCCGATGAGCAAAGGGGCTCCGGTCTTCGCCAGACGCGCACCCAAGGAGCCACCGACCAACTTTCCGAAGATAGCCGCTACTAGTATGACGACCAGAGGCAGCCCTACAGATATCGCAGCGGACACATCAATGAGGGCTCCCATGGAGAGGAAGAAGAACACGATGAAGGCTTCTTTGAGAGGCAGAATCTTCTCCCTCACGTAACGGGAATGCTTGACCGGTAGAAAGAATCCGGTCAGCAGGGCGCCTATGCCCGGTGAGAAGCCTAGGTAGTCGGATAGGACCCCGAAGAGAAATCCGAATGAGAGAGCTAGGAGAAACGAGATTTCTCCAACCTCGAGCTCATACTGACTTATTCGGTTGATGATTCTCGGACCGATGTATCTGCTGAAGCCAAAAGTGGCGAGGAAGAGGAAGCCTGCCTTTCCAGTAACGATCAGGAACGCTGAGACTTGAACTTGGTTTCCGCCGGCAAGCTCTGGTGTTAGGAAGAGGAGAAAGACGGCGATTAGATCCTCGACGACCATAACCATCATTATTGTGGCAGCAAGGTTTTCGGCGTGGTCACGGGTTCGGTCCGCAACCAGCTTCGCCACGATTGCGGAGCTACTCAAGCCTAGGACCGAACCTAGGAACAGAGAAGTGCCAAGGTTCCATCCCGCGCCGAGGCCCGAGAGAACTCCGACTGTTAAGGCTACGAGAAACTCTACCGTGGTGAGTACCACTGCCTTTGATCCGACGCTCTTGAGATGGCGAGGATCAAGCTCAAGACCGATGACGAATAGCAGCAGAATTATTCCTAGGGTGCTGAGGAAGTCGATGGCTGTTGTGTCTCGTATTAGGCCGAGACCGAAGGGTCCTACGACCATGCCCGCGACTAACTGTCCCACGATCATTGGAAGTCGAAGTTTGTAGAAGAGGAGGCTGAAGAGCAGAGCTGCCGCGACCGCGATTCCGAGATCGAAGAGAAAGCTAGTGTTCAAGAGCGGGGGCTTGAGCCGGCATCCGTTCTCTTCGGCTAAAGCACTTTCCCGGCAGGAGAGCATCTAAGGATGTCAGAAGATTTGCTTATCGGATTTACAAGTTGACGTGCCTTATCGAGTGATCATGAATGAAAATTGTTCGTTTGTAGCGGTGACCATTATTATTGTGTAGGGATATCCTGATTGGAAGACGAACGCGGTTCCGCTGAACGTGCAGCTCGTGGAGCATGCAGACGAAATTAGGATTGTTGCATTCCCCAAAGCTGTAGGCTGAATAGGAGTGGGATTGGGAAGATACGGTCCCTGAGCCCAGTTGGCTCTTGTATACTGGTTCCCTGTGTAATCATTGACGTAGTATGACTTCAGTGTTATTGGAGTGGTGCCAATGTCTCTAATGGAAAGGTTCACGACACTATTGTTTGTGAAGGATGCGTATTCCAGGCTAATGGCCTCTGTTGCAACCTTTTGCGGAGTCGCAATTGCGCCGAATAGCCCTGTTGCGTAGGCGTAGACCATTACTGACGCGATTACGACGATAAGTATCATGAGGACTGAAGCGATAATCGTGTCAATACCGTTCTTGTTCTTGAAGACGCGCCGAAATCGCAAACCGTGGACCTTCGTGTACTAAACAACGTGTAGAACTGCTCTGTTGAAGCTTGTATCGTTACTGGTGAAGAAAACGCCAAGTTACACTTGCCCGCCGGGCTCGGCCAAGCCTTGCGCGATCCGCTATCCTGCTTCGCTTTGAAGTGTTTTACTAAACATTAAAACTTCAGATCATAGGGCACCGGCTTTGAGGGCCCGTAGCTCAGCCAGGTTTCACATCAACGGACTGAAAGAGCGGCAGGCTCATAGCCACGGCAAGAGACACCTGACGGTCCCCGGTTCGAATCCGGGCGGGCCCACCAAATTCAGTTAGGGCGCGGACTATCTGGCGAGAGCTACGGTCAGTGTCTCTTGGAAAGGGCCTTTCTATGTTCTATCGAGATCAGTGTCTGCGCATAGTCGCTGATGAGCCAAGTTACGAGTTGGTGCGGCTGACATACATCGAAGACAATTATTCAATAATGCTCGATCGGAGCATCGAGCGCGGCCTAGACACCATGCTGGGCTGTAATATGGTCCTTAACAAGCCAGCACTATCCAGCTTGTTGCGGTGCTATTGCCGAATCCGATAGCCCTGTATCCTTTGATATCCCGAGGTTCGAATTAGCTGGCGAAACGGAGTCTTCTCTTGACTCTAGCTAATTCTGAACGTGATCTAAGCGTCTTCACAGCCAGTAATCCGTTGAACCCGAGTATTCCCGCCATGACCAGGATCCAAGTGTTGGTTGTTGTTTGAGGAATAAATCCGCACAGGGAACATCCTCCACTAGGCGTTTTGGTCGAGCCTCCTGTTGAACCTCCGGTGCCGCCGTTTGTCGCGGCGGGTTCGACCTGTATAGGTACGGGCTTCGAATCTGATCGGGGAGGGCTACCGTTGTCCGTTGCGATGAAAATCACGGTATATGTGCCAGTCTGGCTTGGGCTTGGTGTCCAGCTGAAGATTCTGGTGAAGGAGTCGAAGGTTGCCCCCTGCGGCAGTCCAGATGCAGTGAAGATGATCCTTTCTCCTGGATCAGGGTCGGTCGCGTTCACCGTGAACGTGATGATGTTACCAGCTTTGATAGTCTTATCTGCGGGAGTGCTGAGTATTGGAGGGTTGTTAACCTGTAAGGTTGGCTGTGTTGCGATGAGGACTGTTTGCTCGCTGCTCCTCAGGTTGCTAGAGTCAATCGCCGTGAATGCTATAGTGTAGACACCTGCAGCATTGTAGGCGTGCGTAGGGGCAGAGCCGGTGCTAGTTCCACCGTCCCCAAAATCCCAAGAGTAGGAGTAAGGTGCCAGTCCACCGCTCGCTGTACTCGTAAATGATACAGTCTGCCCGACAAGGGGCGAGGAAGGGGTGAAGCTCATGCTGGCGGTCAGACCCGCAGTTGAAAAGGACGAGATGGCGATATTCTGCGATTTCGTAACGGTCTGAGAAGGCGCGGAGGAATCCGTTACACTCTCGGTTACAGTGAACGTTTGCGCTGACGTGTAGGTGTGGACTGCTGTGGCGCCTGTTCCGCTGGCTCCGTCTCCAAAGTCCCAGCTGGTAGTGTAAGGTCCTGTTCCTCCTACTGCTGTGGAGGTAAGAGTTACTGCTGAGTTGATCGTAGGACTCGTTGGATTAAATGTAAAGCTTGTTGATAGATTGGGAGGTGGCTGAGTCACGCATGTATTGTTCTGCATGACATAGCCAGTGGGGCAGGTTGTGCATGCGGGGGGATCGATTGCTCCATTGCTGCAGTTTGCAGGCGGAGCCCCCCCGACGGAGACGCTGACGGTCGGGTGCAGCTCATGGATTCCATGATCGTCAGTGTATAGGAACCCTGTAGCACTGACAATCGACCCTTGAGCAATGCTACCGGCACCTTGAGTATTCACTGGGTAGGTGTATCCTGCTGCGAACCATTTCTGGTCTATCTCGAAGAGGCATCCGGCTGAGACTGTGCATGCAAATTCTAGATGAACGTCGCAGTAGCCTTGGACGTTGGCGTTACAGTCGCCTGTGTATGGATTAGTATCAAGTGTCATGCCATCCAGTTCTACATAGGTTGGATAAGTCTGACCGTTGTATGTTACGCTGCACGGCGGGGTTAGACTTGTCTTGTCTGGAATTATCGTGTTAGTCGTTAGTGTTTCAAGCTGTGAGAGGGTGATTACGGTAGGGGCTCCGCAGTTGGTGAGAGCGGCGGCGGTGGCCGCGGATGTGGCTCGCGGTGTCTGTGATGGATAGATAGCCGTGAATGCAATTGTTGCTATGAGTATCGAAAGAATACATTTTACACGCACCTTGTTTTTGCGTGCACTGGTCTCTCGACGATCCCAGCGCGGACTTAACACTGCTTGATTAGTATGCGTTTCCAATTGTATTTCACTACTCTGGGCAGTCCATGACTGGCCCGAGTGATCTTCCTGACCTGCTCGCCGAGCTAGAACCAGACTCTGTGATGTGAGCGAGTTCTTCGGCAGGAATCTAGTATGTGCGTGTTTCCTGTATAGGTGCTATCGAACCTCGAGTCTAACGTCAGGGTTTAAGTGCCCAACTACCATTGCAATCCCGCGTGGACTGTCATAGAGATTCGCGGGTTTCGTCAAGAGGCGACGGACCTCCACGCGACTGCGGTTGATGCTGAAGCTGCCGTGCATAGATGAGAGTATGGTTGGGGTTAGGCTTACCAGAAGATTTTCTGATGCAAAGTAATATTTCACTTTGATACTGCTGCATAGGACGGTTAATTCTTGAATCGGATTTTCTATAGTTCGTTTGTTAAAGCTGCATAGGACTCTTTGGCCATGTCGAATCAGCTGAGACTGGTCTCAGGTCTGATTCTCAAGCCACTCCCGTTTGTAGACGCCTCGAATTCTTCGAAATAGGAAATCAAATCTTCAATTTTACATGTTCATGGTCAATGCCGAGCCTGCCCTTGCGCAAAGCTCTCGAACATCTACTCAAGGAACTCGCGTAGATCTTCAGCTTGAGGGTTGTGAGCGGTGATCCGGTTTAGGGATTGTTCCCATAGGATCATCTTAGGTGGGAAACTCTTGCCGGTGGTATCCAACACTGAAAACTCTGGGCAGGGATGGTGAAGCATAGAACTACGGTTCCGGGGGAACTCGGTGCGAGATCCATGCTCGCGTTTATGACATAGACGAATTCGGTGGAATTTTCGAACTCTAGAAACAAGGTTGGCTGGCTCAAATTGATATGCGGCCATGCAAAATCACAATCCGGGAGCCCTTGATCCCTCGCCTTCTGTTGCGTAGTGACATTCATACTCTCCAACCACGCACACTCGTTTACAGGAGCGGTTGGATGCATCACGAATATGGTTCCGTTGGGAAGCACGAAGAATTGAGAGCTGACCAGTTGGTAACCTGGCGTAGGGCTCGCGCTGTCCCGCACAATGATGAATGCCGCCAGAAAGAGGGTGACGATTACAAGAATTCCTATCATAGAGGTCCTAGAAAATCCTCCCCTTTCGCCATGTTGGCGCAGTTGAGCCGCTCTTCTCTTCAGTAAGGGAAGAGCTCCGAACACAATGTAGACGCTAATGCCGACGATTAAAGCAATGATCAGATATCGAGAAACCAGTAGATCACGAAGGAGGAATACAGAGGCGAGAAACGCTATTATGAATGATAGAAGGAATATCTTGAAGAGGTTGTTTAGCTTCCATAGCTCCAAGCAATCAACTACTCTCCAAGACTATGCTTCGAGATACAGCCCGAAGAATCGCGCCACAGCCTGAAAGTTCCAGCCCCATTACCCCGAAGTCTGTAGCAAACAGATTCAGAGCTACAGCGAACAGAACAGCCGCGACCGCGAAGCAGGCGTAGCTTACTGCATGAAAGAACTTAACTGTGTTCTTTGCCTTGACTCTTCGCTCATCCAAGTCTTCAATGCCCCGCAACGAGATCATCCTGCTTATTCCACTGAGTATAGTGCCTATGTCCATGGCTCCGAGACCTAGGACAACAAAATCGGTCACCAGAAAGAGGGTCAGCATACTCAGTGATGCTGCAGCAAGCACGAAGAACACTATGCTCAGGGCGTCATAGAACCTAATCGTACTTTCCGCCTTGACCTTCACCGACACGCTTTTCGCCAAGTCTACATCTAACCCCTCTCTTCCCGAAACGTTTCCGCGAAACAACAGACGGTTTGATTGATCCTAAACCGTGATTCTAACATGAACTGTTGTCAAACCCTCTCCGTACGCCTCGCTTTTCTCGGCAAGAACTGAGTACTGCCCCCCAGAATTGTGAAGCGTTACGCTACTTGTCCATGTCGAGTTAACAGCGACAGGTTGACTCCGGAGATAAACCACGGCATTAGGTCCGGACTGCCACCAGAACGTGACGTAAACAGGAATTGTATGCGTTTCGACCGCAATTTCCACATTCCTAGAGCCGAACGAGAGATCTATACTGAACTGCTGTACGTATGATTCCCTAATCGAAACAGTGTCATCAATTAGTGTTTGAGCTCTGTAATCCCAAGCATAGAATATCCCAACAGGCCCAGCGATCGCGAGGATCGCGATTGCCAGTATTACTATTCGCTTATGAAAAACCCATCCGTTCCGACGCTTAGGAAGACCTCGCTTGTTCAATAGCTAAGCATCTTTGGAGGGCTTGTTAATTCGGCCAAACGTATTTCACAATCAGGTACTCAGTTCAAGGTCAGCTCGTTTAACTGGTTGCCGTTACTCACATCAAGACCACTATCTTCAACCCTTTCCGTCATGCCTAGAGAATTATAGCAACACATTCGACTGTTTCTCGTTCACTCATCGGTCAATTCTGTATGTGACACCTCATTTGTTCAGTTCTGCGCCAGAGAAAGAAAAATGGGGGGATAGAGAAACGAGAAAAATACGGTATTAGTGGTAAATGCTTAGATCCTTACATGACTCGAATAAGTGGAACGCTTGGTAGTTAGGCTGCGACTCAGCGTCAGGGATTCATACTAGCCTATGCTTGCCAGTACGATTATTGTCTGGGAGGTCGCGAATGTCTGACCGTTCGCGTCCGTGATCGTCAGTGTCACAACGTATGATCCGGGGAGCAGATACGAGTGGCTGACCGACTGGCCACTACCCGTTGATCCATCACCAAAGTTCCAGCTATAGCTGTAAGGCGACGAGCCTCCCGCAGCGCTGGCCGTGAAGGTGACTGGTATGAGTGGAAGCGGGCTTGATGGACTGTACGTGAAGCTGCCTGATAGCTGTGGATTAACTGTTATTGTCTTTGATGCTTGCGCCGTTTTGCCCGCGGAATCCGTGACCGTCACCGTGACTGAATAGCTTCCCGCGGACGAGAAGGTGTGGCTTACGGAGCTGCCGGAGGCTAATCCTCCGTCACCGAAGCTCCAAGAGTAGCTGTAAGGCGATGTCCCTCCAGACGCTGTGGCTGTGAACGATACGGACTGCCCAACGTCGGGCGACGATGGGCTAAACGTGAGGCCCACTGATAGAGGTAGAGGCGGATTGACTACGGAGATTGTCTGCTGGGATGTAGCTGTCTGCTGTGGGGAGCCGCTGTCCACAACGCTGATTGTGACGGTGTATGATCCTGCCAACGAGTAAGCGTGTGTCACTGATGAACCAGTCCCTGATGAACCGTCACCAAATGACCAGCTGAACGCGTAGGGTGATGTGCCGCCGCTGGCGGAGGCAGTGAATGTCACCAGTTGTCCAGTCTGTGGGGATGAAGGACTGAAGGTGAAGCTGGCTGTGAGAGTTGGAGTCGGGTTTGTCACAGAGATGGTCTGCTGGGTGGTTGCTGTCTGTTGGGACGTACTACTGTCCTTCACTGTCAGAGTTACTATGTAGGATCCAGAGGAAGCGTAAGCGTGTGATACGGTGGCGCCTGTACCAGTCGATCCATCGCCGAAGGTCCAGCTGAACGAGTAGGGTGATGTTCCGCCCGTAGCGGTTCCTGTGAAGGTAACTTGTTGTCCGGCTTGAGGAGATGAGGGCGTGAAGGTGAAGCTTGCCAATAGTGGCGGTGGGCTCTTGACGGTAATGGTCTGCTGTGAAGTGGCTGTATGCGGGGGAATGCCACTATCCACGACGGTCAGGGTGGCAGTGTACGATCCTGCGGATGAATAGGTATGTGCTGCCGTTGATCCTGTTCCGGTTGTCCCATCGCCAAAATTCCAACTGTAGGAATAGGGAGAGGTGCCTCCAGAGGCCGTGGCGGTGAATGTTACAGTCTGGCCTGTGCTCGGCGTGGTCGGCGTATATGAGAAGCTGGCTCTGAGCTGGGAGCTAGAGGGAGTATAGAGAGTGTGCTGGTCGAACCACATCTCTTCAGGCTGCGTTGTGCAAGAAACGTTTGTGAGGTAGCCGCAGACATGCTGCTCCCACACGATAGGCATCTTGCTATTAGTACTGGTGTTGACAGTCCAGGGAACATTAGCCCAGGTAGCCGCCCACGTCGTGTTCGAGTAGAGCGTCGTCGCGGACGACCATGCCGTTGCGGTCCTAGTCGTGTTGACGTACATGTTGATCGAAGCACAAGATCCACAGGTGCCGCTACCTCCGCCTCCACCAACCGTCTTCGGCTGGTCGGTGGCCAAGATGAAGACCAGCATCTCAGGAGTACCAGTCCCCGAGAGTAGAAGAATCCGCCCCTCTCCCCCATCGCTGGTAATAATGTTCGGGTTCGACCAGACGGTGTAGGGTTTCGCCATGTAACGGGTCCAGTAATGACTGTCTGTTCCATTAAGATAGGCCAAGTAGAAAGTGCCCGTAGCGGCCTCCACCGTACTAGAACGACGGTCAGACGCGGATAACGCAGGATACACGAATGTTCCAGTGGGCTTGAAGATCTGCGTTGTACCGCCCCAGTCGACCAGTGTAGCGTTCTCTGTGAGAGAAACTGCCTGGGTACATCCCGAGGTAGCGATACTACTGCACGGGCCTCGAAGAACCAGAACACTGTGACCAGGCACGGGCTGAAGCTGCGGCATGAAGGAGCCGGCCGCCTGGCCTGCCTGTGTCTGAGCGTTGAAAAGCGAGCTGTTGAGGCCGCCGCTACAAGTCCACGACGGATTGATGGTCGGGTGGGCCGTCTGACTGCTACAGAGGTCCACCGTCTGACGGTTGACCGAAGTGTCGACCCAGGAATAGGCTATCTGAGGATACCCGTTCGGATCCACCTGTATTACCGGGTACTGAAAGTTCTGGGTCGAGGATGAGCTGCTCACGATCTGAACACTGCCCCAGCTCACCGCGTTCGCCGAGTCGGCAACCGTGCCGATGACGAACTCGATGTTATGGTTCGTATTGACCGAGGCCGCGTTCCGGGCTGCCACAACGTAGACGATCAGCTGATTGTTGGCAGCGTCATCGAAGTAGGCTGCTGAACAGTTGATGTAAAAGTTACCCACGCCAGCAGGGCCTGAGCCAATAGTCTGGTTGACCCTCCATCCAACTCCATCAGGACTGTAGGCGTACACGCACTCATAGCAGAGATTAGTGACAGCTCCATTACTGGTGCAACCGCTCCCGGCAAGCGACACGTTAGTCGCGTAGAACACGTAGAAGTCCTGCTGACTGCTCGGACGCGGGTTCTGGAAGACCTTCTGCTGCGTAAAAGGAAGCGCGAAGCTGCTCTCTGTTGGATAATTACCAAACGAACAGTTCTGAGCAGACGGACAACCAGTCCTCGTAATCTGCACCGGGTTGTCGCCCGTCCCTGACGAGGCCCCTGAAATTCTGAGAGGCAAAGTGAATGTGAGTGTGAGAAGCGCAACAGATAGGACTAGAAATCCGAACTTCTTTCTTGTTAGCTTCACTATGCCTGACCCTTCCTGCCAAGTCTATGGACCCCGGAGAAATATTTGAGTACTAAGTCCACAGATACCTCGACCGGACCAAAGTCGAACACTAATGACGATGTCGAAGCCGGAAGCTTGCGAATGTCCTCGTTAGTGTTCTAACGAGCGCTCCGCGCACGGCTTCAGAGCTGCATGATCAAACCCCTAGATCACGGGTAACCACACTCCGCACAGGCCCGTCTACACTAATGGCGTTAGGAGAGGTTAGGCGGCCTTTCGCCGCAGGACCATCATGAGGCCCCCTGCAACGGCGGCAATGATTATTGCGACAGAAACCGATGGCAAGACTAGTCCTGCGAACCCATCCGAGGGCAGACTCTGCCTCCCATCGATCACCGAAACCCCGATAGTCCGGGAGTTGTCCGAGATCGCTTGTCCTTTCAGTGGCCCGGCAACCACCGTCAGAACATAGTTCCCCGGCCGAACCTGGCTCGTGTTCCAGGTAAAGGATAAGGACAGAACTGCCTCGATGGGAAGACTCGCTACGGTCTGCTCTCCGATGATCGTATTGTTACTGCTCAGCGTGACGTTGAAGTCTTTCTCACCTATCTCGCCCACGTTTCTAACATTGACACCTACCAAGACCTTCGCGCCAGCACGAATTGTTGTGTCACTGACATCGAAGCCGGTTACCGCGACGTCGTGGGTGATTGGTATGGTGGTGAATGTTCCCGAGGAGATTATTGTTCCCCACTGGCCGGGATTGAGCGCGCCATATACTCCCCCATTCGGAGTACTCGTCCACGAAGCCGCTGCCCATAGCAACCGTCCGATTCTAGGAACATTATTATCTTCGTAGGAGACTATGTCTTGAATGTACCGGAGACTGACAGACGAGTATCCAGCTGCTCCTGGAACAACATAAGGACACATTGACCCACAGAAAGCACCTCCCTCTGTGTTTAGAACCGGCCATCCCAAGCGCGAAGTCTCGTTCAACATGTTCAGATAGTCCTGTCTGGCGGCGGTGTCGCTTGTCGAGTTGTTCCAACCGTCCCAGACTCCGTCCGCATCGCTGTCGACAAACCTGATTAGAGGATCCGATTTTAGCAATGTTCCTAACGGCGGAACGGTACCCGTTACAGGAATATCGCCAGTGTCGAATATGTTGTCGTTGTTAACATCGTAGATGACAGCCTTGCCTCTGCGCCATGCTTCATCGACTGCGGTGGTTGCATTGACAAACTTCAACTTTGAGTCGCTTGATAGTGGAGTGTTGTCATCGAGGAATCCGACTATTGCAGTATCGCCAAAGTCAAATTTTGTGTTGTTGTTTGCATCGTAAGCGACGTGTTCTACCATTTTCGGGTAGTACATGTAGGTGTGGAGGCTCTCGTACACGCGTTGCGCTGTATCGTTCAATTTCGGATAGTCAAGATATGCCTGAGTTCGAGCCAGATCGCATGCATAGCTGCAGAGGTTCTGGGCCACAACCCAGTGGGTGTCGCCCATGCGCCTGTCCTTGTTGAGCCATGACTGATACTGCTCGGAGGCGTATGCTGTCATGTTCGTCTCGCACAGCACGGGGTTTTGAACACACCATGGCGTTGCGCTAACAGGAAACGATCCGGAGTCCGGCTCATTGAGGGGCTCCCAGACAATGCGAGAGTATTCGTCCTTGAATGCTCCAACAACTCCTGTCGGACCACTTGCTCTATCAGGGCCAAACCAGAAGCTCATCCAGCAATTTATCATTGTGGAGTTGGTAAACTCCGCATATCCATGATAGTCGACTATTATCCACATGTTGAAGTATTCAACGATGCTGAGCGCTCTGGCAAGCTCTCCCTGAGTATAGTTTCCCATGAAATCCGGCGGTGACGAGTTGCTCAAGCCGTACTGGATAGAGCAGTAAGGTGCGAAGGAAGCCCTGATCGCGTTGAAGCCTAGCTGGGACTCTCTGATAGCTATCTGTTCGAAATTACTCGCTCTCTCGCCTGGGAAGACAATCGAAGAGGGACCTGTAAAGTTCTGCGACACATCCTTGAGCCGCACTCCTCCCCAACCACCTATGAGAGGAGCAGATGATAGATCCAACCCGTGAGCCTGATAGGATCGAGAAAAGAGAGCAACCCCAGAAATAGCGAGACTGACTAGTAGAAAGATTACGAGACTCCGTCTACTTCTCTCCATTTCTTTCACTCAACCTCTCACAACCCGCTATCGTTCGATCGGCAACACCCAGTCTAGCCCTAGACAACTTGCTAGGCTATAATCCGGCCGTTTACAAGCCAGCACTAGGCAAACTTTAGTGGTGCTATTGCTGATTTCGATACCCCTACATACTTTGACGTGCTAGCGAACACAAGTCAGCACATGCGGGCTCTCTCTAGCTCACGCATCTATGTCCAGCTATTCGCGAGCCTCTCGCTCGGGGGTTAGGTTGCCCCGAAAAACCCGTTGGAGCGAGTAGAGTAACCTCGAAGCTCCTCGTCGCCGACACGAGAGGGAATAAATAGACTGCAAGCCACCGAGGGAAGAAATGCTGCCGCTTCTTCTGTGACAGAATAGGATTCCGGAACGCGCGAGGATTCCTTCGGGTGTCGCCTTTGATGAGTTGCTTCGATCCGCCATTATGAACAGTTAGCTCATGGTCTTTGGTTTCTTGTACCCGAATACGATGTTCGGATACTATTTAGAGCCGAACGCGATGAAACGCGTCAAAATGACAACCCCCTCGCGCAAAGATGGGAAGACCCGCGCGAGATACGCAGACTCTAGGTTTCTAGTCATGCACTATTTCTTCGGGGTCGCGACAGGTATTCTCGAATAATGTGACTGTTATACATCTGGCCTTTGCGAATTCGAGATTTTTCATAGGGATCCTTTTCGTAGGTTTATGCCGTATTCCAAGTAGGCTTTGAGACACATGCTCATGTGAGCCCAACCCTGGCAGTTCTGGTATGAGCCCTGCAGGCCCGCCTCCGTAGGCCGCCACTTCCCCTCTACTATCTTCACGAGCGTCTCGTTCGCGTTGAGAGGCTCGAAGCTTACCTCGACGAGAGTGTCGTAGCCAGCGCCGGTCGGCATTGAGCCAGTCTTCGGGTCGTAGACCCCTTCGCTAGCTTCCCAGGAGAACTGGATCAGCTTGTTCCGCACCACCTTTTTCACTTTCACTGGGAAGGGAGAGATCTTGTTCCCATTATCGTTGAAGCTCCACATCACGGTTTTTCCTTCGTCTAACGGACCGTCGGCTCCGCCGGTTGTGAAGTACTTGCTGAGCTTTTTTGGGTTGTATACGGCATCGAATACTTCGCTTACCGGTTTCTGGATCTTCGTCTGAACGGTGAACTTTAAGTCCATCTCCATAGCGATCTCAGAACACGCCGACATGTTATATCTTTATAACACTTTTGTCCACCACCTAACTATCGGCCTTGAACCCTCGCGCACGCGTCTCACATTGGAGGCTGTAGCATGCCACGGGAAGAGAAGTACGATCTGATTCTGAAGGCGCTAGCCAACTTTCGAAGACGCGAAATATTGGACTTGCTCAAAGTTAGGAGTAGAACAACCGGCGAGTTGGTGGAACACTTTAAACAGTTAGACAGGTGTACAGTGATGCAGCACCTACGCGCTCTCGAGAAAGCGGACCTAGTTATCGTGAAGCGAGAGGGGCGTCTTCGCTGGAACTACATCAACCCGCTCCCCATCAAAGAACTATATGATAGATGGATCGGCGGCTACGCGGATAACGCGGTGGATCTGCTTGCGCGCATGAAACGTGAAATCGAAGATTACTAGGATAGACCTGCAAGCCCTGGCAATTTTTTCAAGCCTCTAAATAGTGGCCCTTCTGCTTTGAGCCAATTCTAGGAAGGTATGAGTCAAGTGTCAGAGAGCAAGGAAGATAGGTGGTTGGACCTTGACCT
>Ga0209160_1002858_pt1 | contig 14291 bp, 11 predicted proteins | sample GraSoiAngelo_153_FD_186167 | JGI IMG/M metagenome (GOLD analysis project Ga0209160, IMG submission 186167) | Grasslands soil microbial communities from the Angelo Coastal Reserve, California, USA - 14_1009_12_40cm (SPAdes) (version 2) | ecosystem: Environmental > Terrestrial > Soil > Grasslands ...
CGGGCACCGCGTACGAGCGCGCCGACAGCGCGGCGCCGACATCGACGAGCCGAACCCAGAGCCCGTCACGAACGTTCGCGCGAAGCCGTCGAGGCTCGGCCAGCAGTAGCAACAACGGATGATCGACCGGCAACAGCGATGCCCTCGTGCGCGCGGTCAAGTCGACGTCGAGCAGGAACCGCCAGATGGCTCGCGTGGCTTCGGGTGCATCTCCCATCGCCTCGACGACGTCGAGTGAGCCGACCTGCACGCCGCGGTCGGACCCCGCGTTGATGCGGTAGAGCGCGTACGCCGTCGACCGCCCACCGACTTCGAGGACCACGCACTGCAGGTCGCCGCCGCCGCGCCGCCGCCAGTCGGGATCGGCCAGCGCGCGCGCCTGCCACCACGCGGAGGGGCGGGCGAACATGCCGGGCGTGACGGCCGCGACGCGCTCCCACACGGGCGCCACGAGGGGTTCGGCCGCTCCGAGCGGCACGAGCCGCGCGTGGCCCACGGACGGGGCCGGCGCGTAGTACGCCGACCGCTCGCGGGGGATATCGACCTCTATCGAATACGAGGCGACACCGTACCCGAAGCGCCCATAGATCGTGTCCTCGGTGGCCCACAGATACGCGACCGACTCGCCGTGCTCGCGGCACGCGTCGAGCTGTGCTCGCATCATCGAGCGCAGGACGCCGCGCCGTCGATGGGTCGGGAGAACGCCGACGACCGTCACGCCTGCCGCGCGCACCCGTCCGCCGGGCACCGTCAGCGTGAACGGAAACGCACCCGCCCCGCCCACCACGCGGTCGTCGTCCCAGACGGCAAACACGCGTTCCGCGGGCAGGACACGCGCGAGCGGCGCGATCTGATCCTCGTTCGGTCCCGTGCGCCCGAAGTAGTGCCAGATCGGGCTCACCGCCGCCCGCACCTCCTCCACCGACCCACAAACCCTAACCTTCCAATCCACCCAACTCCCCCCACGCAAAAAGGACGAGCCTCAGACGCTCACCCGCCACCACATTCAACGGCCCTACCTCAGACCGCGCGATGCCATACCGTTCTACGCAGCGAGCCTTCGGGATCACGTTCGTCCGACGACGATGGTCGAGTCGCAACGAAGCGACGCGAATTCGGCCGGGCGGGACGGGGGTGTGGGGGTCCCTCCCGGGATCCGTGTAGTCAGCGTTGCCCACCGCGCCGACCGTGAGGTCTTACGGTAGAGCGTTGCAGCAGCCGGATCCCGGGAGGGACCTCCACACCCCCGTCCCGCCCGGCCGCCTCCACGAGAAGCTACGTCAAGCGCTTACCACGAGTAGCCGGAACGAGCTGCCCGTAGCGAACTCCTTTGACCGCCAGCAGCTCGTTGGCGATCGTGCGGATGCGTCGCGCCGAGCCGCGGAGCGCGATGACCTCGAGGCAGGAGTGCTCGTCGAGGTGGACGTGCAGGCTCGCCGTGATCGAGCGGTACCCGTGGTGCTGGATATCCGCGAGCTTGTCGGCGAGCGCGCGCGTTTCGTGGTCGTAGACGAGAGTCAGCACACCGACCGTCTCGCCCGGCAAGGTCGCCCATTCTTCCTTCACGAGCTCGCCGCGGAGGAGATCGCGCACGAACTCGCTGCGGTTGCCGTAGCGCCGCCCGGCGCGCAGGCGATCCAGCGTGCGCATCAGCCGGGCCGGAAGCGAGACCGTGAACCGGACTGCTCGTTCCTCGTCCATGGATCCGAAATGTACTGGATCAGCCGCCGGTCGTGTGGTATTACCTTTCCCTCAATGTTCATACTTCCGTTGTTCTCTGCGCGACTGTTCGCCGCTTCGGCCTTGCTCGTGGAGGTGTCGACGGCGGGCGCCGTATCGGCCCAGGAAAACCCCTCGAAGCCTCAAGAGGCGCCTCCGAAGACTCAGGAGACTTCGCCGCGTCCGGAAGAATCAATCCTGCCGCCCGTCGTGGTGACGGCGCCGCCGCCGGTCTCCGCGTCGTCCGAGGTCTTCATCCCCGGGCGCGACTTCGAGCTTCGCCCTCAGGGCCGGCCGGCCGACGTCCTGCGCCTCGTTCCCGGGCTCGTGATCAGCCAGCATCAGGGTGGCGGCAAGGCCGAGCAGTATTTCCTGCGCGGGTTCGATGCCGACCACGGCACCGACGTCGCGCTCTTCATCGATGGGCTCCCCGTCAACCTCCGCAGCCATGCTCACGGTCAAGGCTACGCCGATCTTCATTTCATGATTCCCGAGATCGTCCAGCGCCTCGACGGCTTCAAGGGCCCGTACTTCGTCGAGTTCGGCGATTTCGCCACCGCCGGCGCGTTCAATTTCGTCATGCGCGATACGGTCGACGAGAACTACGCCGAGGCCGCCGGCGGCTCGTTCGCCACCCAGCGCTACCTGACGCTCTTCTCGCCGACGCGCGACGCGCTGAAGACGCTCGTCGCGATCGAGTACTACCGGAGCGACGGGCCGTTCGTCCAACCGAACGGCTACGAGCGCTTCAACTTCTTCGCCAAGGCGAAGGCGAGCTTGTCGGAGACCATGGATCTCTCGATCTGGGCCTCGCACTATCAGGCCGACTGGCACGGCTCGGGCGAGATCCCGGCCCGCGCGGTACGGTCGGGCCTCATCGGGCGCTTCGACGCGATCGACCCCAACGAGGGCGGCAGCACCCAGCGAACCAACGTCAATCTCGATTGGCGGTGGCGGCCGACCGACAACCAGCTCGTCAGCGCGCACGCGTACGGCACCTACTACGTGCTCACCCTGTTCAACGACTTCACCTTCTTCCTCAACGACGAGCAGAACGGCGACATGATCAATCAGCGCGATCGCCGTTACATGGCCGGCTTCGACGTGCTCTACCAGCATCAGAGCAAGCCGTTCGACGTCAGCCTCACCAGCTCGGCCGGCTTCCAGTACCGGATCGACACGCCGCGCGTCGTCCTCGCGACCGCCGTCCAGCGCCATCAGCTGGCCCGCACCCAGGACGTCTCGATCGTCGAGCAGTCGTACTCGCCGTTCGTGAAGTTCGACATCGTGCCGCTCTCGTGGCTGCGCTTCGTGACCGGCGCACGCGGCGACATCTTCGGCTACGACGTGCACTCACGGGTGAACACGACCGAGGACGACCTGAACGGCCGGGTCACCAAGGCCCGACCCAACGTGAAGGCCAACCTCGTGCTCGGGCCCTGGGCTCAGACGGAGCTCTTCGCGAACTTCGGGACCGGATTCCACAGCAACGACGCACGCGCGGTGGTGGCCGGTCGCACCGAGACGGCGCTGCCGACGGCGCGCGGCTACGAGTTCGGCGTGCGCAGCAAGGTGATTCCGCGCGTCGAATTCTCGCTGACCTACTGGGTCATGGATCTGGCCAGCGAGCTCGTCTTCGTCGGCGACGAGGGCACGACCGAGGCGCGTGGGCCGAGCCACCGCTCGGGCATCGAGTTCGCGACGCGGGTGAAGCTCCTCGAGTGGCTCACGTTCTCGGGGGATGTGACGGCGAGCCGGGCCGAGTTCGACACGGGCGCCGCCGTCGCGCTGGCGCCGCGCCTGACCGCACGCGCCGACCTGACAGCCCGCCTGCCGTGGGGTCTCGCGTCGAGCCTCGGTATGCGCTATCTCGGCGACCGCTACGCCGACGAGGACCGGCACCAGACAGCCCGCGGCTACATGCTCTTCGACTTCACGGCGCGCTACCGCTACAAGTGGCTCGAGGCGTTCCTCAGCATCGAAAACCTCACGAACACCGAGTACCGAGAGGCACAGTTCTTCTTCACGTCTCGACTGGCCGGTGAGCCCGCGAGCGGGGTGCCGGACATCCACTACACGCCGGGCAATCCGCGGTCGGTCCTCGGGGGTCTGGCGGTTCGGTTCTAGAAGCTCAGTCCCGGTCGCCGATCCGAAACTCGACCGGAACCAACGCCCACATCGAAACCGGTCCAGTGGAGTTGAGCGCGGGCTCGAACCGCCAGCGACGCACGGCATCGGCGGCCGCCTCGTCGAGGGCCTGGTGTCCGGCGGATCGCTGGACGCTGACGTCGCCGACGCGTCCATCCCTCTCGATATAGATGCGAAGCAAGGTCGTTCCCTGGATGCCGGCTCGTCGCGCCGACTCGGGGTAGACCGGTCGCACTTGATAGCCCCCGCGGGGGCGAGCCGCTCGGACGATCGGACCTCCGGCGGACGCATCCGGGGGGCGCGACGCGACGGCCGGTCCTCCCGCGCCATTGACGCCGCGCTCTTGCGGCTCGCGCGCGGGCCCGGAGTCGGTCGATGGACTGGCACTGGTCGCGCTGCTCGATGCTCCGCTGCGGTCAGGCTCGAGTGCGTTCGACGGGCCCATGACGATCGAGCTTTGCGGTGGGCTCGGCGCGCTCTGGGCCGGCGGCGTGGGCTCCGGCGCCGTCACCTCCCGGGCAGGCGTCGGCAGCGGTTGGGCCGGTGGCGTCAGGGGCTCGTCGGTTACCGGCACGGGAAGCGTTCGCGGCTCGACCCCTGGGCGAGGAGCCGAACGGGGTCGCGGGGACGCGGCAACCGGCGCGGGCGGCGGTGGCGCGATTTCCGCAGGCTCCAGGTCGAGCCACGTTGCCCGAGGCACTGGTGGTGGCGCGAAGGCCGCCGAGCCAGCGACGATCACGATCGTCAGCAGGGCGAGATGAAGCGCCACCGAGCCGGCGAGCGGCCGCGCGACCCGCACGAGGGTTGATGTCGATTCGTGGGCCTCGACCGATACGGACCACATTGGGTTCAGTCGTCGTGACGCCTCGTCACGTATGAAGTCTGCGCGCTTCGTCACACCCGGTACGAACGCCGCCTATGAACGCCGCCTATGATACGACCTCTTGGAGGGGCGCGCTCGACAAACGACAGGACGACCGGACGCGCGATCGAGGTGAGCTGGTGGGGGCGGACTACTTGATCGCGACGGCCTTGACCTGACGGAAGTCGGTCAAGCCGCCGAGCGTCTTCATGATGCCGTCCTGCACGAGCGTGGTCATCCCCTCGGCTTTGGCCTGCTCCAGCATCTCGGCGACGCGCGCCTTCGACTGGATGCGGCGCTTCATCTCGTCACTGGCGATGAAGAGCTCGTGGATGCCCAGTCGGCCGCGATAGCCGGTCTTGTTGCACGAGGCGCAGCCCTTGCCGCGATAGAGCACGAACGATCCGTCGTACTTCTGGCCGAGGCTCGTGAAGGCCTCCTCGCCGAAGGCCTGGACGAGCTCGTCGAACTCGGAGCGCTCGGGATGGTACTCCTGCCGACAGTCCTGACAGATGCGCTTGACGAGTCGCTGACCGAGGATGCCCAGGAGCGCGTCGGCGAAGCTGAAGGGGTCGAGCCCCATATCGAGCAGCCGGATGACGGTCTCCAGCGCGCTGTTCGTATGCAGGGTGCTCAACACCAGGTGGCCGGTCAGCGACGCCTCGATCCCGGTCGACGCCGTCTCCTCGTCGCGCATCTCGCCGACCATGATCACGTCGGGATCGGCGCGCAGGAACGCGCGCATCGCGGCGGCGAAGTCGAAGCCGATCTTCGGCATCACTTGCACCTGGCGCAGACCGTACTGCGTGATCTCGACCGGATCCTCGGCGGTCCAGATCTTGCGGTCGGGCTTGTTGATGTGTCCCAGGAGCGAGTGCAACGTGGTCGTCTTGCCCGATCCCGTGGGACCGACGCACAGGATGAGCCCGTAGGGCTTCTCGGCGATCTTCTTGAGCTCGCGCACGTTGCGCGGAGTCATGTCGAGCTTGTCGAGGGGGATCAGCTCGCTCGAGGACAGGACGCGCATGACCACATCCTCGTTCTGGTTGGCGGTCGGGATCGTGGCCACGCGCAGCTCGATCTCGCGGTCGGCCACCTTGAACTTGATCTTGCCGTCCTGCGGCTTGCGCCGCTCCGCGATGTCCAGCTGGGCCATGATCTTGATGCGCGCCACGATCGCCCGACGGTAGGCGCCCGGAATCTTCTGGTACTCGGCGCAGCCTCCGTCGATGCGATAGCGGATGACCGTGTCCTTCTGCGCGCCGTAAGGCTCGATGTGGATGTCGGACGCGCGCGACTTGTACGCGTCGACGATGATCTGGTTCGCCAAGCGGATGACCGCGCTGTCGTTTTCGTCGAGCTCCCCCGCGCTCGTGTCCGGGGTGTCGCCGACGTCCTCGGCGCGCAGGTCGCCGAGGATCATGCCGATCGAGTCCTTGCCGGTATCGCCGCCGCCTACCTGTCCCAAGAACGACAGGATGTCCTTCCGCAACCCGACCGCCCACTTGATCTTCCGGTTCTTCAGAGCCTGGCTGACGCTGTCGATGCGCTGCAAATCCTGAGGATTGTCGATGAGGACGACGATGCCGTTGTCCTCACGCCGGAGCGGCAGCCAGAAGTTGCGCCGCATGTACTCGATCCGGAGGCCTTTCATGAGATCCGGCGGCGGGATGATCTTGTCGTCGTACTCGACGAAAGGGCATTCGTAGTACTGGCTCAACGCGATCCCGAGCTCGTTCTTCGGGACCTTGTACTGCTCGATCAGGATCGACTCGACATCGGTCTGACGCCGGCGCGCCTCGGCCACCGCGGAGCTCAGCTCCTCGGTCGTGATCCGATGCTGGGCCAGGAGGTACTCGAACTTGGTCTTGGGCCGGGCCTGACTCTGGGCCAGCTCCTGGCTCTGGCTCAGCTGGGCCTGGTTGTTGAAGGCGATCCCGAGCGTCTTGGCGATGCGGGAGGTTCCAGTCTCGTCGTCCTTCGTGAACCGGGCGCCACGCTTCTTGTTCAGGAGCTGGATGACCCCGATCGGCTTGCCGTCGTGCAGGATGGGCATGCCCAGGATCTGCTGGGTCCGGAAACCCGTCTTCTTGTCCCACGTTCCGTCGAAGCTCAGGGTGAGCGAGATCCGCGCCAGCTCGGCCTTGTCGTAGGCGTCGGCGATGTTGACGATCCGGCTCGAGGCCGCCACGTAGCCGGCGATGCTCTTTTCGCTGATCGGAAGCCGGATCTCCTTGACGGTGTCCAGCGCCAGGAACTTGGAGTAGAGCTCCTTCTTGGCCGTGTCGACCGCGTAGATCGTCATCCGGTCGGCGTCGAGCAGTTCCAGAATCTCCCCCTGGAGCTCGATGAAGATGTTATCGATCCCCTTGGCCGAGTGGATGCGGTCGACGAGCTGGACGAGCTTCTGCTCGTACTCGAGTCGCTCTTGCAGGATTTGAACGGACTGCTGCTGGGCCACGTGTCCTCCGATTTTTTCTAACTGTGTTAGTCTAACAGACCCTCTACCGGGGGAAGAAAGGCGCGGCGCTCCCATGACGCGGGCAGACGTGATCGTGATCGGTGGCGGAGCCAACGGCACCAGCACTGCTTTTCATCTGGCATCCCGCGGAGTTAAGAACGTCCTCCTTCTCGAGCGCCGGCAGCTCGGCGCGGGCGCCACGGGCAAATCCGGATCGCTGGTGCGCATGCACTACACCAACGAGCCCGAGTCCAGGCTCGCGTTCGAGAGCCTCAAGGTCTTCCGCGACTTCCGGAATGTCGTCGGGGGCGATTGTGGCTTCGAGCCGATCGGCTTCCTCCAGATCGTTCCCAGGGGCTATGAAGCCGCCCTCGCCCGCAACGTCGCCCGCCAGCAACGTCTGGGCATCGCCACCGAGGTGATCACGCCGGGCCGGCTGAACGACCTGCTGCCCGGCTGTCGGACCGACGACGTCGGCGCCGCCGCCTGGGAGCCCCAGTCGGGATTCGCGGATCCGAACGCGACGACGTTCGCCTTTGCCGAGGCCGCGCGTCGTCTCGGCGCCACCATCGAGACGGGATGCGAGGTCACGCGGATCCTGACCGAGCGCGGCCGTGTCGTCGGTGTCGAGACCCCGCGAGGGCGCGTCGAGGCGCCGGTGGTTGTGCTCGTCCCCGGCGCGTGGGCGGCGCCCCTCCTAACTCCGCTCGGGCTCGACTTCGGGCTCGTACCCCATCGGATCCAGGTCACGATCTTTCGGTGGCCGGCGGGATTCACGAGTCGGCATTGCGTGGTCATCGACGCGATTCATCAGTCCTGGTTTCGCCCGGAAGGCGCCGCCACGACTCTGATCGGCGTCGAGCTCGGCGCCGGACACGCCGATCCGAACGCTTTCGACGAGGGTGTCGACCCGGAGTTCGTGGCGACCTGTCGCACTGCGCTGGCGGGGCGCTTGCCGGCCATGCGCGAGGCGACGATGAGGGGTGGCTGGGCGGGCATGATCAGCATGAGCGCCGACGGACGTCCCATCATCGACCAGATCCCATCCGTCGCCGGCCTCTACTGCATGCTCGGCGACTCGGGAACGTCCTTCAAGACCTCACCGGCGATCGGCAAGTGCCTCGCGGAGTGGATCGTCGACGGCAAGCCGCGCACTGTCGATCTCACGCCGTTCCGCTCGACACGCTTCGCCGAAGCTTTGCCTTGGCACGACGAGGATAACTACGGCGGGCAGGGTCTGACGATCTCTCGCTGAGCTCTTCGCCATTCGGCGGTTGGAGGCGGCTGGGTGAGGCGAGGGCGGGTGGGGTCCCTCCCGGGATCCGACTGCTGAGATCTCTGTGCGTCGAAGTCTTGCGCTAGGGCGCGTTGGCGACGCTGACTACACGGATCCCGGGAGGGACCCCACCCACCCTCGCCCCACCCAGCCGTCTACCGTGCCCAGAAGTGCCAGCAGCACTCAGAAGCGGCTCGCCGACAAGCCGTCGTCAGAATGGCCGCCGAGCGGTTGGGCTTAGATTCGATGGTCAGCGGCCGAGGGCAGAGAGGATTTCGTCGAGGCGGGTGAGCTTGACGCGCGGGCGGCCCTGGGCGCGGCCGCGCGAGACTTCGATCGCGTCGAGCTTGAGCCAGTCGGCGTAGGAGAAAAAATTCGGCTGGCGCTGACGGACGAGCGTCTCGGCGGCCGCCGCCTCCGGACGGGTCGGCTCGAGCACCGCGCCGCGGGTGAGATCCTCGAACATGCACTCCACGGTTTCCGCGGCGTCGGGCTTGTTCGTCCCGATCACGCCCGTGGGGCCGCGCTTGATCCAGCCCGCGGTGTACTCACCCACGATCGGCTGCTTGGTGTCGGGATCGAGCACGCGGCCCTTGTCGTTCAGGATGACGCCCCAGCTGTCGTTGAACGGCACGCCCGGCAACGGCACGCCGCGGTAGCCTACCGAGCGGAACACGAGCCCGACCGGCAGGTTCTCGAACTGATCGGTCGCGCGCGGCTGGAGCGCGCCCGTGGAGGTGGCGTAGAGCTCGTTGCGCACGAGCCGGAGCGCTGCGACGCCGCCGGCGCCGTCGCCGATCAGCTCGACCGGTGAGACCATGAAGCGTAATGTGAGCCGCCGCGATTTGCCCGAGGGTTCTCGCCGCGCGTATCCCCTGAGGATCTCGACCTTCTTCTGCGTGGCCCGGTCCTGGCTCCGCTCGACCGCCGCCCGACTCAGCGGGTCGAGCTCGACTTCTTCCGGGCGCGCGGTGACGTCCGCGTCGGCCAGCTCGCCGAGCTCCTTCACTTCGGGATTCGTGAACGCGGCCTGCGCAGGCCCGCGCCGTCCGAGCAGGTAGACTTCCTTCACGCGGCTCTTCCTGAGCGCGTCCAGCGCGTAGTCGGCGATGTCGGTTTTCGCCAGCTCCTCTGCTGTCCGGCACAGGATCCGGACGACGTCGACCGCGACGTTGCCCACGCCCACCACCGCCACCCGTTCCTGCGTGAGATCGAAGGTGCAGTCGCGATAGTCGGGATGCCCGTTATACCAGGCGACGAACTCCGTCGCGGGATGGCTCCCGCTCAGGTCCTCGCCGGGAATCCCCATGCGCCGGTCGGTCTGGGCGCCGGTGCAATAGACGATCTGGTGATAGTGCCTCTTGAGGTCGGTGAGCGTGACGTCCTTTCCGAACTCGACGCCGCCGTAGAAACGGAAGCGCGGATTCGCCGCGACCTTGTCGAAGGCGTTGGTGACGAACTTGATCTTCTGGTGGTCGGGCGCGACGCCCAGGCGCACCAATCCGTACGGAGTCGGCAGCCGGTCGAACAGGTCGACCTCGACCACCACCTGCGCGTTCCGGAGCAGATGGTCGGCGGTGTAGAAGCCGGTCGGCCCGGCGCCGATGATCGCGACGCGTAGCGGCCGTTCCGGCGTACCCGTGCCCGGTGTCAACGCGCGTTCCCGCCCTCGTCCGCGAGGAGCTGCGTCTGCAGCGTGTCGACCTCGCCCTGATACTGGTCGCGTTGCGCCTTCACGATGTCGCCGATCGACACCATCCCGATCAGTCGGCCCTGATCGACGACCGGCAGGTGGCGGATCCGCCGCTCAGTCATCGTATGGGCCACCGAGAGCAGGTCATCGTGAGGCTGGCCGGTGATCACGTCGCGCGTCATGAGGTCAGCGACCACGCGCACGAAGAAGAGGTCGTTGCGCGCCGCTTCGCGTACGATGTCGCGCTCGGACAGGATGCCCACCGGGCGGTCGCCCTCCACGGCGACCAGCGCGCCGATGTTATGGCGCTCCAGCAGCGCGAGCGCATCCCGGATCGACTGATCGGGACGCACGGTCACGGCCATCGGGCCTTTCCGGGCGAGGATGTTCGCGATGTTCATGTGCGGTCTCCTTCCGTCGATCAGGCTCCCGTCATAGTACGCCCCTCAGGTGACAACATCCCCGTCCGTCGTGCTCGACGCTCGGTCCGCCGCCTGGGCCAGAAGCGCGCGCGCGCACGCGTGCGGCGCCAGCTCGCGGCGCGCCACGCGCTCCAGCAGACTCTCGCGGCTCGCCCCCTCCGGGCCAAGAGCGCCGGCGAGCACCGTCTCGGCGACCAGGTCCTGGGCGATCCGCAGCACGCGCGCGGTGACGATCTTGCGGCGGCGCCGTTCCAGCTCGCCGCTCGTTTTCTGGTAGGCCACGTGGCTGTCGAGCGCGTCCGCGATGGCCTCGATCCCTTCGTCACGCGCCGCCGAGGCCGGCAGCACGGGCGGAATCCAGGTGCCCTCCAGGGTCGGCAGCAAGGTGAGCATCGACCGGAGCTCCGCCACCGTCCGGTCGGCGCCCTCGCGGTCGGCCTTGTTCACGACGTGCACGTCGGCGATCTCGAGGACGCCGGCCTTGAGCGCCTGGACGTCGTCGCCCAGACCGGGAACCGAGACGACGATGATCGTGTGAGCCAGGCGCATCACGTCGACCTCGTCCTGTCCGACGCCGACGGTCTCGACGAGGATGAGCTCGAGGCCCGCCGCGTCCATGAGGTCGACCCCATCGGCAGCCGCCCGCGAGAGGCCGCCCAGAGCGCCGCGCGTCGCCATCGAGCGGATGAAAACGCCGGGATCCAAGGTCAGATCGCTCATGCGGATGCGGTCGCCCAGGATCGCGCCGCCCGAGAACGGCGAGGACGGATCGACAGCGAGGATGCCGACGGTGCGACCGCGGGCCCGCGCCACCAGCGCGAGTGCTCGCGCCAGAGTGCTCTTGCCACTGCCCGGAGCGCCGGTGACGCCCACGATCTGAGCGCGCCCGGTGTGAGGATAGAGACGCGCGCACAGCGCTTCTGCCCGCGTGCCCCCGGACTCGACCCACGTGAGCCCGCGCGCGAGCGCACGCGTCGAGCCCTCCACGATCTGACTCGCCAAGCTCTCGACGTCCGAGCTCATGGCGGCGGTGGGTACGGAGACGAGCGCCCCGCCGACGCGCGCATCCCTTGAATGGAGCAGCTTGGATCTGCCGACATGGTCTGATGCCATATTACGGCACCGGCCACACGCCGGACACGGACTTCAGGATCGTCGGTTAGCGAGCTCTCACCGCGGGCGGCGCAAAAGGACCCAGACGCGACGAATCGGCTGGGCCTTTTCAGCCGCCCGCTAGCGGCGCGGTGGGGGCGCGCCGCGGCTCCCTCGGCAGCGCCAGCCGTAGCTCACGACAGCGCTTGCGAAGCGTGTTGCGGTTGAGCCCGAGCACGCGCGCCGCGCGGAGCTGGTTGCCTCCGGTCATCGCGAGCACGTGCCCCAGCAAGGGCCGCTCGAGGAGCTCGAGCGCCTCACGGTAGATTCGTCCGGGTCGCGCCCTCGACAGCCGCTCCACGAGCAGCGGCACCGTGTCGGCGAGCGCGCGCGCTACAGCCTGAAGCTCAGTCCCGTCGCCGCGACCGTCCGGTCCGTCAACCATGTCCAGCTACCCACGATCAAAAGAACAGATAGTAGAGGTCGAAACTGATCGTGTCCTGACTCTTCCCGGTCGGGACGTAACCCGGCGCGCGGATCGCGAAGACCTTCTGGTTCGCGCTGTCGTGTCGGTACTCGACGCGCCCGACCAGACCCTTCCAGATCTTGTACTGCACGGTCGCGGTGACTTCGAAGAGGTCCGTCTTCGTGCCCAACGGAGCCAGAGCGGTGCGAACACTCTGCGCGTCCTTGAAGTACTCGAGTCGCAGGGCCGTGCGCAGCGCCTGCGTCCAGTCGTACGCGACGTAGCCCGCCCAACCCCACCACGAGGCGCTCGGGTCTCCGCGCGTCCCCGAGGCCGCGAGCGTCGCCTCGTCCTCTTCCCAGCCGTAGTCGACGTTCAAGCCGAGCGTCAGGTTCTTGATGCCAGTGTAGTTGGCGACGAAGTCGAGCACCGTGCGCGGATTGCTGTTCTGATGGGCCTGCTCCGGGCCGGTGATCCAGTTCAGGCTCAGCGCGAGATCCTTGACAGCCGAGACGGCCACCTGGCCCATGACCGACATGCGGCTGTTGTTGTCACGAGCGACGTCCCAGCCGACGACCGGCCCCGCCGTGAGCGAGAGCCAAGGTAACGGCGAATAGGAAAGCAACGCCCCCACGTGCGTGAGCGGGATGGCGAACGTGAAGAGGAACGACCGCGAGAAGTTCAGATTGTTCGGCGATTCGATGACCTCGGAGCCGAGCAAGGTGACGAATTTACCCGCCTTCAGCGTGAGGCCGCTGCCAAGGGGGAACATGTATGAGCCGTACGCTTCCTGCAGGTCGAAGTTCGGCGTGTTCCGGAAGGAGAACTGGTCGTCGTCGCCCCGGAAGATTCCGAGCGCGTGGTTCTTCTGTGAGTCGTTCGAGGTCCCGGGAATGCCCGCGGTGAGGACGAGGCCATAGCCGAACGGATACTTCTCCGACGGGTCCTTCTTGATGCTGAACTCGGCCATGTTGAACGTGTACCCGCCCTCGAAGTCGTAGAACCGCAACTCGTTGTGGTTGCCGCGGCTCGCCCGCCCCGTGTTCCACACCACGCTGTTCTCGATGTAGGCGAACAGGGTGTTCTCTTCCCAGAGAGTCTTGGGCTTCTCCTCTTTCTTCTCCTCGGGCTTGGCCTCGCCGGGCTTGGTCTCCGCGGGCGGGGTCTGGGTGGTCTGGCCGTATGCGAGAGCGCCCGCCGCCGCCAGGCAGGCCGCGGTGAACAACGCTCCTATGAACAGTACTCCGAGTCTTCGCGTCATCCGTTCCTCCTGGGTATCAGCCTGTTCCGCTGGGACATCTCAGACTGCGTTGTCGCCCCGCTCACCGGTTCTGATCCTCACCGCGTCCTCGAGCGGCTCGACGAAGACTTTCCCGTCACCGATGCTGCCGGTCTTGGCGGCCGCCGTGATCAGCGCGACGACCTTGCTGGCGAGGCCGTCGGGGACGACGACCTCCACTTTCATCTTCGGCAGGAAGTCGACCGTGTACTCTCCGCCCCGGTACATCTCGGTGTGGCCCTTCTGACGGCCGAAGCCGCGGACCTCGCTCACGGTCATGCCGATGATGCCGGCGCCCGTGAGCGCTTCCTTCACGTCGTCGAGTTTAAACGGCTTGATGATCGCCTCAATCTTCTTCATCAGTTTTTATGGCCCTTTAACGCGAGCGCTCGGGCGCCATCGTCATGGCCGGCGTCTTCGGCATCGAAGCGCCCATTGCGTGGACGAGCGTCGCCGGCCCCTGGATCTCCGGATAGCCGTGGGCGCCCATCTCGGGAACGTCGAGACCCTCCATCTCGACCTCGGGGCTCACGCGCATACCGAAGACGACGTCGTAGGCCTTGAAGAAGACCCATGAGGCCCCGAAGACGAACACGAAGCAGGTCGCCGTGCCGATGATCTGCGCCACGAACTGGCTGGCCCCGCCGTAGAAGAGGCCGCGCACCGTGCCCTCGACGCCGTTGAAGCCGTCCCCGTACGTGCCATCGGAGAAGAGGCCGAGGCTCAGCACGCCCCAGGCGCCGTTGACGCCGTGGACGGCGATTGCCCCAACCGGATCGTCGACCCTCATCACCGTCTCGATGAAGACGGCGGCCCAGCACACGAGCACGCCGGAGACCGCACCGATGAAGAACGCCCAGAAGCTCGAAACGA
>Ga0209160_1002859_pt1 | contig 14290 bp, 13 predicted proteins | sample GraSoiAngelo_153_FD_186167 | JGI IMG/M metagenome (GOLD analysis project Ga0209160, IMG submission 186167) | Grasslands soil microbial communities from the Angelo Coastal Reserve, California, USA - 14_1009_12_40cm (SPAdes) (version 2) | ecosystem: Environmental > Terrestrial > Soil > Grasslands ...
GTTGGATCCTCGTTCCGCCCGACCGAGGTGAGTTGCCGTACGGTGCGCGTCCGCACGTCGAGCACGAAGACCTGCAGCGTGCCGGCGACGTCGCGGTGAAACGCGACCGACTGTCCGTCGGGCGACCACTCCGGCGCATTGGACGAACCCGTGACGCCGTAGTCGAACGGCGCGAACAACTGCTGGTCCGTCCCATCCGCCGCCATCACATAGATCTGCGGCAACCCCGCACGCGTCGAGACGAACGCAATCCGCTGTCCGTCCGGACTGTAGGTCGGTGACAAGTTGTCTGAAAAGCGCCCCACGGTCAAGCGCTGCAAGCAGCAGTTGTCCTTGAGGTTGACGGTGTAGACGTCGGTGCCTTCCTCGATGGCGCGGCTGAAGGCCAACGTCTTGCCGTCGGGCGAGAACGCGGGCGTGAAGTCGAGTGCCGCCCCGGTCGTCACCACGGCGGCGCGCTTCTCCGTCGCCATGTCCTGCACGAACAGCTGCCCGTGACCCGCCCAGAACTCCATGTACGCGAAGCGCCGGCCGTCAGCCGCCCAGGCGGGCGACATGGCCTGCCGGTCGCTCGAGGAGACGAGCTTCTTGTCAGCCCCGTCCTGGTCGATCCGCCAGACCTTCCCGTCCATCACGTAGAGCAGCCGGGTCGCGGCGACGCCGGGAGCGCCGAGGCTCGCCTGCAACACTTGATCCGCCAGCCGATGCACCGCCAGGCGGAAGTCGGGGCTGGTGGGCGGCGGCAGCCGCTTCTTCACCTCGCGGCGCACCCCGCCGGCGGCGACGTCGTGCAGCGTCACGACCGTCGTGTCGGCGGCCTGCGCCAGCGCAACCGCGAAATCCGCGCCCAGGGCCTGGAACAGCGGATAGTTGAGTCCCGCCGCCTCGCCACCACCGGTCCGCCCGCGTTCCGACGAACGCGCGGGGCTGGCGGCCGCGCCCAGGCGGATCGAATCTCCGCCGGGCAGCGTGATCATCTCGAAGCGGTCGCTATAGTCGAGATCACGAGCGACGATGGCGCGCACGGAGTCGGGCACCGCCGGCCGGCCGGGCAGGAGCACCACGCCGGGCCGCACGCCGGGGCGGTAGATGATGCCCACGCGGACTCCGCGGTCGACGACGGACGTATCCTGGGCGGATAGGCGGTTAGCCGGATAGGCGGTTAGAAGGCTCACCGCTGCGGCGCAGTTTCTAACCGCCCAACCGCCTAACCGCCTAGCCGCCGTCACTGGCGTCTCCCCGAGAAGTAGAACCGCACGAACAGCACGTCCGCGCTCCAGCCGTCGGGCAACGCGCCGAACGCCTTGAACCGGCCGGCCTCCTCGACCGCTCCCTGGGCCTCCAGATCGAAACTGAAGTTGCCCGAGCGCTTGATGAATTGGAGATCGCTCACCGCGCCGTCCCGATGAATGAAGAAGGAGACCTCCGCCTCCAGCGGTGTGCTTTGCAGCGGCCGCTGCCAGCGCCGCAGCACCTGGCCCACGATGTTCTGCAGGTACTCGGGGAACGGGAACTCCACGCCCTCGGTGCTGACCGTCGCGACGTCCGAGCCGGTAGAAGGCGTCTCGCCCGGCAGCGGCGCGGCCTTGGGCGTGGTGCGCGGCGCCGCCTCGCGCTTGGTGTCGTCGGCGGTCTTGGGCGGCGTGGCCGCGGACACCGTGCTCTTGGGCGGCTGTTTCGCCTTGGGCAGGGGCGCCGGTTTCTCCTCGGCCGGTCGCTCCAGCGCCTCGGGCGCCTTGCGCTTCTCCTCCTCGGGGGCCGGGGCGGCGATGAGCCGCACCTTGTACGTGGGCGGCGCGGGGCGGCGCGCCTCGCCCGCCGCGGCGAGCAGAAACAGGCCGGCGGTGCCGTGCACCAGCAGCGTGGCGGCGAGCGCCAGGCCGACGTTCGCCGGGACGCGCTGCCGCCTCACCGCTCGACGGTCTCCGGCTCGGTGACCAGGCCTACGTCGCTCACTCCAGACTGCCGGATCACCGCGAGCACCTGCACCACGTTCGCATAGGGGACGCGTCCGTCGGCCCGGAGGTACACCCCGGAAGGCCGTTTGGTCCGCACGAACGCGCCGAATGTCGCGCGGAAGTCCTCGTAGCTGAGCGGCGCCTGGTCGAGGTAGATCTTGCCGTCGCGATCCAGACTGATCACGAGGCCGGCCTTGGGCTCGAGCGGCCGGGCCGCGGTGCGCGGCAGCCGCACGTCCACGCCGCCCTGCATGATCGGCGCGGTGATCATGAAGATGATGAGCAGCACGAAGGCCACGTCGACGAGCGATGTGACGTTGATGTCCGCGGTGAGCGGCAGCTCGCCGTGGCCGCGGAGCCCGCCCCCGCCGCCCAGCAGGCCGGCCATCACAGCCTCCCTTCGCGGGCCATGGTCCCGATGATCTCCTGGGCGAAGCCCTCCAGCTCGCCCGCGAACAGGCCCAAGCGGTTGACGAAGAGGTTGTACGCCATCACGGAGGGGACGGCGACGGCGAGGCCCCCCACGGTGGTCACGAGCGCCTCGGCGACGCCCGGGGCGACGGCCGCGATGTTCCCGGAGCCGCCGACCGCGATGCCGATGAAGGCATCCATCACCCCGAGCACCGTGCCGAGCAGGCCGAGCAGCGGGCTCACCGAGCCGAACGTCGCGAGCCAGGGGATGAAGCGCGCGGCGGCGTCCCGCTCCGCGGCTACCTCCTTGGCGAGCACCATCCGCAGCGCCTCGAGCTGCGTCGTCGTGAGGGTCGCCTGCGGCGCCGCGATCGGCCCGTCACCCTTGAGGCCGCCCGGCTTCAGCTCCCCGAAGAAGTGCATGCCCTCGCGCAGCAGTCGGTTGTAGGGCGAGGGCGGGAGCCGCATCGCGGCGTGGTAGGCGTCCTCGAGACGCGCCGCCCGCTCGATCTCCGTCATGAAGCGGTCGGCCTGCTGCCGCATGCGGCGGAACTGCCACCACTTCAGCGCGATGAGATACCACGAGACGAGGGAGAACACGACGAGGATCGCGAGCACGAACTTGGTCTCGCGGCTCGAGGTCAGCACCAGCTCCCAGGGCGTGGTGGGAATCGCCCGCCCGACTTGTAGCAACACGCCTCAATCCTCCCCGAAGGAGCGCAGGGTGAGGGCGAGCCCGTCGGCGAGCCCGGTGCGCGGCGCCCAGCCCAGCTCATGCGCCGCCTTCTCCACCGCGAGCGCGCTGCGCCGGAGCTCGCCCGGCCGCTCGGGGGCGTAGCGAATCGTGGGCCGGCGGCCGGCGGCCGCCGCGAGCAGCTCGGCCAGGCGCTTGACGGAGGTCTCGATTCCCGTGCCGATGTTCCAGGCCCGTGCGTCCAGGCCGTCGAGCGGCGGCAGCGGCCGGTCGCTCGCCGCGAGGTTCGCCGCGGCCACGTCCTTCACGTACACCATGTCCCGCGTCTGCTCGCCGTCACCGAAGATCGTCAGCGGCTCGCCCGCCAGGATCTTGCGCGCGAAGATGGCGACCACGCCCGCCTCGCCCTGCGCATCCTGGCGGGGCCCGTAGACGTTGCTGTAGCGCAGGCTGGCCACTTCGAGGCCGTACAGCCGGGAATAGGCCGAGAGGTAGTGCTCCGACGCGAGCTTCGCCACGCCGTAGGGCGAAATGGGCAGCTTGGTCGCTCCCTCCCGGCAGGGTGGGGCCGTCGCGTCGCCGTAGACGACACCGCCGGAGGAGGCGAACACGACCCGCCGCACGCCGCCCGCCCGCGCGCCCTCGAGCAGGTTGAGCAGCCCGCGCAGGTTGACGTCGAGGTCGAACAGCGGGTCCGCGACCGAGCGGCGCACGTCCATCTGCGCCGCATGGTGATTGAGCAGCTCGAAGCGCCCCTGGGCGAACAGGTCGCGCGCTTCTGCCGAGCGAATGTCGGCGAGCACGAAGCGCGCGTCGCGCGGCAGGTTCTCGCGCCGGCCCGTGGACAGGTCATCGAGCACCGTCACCTCGTCCCCGGCGGCGAGATACGCCTCGGCGACATGGGAGCCGACGAACCCCGCTCCCCCGCTGACGAGGACGCGCCGCGTCATCCTCCGGCCCCGGTCTCCAGCCCGAACAGCTTCTTCAGCGCCTCCAGCAGGCCGTAGCCGTGCCCCACGCGCGCCGCCCGTTTCAGCACGACGGTGGGCTCGTGCAGGAACTTGTTCAGGAGCGCCTGACTGAACTGGTCCACCTGCGCGCGATCTTCGGGAGAGAGATGATCGAGCCGGCGCAGCGCCCGCTCCAGCTCCGTGCGCCGCAGATCATCGAGCCGGTCGCGGAACGCCCGGATCACGGGGACGACGCCCAGTCCGTCGTACCAGCCCCAGAACCGATCTACTTCCTCGCTCACGATGCGCTCGGCCGCCGGGATCTCGCCGCGTCGCTGTGCCGCCGCCTGCGCCGCCACGGCCTGGAGGTCATCAATGTCGTAGAGAAAGACGTTCTCCAGCTGCGCGACCGCGGGCTCGACGTCCCGCGGGACGGCGAGGTCGAGCAGGCAGAGGGGCCGGCCGCCGCGGCGGCGAATCGCGGGGGCCACGCGCTCCCAGGTGACGACGGCGTGCGGAGCGGCCGTCGAGCAGAGGACGATATCCGCCGTGGCGAAGTGGTCCCAGGCTTCCTCGAGCGTCATCGCGTGACCGCCCAGACGCTCCGCGATCACGCGCGCGCGCTCGTAGGTCCTGCTGGCCACGAGCGCCACCTGCACGCCCTCGCCCGCGAGGCAGCCGGCGGCGAGCTCCGCCACGTCGCCCGCACCGAGGATCAGCGCGGTGCGGCCGGCGAGCGCGCCGAAGATCTTCTCGGCGAGTGCCACCGCGGCCGACGGAGCCGACGCATTGCCGACCCCGAGGCTCGTCTCCCCGCGGACGCGGGCGCCGACGAGCAGGGCCGACTGGAACAGCCGGTGGAGCACGGGCCCGGCCTGGGCGCGCGACACCTGCCATGCCTCCCGCACCTGACCCTGGATCTGGGACTCCCCCAGGATCATCGAGTCGAGCCCCGCGGAAACGCGGTACAGGTGGCGCACGGCCTCGCGGTCCCGCTGCACATATCCGTATTCCTGGGCCGCGCGGCCGGCGCCGAGGCGCTCGGACAAGAGCTCCCAGACGGCCTCGGCCACGGGGTCACGAGGCTGCGCGAGGTAGAACTCCGTGCGGTTGCAGGTGGACAGCAGCACGCCGCCGCCCGCGCCCGCGCGCAGCACGCGCTCCAGGGCCGACGGGACTTCGTGCGCCGCGTGGGCGAACCGCTCGCGGACCTCGAGCGGCGCCGTGCGATGATTCACCCCCAGGACCGCGATGCTCATGCGCCCATATCGATCAGAGGAACCGTTCCCTTCCCGGCTCGACGAGCTTCAGCGCCAGGTAGACCAAGACGACCGCCGCGAAGCCGGCGATGCTCACGAACGCCGCGCGCCGGCCCGCCCACCCGCGCACCACCCGCGCCCACACCACCCAGCCCAGCACCGCCCAGGTGAACGATCCCCACACAAGCTGCGCCGGCGCCACGGCCACGCCCGCGGCAAACCGCACGCCGATCCCGAAGAGGAGGCCGACGGTCAGCGCGGGAAAGGCGATCGCCAGGGCGCCGTAGTTTAACCTATCGAGCCGCTCGAGCGGCGGGAACAACTGGAACACCTGGCCGAAGCGCTTCGTCTTGAGCTCGCGGAACTGGAGCAAGTACAGCGCCGCGGAGACGAACGCGAGGGCCAAGAGGGCGATCCCCAGAACACTCAGGGTCACGTGCAGGACGGACCAGACGTTCCGCCCTGCCGAGGACTCGACTCCGGGCGCGAGGCCGAGCAGCAGTGCCAGCCCGACGAGTCCCGCCGCCAGCGGAGCCGTAAAGAGCGCCACCGCCGTCGCGCGCAGCAGCAGCTCGCAGCACAGCTGCAGCACGATGAGGAACAGGGCCAGCAAGGAAAGGATGGGCGCGAGCCCGGCCGGGTTGAGTTGGGCGAGGGCCACGCCGTGGGCGAGTGCGCCCGCTGCGGGAAGCGCCACGCTCCAGCGCCGCGACAACGAGGGCAGGCCGGCGAACGGCGCGAGCGCCAGCGCCGCCGCAAGGCCGTATAGCCCCAGCGCCACGAGATGCAGGGTCGGCATCATTGTCCGCAGGAGACGCCGGACCCGCCGCGGCGGATCCGGCGGGCGCTCAGGAGGGCATCTTCCGGATCAGGCGCGCGGGCGACCCCGGAAACACCCCGGGGTGCGTGATGCCGAGGACGAGACCGGAGCAGGAATGCTCCCGCGTGTGCACGATCTCGACCACGATGAGCGGCTGCTCGGAGGCGGCCCCGAGCTGCCCCGAGGCGGGGCGATAAATCTCGAACAGATCGCCCGGCACCACCCCCTCCGACCGACCCTTGTTCAGGAACAGAATCTGCTGGGCGTTCGTGAGCACGTGCAGATCCCGCTGCGCGATCACGCTGGCCTCGAGCCCCTTCCCCACCGGCACGGGCCGCACCTCGCCCGCGTCCTTGAACGGCTCGAGCGGCATGGCGAGGTTGCCGTCATGGATGCGGCCGAACTGCATGATCACGTCGCCGAGCAGCTGACGCTTCTGCACGTCCGTCACGCGGGCCACGCCGACAGGCACCACCACGTCGCCCCAGGACGGGACGTCCCGGTCAACGCGGGCGATGAGCAGCGAGTCGCCCACGTGATACGACGCATTGGACGGCGGTTGAATGGAAATCTCCCCGAACACGGTGGCGGTCGTATGCTGTGTGAGGCGGGGGATGGCCGGGACCGCCGTCGCGCCCAGCACTAGGCCCCAAGGCAGTCGCTCCTGCTCGCTCAGGAACCCCGCCGCGTAGAACTCGCCGCGGCGCAAGGGTCGGTAGGGCTGGTTGGCATAGGCACGGAGGATGTCCTGCACCTCCGCCGTGCGGGAGCGCCCGCGGTCGAAGATAGTCTCGTACGTCTCGGCCGGGCCGGGCGGGGGGGGCGGCGCCTCCACGAGCTGGGCCGTATCCACGACGGTCGTGTCGACGCGCGCTGCCGTGACGGTGTCCGCCGCCTGCGCCCGCACGGTGTCGGCCGCGGCCGCCTGCGCAACGGACACCGCCGTCGTCTCGGCCTGCACTTGCGCGACACTCGTCGGCGCCGCGAGGTGCAGCACCTCGCCCGGATAGATCCAGTGCGGGTCTTCCACGACCGCGGTGTTCAGCCGGTAGATCTCGGGCCAGAGGAGCGGATCGCCGAAGTACAGCTGCGAGATCGACCAGAGGGTCTCACCCCGCGTGACGACGTGGCTCTCGGGCACCTGCCCCGCGGGGGCCGCCGGGGCCTGGGAAGTGTCGGCGGCGGCTCTGGTCGTGTCCTGCGCCCCAAGCCCCGGCACACCGAGCAGCCCTGCAACAAGGGCGAGCAGGACTGCCCGGCTAGAACGGCAGATCGTCGTCCTCCTCATCGAGCGCCTCCGGGAACGCGTCGAGCGATTCCGGTTTGCCTTCGGGAGCGACCTTGGCCGCGGCCCGGGTGCGCGCAAACTCGGCTCCACCTTCGCCGCTTCCACGAGGCGACAGCAGGATCACTTCCCGTGCGATGATCTCGGTGACGTAGCGGGTCTGCTTCTCACGGTCTTCCCAGGTGCGGTACTCGACCCGGCCTTCGACGTAGAGCTTGTCGCCCTTCTTCATGTATTTCTCGGCCAGATCGGCCAGCTGGGCGCCCTTGTTGTTCCAGCAAATGACCCGGTGCCACTCGGTCTTCTCTTGGCGCTCCCCCCCCGCCCCGGTCCACTGGCGGCTGGTCGCGAGCGACAGGTTGGCCACCCGGCCGCCGTTGTTGGTGCTCCGCACCTCGGGATCGGCGCCCAAGTTCCCGATTAGCATGACTTTATTGAGGCTCCGGCTCACGAAGACCTCCCAGACGTATGGCGGGTGGGGCACCAAGGGCGAGGAACAGTATATGACGCGCAAGTCATTCTGTCAATCAAAGATACGCCACTTGGGCTAAAGTTACGCGAAGGATCACGGCATCCTCTACGGGTCGGCGATAGTACCGCCGCCGCCGGCCCACGCCGACAAATCCGAGACTCTCATACAGCCGGCGCGCCGCCGTGTTCGACTCCCGCACCTCGAGGAACGCGACCTTCACCGTGCGGCACGCCAGCTCCCCGAGCACGTGCCGCACGAGCTCGTGCCCGACTCCCCGGCGGCGATGGCCATGCGTGACGCCGAGGTTCAGGATCTCCCCTTCGGCCGCGGCGTGGTGCGCCACGACGTAGCCGACGACCACGGCGCCGGCAGTCGCCACCGAGAACAACACGCCGCCGGCGACACACTCCCGGAAGTCGTTCGCGGACCATGGGTCGGCGAAGACCTCCCGCTCGATCGCCGCGACGGCGGGAACGTCAGCCGCGCGGGCGGGACGGATCCGGTAGCGGGCGCCCGTGACGGGCCTCCCACTTGACCTGCGCTTCGGCAGGCCGTCCATAGACGGGCTCGGCGGTGGCAGGATCCGCGATGGCGCGGGTGGCCCCTTCCCGCATGAACAGGGAGAGCATCACGCTCGCGGCCGGCGGCAGGGCCGCCAGCGGGACCGGGGCCGCGCCGGACCACGCGCGCACCGCGTCGGCGTAGAGCATCGCGCCGTCCCCCACGACGAGCTGGGGGCGCACCGTGGCGATGCGCGCGAGCTCCGGCACGGTCAGCACGGCGGGCGGGACGAGGGTCTCGACGCGGCCTGGATGCACCACGTAGATCGCGCCGTACACCTGGCCGCGCAGGGCATCGAAACACGCGGCGATGGGTACGGGGCCGAGCTTCACGGCCGCTCCCCCGGCGGCCGCCATGAGCGAGGGGACGGCCACGAGGTCGACCCCGGCCTCCTGCGCCAGCCCCTTCGCCGCCGCCCAGCCGATGCGCAGTCCCGTGAAGCTCCCGGGTCCGTCGCCGAGCACGATGCCGGAGAGATCGGCGGGCCGGATGCCGAGCCCGGCGAGCGCGAAATCAACGAGCCGGACGATTTCGGTCGCGTGGCGGCGCGCGCCCCGCGCGTGCGCGCCGGTCTCGGCGTGGACGAGGCCCGACGCCACCTGCCGCCCGGTAGCCACGCTCGCGATCTCCGTGGCGGTATCGATCGCCAGCCAGTAGCCGCTCACCGAATCTCCTCTAACTCTCGCGTGTCCGGGTCGTCACCGTAGCTCAACCGGACGTGCCGGTCGAGCGGGGGCGCCCAGGGGCCCGCGCGCTCCGGCCATTCGATGAGGACGATCGCGCCTTCGCGCACCATGTCGTCGAACCCGAGGTCGCGGGCTTGGTCGGGGGCCGTGAGCCGATAGCAGTCGACGTGATACACCGCGGTGCCGGCGGCGTCGTAGTGGTGCACCAGCGCGTAGGTCGGACTGGTGGCGAGCGCGTGCGCGCCGAGCCCGCGGCAGATCGCCTGCACGAGCGTCGTCTTCCCGGTCCCGAGCTCCCCCGAGAGCCCGATCACGGCCGGGGCGCGCAGCGCGCGTCCCAACTCCTCACCGAACCGGTTGAGCTCGTCCCCGCGGCACCGCATGGCGGACCGGGTCCCCCTGGGCCTTGAGCTCGAGAATCTGATCGCGCAACACCGCCGCCAGCTCGAAGTCGAGCTCCTCGGCCGCCGCCTGCATCTGCTGCTCGAGCAGGCGCACGAGGGCCTCCCGCTCGTGCGCGTCGGTGGGGCGCCGCAGCGCGGCGGCCGCCGCTTTCGTCGTCTTCGCGTCGGCGACGCGGGTAGCGAACCGTACCTGGTCCACCGATTTGACGATCGAGCGCGGCGTGATGCCGTGCCGCTCGTTGTGCTCCTGCTGCAGCGTCCGCCGCCGCGTCATCTCCTCGAGGGCCCGTTGCATCGACCCGGTGACGCGGTCGGCGTAGAGGATGGCCCTGCCGTTGAGGTTGCGGGCGGCGCGCCCCACCGTCTGGATCAGGGAGCGGTCGGAGCGCAGGAATCCCTCCTGGTCCGCGTCGAGCACCGCGACGAGCGAGACCTCCGGGAGGTCGAGCCCCTCGCGCAGCAGGTTGATCCCCACGAGCACGTCGAACTCGCCGAGCCGCAGGCCGCGGATGATCTCGACGCGCTCGATGGCGTCGATCTCCGAGTGCAGGTAGCGCACCCGCACGCCGTGCTGCTGGAGGTAGTCGGTCAGGTCTTCCGCCATGCGCTTGGTCAGGGTCGTGACCAGGACGCGCTCGTGGCGCTGCTCCCGCAGCCGAATCTCGTGCAGCAGGTCGTCCACCTGGCCCTGCACCGGCCGCACTTCCACCTCGGGGTCCACGAGGCCGGTGGGGCGGATGATCTGCTCCACCACCACGCCGCCCGAGAGGCGCAACTCCTCCTCCCCCGGGGTGGCGGACACGTACAGGATGCGCGGCACGAGGGCCAAGAACTCGTCGATGCGCAGCGGGCGGTTGTCGAGCGCCGAGGGGAGGCGGAAGCCGTAGTCGACGAGGGTCTGCTTGCGAGAGCGGTCGCCCTCGTACATCCCCCCGAGCTGCGGCAGGGTCTGGTGCGACTCGTCGATGATGCAGAGATAGTCCTTCGGGAAGTAGTCGAGCAGGCAGGCGGGCCGCTCGCCCGGCTGCCGCCCGGTCAGGTGCCGCGAGTAGTTTTCGATCCCGGTGCAGCGGCCCACCTCGAGCAGCATGTCGATGTCGAAGTTGCTGCGGGACTCGAGCCGCTGCGCCTCGAGCAGCTTGTTCTGCGCCCGCAGCTCCGCGAGGCGCTGCTTCAGCTCCGCGCGGATCGATTGCACGGCCCGCTCGATGGAGGGGCGCTCGGTCACGAAGTGCGTGGCCGGGTAGATCGCGCAGCGTGCCAGCTCCACGATCGTGTCCCCGGTGAGGGGGTCGATCTTGGCGATCCGCTCCACGGTGTCGCCCCAGAACTCGATGCGCACGGCCTGCTCGTCGTAGGCCGGATGGACCTCGACCGTGTCGCCCCGCACGCGGAAGGTGCCACGCTCGAAGGCGACGTCGTTGCGCTGGTACTGCACGGCGACGAGCTCTTCCAGCAGCGCGTCGCGCCCGCGCTGCTCGCCGACCGCGGCGGTCACGAGCAGCTCGCGGTACAGCTCGGGATCGCCCAGGCCGTAGATGGCCGACACGCTCGCCACGATGACGACGTCCTCCCGCTCCATCAGGCTCGACGTGGCCCGCAGGCGCAGCCGGTCGATGTCGTCGTTGATGGAGGAGTCCTTGGCGATGTAGGTGTCGGTCTGCGGGACGTACGCCTCGGGCTGGTAGTAGTCGTAGTACGAGATGAAGAACTCGACGGCGCTCTTGGGGAAGAACCCCTTCAGCTCGCCGTACAGCTGGGCGGCGAGCGTCTTGTTGTGCGACAGCACGAGGGTGGGGCGTCCGAAGTGCGCCACGACGTGCGCCATCGTCATCGTCTTCCCCGACCCCGTCACGCCCAGGAGGGTCTGGTATCGCTCACCGCGGGCGAGGCCCGTGGTGAGCTCGCGGATGGCGCGCGGCTGGTCTCCCGCCGGCGCGAACGGGGACACGAGCTCGAAAGGCATGCGGGGGAAACTTAACCGAGCGAGACGGCGGTTTGGGGGCCGGAGTCGCGGCGCGACACCTCAGTGACGCCCTTCACGCGCCGCATCGCCCGGATGACCTTGTTCAGGTGGCTCTGGTTCTCGACCTCGACGAGGACGCCGCCGAACACCGCGCCGTCCCTGGTCGCGAGCTCGGCGCTGCGGATGTTGGTCCCCGACTCGCTGATCGCCTCGCAGATGTCGGCGTACAGCCCGCGCCGGTCTTCGCCGGTGACGGCGAGCCGCACGACGAACGTCTCTCCCTCGGACTCCTGCCAATCGATCTCGACGCGCCGTTCCGCCTCGGCGGAGAGCGTGAGCAGGTTGGGGCAGTCGTTGCGATGGATCGAGATGCCGCGCCCCTGGGTGACGTAGCCCACGACGCCGTCCCCCGGCACAGGCTGGCAGCACTGCGCGTAGCGGACCATCAGCCCGTCCACGCCCTGGATCTTGATGCCGCGGCCGAGCCGCAGGCGCTCCATGACGCGCCCGAACGCGGTGGGCTTCGGGGACTGCAGCTCCTCGACTGGCAGGTCGGGGTACAGCGCCCGCATGATCTGCCCGACCGGGATGTCGCCCCGTCCCAGCGCGGCGAGGAGCTGCTCGCCGGTCCCCACGGACAGGGTCGTCGCCCCCTGGGCGAGGCGCTCCTCGTTCGGGGCCGCGAGCCGCCGCCGCCGCACCTCGCGCTCCAGGATCTCGCGGCCCAGCTCGAGGCTGCGCCCATGCTCCTCCTGCTTCACCCACTGGCGGATCTTGTGGCGGGCCCGCGCCGTATGCACGTGGGCGAGCCAGTCGCGCGAGGGCTTCGCCTGCGGGCTCGTGAGGATCTCCACCGTGTCGCCGTTCTTGAGCGGCCGGTGCAACGGGGCGATGCGGCCGTTGAGGCGCGCTCCGTGACAGCGCAGTCCCACCTCGGTGTGCACCGCGAACGCGAAATCGATCGCCGTCGCGCCTTTCGGCAACCGCTTCACGTCGCCCCGCGGCGTGAACACGAAGATCTCGTCCTGATACAGGTCGATCTTCAGGAACTCGAGGAATTCTTCGGGCGTGTGGGTGTCCTGCTGCAGCTCCAGCAGTTGCCGGAACCAGGCGAGATGGCGGTCGAGCTCGTCGGGGCTCTTGCCCTCCTTGAAGAGCCAGTGCGCCGCGATGCCGTACTCGGCCGTGTGGTGCATCTCGCGGGTGCGGATCTGGATCTCGTACAGCTGGCCGGCCGGGCCGAACACGGTCGTGTGGAGCGACTGGTACCCGTTGGACTTGGGGCTCGCGATGTAGTCCTTGATGCGCTCCTGGAGCGGCGTCCACTTGTGGTGGATGATCCCGAGCACGTGGTAGCACTCGGGAATCGTGTTCACGAGCACCCGCACGGCGAGGAGGTCGTAGATCTCCTCGAACGGCTTGCCGCGCTGCTTCATCTTCTTGTAGATGGACCACAGGTTCTTCGGCCGGCCGGTGATCTCGCAGTCCCGCAGCCCGGCGCCTTCGAGGTCCTCGGCCAACGGGGCGCGCAGCCGCTCGATCGTGCGCTCGCGCTCGGCCTTCTTGGCCCGCACTTGGCGCGCCAGCCCGCGGTACTCCGCCGGCTCGAGGAACTTCAGCGCCAGGTCCTCCAGCTCCGCCTTGACGCCCGCCATGCCGAAGCGGTGCGCCAGCGGGGCGTAGATCTCCCGTGTCTCGAGCGCGATGCGCCGCTGCTTCTCGCTGTCGAGGTGCTCGAGCGTCCGCATGTTGTGGAGTCGGTCGGCGAGCTTGATGATGATGACCCGCGCGTCCTTGGCGACCGACACCAGGAGCTTGCGGTAGTTCTCGGCCTGCTCCTCCGCGCTCGAGCGGAACGTGAGGGTCGAGAGCTTGGTGAGACCGTCCACGAGCTCCGCCACCTCCGGCCCGAAGTCGCGGCGGATGTCCTCGACCGAGACATTCGAGTCCTCCACCACGTCGTGCAGCAGCGCCGCCGCGATCGTGGTGGAGTCCATCTGCTGCTCGGCGAGAATCGTGGCCACCGCGACGCTGTGCGAGACGTAGTCGTCCCCGGACTGGCGCTTCTGGCCGCGGTGCGCCTGCGCGCTGATGCGGTAGGCGCGCGCCAGCAGGTCGAGGTCGAGGCGGTCCCGCTGGGCCGCCACGGCCCGAGCCAGCTCCGGCGCCAGGATCGGCACGGTGCTCGTCACAACAGCCCTGCCTCCGCGAAGCTCACGTAGCGATCACCCCCCACGATCACGTGGTCGTACACCGGGAGATCCAATACCCGACCCGCTTCCACGAGCTGCCGCGTCACCGCGCGGTCGTCCGCCGAGGGCGTGGGGTCGCCGCTCGGATGGTTGTGCACGACGATGATGCCCGCCGCCGCCTCCGCGATCGCCGCGCGGAACACCTCGCGCGGGTGCACCAGGGAGCTGTTCAGAATCCCCCGGGTGATGAGCAGGTCGCCCAGGATCTGGCTCTGACTCCCGAGGGCCAGCACGTGGAACTCCTCGACCGCGAGGTCGCGCAGCCTGGAAGCGTAGAAGCGCTGCACGTCCGCGGGTCCGCGGATGCGCTCGGGCGGGGGCTCCGTTTCGGCCCCCACCCGGCGTCCCAGCTCCAGCGCCGCCACCACGCGCGCGGCCTTGCTCCGTCCCACCCCCGGGATCCGCGCCAATTCCGCGGATGGACGCCCGCTGAGTCGGCGCAACGAGCCTTCCACCCGCGCGAGCAGCTCGCCCGCCACGGCGAGGGCGTCCCGTCCCGCGCACCCCGTCCCTAAGAGAATCGCCAACAGCTCCTGCCCCGTCAACGCGGCGGGGCCCACGGCCCACAAACG
>Ga0209160_1002860_pt1 | contig 14287 bp, 10 predicted proteins | sample GraSoiAngelo_153_FD_186167 | JGI IMG/M metagenome (GOLD analysis project Ga0209160, IMG submission 186167) | Grasslands soil microbial communities from the Angelo Coastal Reserve, California, USA - 14_1009_12_40cm (SPAdes) (version 2) | ecosystem: Environmental > Terrestrial > Soil > Grasslands ...
GCCTAGTGGCCCAGGTTGGCTGGATCGGCAAGTCGATCAAGCGCGTCGAGGACGCGCGGCTCCTCACCGGCCGCGGGACCTACATCGACGATCATCCGCCGGTGGCCAACGCGTGCCACGCCGCGATCGTGCGCTCGCCGCTGCCGCACGCGGCGATCCGCGGCTACGACCTGTCGGCCGCCCTCGCGCTCGACGGCGTGGTCGGGGCAATAACCGGCGAGGACGTCGCCCGGCACACCAAGCCCTTCCCGGTCGGTGTGACCGCGCCGATCCACTACTACTGCGCCGCGACGGACCGCGCGCGGTTCGTCGGCGAGCCGGTGGCGGTGGTCGTGGCGAAGAACCGCTACATCGCCGAGGATGCGGCCGACCTCGTGCGGGTCGACTACGATCCGCTGCCGGTGGTCGTCGATCCCGAGCGCGCGCTCGAGCCGAGCGCGCCAGTCCTGCACCAGGCAGTCGGCTCGAACCTGGCCGGCAACCGGCGGCTGGTCTACGGCGATCCCGACGGCGCGTTTCGTGACGCCGACGTGGTGCTGACCGAGCGCTTCACGTTTCCCAAGTACGGCTCGACGCCGATCGAGACGTACGGGGTCATCGCGCGCTGGGATCCGCTCGACGGCGTGTGCACGGTCTGGTCGAACTTCATGGGGCCGTTCATCATGCATCCGCTGACCGCGAGGGTGCTGGGCCTCGCGGAGAACAAGCTGCGCTTCATCGTGCCGACGGACATCGGCGGCTCGTTCGGCATCAAGTCGTCGATCTATCCTTACATCGCGCTGATCGCGCTCGCCGCGATGCGGCTGGGCGTACCGGTCAAATGGATCGAGGACCGCCGCGAGCATCTGCTGGCCTCGTCGAGCGGGACGGATCGGGTCGCCTACCGTGAGGTCGCGGCGCGCAAGGACGGCACGATCCTCGGCATGCGGTTCAAGTGGCTCGACAACGTCGGCGGCTACATCCGGAGCCCCGAGCCCGGGTGCAGCTTCCGACCGACCGGCAATTTCGTCGGGCCCTATCGCTTCCAGAACCTCGAGGTCGATGCCTCGGTCGTCATGACCAACAAGAGCCTCACCGGGCCCAATCGCGGCTACGCCTGCGGCCACCTGTACTTCGAGACCGAGGGCATGATGGACCGGCTCGCCGACCGGCTCGGACTGGATCCGGTCGAAGTCCGCCGAAGGAACCTCGTGCAGGCCGACCAGTTCCCGTATCGCACCCCGACGGGCGGGCTCTACGACAGCGGCGATTACTCAGCCGTCTTCGACAAGGCGCTCGAGCTGGCTCGGTATGACGAATTGCGCCGCGAGCAGGCGAAGGCGCGCGCGGCGGGACGCTACGTGGGGATCGGGCTGGCACTCGCCGTCGACCCATCGGTGTCGAACATGGGCTACGTGGCCACCGCGCTCGACCCGCAGTTCCGCGCGAAGCCCGAGTATCTCCCGAAGTCCGGCGCCGTCGACGCGGCGACGATCAAGATCGACCCGCTCGGCCGGGTCATCGCGATCCTCGGCACGACGCCGCAAGGCCAGGGCCACCAGACGGTCGTGTCGCAGATCGTCGCCGACGAGCTGGGATTGGATCCTCAGGACATCACGGTCGTGGACGAGATGGACACGTTCACGCGCGTGTGGTCGATCTCGTCCGGCACGTACTCGAGCCGCTTCGGGTCGGTGGGGACGAGCGCCGTCGCCCTGGCCGCCCGGAAGCTGAAGGCCAAGCTCGTGGACTACGCGGCGCACCTGATGGAGCTGCCGGTGGCCTCGCTCGAGTTTCGCGACGGCGCCGTGCGGTTGCGGACCGGCAAGGGGCCGTCGTACTCGATCAAGGACCTGGCAGGGCGCGCGCACTGGAACACCGAGTCGCTGCCCGAGGGGATGGAGCCCGCGCTGCAGGCGACCGCGGTGTTCGGGTTCACGGTGGCGAAGGCCGTCGACGCCGAGGACCGCGTGAACTCGTCCAACACGTACGGCTTCATCGCCGAGGTGATGGCGGTGGAGGTCGATCCCGAGACCGCGGCGATCGAGATCCTGCGCTACGTGACCGTGCACGACGCGGGCACGATCATCAATCCGATGATCGCCGAAGGTCAGATCTACGGCGGCGCGCTCCACGGGCTCGGCGGCGCGCTCTACGAGGAGCTCGCCTACGACGAGCACGGTCAGTTCCTGACTGGAACCTTCATGGACTATCTCGTGCCCACGGCCAGCGAGGCGCCGGAGATCGACATCGCGCATATCGTGTCGCCGTCGCCGCTGACGCCGCTCGGCTCGAAAGGGCTGGGCGAGTCCTCGTCGATGACGGTGCCCGCGGTCATCGCGAACGCCGTCAGCGACGCGCTGGCGCCGCTCGGCATCAAGATCAACGAGCTGCCCATGACCCCGTCGAAGCTATGGGCGCTCATCCGAAAGGCCCGCGAATCGTGAAACCGCCTAAATTCGAGTACCACGCGCCGAAGAGCCTCGACGAGGCGCTCGAGGCGCTCGGCCGCTACGGCGGCGACGCCAAGGTGCTGGCCGGCGGCCAGAGCCTGATGCCGCTGCTGAACTTCCGCCTGGCGCGACCGGCCGCGCTGGTCGACCTGAACCGGATCGCGTCGCTCGCCTACATCCGCGAGCAGGACGGCCAGGTCAGGTTCGGCGCGATGACCCGCCAGCGGACGATCGAGTTCTCGCCCGTCGTCGCCCAGCGGCTGCCGCTCTTGAAAGAGGCCACGCGCTGGGTCGGACACCTGCCGATCCGCACCCGGGGCACCATCGGCGGCTCGATCGCCCACGCCGATCCATCGGCCGAATACCCGGCCGTGCTGGCGGCACTCGAGGGCGAGGTGGTCGCGCGCGGGGCCAAGGGCGAGCGGGTGATCCGCGCCGCGGATCTTTTCCAGACCTACCTCACGACGAACCTGGCGCCCGACGAGATCCTCACCGAGGTGAGGCTGCCGGCGATGCCGGCCGGCGCAGGCTACGCGCTCGAAGAGTTCGCGCGCAGACACGGTGATTTCGCGATCGTCGGTATCGCGGCGATCGTCGTGCGCGACGGCCAGCGCTGCACGCTGGCGCGCCTGGCCACCGCCGGGGCCGGGCCCGTGCCCGTGCGGTTGCGCGCCGCCGAGGAGATTCTGGAGCGCGAGGGGCTCGGCGAAGCGGCGATCGAGGCGGCGGCGCGTCGGGCGACCGAGCTGGTCGATCCCGACGCGGATATCCACGCCTCGGCCGACTATCGGCGTCATCTCGCTGGAGTGCTCACGAAGCGCGCCCTCACCAGGGCGATCGGAGTCGCGCGTGGCTGACATGGTGACGGTCCGCTTGAAGGTGAACGGCGTCGCCCACGAGGGGCGATGCGAGCCGCGCAAGCTCCTGGTCGACTTCATCCGCGAGGACCTCGGGCTCACCGGCACGCACGTGGGATGCGAGCACGGGATATGCGGCGCGTGCACGATTCTGTTCAACGGCGAGGCCGCGCGCTCGTGCATCATGCTCGCCGTGCAGGCCGACGGCGCCGAGCTGGCGACGGTCGAGGGCCTGATGCGGGACGGCAAGCTTCATCCGCTGCAGGAGGCGTTCCGCGAGCACCACGGCCTGCAGTGCGGCTTCTGCACGCCCGGCATGCTGATGACCGCGCTCGATTTCCTGCGCACGAACCCGTCGCCCAGCGACCGCGAGATCCGCGAGGGCATCTCGGCCGTCCTCTGCCGCTGCACCGGCTACCAGGGCATCGTCAACGCGGTTCGGGCCGCCGCGCCCATTCTCGCCTCCGGGCGCTAGGTTCGGAGAGAGCTCGTGGGCCTCAGCCTGCCGCGGCTCGTCGGCGCCCGCGTGGCGCGGCGCGAGGATCCTCGTCTCCTGACCGGTCAGGGCAGCTACGTCGACGACCACCGGCCCGCTCGGATGCTCTACGCGGCGTTCCTCCGCTCGCCGCACGCTCACGCACGGATCGCGCGCATCGACGTGTCGGCCGCGCTCGCGCTGCCCGGCGTGGCCGCGGTGCTGACCGGCGAGGACATCGCGCGCGCCGCGAAGCCCGTGCGCGCCGAGTCCAAGACGCCCAACGTCCAGACCACGAGCTTCCCGCCGCTCGCCCTCGGCAAGGTGCGCCACGTGGGCGAGGCCGTCGCGATGGTCGCCGCCGAGAGCCGGTACGTGGCCGAGGACGCCGTCGAGCGCCTCGTCGTCGATTACGAGCCGCTGCCGGTCGTCAAAAACACGGAAGACGCGCTCGAGCCCGCGAGCCCCGTGCTGCACGAGGAGGCGGGCACGAACCTCCTGGTCAGCCGCGAGTTCGCCCGGGGCGACGTCGACGGCGCGCTGGCCGGCGCGGCGCTGGTCGTGCGTGAGCGGTTTCGCTTTCATCGGCACACCCCGGTCTGCATGGAGAACCGCGGCTGCCTCGCGGACTACACGACGGGGAGCGGGACGCTCACGCTACGCTCCTCCGCTCAGTGTCCGGGCCTCGTGCGCGACATCCTGACCGATCTGCTCGGCATGCCCGAGCACCAGATCCGCGTGATCGCGACCGACGTGGGCGGCGGCTTCGGCGCCAAGGCTTCGCTCTATCCCGAGGAGATCGCCACGTGCGTGATGGCGCGGCGCCTCGGACGCCCGGTGAAGTGGATCGGCGATCGCCGCGAGGATCTCCTATCGACCACGCACGCCTGGGACGAGATCGTCGAAGCCGAGCTCGGCGTGAACCGCGACGGGACGATCGTCGGGCTCCGTGCCCAGGTCACCGCGGATGTCGGCGCCTACTCGATCTATCCGTGGACCGCCGCCATCGAGCCCGTGCAGACGATCAGCTTCCTGCCGGGGCCGTACCGTGTGCCGACCTATCGCGGACGTACGCGCGGAGTCGCGACCTGCAAGGCGCCGCTCGGCCCCTATCGCGGCGTCGGGCGGCCGCCCGCGGTCTTCGTGATCGAGGGCCTGATGGATCGCGCCGCTCGTCAGCTCGGGCTCGATCCGACCGAGATTCGCCTGCGCAATTTCATCCGTGACGAGGATTTTCCGTACAAGTCGCCGTCCGGGATCGTGTGGGACCGCTCGAGCTTCACGGGCTCACTCCTGAAGGCGCGCGAGGCGCTCGACTACAAGGCGGCCCGCGACGAACAGAGGCGGGCGCGCACCGCCGGACGCTGGCTCGGGATCGGCGTCGCGTCCTACGTCGAGCTGACGGGCATCGGCTCCGCGATTCCGGTTTCTCCGGGAATGCCGGTCTCGACGGGCACCGAGGCGGCCACGATCCGCTTCGATCCGGCGGGCAAGGTCACGGCGGTGTTCGGCGTCGCGTCTCACGGGCAGGGCCTCGAGACCACCCTGGCCCAGATCGTCGCCGACGAGGTCGGCGTGCCGATCGAGGACGTGCGCGTGCTCCATGGCGACACCGAAGTGTCGCCCTACGGGACCGGCACCTACGCGAGCCGCAGTCTGGTGCTCGCCGGCGGCGCTGCGATTCTGGCCGGACGCGCCGTGCGCGAGAAGATGCTGCTGATCGCGGGCCATCTCCTGGAGGCCGACCCTGCCGACATCACGCTGGCTGACGGCCGGCTGGCGGTGCGCGGGATGCCGGACCGGAGCGTGATGATCCGACAGGTCGCCCGCGCCGCGTACTCCGGCGCCCGCCAGCTGCCGAAGGGGCTCGAGCCCGGGCTGGAGGCCACGAAGTTCTATGACCCGTACTACGGCACCGCATCCAACGCGACGCACCTGGCGCTGGTCGAGGTCGACCGCGCGACCTTTCAGGTGAAGACCTTGCGCTACGTCGTGGTGGAGGACTGCGGACGCATGGTGAATCCGCTCATCGTCGACGGCCAGGTGCACGGCGGCGTCGCGCAGGGGATCGGCGCGGCGCTCCTCGAGGAGATCGTGTACGACGAGCACGGCCAGCTCTTGAGCGGCACGTTGATGGACTACGTCGTGCCCTCCGCGTGCGAGATCCCCATGATGGAGGTGCACCACCTGGAGACGCCGTCGCCGGTGACGCTCGGCGGCTTCCGCGGGATGGGCGAGGGCGGCACCATCGGCGCGCCGGCGGCCATCGCCAACGCGATCGCGGACGCGCTGTCGCCGCTGGGGATCGAGGTGGCCGAGCTGCCCGTGAGCCCCGATCGTCTCTTCCGCCTCATCGGCCGCGCCGGAGGATTGGGGTGAACCTCGGCCTCGGGGGCAAAGTCGCGCTGGTGACCGGCGGCGCGCGCGACGTCGGACGCGAGATCTCGCTGACCCTGGCCCGCGAGGGCGCGGCGGTCGCCGTCAACTACATGCACTCGAAGGCCGACGCCGACTCGCTCGTCGCGGAGATCACGGGGCTCGGCGGCCGCGCGGCGGCCTACCAGGGTGACGTCGCCGACTACGCGGCCGTGAGCGCGATGATCGACAAGATCGTCGCGGATCTGGGCCGGCTCGACGTCGTCGTCAACAACGCGGGCTACGTCGAGGCGAAGCTGTTTCTCGAGACGACGCCCGAGGAGTGGCGGCGTCAGGTGGACGTCGACCTCTATGGCGTCTTCAACACTTGCCACGCGGCGGCGCCGAAGCTCGCCGCCCAGAAAGGCGGGCGCATCATCAGCATCGTCGGCGACTCGGCGCGCGTCGGCCAGCAGCGGCTCGGCGTGTCGGCGGGCGCGCGAGGCGCGGTGCTGTCGCTCACGCGCACGCTCGCCAAGGAGCTCGGCCGTCTGGACATCACCGTGAACTCGCTCGCGCTCGGCTGGATCGAGACCTCGCACAGCGACAAGGAATTCATCGCCAAGAACCGTGAGCGGATCCTCGCGTTCTATCCGATCCGGCGCCTCGGCAAGCCGGAGGACGTCGCGCCGCTCGTGGCCTTCCTCGCCTCCGACCTCGCGGGGTGGGTCACCGGCCAGACGATCAGCGTCAGCGGCGGCTACTCCACGGTCTGATGCCGGTCGTCGACTTCCACCTCCACTGCTACGACCGGCCGCTGCGCGCGCCGGAGTCGTTCGTGGCATTCATGGACCGGGAGCTCGCGAAGGCCTACGGTTCGTTCGCGAAGTTTCTCGAGCAGTACGGCAGCGCCGAGAGCTACCTGCGTGTGCTCGACGACGCCGGCGCCAACTACGGGGTGATTCCGGCCGGCTCGGGCACCCTGGAGGAGGTCCTACCCGACGATGGACAAGGTCGGCTTCTCGGAGTCGGTGCGCGAGCAACTGATCGGCGGCACCGCCGAGCGCTTCGTCAGGAGGTTCTGGCCCGACTTCGATTCGCGCGACGCGAAGACGGCGCCGCCGCCGACCTAGGTCCCCGCTCAATCTACGCCGGGCCGAACCCGACGGACGTCGTCAGGTCCTTCGCGATCAGCGGGCGAAAGCGGACCGGCAGGCCGACGGCGAGCTTTTCGAGCGGCATGTCGACGATCCGGCCGAGGATCGAGACGCCTTCCTTGAGCCGCACGACGGCGATGGCGTAGGGCACGTCCGCCGCGTGAGCTCGAGGCGCCACACGGATCACCGTGAAGCTCGCGATCGTGCCCTCGCCCCCGAGCACGACCGGCTGCCAGGAATGCGCGTGGCAGTTCGGGCACAGCTCCCTGGGAGGCATGGAGAGCTCGCCGCACGAGCCGCAGCGAATGGCGGTGAGCTGGCCCGCCCGCGCCTTCTCGAAGAACGCGCGAGCGGTGAGCGTCGGCTCAGTCACGACCGAAGAGGCTTACCAGGACGGTCGCGGTGTTGCCGCCGAGCGTGTGGGTGAGGCCCCGGCGAGCGCCCTCGACCTGGCGGGGGCCGGCCTCGCCGCGGAGCTGCGTCACGATCTCCGCCACCTGCGCGGCGCCCGTCGCCCCGATCGGGTGGCCCTTGGCCTTCAGGCCCCCGGACGGATTCACCGGGATCTCTCCGCCGAGCCCGGTCAGGCCCTTCTCGGCGGCGCGCCCTCCGGCGCCCGGCTCGAAGAGGCCGAGCCCCTCCGTGGCGATGATCTCGGCGATCGTGAAGCAGTCGTGCAGCTCGACCACGTCCACGTCGGAGGGCCCGATCCCAGCCTGGCGGTAGGCGGCGGCCGCGGCACGCTCGGTCGCGGGCACGCGGGAGAGGTCACGCTTGTCGCCGAGCAGCATCCAGTCGGACGCCGCCGCGGAGCCCAGGACCCAGATCGGCTTGCGGTGCTTGCGCGCCACCTCTTCGGACGCCAGGACGACCGCGGCGCCGCCGTCCGAGAACGGGCAGCAGTCGTAGAGCTTGAGCGGGTCGGCGACGTAGGCCGACTTCAGCACCTGCTCGATCGTGATCGGCTTCTGGAACTGCGCCTTGGGGTTCAAGGCGCCGTGCCGGTGGTTCTTCACGGCGACGGCGGCCATCTGGGCCTCGGTCGTGCCGTGCTTCTCCATGTGCGCCCGCGCGATCAGGGCGAACACGCCGGGGAAGGTGAGGCCCAGGGGCTGCTCCCACACGGCGTCAGAGGCGTAGGCGAAGTACTCGGTCGACTCGGCCGTGGAAACGTTCAGTACCCGCTCGGCGCCGCCGACCAGGACGATGTCGGAGACGCCGGCCGCGATCTCCATCACGCCGTGGCGGAATGCGGCGTGCGAGCTGGCGCACGCCGTCTCGAATCGGGTCGTGGGCACCGAGGGGATGCCGAGAACCGAGGCGGCCTGCGGGCCGGTGTGCAGCTGGTGCTCGGTCTCGCCGCCCACCACATTGCCGTAGTAGAGCGCCTGCACGGCGCTCGCCGGCACGTCGGCATCCGCCAGCGCCTCTCGCGCGGCCTCGGCGAAGAGCTCGGCCGAGGTGCGGTCGTGCAACCCGAATTTGGTCACTCCAACCCCGATCACGGCGACGCGGCGCATCGAAAGTCCTCCCTGGTCGCATGCTAGCATTAAATTCGTGAGGGTCGCCGCCCGAGGAGGCCGACCGCGCGCTCATATCCAGGCAGCGGGCCTGACCAATTCTTTCTTGGTATGACTGCCATGACCCGGGTTCAATGGTCTTCGGTGCTGAGGCGGGTTAACTGCGCGTGTTGAGTGAAGAAGCGCTCATCCTCGCCGCCGTCGCGGGCGCCTGCGTCCTGCTGGTGCTGGGCGTGCTCGAGCTGATGTGGCCGACCCGGCCCCGACCGCGTCGCCACCCTCGGCCCGAGCCGGCTCAGCCTCGCCCGATCCTTGGCGCAGTGCCGCCACGTCCGGCGCAGAGCATCCTGCCCAGGAGGCTGATCGAGTCGCCGTCGGCCGCTCGACCCACCGGCGGATTCGTGTTCCCCCCACCGGCGGACTATGTCCCGCCACCGCTGCCGCGCGAGGAGATCAGGCCTATTCGGCCTGCCGAGCGCCCGCCGGAGCCCTCACCGCCGGAACACGTCGCTCCCGCGCCCCCCGAGCCCGTCCCGGCTCCGGCGCTCGAAGTACCGTCGTTCTTGATTCCGGTCGAGGAGCCCGTGGCCCCGCCGGAGCCACACTATGTTCCGCCTCGGTTCGACGCCGAGCCGGCGGCAGTCGAGGACGAGGTCGAGCGCATCGAAACCGAGCTGCCTCGGGTCGAGCCGGAGCCTCCGACGGTCGAGCCTGAGCCGGAGCACGTCGAAGCTCGATCGCACCCGACTCAGACCGAGCCCCGCGAAATCGGCGACTGGTTCACCGAGCTCGTTGCGCCGCCTGTCGGCGAGGCCGAGCCGAAGCCCATTGATTCCGAGCGACCGCCGGTGCAAGCCGAGTCAGACGAAATCGAGGCCTTGGAGTTTCAAGTCGTCGACCCCGAGCCGAGGCCGGTCCACATCAAGCCGCTGATCGCGGAGCTCGCACCGCCGCTCGAGGAGCCGACACCGCCGCTCGAGGAGCCGAGTCGATCGCTCGAGGAGCCCATACCGCCGCTCGCGGAGTTCACGCCGTCGGCTCAGACGCTCTCGGCATTCGAGCGCGTCGCGCCACCGGCGCCAGAGGACGTCGAGCCGCCGCAATCGGCGGAGCCTCCGCCGCCGCCCATTCGCCGACGCCGCAGCAAGGTGTCGCCGCACGCGCGACCCCACAGGGTCTTGCGCCCGGCGCCGCCGCAGGCGCGTGGCATCGAGCAGCCGCCGACCGACTCCGCGGCGTCGGCCCGCTTCGAGGCTCCGCTGAAAACACCGCTTCCGACTTCGACCGGTCCCGCGGAGATCGATACGACACTCAAGCGGGATTCGCCGCTCGTCGAACGCTGCTTCGCTCTCTATCAGGACAAGCGGTTCGACGAAGTCCTGACCGTCGGAGAGGAAGCGCTGGGGCGGCCGGGCCGGGAGGCGGGCGGAGCCTCGTCGCGCGAGACCGCGGCGCTCTGGTCGGTGGTCGGGCTCGCCAAGCAGGCGCTCGGCGACGACGACGGCGCGCACGCGGCGCTCGAATCTTCCATCGATGCGGCGTCCGAGACGGAGCGCGGGACGTACCGACGCCATCTCGCCACCCTCGCGCTCGAGGCCGCCCAGTCGCGGCTCGCGCGGGCCGGCAGCCACGACACCGACGACCGGATGGCCGTGATTCGTTCGGCGATCGTGTGGACCGAGCGAGGGCTCGCCGTCATGGCATCGGACCAGGCGCTCGCGGACGCGCGTGAGGCGGCGCACGATGCGCTCTGGCAGGCCTACGAGCAAGCCGCCACGGCGCTCCTCCAGCGCCAGGAGTTTCCGGGCGCGCGCCAGATCCTGCACGAGGCGCTGGAGGATCCCAAGCTTCCCGCGGTGCGCGCGGCGGGGTTTCGCGGGCTGCTTTCGGGGACGTTCGGCGGCGAGATCGGGCAGCTGACGGCCCAGGCCATCCTCAGCATGCAGGAGGGGCGCGAGTCCGAAGCGCTCGGGACGCTCCAGCGCGCGGAGGAGCTCCTCCAGACGATCCCGACCGACTCGCTGCCGCCGACGCGTCGCGACGAAGTCGATCAGAGGCTCTGGTGGGGCTACGCGGAGCTCGGCAGCCGGCGGCTCGACGCCGGCGACTACGAGGAGGCGCTCGACCCCTTGTTGCATGCGCTCCGGTTCACGTCGATCGGCCCGGAGCGTCAGGCCGAGACGGGCGCGGCGGTCGTCCGGGCGCTCGAGGGCATCGCGGCGGTGCGCGCGCTGTCGATTCGCCGCCTCGCCGAGGCCGGCAGCCGTGACGAGGCGATCGTGGCTGCCGGCGAGCTGCAGGGGCTCGTGAAGCGCGGCCTGGAGCTGGGTCTCAGCGAGGACGAGCTGGCGGCGGCGTCCGCGCGCGTGCGCCGCCTGTGCGAAGAGCTCGGGATGGACGCGCGGGCCTGAAGCGGCCGGCGGTCAGGGCTCGACGCTTTTGCGGCGGATATCCTCGAGCAGGGTTTCGGGGACGTTGAAGAACGCCGTGACGACGGTCGGGTCGAAGTGCTTGCCGGAGCAACGCTTGATCTCGGCCTTGGCGACGTCGAAGGGCTGCGCCTTCGAGTAGGGCCGGTCGAAGGTCATCGCGTCGAAGGCGTCGACGACCATGAAGATTCTCGCGCCCAGCGGGATCTCCTCGCCCTTGAGGCCTTGCGGATACCCGCTGCCGTCCCACTTCTCGTGGTGGCAGTAGACGATCGGCACGGCGCCCTGCAGGAACGGAATCTTCTCGATCAGCTGCCGGCCGATCTCGGGATGGCGCCGCATGATCTTCCACTCTTCGTCGGTGAGCGGGCCGGGCTTCAACAAGATGCCGTCGGGGATGCCGATCTTTCCGATGTCGTGGAGCAGCACCCCGTGGGCGAGGGCTGGGAGGTCGGGTTCCGGCACGCCGTAGACGCGCGCGGTGGCCATCGCGTAGCCGTGGACGCGGCGCGAGTGTGACTCGGTCCCGACGTCACGCGTGTCGAGCGCGGATCCAAGCGCCTCCAGGGTCGTCCGATACGCGTCCTGCAGCTCGCGGTTGAGCTGCGCCAATCCCCGCGTCGCCTCCTCGACCCGCCGCTCGAGGAGCTCCTGATAGTGGCGGTGCTCGATCAGGAGCTGGCGCCGCTCGAGGGCCCGGTCGGCGGCGATGAGGAGCTCGTCCACGTTCACCGGCTTCATGATGAAGTCGTAGGCGCCGAGCTTCAGGCTGGCGATCGCCGTCTTCACGTCGGCCGCGCCGGTCAGGACGATGACGGCCGCGTCGGGATCGGCTTGACGCACTTGCTGGAGCAGATCGATGCCGCCCATGACCGGCATCTTGAGATCGGTCACGGTCAGGGGTGAGCGCGATTCGCGGACCGAAGCCCGGAAGACCTCGACCCCCTCCTGCCCATCGTTGGCCAGCAAGCATTTGTAGCCGGCGCCGAGGAAGATCTGGTGCAGGACTTCGCGCACCTGGCGATCGTCGTCGACGATCAGGACCTCTCGCTGCCCCATGTCAATCTACCTTCTGGCCCGGACCTGCCGCCACGACCTGGTTCTTGCCGGCCCGCTTCGCGGCATAGAGCGCCCCATCGGCGGCGCGGAACAGCTCCTCCGACGTGGAGGCCTCGTCGTCCGGGAGGCTGGCGACGCCGAAGCTCGCGGTGACGCGCTTGCCATGCGAGTAGGGGAAGGTCGCGACGACCTGCCGTATCCGGTCCGCGTAGAGCCGAGCGCCGCTCTTGGAGGTCTCGACCAGCAGGACGGCGAACTCGTCGCCGCCGTAGCGAGAGACAACGTTGATGCCGCGCGAGTGCTTCATGAGGATCTGACCGACATCGCGCAGGGTCTCGTCGCCGACCGCGTGGCCGAACTCGTCGTTGACGCTCTTGAACCCGTCCAGGTCGAGCACCACCACGGATACCGGGTGATTGAACCGCCTGAAGCGTGAGATCTCCTCCTCGAGGCGGAGCGAGAAGAAGCGTCGATTGTAGAGTCCGGTGACCTCGTCCTTGAACGAGGTCTCCTTGAGCTTGGCATTGGTCGCTTCCAGCTCGCGATACGCGGCGTCGAGCCGCATGGCAAAGGTGTTGATGTCGATGGCCTGCTGCTCGACGGTGCCGAGCATGTTCGAGAACGACCGCATCAAGGTGCCGACCTCGTCGCTGCGGCCCCCGAGCTCGGCGAGCTTGGGCTCTCTCGAGAGCAGCTCCGCGATCTTCGCGAAGGCCCGCCCGAGGTCCCAGATGATGTAGGCGCCGCCCACCATGGCGAGGACGGTGAACAGGAGGAGGGCGTGAAGTCCGTAGAACTTCGTGATGTCCGCCGGGTGCAGATCGGGCCTGACATAGCGATAAACAACGTAGGCCAGAACCAGAAGCGGAACCAGCGACGAAAGAGTGAGCGCCAGCAGGACTTTACGCTTCAGGAGCCGACCCGCGGACGCGATATCGCCGGACTCGCGCGACATGACAAGATTATTCTATTGCCGCCATAGGCGGTCAAGGCAGGAAAAGTTTAGGTGGTGTATCGCAACTACCTGATCTACCGAGTAAAAGATCCGAGGATCGACTATCGTGCCTCGGAGCGCACGCGAAGGCGTTGGCCCTCCTGGATGACCACGATACCGTCCTGCTCGATCCGCTGGAGAACGGCGCCGTTCTCCAAGGTTTCGCCTTCGACGTACTTGTGTCCGTTCACGTAGACCATCCGCTCCCGGGGCTCAGCCGCCCAGACGAGCATGTCGATCTTCAGCTCCTGAGGCGGTAGCGCCCGGTCGGAGGCTGGGGCCGGCGATGCCGTGGCCGGTAGCTCGGTGCGGGCTCGGCGGCGTTTCTGCCGTGGTGTCTCGACCGTCGACCCGGACGGCTCGGGAGCGACGCTCATTGCGGGCGCGGCGCGCCGTGCCAGCGCGGGCGCAGTGGGACGCGCCGCCAGCACCGGCTCCTCGGTCGGCCGGGCGGTATCGAGCTGCGGAGCCGTTTCGGCTCGTCGAATCACGTCGGGCTGCGAGCCGCGCGGCGGGTCAGCAACCTCCGGCGCCGTAGGAGCAGGTGGCGGATCGACGCTGGTGGAGGCCTTGGCTTCTGCATGCGTATCGGGCTCAGGCGCCCCGACATCGGCCGGACGCTGCCCAAGGAAGGCGGCGCCGATCGCTACCGCGCCGAGGACGAGCCCACCGCTCACGAGCCACGGCCAGAGCGGCCGCCGCGCGCGCGCCGCCCGCCGGGCCGGGGAAGGCTCGCGGGAAATCGCCACCCGCTTGACCGGCGGAGCTTCCTCCCGAGCCTCGAGCGCCGATGAGCTGGCAGGACCCAGCACGGAGCGCGCGGCCGCGCGCACGGTTGACCGGTCGACGATTCGACGCCGCTGGGCGACCGCGCTCGACAGGGCGCGGTCGCAGATGGTGTTGATCAGGCGGGGCACGCCGGACGACAGGTGATGCACGTCCCGCAGCGCCTCAGCTTCGAAGACGTCTCGGCCGCCGGCGATCGCCAGCCGGTGGCGCACGTACGCGC
>Ga0209160_1002861_pt1 | contig 14285 bp, 9 predicted proteins | sample GraSoiAngelo_153_FD_186167 | JGI IMG/M metagenome (GOLD analysis project Ga0209160, IMG submission 186167) | Grasslands soil microbial communities from the Angelo Coastal Reserve, California, USA - 14_1009_12_40cm (SPAdes) (version 2) | ecosystem: Environmental > Terrestrial > Soil > Grasslands ...
GAACTCCGCCGGCGTCTCGAAGTTCTGCTCGGCGCCCGCCCCGAAGCCCCATCGGACATGAGTCTCCGCCGGGAGAGTGAACTCGCCGTAGCCCAGGCTGCCGCCGAACGCAGTGCCCGCCGCGAAAAACTCGCCGTCAGCGGCGGTCACCTGCTTAGCGCCGCGGTTCAATTCCTTGGTGAACTGTTGCCGGCGCCATCGGATTCCTCGGAATCGAAGGCGGCGACGACTGCTTTGGCAGTAACTTTGAAACAGAACCTCACCGATCTCGTGGAACCAGACGATCGCGGCCGTCCGCGCCTGACCTTCGCGCTGCCAGACTCGACTGCTCTCGATGGGCTGGCTAACGTCCTCGCGCGCCTGCTGGTCCGGACTCAGTCCGCAAACGGGTTGTGACTCTTAGGTGTGCTGAATGGACTGGTCAAAGCCGTTCAGTCACGTCGAAGACCCGACGTGTTGGCAGATCGGCGAAACAAATTCTGACGCGCCCATTCCAGACGGGCCACCCGTCAATCAATCCCAATGCCTGAGAAACTCGATTTGGTTTGTCAGCATGCTTCGAAGGATCGCGGGGCTGCCACAGCCGGACGCGTAGCGAACCAGGAAAGACAGCCAAATTGAGCGCTCCGAGTGAGCCAGTCGGGACAAGTGTGCGGCCAGGCAGGTTGGAGGCGAGAAACAGACCAAACAAGTCAGTGAAACCGCCAAACGAGCCTCGATGCGACCCGACGGCGGCTATGTCGCTATGTCGATCGTCGATCTGAACTTGACACGAGAGGGCTGGATTAGAAGCAAACGACGCTGCCCTTTTGGTGCAGCTTTGGAGCAGGCCAAGGAAGGCTCGGAACTCGTAAGCGCAACCGAAGCAACGACTTGGATTTGATTTGCGTCCAAGCAATCATCTGCGATCTTCCACTAGCCTGGCAGGCCGAGGCTCATATAACGATAGACTGCTCGTACTAAAGGGACGGAATGTGCTCAATGTTGTATTCGCAGGGTGAGCTCTATTCTTTGGGTTTTAGCCCCTGAGGAATGCTTTTTTTCATAAGCGCGTGGCCGTGCTTCCGAGTGCGCTGGGAGGTATGAGCGATCAGGCGAGGGAGTTGGCAGCGGGCTGGCAGGAATCCGCTATGGAAGCCAAAGCCCATCGCCCGACGTGGAAGACTCTGTTGGCTTTCGCGATTGTCTATTTTGTGTGGGGATCCACATTTCTCGCAATTCGCGTTGGCATCAGCGAAGTACTGTAGCAAGTTCTTGCCACAAGGAAGGGAGGAGATGGGTCGCCAAGTTCGCTGTGAAAGGGTAAACCATCCTGTGGCTACGGCATGGCTGAGGAATTGGGCTAGGACAGCCTCCCGAATGTTAAGCTAACCTGCGAAAGCTTTGAGGACGAGGAGTCATGGCGCAGATCACAAGAAGGAATATCTTGTTGGCCGGCCTCGCGCTTCCGAGTATCGCAGAGGCCGTGCACGCAAACGTGTCCACCGCGGAAGGCTCTGAGAAGCCGAAACGATTCGAGGAAGTGATCGGATTCGAAGTGGCGGAGGCAGTTTCTGGTCATCCGATAGGCATCCTGCCTCTCGGAAGCCTGGAGTTTCACGGACCCCACAATCCCCTGGGGACGGATTCGATCATCATATCTGGGATCGCTGAGCGGGTAGCGGCGCGCACGAGGGCGCTGCTCTTTCCAGCGGTCACGTTCACTCAGTGTCCCGCGCACACGTCGCATTTTCAGGGGACGATCTCGGTCCGTCCTGAAGTCATGACCCTGTACTTCGAGGACATACTCAGAAACATTCTGCATCTCGGTTTTCGTAAGGTGTTCATCCTGAACGGCCATGACGGAAACATCGGGCCGGCACGCGGTGCGGTCGCACGGATCGCCGACGAGATTCAGGACGCGGCGTTGCTGTTTGCAAACTGGTGGGAATTTGTCTCCAGCGAAACGATGAAAACGATGGGTCTTTTTCACCAATCGAATGGCGGACACGGCCACGGTGGACCACTGGAAACGTCTGCCATAGCGGCCTTCCGACCCGATTTGATTCACTTAAGTCATGCACGCGACCTACCTGAGCCGCCCGAGCTTTCCGGCGGGGCACCGTATTATCTGCAGAAGTCCAAGGCTGCAGAATGGCCCGGATATTCTGGTAATGTGAGCGCGGCCTCCGCCGAGAAGGGGCGGAAACTGGTCAGGATCAGCGAGGACGCCATTGTGAAGCTCATTGAAAACTGGCTAAGCCATGATGAGGTTCCGGGCAGTTGGTAAAACGGGCGGAGCTGTCGCAGATTCGTCGTCGGTAACATGCCCTGGGCATGTCGCGTCGACCCGCCTAGTCGGGAGAAGTCATCATTGTGACCATGCGCACCAACTTGTTGCGATGTTTCGCAGCATCCAGCGCCTGTTTCGTCATCATCCTCTCAGTGCTGGGACGCGGCGTACGCAACCAGGGCGCGCGAAGTGAGCCTTCTAGTCCTCTGGCGCAAGCTCACTCTTCCCTTGAGCGCGGAAACCCTGAAGAGGCCATACAAACCCTGTCTAGTTATCTTCAGAATTATCCCAGGGACACTTCCGTCCGAATGCTCCTTGGTGAGGCATTCGCGATTGCTGGCCAAAGCGACCGCGCCGAAGCAGAGTTTCAGCGTGTTTTGCAGATCACGCCCAACAATTATTTCGCGTTGGCAGCCCTTGCCGGACTGCATGACAGAGCAGGGCACCCGGAAAAGGCTGAGCCCATGCTTGCACGCGCCGTAAAGCTCAGCCATGGTACACGGCAAACTCGAACGCAGTGGGCGGCCGTACTAGCGCGCCTCCATCGTTACAAGGGGGCGGAAAGTGCCCTGGCGGGTCTGCCACCGCCCAGCAGTCGGGAAGAGCGCATAGCTTTCTACCGGCTAAAGGGTTCGGTAGCCCTCGGCCTGGGAAATCCTTCGGCTGCCGCAGCCGAAATGGAGAAGGCGCTACTGCTAAAACCGAATGACGTTGGGCTCAACGTCGCGACTGCAGCAGCCGAGGTTCATTCGAACAACTGGCAGCGGGCCGCACGCCTGGTAGGTCCGGCTTACTCCCTTAACCACGATCCCGGAATCGGGCTAGTCCTACTGGAGGCGCAATTAGGCGGAAGCGATGACGTCAAACAGACGCTGGAGTCACTTCGTGCGACTAGCTTGCCCCCGGAGGAGACCGCAGCTCTCCACCAACGCATCGCAGAAGTTCTGACCACCTACGGACAGTTTTCAGAATCCATCGAAGATTTCAAGAAGGCTGCGGAACTCGAACCGGAGCGAGCCGATTTGGCTTTCAACCTGGCTCTCGCACAGTTCAAGGCCGGTCATTTGGGCGAAGCCCTGGTGAGCGCAGACAAATGTCGAGAGGTCGGCGATAGCGCCGATCTTGAGGACCTGCTCGGGGATATCCAGGAGGGTCGCGGCGATAATCTGGCCGCCGTCCGGAGCTACCAGGCGGCCGTGGCGCTGGCTCCTGCGGAGGAAAAGTATCGGGTTTCGCTCGCGGTTGAATTGATTCGGCACAAGAGCTTCGAGGCTGCCAAAGTGGTTCTCAAACAGGCGGAGGAGCTACTACCGAGTTCCTGGCGGATTCAGCTCGCGTTAGGAATGGTGGAATTCTTTGCGGGAAGCGATGAGCAGGCCAGCCGAATCCTCGTACACGCTGCAGACCTGGCTCCAGAGCCCTTTACCGCCTTGGGGTACTTGGGAGACATCCAAATGGATCAAGCAGCCGTTCCTGATCCTGTGGCCTTGGATCGCCTGTGCCAATATGCGGATCATCATCCAAAAGAAGGAAAAATGCAGTTTTATTGCGGCGCGCTGACCCTCAAGAGGGACTACACTTCCGGCGACAGGGCGCACATCGACGACATCGTGCGGCGTCTGCAGGCAGCCGCTAACCTCCTTCCGAAGGACAACGCTCCTTCGCATTGTGAACTTGGCAAGATCTACAGTTGGGTGGAGCAATGGGCGAGAGCGCGCCAAGAAATGGAAGTCTGCGCTCGCATGGACACGGATCTGGCCGAGTCACATTACCGCCTAGCCAAAATCTATCAACACATTGGACAGCCGGAACGAGCGCGGCAGGAAATGAAACTGTACGACGCCGCTGCGCAGCGCCAGGCGGACGAGAACGCTCGACGTGATGAAACCATGAAGACGTTCTTATACAAGATTCAGAACATACCGCATCGGTGATTTGATTCGGCCTCTAACCTTCTTCTTTCCGCCTCGATTCCTGACTGTGCTTATTTCTTAGTGGCACCAGATTCTTTTGCTGCGCGTGTACCGGTCAGTTGGGGATTCTTCGCCAGGCTCACCATGTTGGCGAAAATGCGATATGCGCCGGGAACTCCCTCCGGCATCTGCCTGTAGAAAGCGTAGGCGTTGTAGATATAAACGCCCTTGCCGTATTTCGCGTAGACCAGTCCGCCTTTTTGAGGAGCCTGTCCGGGGTCGTGAGTTTCCAGCAGCGGTTCAAAAGATGCATCCCACGATTGAAGAAATTTCGACCCGCGCTCTTCCACCCAGTTGTCAAAGTCCTTGTTCGTGATCTTGTTGGGCCAAGCAAAAACGGGGTTCGACGGAGCCAGGATTTCTACTTTGGAGTTTTCGTCGGTAACTTCTTCCGGGTTGGACCCCATATTGTACGGATAGGGGCCATAGTTCTGATCGAATTCCTGAGTGTTGTACTGAACAATGATTACGCCCCCTCTCTTCACATAGTCGAGGATGCGGCCGTTATGGGCTTTCAGGTCCTCACGGACTGCGTAGGTCCGGACGCCCATGACGATGGCGTCGAATTTCGAAAGGTTCCCGCTGGCGAGATCCTCGGCTGACAGGAAATGCACCTGGATTCCTAGGTTCTCAAGGGACTGCGGTAATTCGTCACCTGCACCAACGATGTAACCGACGTTGAGATCGGGCGCTACTTTCACGTTAACTCCTGTTGTGTGGAAGATCGCCGGACGGTAGAGATTATAAGGACGCAATCCCGAGTAGCCTACCGTGTAATAACCCTCCTTGTAGTCCTGACCGGCGAATGCAGCTATCGCTGTGACAGCGTAAGGTTTTTCTTCCAACTGCACAGGCGTCACGCGAAAGGTGAGAGTTTGATCTTCATCGTCCTTCCTAGTTGAAAACTCTTCTTGTGGCGCTTTCCAGCCCTCCGGCAGATCGAGCTTCACTGTCCCCTTCGCTGGACCCTTGACGTTGCTGTGCACGATGACCCTTAGGTCGAACGACTTGGCAGCCAGAGCGACTATTCCGGCCCGCGGTGCAATGGAAACCGAGATGGCCGGGCCCAGGATGAGCGGCTCGAGCACCGTTCCGGGACCGTTCACACGCTTGACCGATTGAACGACCTGCGATACCTCGAAGGGCACACCGTTAAAAGCGAAGCGTAGTCTAGCGGAAAGAGGATAGGGAGCCACAGCCAAATCCAGATCATTGGAGTCCTGAATGTCGTAATAGGGTTGTTCTATGTCGGGTCGCGTGAAGTAAGGTCGGCTGTAACCGGCATTCTGCGGCGTACGGACGGAAAACCGTGCAGCTAACGACTCTCTACCGTTCAGCGTGCCGGGGGAGCGCGTGGCGGGGTCGATCGTCCATCGCTCGCCTTGAGGCGTTTCTAGGAGGATGCTCTCGATTTCCACCGCGGTGTTGGTTGGATTGTGAGCGTGGACTTGCACCCAAAATTCTTGCCCGGGGATCGCCACTTGGAAGGTCGGTGGATTTCGGAAATAGCGTGCGAAGGGCCCGGTGGGTTCTGTGGCGGGCGCCACCGTGGCGAGAATCGACAGGCCAAAAGACTCGGCGAGCGCGTTGCTAAATTGGGCCTGCTTGATTCTCAGTTCGTGCGTCACGTCATATTTGGATTCGGCTGAGAGGCCGCTGGAAGCGACTCTTTCCATCAGCGCATTTGTTGCCTTTACTCCTTCGGCGAGGGTAGAAGCTATCATTTCCGTATGCTGGGCCGAAAAATCCCTCGTAGCCTTTTCGACGATAGCGTTGATCTGAGAGAGTCCGTCCTTCAGGAAAGCGGCGTCGCCTCCTTGAGCAAGGCCGGCTATGCCCATCAGGGTAACGTCAATGCCATCAAAGAATGACGATTCCTTTTCGGAAGCGGGGACCAACGAAGCGAAACGATGATAAGGACTCTGCTCCGGCTCTGCGGGTGGGAGACCGGTGCCGCCATTCTGTGACTTCTGGTGGCCGAGTCCCAGGCGAGAGATCTGCTCATAGGTCAAGCCAAACCACGGGTTGTAATCACCCTCGGGAATTTCAACCTCCGTCGTCAGCGCACCTTTTACCAGGGTATCGTCAACGTAGTTGCGAAACTCCGCGGGATAATATTTGCCGTCCGCATAGTCGAGAATTCCCTTGTCTGTAACAGGCGTAAAGGGGACACGACCATAATCCTTGAGGACCTTCCATGGCCGCAGGCCTTCTTTGATCTGCTCCGGAAACATATTGGGATCCCCAGCAGCCTTGAACGCTTCCTGTGCCATCTGGCCTGCGACCTGATGATTGCCGTGGCCATCGGTACGTCCACCGACGAAGACGGAAGTGATGACGAGCGGGCGCGTCATGCGGACGACGCGTACCACATCCGCGAGCACGCGGTCGTGTCCCCACTTGTCGAGAGCCTCTTCCTTCGTTTTCGAGAAGCCATAGTCGCAGACCCGCGTCCAGAATTGCTGAGCGCCGTAATAACGATCGGCGGCCAGAAGCTCTTCCGTGCGAACCAGGCCCAGAGCATCAAAGTAGTCAGAGGACATCACGTTGGCGCCACCTTCTCCGCGGTTCAGTGTCAGCAGGATGACGCGGCTTCCCTGTCCGCGCGGGGTGAGCTGTAACCATCATTAGGCTGGCCCGCGTGTGCAGTTTTTGTAGACTCTGCCAGAGTGCCGCCGCGCCTCGATCGAAAGACAGGGGTTGTGCCGCTGCAATCGGTCCCAGGGACGTTGCTCCAGGAGACTGGGCCCTGACCGGGAGCGACCGAAATAAGAATGGGAGTGCGCAGACAACGGCAATGAGAATAATGGAGGATGCGTTTTGGCACCGAGGTCTCATGGTCTCTCCTCTGCATACTTCGGGTTTCTCGGGCGAATTCTTAGGTTTCATTGGTCGTATCAAATAATGGTCTCTAATGTCCCACTCGATCGGTACCGTAGCGCGGTCTGAAATCTTCCACCGATTAACAAGCCGGCCCGGCTTTCGGCGGCCGCAATGCCCGTGCTTCTCCTGCCAGAACTGCCCGACTTACAAATCTGAACCCGCCGGAACGAGTCCAGTGTGATATTCGCGATGACCCACCGAATCGGCAGCAAAAGCGGCGCGCAGTGAGTTCGGATTGCATACGACCCCCTGAATCTAGAATGCTTCGCACTCGTGCAAGAACTGCGAGGCCAAACATCAAGCCTCCGTATTTTCATTCGCAGAACGGCATTGTACGTTTGGAAGGAGCATTGTCAATAAGAACCCCAAAAGTTCTGACAACACACGGGAAGCGAACTCTCGGAACGACTTTCCTGCTTTCGAAGCACAACTACGTTGGATGAAGATAGGTCGAAAAATAAACTTGACGAGGTTTTTGTTGAGTGTTAGAGGTCAATTCACTCGCAGCCGAATTGTTTCGGTGCGTTCGGGGTGGGGTTCCCGATGTCAGCTCGCCTTGCGCCTTCTGTGGCGAAGCATCTCGGGCGACGTGTTCGATAGCGTGAAGTTGCCGTTTTTCGGCAGCCTTGCTGAAGCGTGCTTCATCGTAGATGGGAATCTTTTGGATCGCCAAAAGATTCTTCGCGGAATCGACATCCGAACTCCATGCTGTCGCGAGTGTCAGCCCTGTCGGCTTTTTGAGGAATTAGAGAGCCAGAGTCGTTTTTGCTGCCGTCTCCAATCGGGGATTGTGCACCAAGAAGGAGGCTTCAAATGAATCGAGACTTAGGGATCCGACGATTCCTTTACGGAATGGGCGCGCTGGGGATCCTCCAGGCGATGTGCGTTGTGCCCGCATTTTGCCAGATCGACCGCGGTGCCATCGCGGGAAGGATACTGGACTCCTCCGGCGGCGTCGTCCCGAGTGCGACTGTGACGGTCACAGATAAGGCCACAGGGATTTCGATTACCACGCCCGCAAACGAGTCGGGAGAATACCAGGTTCTGGCGCTAATCCCCAGCACTTATGCGGTCAAAGTGAACGCGGCAGGCTTTGGCACGGTTGTGCAAGATGGCATCGTGCTCCACGTGCAGGACCGCCTCGAAATCGATTTTACGCTGAAGGTTGGATCGGTGAACCAAGAAGTGGTGGTCACGGCGGGCGAGCCATTGCTTCAGACGCAGTCGGCCGACGTCGGAAATGTGGTCGACACTGCGCGTGTGAATGACCTTCCCCTGAACGGACGGCGCTACGCCGACTTGGCACTGCTGGAGCCCGGCGTACAGAAGTTCTACGCGGCCAATAACCCGGCGCCAGACCGGTTTAGCGTCAATGGGAATCTTGAACTTCAGAACAATTTTCTCTTGAATGGTATCGACAACAACTCCTGGTCGGAAAACTTACAGGAATTCTCTGTGCAAGTGGTCCAACCCCCACCGGACGCCATTGCGGAGTTCCGTGTTCAAACTCGGACGTATTCGACGGAATTCGGCAACTCCGCCGGAGCGGTGATCAATGCCACCTTGAAGTCCGGCACCAACCAATACCATGGAAATTTATTTGAATACATCCGGAATGCCGTACTGGAAGGCAACTCATGGATTAACAACGCCAACCATCAGCCGCGCGGCCGCTTCACACAGAACCAATTTGGGGGCACGCTTGGCGGTCCACTCATAAAGAATAAGACTTTCTTCTTTGGCGATTTCGAACGTTTTAGCAACCGTCAGTCCACGACAGTTACTAGCACGGTTCCGACACCGCTGATGAAGACGGGCAACTTCACGGAGTTGCCTTACTCCTTGAGCGATTCATCCGTGACTGGACAGGCCGGCTGCGTGGCTGGAAACATCATTCAAGCCACCAGTACCACCAACCAACCGTGCAGTGATCCCGTTGCAGCTAAGCTCATGACTTTGCTCCCCGATCCTAACGTAGCTTCTTTGATGGCTCTACAAGGTACTCCAGGGAGCTGGACGAAAGCTCCTAATTATCTCTTTACGACGGCGGTGCCCGACGACGTCTATTCACTTGATGGGCGTATTGATCACACGCTCGACGAGAAAAACCGTTTGTTTGGAAGTTATAGCTACCGCCATCTGAGCCGCCAGGATCCCCCGTGGACTGGCAACGGGGTCATCGGGAGCGGCAACTTCGCGACTCAATATCGCATTCATACGCAGTCGCTAGCGCTCGGGTGGACTCGTACCCTTTCGAACACCATGGTCAACGATGCGCGGTTCGGGTTCAACCGCGATTACGCCCACAGCGACCCGGTTGGGGTAACTCTTGGTAAGTCTCAGGCCCAGAGTCTTATCGGGCTGACGGGGATTCCGGACGGGCCGGGTTCGGGAGGACTGCCCCCGATCGAAATCAATGGCCTGACGCGAATCGGAACGTCGCCGTGGCGGCCTCAGTACCAGATTTCGCAGGCCTGGAATATTATTGAGAATTTGAGCTGGTTGAAAGGCAGTCATAGCTTCAAATTCGGCTATCAATTCCTCAAGCGGACCGACAACTTTCTCGACCTGCGGGCTCCTCAAGGCGAGCTGCAGACAGACGGTATCTACACTGCTGGCGGGGCCTTCGGCCTGGCGGACTTCTTGCTCGGTGACGTGGACGGCGTCCACTTCACGACGCCATTGGTCGTTCATTATTTTCAACCGGGGCACTCCTTTTACGCCATGGACACTTGGAAGACTACTCCGAAGCTGACCCTCACCTACGGGGTTCGCTACGAGCTTTTCTCACCCATCATGGAGCGGAAAAACAATACTACAAACTTTACGCCGGCCGACGGCGGGGGAATCGTGACGGCCGCAAGTAACGCCTCCGGTTGGTTTGACCGTTCGTTGATTCATCCCGACAGGAACGATTTTGCACCGCGTCTGGGTTTTGCTTACCAGTTGACGAATCGCCTCGTCTGGCGCGGCGGTTATGGAGTTTTCTATCAGCATAGCAACCGCATTGGATCGGAAAGCCTGATCCAGCTGAACCCGCCGTTCCTTCTTGACGTGCAGTTGAACCAAGGTGGGGCGAACACTGTCTTTCAACTGAAGAATGGCTTCCCATTGGGAACGATCATGGGGTCGGGATTCGATTTGACGCAACTCCAGCTCCGTGCCCAGGATCCGAACCAGCGGTCGAGTTACGTGGAACAGACCAGCTTTGGTCCCGAGATTGAGCTGACAGGTAACACCGTGCTTTCTGTCACCTATGTAGGAAATTGGGGCCGGAAGATGAACCGCCTGCGTGATTACAATCAGCCTCATGTGACCGCCTTTGACCGCGGGTGTCCCGTCTTGCAGTACCCCTTCGCCAACCTGAACACGGTATCGAACATAGACACCTTCGCGGGCCCCGGGTGCGCTTCCAGTGGCCAACACGGATTCCTGGAGTACGCGAGTAACGATGGCAATACGGACTACAACGCTCTGGAAGTCTCCCTGCGCAGGAAGATGGCGAAGGGCTTGGGCTACTCTTTGAGCTACACTTGGAGTCACGGGCTCGCCAATTTTGGCGACAACCTCACCGCCGGTGCTCTTCCTCAAAACGCTTACAACTACGGGGCAGAGATGAGCAATTCGAATCTCGATATCCGGAGCCGTTTTGTAGGAAATTTCATTTGGGATTTGCCGTTCGGCGAAGGCCGACGCTTCCTCTCCGAGCACGACGCAGCCAGCCGATGGCTGGGGGGATGGCAACTGAATGGGATCGTGACGCTGCAGACTGGCAGTCCATACAGTGTCACTGCGCCGAACGATGGGCTGATGGGCTTTACGCATGCCGTCTATGCTGACTGTATCGGGAATCCGTTTGTCGGCGCTAGCAACGATCCCAGCTCCTATACAACCGCCGGATTCCTCATTAATCCCGCGGCTTTTGCGGCTCCTGCGCCGGGCACATTCGGAACGTGCGCTCCCCGGTTGTTCCACGGCCCGGGCATTCAGATGACAGACCTCAGTCTGTTCAAGCAATTCAAATTTACGGAACGATTGCAACTACAGTTTCGGGCGGAATTCTTCAACGCCTTCAACCATCCCAACTTCGCGAACCCTAGTGCCGATGTTTCCTCGCCAGGGTCGTTTGGAAAGGTCTCCAACACGATTGCTCCCATTCTGGGCACTGATTCGGGCGGGCCGGGCGATCCGCGGGAGATACAATTCGCTCTGAAGCTGTACTTTTAGCGAGCCACTGGAAGGAACGGTTTAGTGCGAACCCTTCCAGTTCTCGCGGTTCGGTGTTAATTCCGGAATGGGCTGGGTTTGGGGCTCATCCAAGAGGAGGCGGCGCGGTGTCCATGCGTCGCAAACGAAAAGTTTCCATGATTTTAATGCTCTTGCTGACCTAAATTGCATTGGGTGAACTGCCGCGCCCGAGGTGTTCGGAGCTGCCTTGTTCAGAACCACGTCCGGCTGCTAGTGGACGATTAGAGTGCATAATCGGAAACTGACACACTACCTTTCTGTGAGCAAGAAAACAGTCGAACTCCCTCAGTTTCCGCGAAAAACAGTTTTGCAACAAGCGAAATGAATGATAGTGCATGCTGTCTTGTCAGATTAGGGGTGCAGAAGAAGCGGGAAGACATTCTGCCTTCTTGTGATCAGCGGGCTCAATTTCGCATGTAATCATGTGGTCGGCGGTCCTAGAGCGGTCAGATTTGAGCCTTTTCACGGGCGGGAGGGTATACACTGATACCGTATTTGAAGTCAAAGGGAAATTCCGAATGAAACGAATTGCCGTTTTGACACTGCTGGTCGCCTTGGGTGTTGCATGGTCGATACCGGCCAAAGCTCAACGCATGAGTGTCGAAGAAAATGCACGCCAGTCCCGGAAGGCGGACAAGAAGCAGCAAAAGATGAATAGGAAGGCAGCCAAGAAGCAGCAGAAAGCAATGAAGAAGTACAAGAAGGCGCAACGCAGGGCGCAGCGGAAAGCGGACAAAAAGGCGAATCATCGCGCCAAACGTACGTAATAACCCCGGTACACCATCTTCATCGCCCTTTTGTCCCATAGCGGCTGGAAGAGTTGCACCGTCGCAGGCGCGAACCCAGCGTAGTGGTTGTTGGCGTAGGCAGACATTTTTCGAATCTTCCTGTCGTTCACAATCTCTTTATGATATCAACCCAATCTTTCAGATCACTCTGGCCATCAATGATCACGTTGTCCCACGTTTTCGTGTCTTCCTCAATGCCATGCGATCTCCAAGCCATCGAACATATGTGAAATCGGCTGTAATCTCCCCTTACTTTCCTTCACTGCCTGAGTCATCGACTCGTTCCCTCTCACCTGCTGCATAGAGGTGCTTAGAAACTGCATCACCTTCTTGCCAGACCGTGCCATTTGCGCCCAACGGGATTTTGTATCAGAGTTCTGCCCCAGCCCACGAAGCTCGTTCCCACTGAAGACGAAATCCACCTGCCGTAAACCTCGTTTGGTGGTCCGCCGAACAGGGTAACGCTCTGTGCCTAGCTCGGCCGCGTCGGCGTTCTCGGCGTGAACTTGTCGCCAGACCTCGACGAGCGTTTGCTCAAAGGAGGGGTTCATTGTGCGTTCTGATCCGAGAAAGGATTACACTCCGGGCATCAGGGGAAAGCTGCGGCGAGGACGCACGCGTGATAGCGTGCTGAACGCATGGAGGGTCACCATGCCGTTGCCCAACATCAGCGCCGCTCAGATTGAATGGCTCATCCAGCGTAGCGCGCGAATGATTCAGTTGGTGGCAGGCAAGTTGGGACAAATTTGGCGATAGGGTTGTTTGGGAAACCAACGATTCCATTCATCGTGAGACAAGTTGCGAGTGAGCCGAGCACAGGCCTGGTCCCGCAAATCGCTCGAGCGCCAGAGCCAAAGCGCTGCGGCGCGTTCGTCGTACCCGGTTAGCAGATAGCGGCCGTCGGGACTGAAAGCGGCTGAGTGGAGGTAGCCCACATCGGGTAGCTGCGCCAAGCGAGCGCCAGTCGTGGCATCCCATACGGTCAGACGGCCGTGAGTAACCGTCGCGAAGGAGGCGGAAGAAGGATCGCAAGCGATTAGGTCGATGTCGCCACTGGCAGTGAGCGAGAAACGTTGCTTGCCGGACGGGATATCCCACGCTTGCAGGTTTTCGCTTTGCGCAGTGAAAAGGATTGTGCCAGCTGAGTTGAAGGCGAGGCGAGTCAACTCTGCGGGCAGTTGGATGCGGCTGACGCGGGCTTTGCTGGCGACACTCCAAATGTCGATAGAGAATTCGTTTGGCGGCTTGGTTGTTCCGAAGGCCAACAGCCTGCCTTCGTCCGCCGTCCGCAGCAAAGCGGAAGAAGTGCCATCGACAGATGTGGTCTGTCCAAGGCCGGGTAAGGTATACAGTCGGCTAACGCCGTCATGCTGGGCAGCAAGCGCCTTACCCGATGGGTCGATCCGCATCTCTCCGGAAACCTCAGCTAAAGGAATTACCGAAGACGAGTCAATGACAATGAGAAATAGCTTGTTGCTCCACTGGGCAATCACTTCATTTGGATCGGGGAAAAACAGCTGGTCGATGACGGGAGCACCTTGGAATTCGATGTCACGCAGAACTTTGCCATCGATGTCGGCAATTCGCACCAGGGATAACCAGTTTGCCGATCTCGTGGCGATGGCGAAGCGCCTGCCATCCGGGCTAAATGCAACGCTGCGGACGTCCGCGGGCAGATCGAAGTAGGCAGGGCGGTCGGCGCGGCGCGTCTCGGAGACGAAAACCGAGCCCTCTCCACCGCCAGCGGCGAAGCGCCCGCTAGCAGTGCTGAAAGCGACAACTTCAGCGCTTCCGCCGAGCGACCCACGCTCCAGTTCTCTTCCTGAAGGGAGTTCCCAGACGCGTGCGGTGCCGTCGTATGAGCCCGTGCCAAGTTTTGTGCCATCCGCATTGAAGGAGACGGCCGCAACAGCGGAATCATGTTTCAGTTCAAGAATCTGGCGGCCAGTCTCCACATTCCATACATGAGCCAAGTTATCACCGCGCGCCGCATAGGCCAGAAGTTTGCCATCGGAGGTGATGGCGGCATTGTAGATCCACTGCATCGGAGTGAGCGTTTCTGACGAAGCCGCATGTGTGGCTCTCAATAATTGCCGGCCCGTATTTGCCTCCCAAACAAAA
>Ga0209160_1002868_pt1 | contig 14269 bp, 13 predicted proteins | sample GraSoiAngelo_153_FD_186167 | JGI IMG/M metagenome (GOLD analysis project Ga0209160, IMG submission 186167) | Grasslands soil microbial communities from the Angelo Coastal Reserve, California, USA - 14_1009_12_40cm (SPAdes) (version 2) | ecosystem: Environmental > Terrestrial > Soil > Grasslands ...
TGAATGACGATCACCACCGGCGCCTTCGTGCTTCTCTCCGGGTAGACGACCCATGCCTTCACGCTGTCCCGATCGCCAGTGTGAATCATTGCCCACTCACCATGCCGCGGCGAGGCACTCAGACGTGCAGCTGCACCTGCTGCATCCGGAGGTATTGCGCTGGAAGTGTCGGCAGCTGTGAGTGCAGCGGATACGCCGGAGCTGGACGACGTGGTGATGTGATCGGCGTGCGCGTCGCCCGACGGTGCCATCTTCGTCGTTGTGCACGCGGCTGCGGCGAGCGAGACAATCAATCCCAGCTTATACGTTGGCTGCTTCTGCATGTCGCCTATCCCTCCTCTTACTGACCCGGCGCGGCTTTCTCCGCGAAGGCCTCGGTAAAGAATTCCCCAACCCGATATTCGGCATAATAGAACGGCCGCCACGGCCACAAGCCAGTGATGAACCCGGCGTGACCGCCTTTCGCGACGAATTCGATGTGGAGTGCTGGATTCTGCTTCGCGATCTTTCGAACATCTTCCAGCACCTCGGGCGGCAGCATTGGGTCGTCGACAGCACTCAATAGTAGCGTTTTGAGTCTAATATGCTCGAGGTAGAGGAGCGAGCTCGAGCGTCGGTAATAGTCCTGCGCGTCACGAAACCCATGTAACGGACCAGTGATCAGGTTGTCAAATTCCTCGAGCGTGCGGAGAGCTGAGATCTTGTCGGCTGGCGCGAGGTCTGGAAACCGGATCGCTTTTTCCTCCGCCTTCTTGCGGAGAGTGTTGAGAAAGAATCGTTGATAGAATCGGGAGAATCCGCGGTCGATTCTCTTGGAGGAGCGCTCGAGATCGAACGGAACTGAGATAGCAGCCGCAGCACGCAGCTGTGTTGGCAGGTTATTGCCCTTCTCGCCGAGCATCTTCAACAGCACATTGCCGCCCAGTGAGACGCCGGCGATTGCCAAAGGTGAGGTCGGAAACGCTTCCACGATCTTTTCGAGCGCAAACGCTGCATCGGTTGTCTCGCCCGAGTGGTAGAAGCGCCTCGCCCGGTTTGGCTCGGACCCACAGGACCGAAATATTAGAAGATCGGCGCCCCAGTCCCGTCTCGCGGCCTCGTGGAGAAGACCCTGGGCGTAGTGAGAGCGGATGGTGCCTTCGAGACCGTGGAGTAGAAGCACTCGCGGCCGACCGTCTGCCGCAGCTAGACGGTGGACTTCGAGGAAATCTCCGTCGGGCGTATCCCAGCGCTCGACAACTGTCTGAGCCGGCTTCTGGCGCCGGAACAGCTTTCCCCAGAGGGTCTGCAAGTGCCCGCCGGGTATCCACCAGGCGGGCGAATAGATTATGTCATCGCTCATTGGGCTCGGTCAGGCTTCATATTTTCTTCTTCGCTCAGAGGCAGCACATTGGAAGTGCAGATCTTCGGAGTCACGAAAAGTGCGGATACACGCAAAGCACTTCGTTTCTTTTCCGAGCGCAGAGTGAAAACCCATTTCGTCGATCTGATGGAGCGTCCGGCTTCGCTTGGTGAGCTTCGGCGCTTTGCACAGAAATTTGGTGTGGGTGCACTTGTCGATCGAGACTCGAAGCGGTTCGACGAGCTCGGTCTCCGCTATGCGCAACTTTCGGACGATCGCTGGCTGGAAAAGCTCGCTGAGGAGCCATTGCTGTTGCGCCTGCCGCTGGTGCGCAACGCAAACCTGCTGGTAATTGGCGGCGACGAGACAACCTGGAAAAGCTGGATGGTGAAGCAGTGATGTATCGTGTTCTGGTCACCGATGAAATCGACCCCGAGGGCGTGGCCCTGCTCGTCGCCGAACCAAGGATCGCGGTGGACGAAGTACCGACGCTGCCAAAGGAAGATCTACTCACCCGGATTGCTGATTACGACGCCATCGTAGGTCGTAGCGCGACGCGCATCTCTGCCGATCTGCTGGAGAAGGGCAGAAAACTAAAAGTCATCGGGCGCGCTGGAGTTGGGGTCGACAACATTGCGCTGGATACTGCGACATCGCTCGGAGTTGCGGTCATCAACGCTCCGGCCGGCAACACGATAGCGGTGACGGAGTTGTTCTTCGGCGCCGTGATTTCCCTGCTCCGTCACATTCCACGTGCCGACAGTTCGATGCATGCCGGCAGGTGGGATCGCTCGGCGCTGCTTGGCTCCGAGCTGAAAGGTCGAACACTCGGTATCGTTGGGCTGGGCCGGATTGGAGGCGAGGTCGCAGCGCGTGCTCGTGCATTCGGGATGAACGTGATCGCCTATGATCCTTACATTGCGCAATCTCGGTTCGAAGCATTGCGCGTCCAGGAAATAACATCGCTGGAAAGCTTGCTCGAGCAATCCAACATCCTGACGCTGCACACGCCGCTTACGGACGAGACCACTGGTATGATCAGTAAGCGTGAGATCGCGCGCTTGCCGCAACAGGCGATCGTGGTGAACATGGCCCGCGGTGGAATTGTGGACGAGAAAGCTCTACTCGATGCGTTGAACAGCAAGCATCTACTGGGGGCTGTCATCGATGCCTACGAGAAGGAGCCGCTGGTGGCGGATCATCCGTTGCGGACAACGCCCAACGTGCTGCTGACGCCGCACATAGGTGCGTCGACGATGGAGGCGCAGCGCAACGTTGCCGTCGACGTCTGCATCGCCGTGCGTGACGCGTTGCTCAGTGGAGAGCTCTCGCGCTCCATCAATGTCGCTGACGTTGGAGGTCAATGGGCCGACGTGGAGCCTGCGCTGACACTGGCCCGGCGCGCGGCAGCTGTGGGGAGGGCGATACTCGCAACTCAGGGAATGCGGGTGGTACAGCGCATCGACGTACGCTCCGGATCGGCCCTCACCGCGGCAAAGAGCGCATTGCTTGCCTCGGCTGCCCGGGGACTGCTCGAGGGAACTGTGGAGCAGGAACGCCTCAATTTGATCAATGCCAGGGCGGTCGCTGAAAATCGGGGCATCGATCTTTCGACGACTGAGACTCCCGCGCACGACAATCCTTATTCTGTTGAAGTTAGATTGAGCGGCGGCATGCAGGAGATAGCAATTGCCGGAACGGCGCAGCCCGGCGCCTCGGCGCGCCTTACACGGATCGGTGCGTTTCACGTTGATGTCCAACCACGCGACACGCTCCTGATTCTTACCAACAACGACGTGCCAGGTGTGATCGGTCGCGTTGGCACCCTGCTCGGTGAGGCAGGTGTCAACATTGCCGAGTATCATCAGGCGCGTCTGGCACAGGGCGGGCAGGCTCTGGCAGCGGTTTCGGTCGATGGGGATGTCAGCGAGGCGATCCGCGAATCTTTGCTCCGGCTTCCCGATGTATCCTCGGCAGCTGTCGTCTGCTTCCATCAAGGGTGAGCATCGCCTTAATCGACGACAGAAGTGTGCGGAAAGCTTATGAAGCCGACGCATCGGGCCTTCATCTGATTCCGGAGTTCGTGGCACGACCAGAGTCGATTGAGGAAGTCGTCGACCTAATGCAACGCGCCACTGCCGACCGTATTGCTGTCACCTGTGCCGGTGCGCAGACCAGCACCACCGGCGCTTCGATCACGGACAGCGGGATTCTTCTCTCGCTCCGCTCGCTCGACAGCGTTTCGGCTGTAGACGCAAAGGCGAAAACGATGAAAGTTGGGCCCGGGGCGCTGGTGGGCGATATCAAACGCACCGCTGCAGCAGCAGGCCTTTTATTCGCGCCCGATCCAACCAGCGAGGAGGAGTCGACAATTGGCGGAGCGATTGCCTGCAATGCGTCTGGCGCGCGCACCCTCAAGTACGGTGCAACGCGGCAGCACGTGCAAAGTCTCAAGGTCGTAATGGCGAACGGGGATCTCAGAGAGTTCCGCAGATCAAACCTGGAGAAGAACACAGTCGGCTACGCGTTTGCGCACGATCCCATCGACTGGTTCATCGGCAGCGAAGGTACACTAGGCGTCATTGTGGAGGCAGAGCTATCGCTGCTGCCGCTTCCGACGCACGTCGTTGGTCTTGCGGTGTTCTTTGAAACCGAGGAGGAAGCTCTCAAATTCGTCGTCGCGGCGCGTGAATCACGAACGGCTGCTCCACGATGCATCGAGTACTTTGACCAGCAGGCGATCGCCATTGCACGAAGCGAAGCATCAGGCGCGGCGATCCCGCGTGATTCAGCCACAATGGTCTACCTCGAAGAGGAGATAAGCCGCGACCTGGACTCTACGCTCGAGAACTGGAGTGTTCTCATCGACTCCGTTGCTTCCCAATTCGAGCCCATCGTGTTCGATGGTGAGGCACGGCTGCGCGAAGCGAGAAGAATGCGCCACAGCATTCCATCAACCATGAATGAGCGAGGCGGTAGGTACCAGAATGCCGGCGGCCGCAAGGTTTCGACCGATTGGGCGGTGCCGTATGCCAAGCTTGCCGAGGCGATTCAAACTGCGCGCTTGATCGCCAAGACCTACAGGATTACAGAGCCAGTGATTTACGGCCATGCTGGAAATGGACATCCCCACCAGAATTTTGTGGCCCGAGACAGGGATGAGCTTGCTACCATAGAAACCGCCGTGGAAGAGACCCTCCAGCACGTCATTGCCCTTGGCGGGACGGTTGCTGCAGAGCACGGCATTGGAAAGATCAAACGTCGATGGCTTCCGTTGCAGATGAACGCGCTCCAGATCGCGATGATGGGGGCCGTGAAAAGAGAGCTCGATCCAAACGGTTTGCTCGCGCCCGGCAATATCCTGTGACCCGCTTCAATTCTGTTGTCTTTGACGTCGATTCGACGCTAAGCGGCATCGAGGGAATCGATTGGCTGGCGATGCAAAGGGGAAGTGAAGTGGCAGCGTGGAGTGCCGCGTTGACGGAAAGGGCGATGCGCGGCGAAATCCCTATTGAAGCAGTCTACGGTGAAAGGATGCGGGCAGTGAGCCCGACGCTGACTGAGATCCAAGAGCTCGGGCGGGAATACATCGATCGCATTGCGCCAGGCGCACGGGAGACGCTGGCCGCACTCAAAGCAGCCAACATTCGGATTGCAATGGTCAGCGGTGGACTTCGCGAAGCGATACTACCGCTGGCAAAAACCCTGGTGGTGGATGAAGCTTCCGTCTACGCTGTCTCCGTGTTCTTTGACGACGGCGGTAACTACAAAGGGTTTGATGAAGCTTCGCCCCTCACCCGGCAGACGGGTAAGAAGGCGACGGTCCTCAACATGGGGCTAAAAGGCCCGATACTGGCAGTCGGCGACGGCATGACGGACTGCGAAATGAAATCGGTAGTGGATAGCTTTGCAGCGTTCACCGGTTTTACCCGGCGCGAACCGGTAATTGCGAGTGCTGATTTCGTCATCGAAAGCTTCGACCAACTGAGAGACCTGGTATTGCAATGAGCCCTGCGAAAACCTTTGGCACTTTTTTCCTGCCGGGGCCGACTGAAGTTCGGGAAGAAATAATGGCGGCGATGCTTCAGCCAATGATCCCGCATCGCGGGCCCCAATTCGAGAGACTATTCGAGCGGCTCCAGCAGGGTTTGCGGCCGCTGTTCAAGACCGAGCGGCCGGTGTACGTCAGCTCCTCCTCTGCCACTGGGATGATGGAAGCGGCAATCCGTGCTGCGCCGCCGGGCAGAATCCTTTGCCTGGTGAATGGAGCATTCTCGGAGCGGTTTGCGCATATCGCGTCGACGTGCGCACGCGACGTCGATCGTTATGAGGTCGCGTGGGGCCAGGTGCACGCGATACCTCAGCTTGAGGAGCGTCTCGCGATGCGGAAGTACGTGGCTATTACCGTAGTGCATTCGGAAACGTCGACGGGAGCTTTGAACAACGTACGCGCGATATCAGATTGCGCACACCGCCACGGGGTTCTCTGTCTGATCGATAGCGTAAGTGGATTGGGCGGGGCGGAGCTTCGCTTTGACGAATGGAACCTCGACTACGTCCTGACTGGGTCACAGAAGGCCCTCGCCATTCCGCCGGGTCTCTCCTTCGCCGTTGCATCTGCAAGCTTTGTCGATCGGGCAAATGGCACTTCGGGGCGGGGGGTCTATTTCGATCTCGTCGAGATGGACGCTTATGCACGTCGTAACCAAACGCCGAGCACTCCAGCTCTGACGCTGTTTTACGCGATGGAGGAACAGGCCAAGTCGATCGCAGCCGAAGGCCTCGAGGCACGCTGGGCGCGCCACACGGCAATGGCGGCGCGCACGCAGGACTGGCTGGCGAAAATCAGTGATGAAACGGGGAAAAAACTGGCGAACATAGCACCCCTTGGTTCGCAGTCGCCGACGGTCTCGACGATCAGACTTCCCTTGGATCTCCCGGCCGAAACTTTCACTGCAGAAGTGGGCAAACGCGGGATCGTAGTAGGAAACGGGTACGGAAAGTTGAAGAGTGCGACGTTTCGCATCGGCCACATGGGTGACCATACAGTCGAGACAATCGAGCGCTGTCTCACGGCCTGCTCGAGCGTGCTTCGTTCTTGACGCAGATCTCGATCTCCAATGCTGCTGTCGAGTTCGGCGCAACGAGGGTCTTTCAGGACATAACCTTAACCGTTGCACGCGGCGAGCGGTGGGGAATCGTCGGCAGAAACGGCAGCGGGAAAACGACGCTGTTCCGGCTGATAACTGGAGCACAGCTACCAACAGAAGGAACCGTCTCCCGACAGCCGGGGCTTCGCTTCACACTTCTCGAACAACATCGCGATTTCGGAAACGCAACCACGGTCTGGGAAGCCGGAGCTGGGGAGCTCGCCGACCTGCTCACACTCGAGCAAGCGCTTGCCAGCCAGGCGGAAGCACTGGCGCAGGCACGTGAAGCGGTAACTCCGCAAATGTTGGCGAAATACGATCGCGATCTGGAGAGATTCGAGCGCGAAGGTGGCTATACCCTCGCCCCGCGTGTCGATGCCGTACTCCAGGGCCTCGGCTTTGACGCTGAGCGTGCCCGTACCCAGCCGCTGGATCAGCTGAGTGGTGGAGAGCGCGGAAGACTCGGGCTCGCGCGTCAGCTAGTGAGTGCGGCCGACGTCCTGCTGCTGGACGAGCCAACCAATCATTTAGATCTCGAGACGACGCGTTGGCTCGAGGAGTATCTCCGCGGTTCTAACAAGACCGTTTTGCTGATCAGCCACGATCGAACATTCATCGCTAACGTCGCAGATCACATCCTTCACCTGGAAGGCGGTACTGCTGTCGCCTACACGGGAGGGTATGAGTCCTTCGTTACCCAGCGAGAAGAAAGACGCCTCTCCCGACAGCGGGCGTTCGAGAAACAGCGGAAGGTCATTGCGAACGAAGAGGACTACATCAGGCGGAACATCGCCGGTCAGAACTCGAAGCAAGCGAAGGGTCGGCGAAAACGCCTGAGCAGATTGCCGCGGCTTAGTGGTCCATTGTCAGAGGACGGCAGCGCGATCGGATTGACGCTCGATCTGTCCGAGCGAGGTGGAGACCAGGTAGCAGTCGCACGTCATGCAATGGTTGCTGTCGATGATAGAATCCTGATCGAGGATTTCACCGCCACCGTTCAGCGTGGGGACATCATCGGCTTCGTTGGGCCCAACGGAAGCGGCAAGTCTACCTTCCTGCGCGCATTGATGGGTGAGCATCCTGTTGTAGACGGCGAGCTCAAGCTCGGTGGTTCCATTCGGCCGAGTTATTACCGGCAGGATATGGCGCAGGTGCCACGCGAGAGAACGCTATATGACGTGATCAGCGAGCTAAGACCGAGATGGGAGCGCCGCCAGATCCAGGGTCATCTCGCGAAGTTCGGGTTCTCTGGTGACGAAGCCCAGCGTCGTGCGGAATCTCTCTCTGGTGGCGAGCAAGCTCGTGTTGCGTTGGCGATGATGGTATTGAGTCGAGCGAACTTCCTTTTGCTAGACGAGCCCACCAATCATCTCGACATTGAATCGGTGGAAGCGCTGGAAGACGCCCTGGAGGAGTACGAGGGAACAATCCTGCTGGTGAGCCACGATCGAGCCATGCTCGAAGCGCTGACATCCCGGGTGTGGGTGCTCCATGAGCGCCGCATAACTGATTTTTCCGGATCGTTTGGGGAATGGGCGGAACGGAGCCGCGAGCGAGAGCACGCTGCAGCTGTCACTGCCGCGGAGCAGGAGTCGCTGCGGAGGGTCAAAGAGCACAAGGCAACGAGACGCCGCGAGAGCGAGATGGAGGAAAGCCGAGCCACGCTCCGTGAGGTTAGGCGCCGGGTTGAGGCGGCGGAGAAGGAGATCGCGTTGCTGGAGCAGGAAATTGCGCGGCTGACGGTATTGCTCGAGGATCCGCAGCTATACACAACGCGTGACGGAACGCAGCAGTCTCTTGCAGCTGGCAGAGACCTCGAGGAAGCCAAACGGAAGCTGGATGCGGTCTTTGCAAAATGGACAAGGGCGACCGAAGAGGCTGAACAGCTATCAGCGACCTGACGAATCAAAACTCGCCGATAAATCCGATCTCTGGCTCGAGGTGCTGGCCAAAACGCTCCTCTACCTTGGCCTGAGCGATCTCGATCAGCTCACGCACATCTCTGGCGGTAGCCTTTCCGAGATTGACCATGATATTGGCGTGGATGTGCGATATCTGGGCGTCGCCATTCCGGAATCCCTTCAATCCGACCTGATCGATCAGCCGACCAGCACCGACGCCCTCGATTTTCTTGAAGATCGAGCCGGCGCTCGGATGATACTCGAGCCAGGGATGCTTGCCTCCGCGCCAGCTCAGGTTTTCCTGCATGATGCGGTGCATGGTTGCCTGATCGCCGCGCTCCAGTTTGAACGTGACGGCAAGCGCAACATCTCGTTGTTTGTGGAGCGTGCTCGTGTCGTAGCCGAAGTTCATGTAGTCGCGATCGACGGTCTTTCGCTTGCCGTCGTGCGTGAGCAGCTCGGCTGACTCGAACACCTCGGCGATGAACATCGTCCGTTCACGAGCAGGGGCAGGAGATAGAAAGTGCAAGTTCTGCCAAACCGCGCCGCCAACTGTGCTTGGGATTCCGACGTAGTGCTCGAGGCCCGACAAGCTGCGTTCCACGGCCTGCGGTATGAGTTTCGCCATAACAGCTCCAGTCTCGACCCAGAGCCGGCCATCGTCGAAGAACCTCAGGTGGCTCGATGTGTTACGGATAACGAGGCCGCGAAATCCCTTGTCTCCGATCAGGACGTTGGCTCCCAGGCCGAGGACGAAGTATTCGATGTCGAAATCACGTGCGGCGGTGACAGCCCCTGCCAGATCATCTGCCGATGTTGCATCGTAAAAGAGATCGGCGGGACCGCCGATCTTGAAGGTGGTGTATTGAGCAAGAGGCTCATTGCGCTTGAGCCTCTTGGCGTCTAACCGAGTCGTCAATAGCCGGTAAGTATCCGGCCGAGCTTTAACAGATTCTGACATGTCCGAAAGAAAAGGTGTACTGAGTTACTGCGCCACTCTGGCGATCCTCTTGTTGGCGCTCGCTCCAGTGCACGCGTGGGGCCAACGCGCCGAGCTGGAGAAAATCATTCAACGCAAGGTTCTGGCAAACGGTCTCGAAGTGATCGTCGTTGAGAACCACGGCGTCCCCTTAGCGACGATTGAGATCGATGTAAAGAACGGCTCGTTCACCCAAAGCCCTGAATACGAGGGGCTGGCGCACATGTATGAGCACATGTTCTTCAGGGCGAATGCAGAGTACCCCGAGCCGAATCAGTTCTGGGACAAGGCGTCGGATCTTGGCGCGGTATTCAATGGGACGACCCAGGAAGAGCGGGTCAACTACTACATGACCGTGCCGGCGGAGAAGCTCAGCGACGGTCTCCACCTACTAGCGACCGCGCTACGCGGACCGCTCTTCCGTCGCGACGAGCTGGACCGGGAGCGTCAGGTCGTGATTGGCGAGTACGATCGCAACGAGTCGAGTCCGTTCTTCGCACTCACGCGCCAGATGGACGCAAAACTCTACCCGGGCAACTTCAGCAGGAAGGATGTGATCGGCGATCGACAGATCGTGTCGACGACTACGCCGGAAAAGATGCGCACGATCCAGGGCAGGTATTACATCCCGAATAATTCGGCACTCATCGTCGCCGGTGACGTGAATCCGGCGACGGTCTTTAGCCTCGCCGAGCGCGAGCTCGGCCAGTGGGCTCGGGGCGCTGATCCTTTCGTGGCTGATCCTGTCCCTGCAATTCCACTACTGCAGAAAAGCGAAGGAGTGGTGGTGGAAGCGCCAGTCGGCGCAGTGACGGTGCAGATCCAGTGGCAGGGCCCGAGCGTCGGCCAGGATCCCAAATCGACCTACGCGGCCGACGTGTTCTCAGATGTGTTGAACGACCAGCGCTCGCAATTTCAGCAGCGACTGGTCGATAGCGGCCTCTGGCAAACGCTTGGCGTGAATTACTACACGCTGAACCACACCGGTCCGATTACCATCAGTGGACAGACATCGCCCGAGCAGCTTCGTCCCGCGCTTACGGCGCTGTACGAGGAGATCGCGAAGTTCGACACTCCGAATTATTTCACGACCGAGGAGCTGGAAGCGGTAAAAGCGCATCGGGCGGTCACTTCCGCGTTCGATCGTGAGCGCGCCTCCGGGTTTGCACACACGCTCGGTTTCTGGTGGAGCGTGGCGAGTCTGGAGTACTACATGGGATACGTTGATTACATGGCACAGCAGACAATTGGAGATCTTCGCGCTTACGCCCGCCGCTATATCGTTGGGAAGCCGCACATCACCGGTGTTCTCATCGCGCCGGACGCGCGGCAATCACTGAACCTAGCTCCGAGCGATCTGGTAATGGCGGGGACACGCTAATGCTGTTGGCAATTGCACTGGCACTCACGTCAGCGACGACGAGTTTCGACGTATCAGGCGTCCGCGTCATTCTGCGTCAGAACGACGCCAACAACGTCGTGGCCGCGAATCTCTACCTGCTGGGTGGCGCGAGACAGGTTACCGACGCCAATGCGGGCATCGAGCCCATTCTGCTTGATGTGTCCGAGCGCGGAACAGCGAAGTATCCAAAGAATGCACTGCGTCGGGCGATGTCGAGGCTAGGCAGCGAGATAGTGGTTGCGCCCAGCGCGGACTGGACGATGCTCGGAATCCGGTCTAGCACTGAGGTGTTCGACTCGACGTGGTCGATCTTCGCAGACCGCGTGATGCATCCGGTACTGGCCAAGCCTGAAATCGCGCTCGTGAAAGCGCAGTACCTGTCAGGAATCAGGCAGCGTCGAGACGATCCCGATGCGCTGGCGGATTACCTCGCAGACAGCATCGCGTATGTGGGCCATCCCTATGAAGTGTCAGTGGCGGGGAACGAGAAGTCCATTCAGGCGCTCGACTCAACGACACTGCGTGAGTACCACCGTACCCAATTCGTTACTTCGCGGATGCTGCTGGTGGTGGTAGGCAACATCGATCGTGCTCACATCGAACGCCTTGTCAACCAGTCGATTGGGCAACTTCCGCGCGGCAGCTACAAGTGGACTGAGCCGCCGCGGGTGCCTGAATCGCAGACGGCAGTTGTAATTGAACGCCGACAGCTCCCGACGAATTACATCCTGGGTTACTACAGCGGGCCGCTGGCGAATGGCGCAGACTACCAGGCGCTCAGAGTTGCGACCTCAGTGTTGACCGGGCGCATGTTTGCCGAGATTCGAACTCGCCAGAACCTGACGTACGATGTGCACGCGCCGTTCGTGGATCGGGCAGCGACCACTGGCGGACTTTATGTGTCGACCGTCTTGCCGGATACAACGCTAAAACTCATGCGCGCGGCAATTCTCGATCTGCAACAGGGCATGCTGGATCCGGTCGGTCTCAGGCAGCTCGAGCAGCAATTCATCACCGAATATTTTCTCGACAACGAAACGAATGCAGCGCAGGCCGACTTTCTGGCGCGATCGCAGTTGTACGAGGGTGACTATCGGGAGGCGGATCGGTTCGTCGACCAGTTGAAGAACGTCACTCCGGAAGCTGTGCAACGGGTTGCCAGAAGGTACATGAAGGGATTTCGCTTCGCGTACGTCGGAGATCCATCCAAGCTCGACCCCCGGACGATCGCTCTCTTCTGATCATTCCGCGAACTCCTCGGCTACGACCCACGGATCTATCGCGCCGCTATACAGCGCTATTCCAATGATCGCGGCAGCAACGCCGCGATCGGCGAGCGCACGAAGGTCGCTCATGCTACCGAGACCACCAGAAGCGAAAACCGGAAAGTCAGCGGCTTCGGCGACGTCCTCCATCAGTGGCAGGTCAGTGCCGCGCATCGCCTCTTCGCGGTGGACCGCTGTGACCAAAACTCCGGCGAGGGGGAGGCCATTCAGATCCTGGACCAGGTCGAGTACGAGCTTGGGTTGGGTCCGCGTCCAGCCATGAGATAGAACTTTCCGATCGCGAACGTCAGCAGCAACGACGATGCAACCCGGAAAGAGATCGCTCATCTCTGCCAGCCAATCGGGATCCTCGAGGGCGCGAGTACCGATGACGACGCGTTGTGCACCATCATTCAGGGTGCGTTGAATAAGCTCCTGGCTGCGAATGCCGCCGCCAACCTGTACTTCTACATCGGTGGCATCCAGAATTGCCTGGATTGCGGCGGTGTTGTCTCCTCGTCCTGCTACTCCATCCAAATCGACCACATGCAGATGTCGAAACCCGTACTGGCGCCACGCGATCGCAACGCCAACTGGATCCGGAATGCGAATGACTTCTTCGTCGTACGAGCCGGGCGCGAGCTGAACACACGCTCCGCCGCGAAGGTCCAACGCGGGGATCGCAATCATCTGGCGCGCTGAAGGATCAGGGCACGAATCATGACAGCGAAACTGCCGTGCTGATTGCGTCTTGGCGAGCTTGTGAATAAATTCACAATCTCGGAAGTTTGAAACTACTCTTGCAAGTGCATTACTGTAACGGCTCTGGGAGGAGACAAAAGATGCGGTTCTACGGATTCGCGGTTGCAGTTGGGGCAATGACACTGGGCGCCTGCGCAGGCGGAGAAAAACAGCCTGGTGATACTACGCATGTCGCCGTCGATACGAGCACCGCGGCAACAACGACAACAACGACCACCGGCGGTGCGGCTTCGACCACCGCGGGCACGACCGGCGGCGGTGTAGCGATGGCGCCAATCACCGGCACGACCAAGACGGTCAACATGGTCGGTGATGCCAAGGGCTATCGCTTTGAGCCAGCCAACATCACCGTCAAGCAGGGTGATGGGATCAAGTTCGTCGTCGTGAGTGGTGGACCGCACAACGTCGCCTTCGACCCGGCGACGATTCCGCCCGATGTGAAGCCTCAGCTCGATGCGAATATGGGCACCGACAAGATGGGTGAGCTCTCCAGCAACATGAAGACGAACAACGGAGAGTCAGTCACCGTCTCTTTCGGCAAGATCAAGCCAGGCCAGTATCCATTTCACTGTGTTCCGCATCTTGCGCTGAACATGAAGGGCGTCATCACGGTTCAGTAGCGGATTAACGGCAACTCACGGCGGGCGCGAAAGCTCCCGCCGTTTTTGTTGCGCATGCGTCTCACTCGGTGAATCTTTGACCTATGAACGTTCGTAGCATTGCGCGAATGAGCGGGGGCTCTGCCTACCTCTGGATGGCAGCCAGAGCCCGGAACGCACTGCGGCGAGTCCTGGTTTTTGGCATCGTCGGGGGCGTCGTGTTCGTTGCTGCTTTGATTGCGTTCGTGATCGTGCCGAGGAGCGCGTCGCGTAAGGCGCTGGCAGTCGCGTCGAGAATCGAGGCCAGAACAGATTCCGCACCGACGGCACAGGCGAGAGATCGCTATCTCGTGCAGGTCAATTCGGCCGATTCCGTCATGAATGCCGTGCATCAGGCGTTAATACCGGTCCCGGCAGCCGTGATCGATACTTTTCCGCCGGCCGTGAGAGCGCAACGTGACTCACTCAGCGCCGAGCTGGCCACGCTCAATCGCCTGATCGACAGAGCGGAAAACGCTCCCCTTCCGACTTCGTACCGCGCGCTCGCCGCGTCACCCACAGTTGCCGCAGATCCGCGAGTCCGGGTGCTACTCGATTCTCTGGCTGAAGTGGAGCGAAACCGCGACGCATACGGTGCGGTAGGCGCAGTCGATCCGGTTTACCTGGCGCTGACATCGAGGGCGACAGCTATCGGTCGCGAGATAAAGGGAATTGCTGACGTCAAACGCGGAGAGGTTAGAGGCAAACTCGCGTTGATTCGCCCGACGCCCGCTCCGGTTGTAAAACCGGTCATCAACGTCGACACGACCCAGGTTCTCGGCCAACGCAATGCCGCGCAGCAGAACTACGTTGCGGCAGTGCGGCAGCTC
>Ga0209160_1002870_pt1 | contig 14258 bp, 14 predicted proteins | sample GraSoiAngelo_153_FD_186167 | JGI IMG/M metagenome (GOLD analysis project Ga0209160, IMG submission 186167) | Grasslands soil microbial communities from the Angelo Coastal Reserve, California, USA - 14_1009_12_40cm (SPAdes) (version 2) | ecosystem: Environmental > Terrestrial > Soil > Grasslands ...
GGATCCTGGCCTCGAAGCCTCGGGCTACGTCCACGTGCCGCAGTCGACGTACTCGAACGGCGCCCACGCCGCGGTCGTCGAGGTCGAGGCCGAGACCGGCACGGTTCGGATTCTCAGATATGTCGCGATCGACGACTGCGGCACGATGATCAACCCGCTGGTGGTCGAAGGGCAGATCCACGGCGGCATCGCCCACGGGATCGGCAACGCCCTGCACGAGGAGATCGTCTACGACGCGACGGGCCAGCTCGTGACCGGCACCTTGATGGACTACGCGCTGCCGCACGCGTCGGACGTGCCGCCGCTCGAGGTCGGCCACGTGGTGACGCCCTCGCCGCTGAACCCGCTCGGCGTCAAAGGGGCGGGTGAAGGCGGTACCTTGCCCGCGCCGGCCGCGATTGCGAACGCCGTGGCCGACGCGCTTCGTCCGCTGGGGGTCGCGATCACGGAGATGCCGCTCACGCGAGAGCGTCTGTGGCGCACAGTGCGTGCGGCGCGCGGTTGACGCTCACGATGCGGGTCTGATACCGTCGCGCCGCTGAGCGCGCGCGAGCGCGGATGCCGTTCACAATGACAAGGAGGTCAGGCATGGCGAGCGAGGCACGCGACCGAGACGACGCGAACCTGATATCGAGGCGCGTGCTGATCAAGACGGCGGGGATCGCGGCGGGCGGCGTCGCGCTCGCGCCGCGCATCGCGGGGGCTCAGGCGCCGGCGCCGATGGCTCCGCCGAGCACGATCACGACGCCGCCGCGCGATTTCGGCCCCAACGCGCCGCCGAACGTCTACTTCACCGACCCGGACGTGCTGACCATCGATCCGCTGTTCGACAGCCTGCGCCAGCCCAACGCGCCGATCCAGCGGTTGTGGACGGGCGCGCTCTGGTCCGAAGGCCCGGCGTGGAGCGGCCAGGGTCGTTATCTCGTGTGGAGCGACATTCCGAACAACCGGCAGATGCGCTGGCTCGAGGACAACGGTCGGGTGACGGTGTTCCGCATGCCGTCGAACAACAGCAACGGCAACACGTTCGACTTCCAGGGGCGCCAGCTGTCCTGCGAGCATCTGACCCGCCGCGTGGTGCGCTACGAGCACGACGGCTCGATCACCGTGATCGCCGATCGGTTCGAGGGCAAGCGCCTCAACTCGCCCAACGACGTGGTGCCGCACCCCGACGGGTCGTACTGGTTCACCGATCCGCCGTACGGCGGCCAGCTCTACGAGGGCGCGCCCGACGCGGCCGGTGGTCCGAGCAACGCGGCCGGCCGGCTCAAGTCGCGGTTGGGCCAGGCGGTCGGCATCGGCGACAACAAGCGTGAGCTGCCGACCAACGTCTATCGCGTCGATCCGAGCGGCAAGGTGGAGCTGGTCGTCGGCGAAGATCAAGTGCCGGACCCGAACGGGCTCGCGCTCTCGCCCAACTACAAGAAGCTCTACGTCATCAGCACCGGCAAGGGCCCGGGCGATCAAGGGCCCGGCGGCAAAGACGAGATGTACTCGTTCGACGTCGGCACGAACAACAAGGTCTCGAACCGGAAGCTCTTCAGCGATTTCATGATCGACGGCGTGAAGTGCGGACCGGACGGCGTGCGATGCGACGTCGACGGCAATGTCTGGTGCTCGAGCAACGCCGGCCGCGCCGTGGGCTACAGCGGCGTGACGGTGTGGACTCCCGAGGGCAAGCCGATCGGTCGCATCCGCCTTCCGGAGATCTGCGGCAACATCTGCTTCGGCGGTCCCAAGCGGAACCGCCTGTTCATGGCGGCCAGCCAATCACTCTACGCGCTCTACGTCGCGACCCAGGGCGCGTCGCCGGGCTAAGCCGCGCCGGGCTAAGCCGCCGGTCGCGTCGCACGCTGATCACGCTTTGCGCAGGAAGTCGAAGTCGCAGCCGTGCTCGGCCTGGAGCACGTGGTCCATGTAGAGCTTGGCGTAGCCGCGCGCCGGGGGCGTCGCAGGGCGGGGCAGGGCGGAGCGACGGCGCGCGATCTCGGTGTCGTCGACGACCAGGTCGATTCGGCGGTCGTTGACGCTCAGGCGGATGCGGTCGCCGTTCTTCACGAGCGCCAGCGGCCCGCCGACGGCCGACTCGGGCGAAACGTGCAAGACGATCGTGCCGTACGCCGTGCCGCTCATGCGCGCGTCGGAGATGCGGACCATGTCCTTGACGCCCGTGCGCGCCAGCTTCGACGGAATCGGCAGGTAGCCGGCCTCCGGCATCGCGTAGCCGCTCTTGGGCCCGGCGTTCTGGAGCACGAGGAAATCGTCCGGCCGCACGTCGAGATCGGGCGAGTCGATTCGCGTGGAGAGATCGTCGAGCGAGGAGAAGACCACCGCGCGGCCTTCGCGCTCGAACAGCGCCGGGTCGGCGGCAGAGCGCTTGAGGATCGCGCCGCCGGGCGCCAGGCTGCCGAAGAGCGCGACGAGCCCGCCGACCTTCTGATACGGATCGGCGAGCGGACGCACCACGTCGCGGTCCACCCAGGTGCCCTCGGCGGCGAGCCGCTGACCGAGCGTCTGCCCCGTGACCGTCAGGCAATCCAGGTGCAGCATCGGCGCGAGCTCGCGCAGCACGGCGCCGAGCCCGCCGGCGGCGTTCAGGTCCGACATGTAGTGCTGGCCGGTCGGCTTCAGGTCGACGAGCACCGGCGTCTCGTCGCTCAGCGTGTTGAGGCGCCGCAGCGAGACCTCGACGCCGACGCGCCCGGCGACCGCGGTGAGATGGATGATGGCGTTCGTCGAGCCGCCGATCGCCAGCAGCACGCGCAGCGCATTCTCGACCGAGCGCTGGGTGATGATCCGGCCCGGCCGCAACCGCGTCGTCGCCAGCGCGACGGCCTGCTGGCCGCTCGCCTCCGCGGCGCGCAGCCGATCGGCGTGCACGGCGGGAATCGCCGCCGTCCCCGGCAGCGCCATGCCGAGCGCTTCCGCGATCGAGGCCATCGTGCTGGCTGTGCCCATCACCGCGCAGGTGCCCGCGGTCGTCGCCAGGTTTTCCTCGATGCGCTCGATCTCCTCCGCGGTCACGCCGCCGGCGCGGTACTTGGCCCAGAAGCGCCGGCAATCGGTGCACGCCCCGAGGCGCTCGCCGCGGTACGCCATCGGCATCATCGGCCCGGCGAGCAGCTGCACCGCGGGCACGTCGGCCGACGCGGCGCCCATGAGCTGAGCCGGGACGGTCTTGTCGCAGCCGCCCACCAGCACGACCGCGTCCATCGGCTGGGCGCGGATCATCTCTTCGACGTCGATGGCCATGAGGTTGCGGAACATCATGCTGGTCGGCGAAAGAAACACCTCGCCGAGCGAGATCGTCGGGAAATCGATCGGCAGCCCGCCGGCGGCAAGCACGCCGCGCTTCACGGCGTCGATCAGCTCGGGAAAGTGCCGGTGACAGTTGTTGAAGCCACTCGCGGACTGCGCGATCCCGACGACCGGCCGGGCCAGCATCGCCTTCGAGTAGCCCATCGACGTCGCGAAGGAGCGGCGCAGATAGAGCGCAAAATCCGGGTCGCCGTAGTTGGTGAGTCCGCGCGCCAGACCGCGAGGGCCGTCAGGTGTCATCATAGTCCGCGATGCTACCCCATCTCGGCCCGCTCTCACAGCACTCGGAGAGACGAGCCAAGACTTGGGTATTTCAGGCGCCCCAGGCTAGACTGATGGGAACGATAGTTTGTCTATCGGCTTATCTCCGTGGAGTCGTCTATGACGAAGGCCCTGACCCGAGTCGTCGTGTTGCTCGCGATGCTGCTCGCCATTACGCCCCCCGTCGCGGCGCAACAGCCACGCGACCCCCTGGAAACGATGCGGCAGATCCAGGCCCTCGCCTGGCGGCACGGCCCTGCGGATGCGGACATCGGCGGCCTCGCGAGCATCAAGGTTCCCAAGGGCCTGTCGTTTCTCGGTGGCGCGCTCGTCGGTCTCGCCTTGACCGGTGTCTTGGCGCCGCGAGGTCTCCAGCCGCTGATCCGATGGCTCGCGCAGTGGACATAGTCTGCGGGGCCGCCGCCGGCCGTCGGTAGCGGCCGTGATCTCAGGCCACGTCCAGCCGCACTCCCGGCCGGAGTCCTGAGCTCTTGGCGAACGCGCCCGCGGCGATCTTCTGACCGCCCTCGGGCCGTACGCGCGTCACCTGGATCTGGCCGCCGCTCGCGCCGATCGTGAGTCCCGAGTCATCGACCGCGATCACTTCGCCGGGCCGGCCGGACGCGGCGCCCGCGATTTTCTTTGCGTCGAGCAGCTGCACGGTCGTGCCCTCGTGCGTGGTCCACGCGCCGGGCTGCGGATCTGCGCCGCGGATCAGATTCCAGACGGTCTGGATGGGCTGCTGCCAGTCGATCTGGACGTGCTCCTTCTTGCACCAGCCTTCGTAGGTTGCCTTGGACTCGTCCTGAACGATTTTCGGCGCCTTGCCGTCGCGCACCAGGTCGACGGACTCGGCCAGCGCCGCCACTCCCATCGGATAGAGCCGATCGAAGTAGAGGCTGCCAAGCGTGTCGCTGTCGCGGATCTCGACTTCCTTCTGCAGTAGGATCGGTCCAGTGTCCAGCCCCCGATCGGGCCAGAAGATCGAGAGCCCGGTCCGCGTCTCGCCCATGATGATCGGCCAGTTGATGGAGCTCGGGCCGCGATGGCGCGGCAGCAGCGAGGGATGGTACTGGATCGTGCCGCGCGTGGGCTGATTCAGCACTTCCTCCGGCACGATCAGCGTGACATAGGCCATCACGCACAGATCCGCCTTGAGTCGCGCGAATTCCTCCCACACCTCGGGCTTGTTGCGAAACGATCGAGGCTGAAAGACCGGGAGGTTTCGCGCGAGCGCGGCCTCTTTCAGGGGATCGAGCCGTCCACCCTGGGCCGGATCAGGGGCACAGTAGACGCCGACGACGTTTTCCCCGCGCTCCAGCAAGGCGTCCAGCACGCTCTTGCCGAACGCCTGCTGACCATGGACGACGATGCGCATGACTCATTCCTCCGCGAGCGTAGTGGATGCGAATGCTACCTCATCTGAGGTCGTCTCTCCACCCGCGCTGACGTCCCTCGTCAGCCGCTCGCGTCTGGTTGTCACGCCGGGGGACCCGGATGAACCGTAACCCGCGAATTCGCAGAAGGTTTGGAGTGCTGGCACCGCGCGTGCAGTTTCTAGTCCCGCAGAGGCGGATTGAGCGAAATACCGGAAACGCTCACGAAAGAACTATTGATTGCTCACACGTAAAGAAGGAGGACGACTCATGTACGCTCACCTGAAATCCGTGGTGCTCGGGCTCGCATTGGTCACGTTGCTCGCGGGGCTCTCGGCGTGCGCGAAGCGGCCGATGGTGATCGGCGGCTCTTCCGCTCCGTCGCCTTCCGCGGCCGTCGCTCCGGCGCCGGCCCGCTAAGCGACCGGATCGTTTGTGTGTCGGGGCCGGGGATCGTCCTCGGCCCCACACGTTCGTCCGTCTCGACCTCGCAGTCGAGCCAATCGACCCTCCGGGATCGGATGACCGGCCCGATGTTACTGTGACCTCATTGGTGAACCGAAGTCTCCCGCAGCAAAGCACAACCAATGGGCGCGCGCGAGGAGGAAGGATGGACGTCAAGTGCGGCGTGATCGTCCTGTTCTGGTGGTTCATGGTCGTCTCGCAATACTCGGGCGGCACGCTGTCGACCGCTACCCAGGGCCCGTTCGGGACGCAGGCGCAGTGTGAATGGGGCCGTCAGCAAGTCGGAGTGGCGACCGGCCTTCGGGGAGGGCAGGGCGTCGGCTGGGGCGTGACCCCGTGCTGGAGCGACGGGCGGTGAGCGCGAGAGACGCTCGCACTCGTCGCGCTTCGCCTGTGCGCAGCGCGGCCTGACGATCCACTTCGTCGACAAGATCTTGAAGGGCGCCAACCCCGCCGATCTGCCTGTCGCGCAGCCGACCAAGTTCGAACTCTCTCAGGAAGGCGAGGGCGCTCGGCGCCCGGCGGCCTGCCGAACTTGACTCCAACTTGACTCGCCCGCAGGATGAGGCCTCGCGTGCATCGTAATGAGCGGCACGTGAGACTCGCGGTCCAGGGCAGCCAGCGTGCACCGCTATAGCCGTCGCCAGCTCCTGCAGGGCAGCATGGCCCTGGCCGGTTTCAGCCTTCTGTCTGGCTGCGAGACGCCCGGCCAACAGGCCGCGAAAGTACCCCGGATCGGTTTTCTGGCCGTCGGCTCGTGCGAGGGCCGAGCGTTTTTGATCGAGGGCTTTCTCCAGGGATTGCGCGAGCACGGCTACGTCGAGGGTCAGAACATCGTTATTAAGTACCGCTTCTCCGAGGACCGCAATGATCGGCTACCCGCGCTCGCGGCCGAGTTGGTGGCCCTCAAAGTGCGGCTCATCCAAGCCTCTGGTACGCCCGCGAGCTTCGCCGCCAAGCACGCTACGAGCACGATCCCGATCGTCATGGGGACTCGTTGCGAGCCTCGCACGTCCGGGCGGCAACATCACGGGGATGAGTATCATGACCGCGGACCTCGGCGGGAAGCGGCTGGATCTGCTCAAGCAAATCGTGCCCGGCCTCGCGCACGTGGCCGTCTTCTGGAACCAGCCCAATCTCGCGTATGGGCCGATCTTGGGAACTCGAGGCGGCGGCCCCAACGCTGGGTGTGAAAGCTTCAGCGCCTAGAAGTGCGGGTCCCCGCGGACTTCGAGGGTGCCTTCAAGGCCGCGACTAGGCAGCACGCCGGTGCGCTGATCGCGCCGGGTGACCCCCTCGTCGCCAACCGGCCAAGAATGGTCGCAGACCTCGCGCTCAAATACCGACTGCCGTCGATGATGGACAACAAGCAGTTTGCGGAAGCCGGGGGCCTGCTGTCGCTGGGGTTGGACCTCGTCGATTCATACCGGCGGGCCGCAACCCACGTGGACAAGATCCTGAAGGGGGCCAATCCGGCCGACCTGCCGATGGAGCAACCCACCAAGTTCGAGTTCGTGATCAACCTCAAGACCGCCAAGGCGCTCGGCATCACCGTTCCCCACTCGCTGTTGCTGCAAGTGGATCAGGTGATCCAATAGCGCGCGCCACGGCGGAGATGATCGCGAAGGATCACCTTCGGGATGGACTCGACGGGCGTCCCATCGTGGTTAGTCGCGGGGGGTGCAGCGCGTGTGCGTATGCCTATGCGCACTCGTCGCTTTTGCTCGCGGGTCTTGGCCAATCAACGCTCGTGATCCACCCTGCGAAGACAGAGGCGCACGAGCCGGAGACGCTTGAGCAGCACGGGGTCGGTGATTTCACGATGAATGACTTCAATTGGGATAGCTCGAGAGGGGGCAGGAGGCAGAGAGGGGTCGTGACGCTATGGCGCTATAGGACTGACGGGCACATAACTCCGTCATTCCCGTCAATGCTTGACCAGGAGTGCTCTGGAACCTATTGATTGTCTATAGTCAGTCCGACTGGCCGCGCTCTTGCTAGTAAGAATCCATTTCGTGAAGCTACTTCGCGCTTACTCGCATGCGGCGCTGAGGGCCATCTCCTGCTGTTGGGGCCGTCGTCGTCGTCGTTGTCCTTGCTATGGAGTACGTCGCCAGACCGGCAGAGGACTCGACTTTTTCAAGAGTGACGATCGCAGATCGTCTAAGCTCCCTCCCCCCGGTCCAGAGTCGCCACTGGTGTGGTGATCCGCTGGCTGCTCGGCTTAGGCTGGTCTCTTTTCGCTGGTCACTTTGTGGTAGGCGTCGTTGTTGATGGCCTGCGGGCACAAATCCGCGCGGCACCGGAAGCGTTTGATGACTCTATGCCGTCGACGTGGGAGCCAGATCCACGCATTCCATCTTGGGCGGAAGGCCTCATTGAACGCCTGTTCTTCACTCTGGCCGTGGCGTTCGATGTCTCTGGTTCGGCGACGGCTATGATGGCCTGGATTGCGATTAGGATGGCCGCACACTGGAACCGTCTGGGGAAGCCTGACGCTCCGGGTGCGCTACCGGTTGCACTCGGCGGATTGGTGTCCATGTTCTTCGCGTTGACCGGCGGTGCGATCTGTCGAGGCCTTATCTGGCCGTAGTGAGGCATGACACCGAGGCTCTGGCTCGTCTGATAGACTCCCCGCCAGCCATCCTCCACCAAGGTGCCCATGCGGGTGATCGGATTCGTTCTCGCCCGGAGCATCACGCTGGTGTCGTTCGCCGCTGACGCCCAACAGGGCAAGCCGTATCGCGTCGGCGTCTTGGTGCAAGGTTCGCCTCCGCCACCTGGAACCCAGCACTATTCGTCGCAGCCATGCGCGACCTCGGGTATGTCGATGGACCGAACGTTGTCGTGGATCGTCGGTGGGCAGGCGGTCAGAGCGAACGTTTTCCCGTTCTTGCCAGTGAGCTTGTTGCTTTATACGAGCGCGGGAGGTCTGATGAGCTGCGGGCCCAGTGCCATGTATCGATGGAAAATGGCTGCAGTCTATGTCGACAAGATTCTAAGGGCGCCAAGCCGCACGATCTGCCGGTGCAGCAGCCGACACAATTCGAACTCGTCATTAACCTCAAGACCGCGAAGACTTTCTCTGGTTCATGTCAAGCGACTTTTTTCTGACGCTGGTGCAATTGCTGCCGCGTCATCATCGCCAGGTGGTATTGCTCGTCATACGGGACCCGGCGTTCCCACATGACAAAGATGATCTTCAACCACTTCGCGCTCAAGGCGCGGAGCGCCTGACGATAAGAGTGGCCCCGGGCGCGCTGCTCGGCGTAACACGCTCGGGCCCACTCGCTCCATCGCAGCGAGAGGAACGCCACATGGTCGATGATGTAGCGCAACGACTTGTGTCGCAGGCAAAGCGGAACCGGACGACTTGTTGCTTGCCGCTGCGGATCGTCACGGGCACCGTCCCGGCCTGCGCTTGCAGATGCCGAAACGACTCCCACCGGCCAGGCGCGTCCCCCAGGCGGGCCCAGAGGGTGGGCGCCGTGATGCCGTGGTCACCGATCGGCAGTGTCCGGATCCACTGCGCCGCCGGGAGCCGCGCGAAAAAATCTCCGATCGCCTCACGGTAGGCGCCGACGCCCTCCAGCACCACGGTCAGCTGCGCCACCAGGCTCTGCATCATCTCTCCTCAGTTGGAGGACCACCAACGGCTGGCCAATGCCCTCCGTCGCCGGGTTCGTGTCCACGGAGGGTGGGCCCCAGAGGATCATCTCGGCGTCGTGCAAACCATGCCCTTCTGGAAGAGTGGCTTTGGTGGGCTTGACATCTGGCTGCGCGGAGACGTCGTGGGCACTCAGTGCGGTCAGTACATGATCGCCAGCCTCTTTGCCCTACGGGAGCACCCCTTGGCGGACCGGCGCACGGTGAACGAGGAGGCCATCGAGAACTTCGTGTTGGTCGGGTGGACCGCGCAGGCCGCCGAGGTTGCCAGGGCCTCATGTCCAGGGGCTTCAATTGGAGGAGGCGAGCGATGACACGACCGCTACGCGCTTCGATGATCGCCCTCTCCCTGCTCACCTCGGCTGCGACGGTCCACGCCGAGTGCGTGGGTGCTGTGGGAACAGACAACTACCTGGAAGGCGTCACCCAAGAATGTGGAGGAAACTCAGTGGGCTCCCGTTACAGCAGCGTCAGCGCAACCAAGCTGTGAGTCGTCGAAGGCAAACCGTGGAAGAGAGACGGCGAGAAAAATATCGTTCATCAGTCGGCCGAAAGACACCATCACGCCGATAGACGACTCAGTCATGTGGAGTTGGGAGGAGCCTGACGGTACGAAGGGCGCGCAGCTCTTCCGCTTCCTCTGCCTCCCCGACACCGTAGACCCGCGCAGGGAGAAGGGGAAGTGAAGCGAGCGTCCGCTGTTCCGCAGCGGGAGGTAGGGTTTAGTGGGTGTGCGTGCCCGCAATGGCGTCGGCACCCCGAAGATGAATGACCCGTTGACGCGCGGCTGAGGCTGCTGTTGCGGCTGACTGATCCAGCCACGGCCGGGCGGGAGCGGCTCTGGCAGGGTCGGCACTGGAGGCGGGTCAACGTGCGGCGGGTGCGGCGTATCCTCGTCCGGGTTCGATAGGTACGCCTTGTGTTCGCACACTTCCACTGGCCCGCAGCGATCCGCGTACATCAGATCGAAGACATTGTCTGGCAGATCAAAGGGTCGTATAGCCAATACCTCCGACCACGACGCTATCACGGTGAACAGGCCCCCCCCATAGGGGAGAATCCTGATCCAGCATCACGAGCGCGCGGGCCATCGAGCCCGTGCCGCCAATCTCGTCGGGGTGACCCGAAGAAGGTGGCAGCGGTGACGAACCGCGATGCGGCGTGCAGGCGCAAAGGGAGTCAGCGATGAAGCACTACCTTAGACCGCGGCCGGAGCCTAGGATCTGGTCGGTGCGCGGATTCTTCATGACGATGCTCGAAGTGGCGCAGGCGGCGAGCCGCACGCCTCGATGGCGTTACCTGGCACGCGCTCAGACATACCTTCGCTTCCCGTCTCGTGGCTGCCGGGGTAGACTTGCGAACGGTCCAAGAGCTAGGAGGTTGGCGAACACTGAGCATGGTGCAGCGGTACGCGGCTCTGTCGCCGGGCCACCTTGCTGCTGCCGTCGAGAAGATCGTAGCGACGCCCGCCGCGGTCGCTCCGAGGGCTGCGAACGGTTCAGCACTTCGGCAAAACTTCGACTCAGCAGCGACAGGCTCTCGGACGTGAAGAGCAGGACGCGGAAGCAAACTATTGAGATACTTGGCGCGGAGGGGTGGCCGAGCCCGGTCGAAGGCGTCCGACTCGAAATCGGATAGGGGCCCAGAAGGTCCCTCGGGGGTTCAAATCCTCTCCCCTCCGCCAATTTTCTTCGGTGGTCGTCGCAGTCCGATGGATCAGAAACGCGGAGGGGTGACCGAGCGGCCGAAGGTGCGGCACTGGAAATGCCGTGCACGGGTAACCCCTGTGCCCCGGGTTCGAATCCCGGCCCCTCCGCCAGAATTGTTCGGCTTGGCCGTGCTAGACGGGGAGTTAGCGGTGCCCTGTAACCCGCAATCCGCTTCAGCGGGGTTGAATTCCCTCTCGAGGGCGGATCGTGTTGAGTGAGCTTCACGGGGCGGCGTTGAAGGTTGGGCCCCACGCAACGGGAATCGTCGAACCCCGCCAGGCCCGGAAGGGAGCAACGGTAAGGCGACCCTCTCGTGTGCCGTGGGAGTACCTGGCCGGAGCAGGCTCCGGGGAGAGATCGCAGTACGGGCCGTTCGAAGGAGGGTGCACGGTCATTGTATTGGAGCGTGAGGTCGCCTTGAACCGAGGGTCGCGAGTGACAGGTACGAGTGGCTCCGCTCGTGGAATCAACCCGTGAGTTATCAGGTTCTCGCGCGGAAGTGGCGGCCGCAGACGTTCGACGCGGTCGTCGGCCAGGACGCGATCACGCGGACCTTGCGGAACGCGCTGGCTTCGGGCCGCATCGCTCATGCTTACCTGTTCGCAGGCCCGCGCGGCATCGGCAAGACCACGACGGCCCGGCTGCTGGCACGCGCGCTGCTCTGCACCGCGCGCACGGGCCCCGAGCCCTGCGGTAAATGCGCCGTGTGCGTCGAGGGCCTGGCCGGGACGCTCGTCGACGTGATCGAGATCGACGGCGCCTCGAACCGAGGCATCGAAGAGATCAGGACGCTGCGCGAGAACGTGAAGTACACGCCGGCGCGCGGGCGCTACAAGGTCTACATCATCGACGAGGTCCACCAGCTGACCGAGGCGGCCTTCAATGCGCTCTTGAAGACTCTGGAGGAGCCGCCGCCGCACATCGTCTTCGTGCTCGCGACGACGGATCCCCGCGAGATCCCGCCGACGGTGCTCTCGCGCGTGCAGCGCTTCGACTTTCGTCCGATCGCCCCCGACGCGCTGCGGGCGTCGCTCGAGCACATCTTGAACGAGGAGAAGATCCCATTCGAGCCGGCGACCTTGCCGGTCATCGTGCGCGCCGCCGAAGGCTCGCTGCGCGACGCGCTCTCGCTGCTCGACACGGCGATCGCCTATGGCGACGGCCGGCTCGAGGCGGAGACCACCGCGAAGCTGCTCGGCGCGACGGCGCCGGTGACGGTGCGCGCGTTCGCCACGGCGGTGATCGGGCACGACACCGCCGCGGCGCTCGAGGCGATCGACCGTGCTGCGCGCGACGGCGAGGACTTGCTGGCGTTCGCGCGCGATGCGATCGAGCTGTTGCGGCTCACGCTCGTGCTGAAGGCCGCGCCGAACGCGAAGCCGGCCGATCTGACGCATACGGAGGGCAACGAGCTGCGCAAGCTCGGCGAGGCCACGAGCCTCGACGAGATCCTCTACGTGCTCCGTGCGTTCCTGGAGGCCGATGCGCTCATGCGCGAGTCGCCGCATCCCCGCGTCGAGCTCGAGATCGCCACGGTGCGCTCGACGCGGCGCCCGGTGCCCCAGACGCTCGACGACGTGCTACGCCGGGTCGACGAGGCCCAGCGCGAAATTCGCCAGCAGGCGCTCGTGACGCCGAGCGCGACCCCGGCCGCGCAGGCGAGCCTCTTGTCGGGCGCCGAGCCCACGGCGCCCCGCGCCGAGACGCGCCGGCCGTCGGCGCCGGCTCCGAGCGCTGCACCGGCGGCTCCGCGTGCGCCGGCGCCCGCTCCGCCGACTGCTCAGCGTCCGTCAGTGCCGGCGACTCAGCCCGCGTCGGCCCCTGCGCCCGGGCCGCCGGCCGCGCCGCCGAGCCAGGAGCTGGCGACGGCGTGGGAGCGGGTGGTGGACGAAGTCATGAAGAAGAAGCCGACGCTCGGGGCCGTCCTGATGCAAGCGCGGCCCAGCGGTGTGAGCGATCGCGAGCTGACGATCGTGCTGCATGGGAATCATTTCCACAGAGAGATGCTCGCGGACGTCGCGAACCGTGAGCTGGTCGTGCAGGCGGTGCGGCGTTGCGTGGCCGGCGCCGAGCGGGTCAACGTGGTGGCGGGCGGCGAGAGCACCGGCGCCATTGCGACGCACCCGGCGGTCCAGGCGGCGATCGCCGAATTTCAGGGCGAGGTGGTCGCGGTGCGACCGCGCCTGCCGGAAGGAGAAGGCCAGTGAAGGGGTTCGGGAACATCATGAAGGAAGCGCAGAAGCTGCAGGCCCAGATGGCGGCCATGCAGGAAGAAGTCGGGAAAAGGAAGGTCGACGCCACCGCCGGTGGTGGGATGGTCACGGTCGAGGCGAACGGCAAGCAGGAGCTCACTGCCGTCAAGATCGATCCCGAGGTCGTCAACAAGGAAGACGTCCAGATGCTGGAGGACCTGGTGCTCGCGGCGGCCAACGAGGCGCTCAGAAAATCGCGCGAGCTCGTGCAGCAAGAGCTCGGTAAGCTGACCGGCGGCCTCAAGATCCCCGGTCTCGGTATGTAGGCGGGGCCGGTTGGCGTATTACCCCGAGCCCGTCGCCCGCCTGATCGAAGCCTTCCAGCGCCTGCCCGGTATCGGACCGAAGACCGCTCAACGCCTCACGTTCTTTTTGCTCAAGCGTCCGGTCGCGGAAGTGCGCGAGCTGTCCGAGTCGCTGGTCGCCGTGAAGGAGCGCATCGTTTACTGCGGGACCTGCTTCAACGTGACCGACCAGGATCCGTGCCGCGTCTGCACCGATCCGGCGCGTGACGGGCGCCTGCTCTGCGTCGTCGAGGAGCCGAACGACCTCCTGGCGATGGAGCGCACCGGCGAGTATCGCGGTCGCTATCACGTGCTGCTGGGCGCGCTCTCGCCGCTCGACGGCATCGGCCCCGACGACCTGAAGGTGCGCGAGCTGCTGGCGCGGCTCGAAGGCAGCGCGGTCGCCGAGGTGATCCTGGCGACCAATCCCAACGTGGAGGGCGAGGCGACCGCGCTCTACCTGGCCAAGCTGCTCCGACCCCTCGGGATCCGTCTCACGCGCATCGCGCGCGGCCTGCCCGTCGGCGGCGATCTGGAGTACGCCGATCAGGTGACACTGTCGAAAGCTCTGGAAGGCCGCCGGGAGATCAGCTGAAGGGCGCGGGCCGTTTCAGCGCCTGAGGCCCGACGGCACTCCGAGGACGTGATACGTCATGGGACGAGCGGCGCTGGCTGCTCGAGGAAAACCCGATGGAGCAGCCGAACGGCGTAGTCCAGCTGTGCGCCGTCGATCATCCAGGTGATGCGAAATGACGAGGTCGCCACGCCACTCCACATGATGCCAGCCGAGTGAAGGGCGCCGCAGCCCCGGCGGAGATTCTCGAAGCTCGCGTTGATGCCGGCCCCGATCACGCTGACGGCGCCGACGTGCTCGACCAGCCGCACGCGGCCACCGAACCGCTCCCGCAAGCTCGCCCGCATCCGATC
>Ga0209160_1002871_pt1 | contig 14258 bp, 13 predicted proteins | sample GraSoiAngelo_153_FD_186167 | JGI IMG/M metagenome (GOLD analysis project Ga0209160, IMG submission 186167) | Grasslands soil microbial communities from the Angelo Coastal Reserve, California, USA - 14_1009_12_40cm (SPAdes) (version 2) | ecosystem: Environmental > Terrestrial > Soil > Grasslands ...
CGGCGCTAGCGGCGCTGGTCGCGTGGACAGCGCTCCACGTCAAGCGCCTGCCCGGCGTGTGGGTCGTCACGCTCGGGGCGGCGATGAACCTCATCGTCATCGTGGCGAACGGCGCACGCATGCCAGTGGCTCCCGCCCTCGCGACCACGTTTCAACATCGCGGACACCTGGGCCAGTACGTGCTCATGAGTTCGAGCACCAATCTGAACTGGCTCGCCGACTGGATCGGGTTCCCATGGCCGGTGCGCGGCGCCTACAGCCCTGGCGACCTCGTTATCGCCTTGGGGATAGGTATCGTGGCGCTCTTGGCCGTAATCCACCGGCCGGAAGCAGGGACTAAGCTGGGTGAAACCTCAAGCCGTATAGGGAGATAGGGCGCCGTGATCATCTTCTGGATCTTCACCTTCTTCGTCGGAGCGTCCGCGTTTGCATTTGCCGACATTTACCTCCAGCTCGGAATCGGCTGGTCGCTCGTCTACTCGGTCGTGGCGATGCTGCTCTTCCGCGGGCTGCTCAGCATCGCGCGCCGCTGGCTGATAGTTCGCGAACGGCTCGTGCCAGAGACGGACGTGCTCGAGCGCACGGTCGAAACCAACCGCGCCGTTTTCTGGAGGCGGGCGGTCTACATCTCTGTGCTGCCGATCGTGTATTTCGGCCTGGCTTACTTCCTTTTCAACCTGCTGCCTGAAGACGCGCTGGCCGCGCTCCCGCAGTTCTTGCAGCTCGTCTTCACACAGCTGATCTATTTGTTCTTCCTGCTCGGCGCCAACTTCATGCTCTTCTTCGGCCCGTTCTATCTCTACACGCGAATCGGCAAAACCATGATCAACCCCGACGACGCCAATTTCGGGGTGAGCATGGACGACGTCCGCGGCCAGAAGCCGGCGGTCGGCGAGATGCGAAAGATCCTCCGGCTCATCGAGCACGGCAGGCTGTTCGTCAAGGCGGGCGGCAAGCGCGAGCGAGGCGTGCTCATGGTCGGCCCTCCGGGCACCGGCAAGACCATGCTCGCCAAGGCAATCGCGTCTTCTCTGCATGTGCCCATCTACATCGCCAGCGGTGGCTCGTTCGCAGGGATGTTCATGGGCATCGACGCGCTGAGCGTCTACCTGATGGTTCGCGCCGCCCGTAAGCGCGCGAAGGTCTGGGGCGGCTGCATCGTTTTCATCGACGAGATCGATGCCCTCGCCCAGAGGCGCGGCGGTATGGGTGGCGGAATGATGGGCGGAATGATGGGGATGATGGGCGGCGGCCAGCTCGGGCTCAACATGCTGCTGGTTCTCATGGACGGCATCGACAACCCGGCCTTCTTCGTCCGGCAAGCGCGCGCCCTCGTCAACCTCACCCTCGACGGCTTTTTCGTGCCGAGGCTCGTCGCTTTCAACGGAACCAAGTTGAATCTTCGTATCCCGCCGCTGAAGTCGCCCGCCTGGAACATCATGTTCATCGGCGCCACCAACCGGCCATCGGTGCTGGACGAGGCCGTGACACGGCCTGGGCGGTTCGGCCGGCAGATCGTTTTCCTCATGCCGAATCGCGAGAGCCGCAAGGACATCGCGGCTCTGTACTTCGACAAGAAGCAACACGACCCCGCGCTCGACACACCGAGCCGTCGCGAAGAGTTTGCTCGGATCACCGAGGATTACTCGCCGGCCGACATCGAGCAGGTGCTCTCGCTTGCGCTCCTTTACGCATTCGAAGATGGGCGACAGGCGTTCAACTGGCAGGACGTGCGAGAGGCGATGGGCAACGTCGAGGCGGGCCTGGCCATACCGGTCGAGTACACCGAACGCGACAAGATCGCCGTCGCGCGCCACGAGCTGGGTCACGCTGTCGCGTCTCACTTCTTCCAGAAGGACCACTCGCATGTCCGGCTGTCGATTCGCAGGCGCGCCAATCCACACATCGGCGAGATCGGCGGTTATCACAAGTCGCTGCCTCAGGAAGAGGAATGGCTGGAGTTCCGCTCGCAGCTAGCCGCCGATATTCGGGCTTCGCTGGGATCGCTTGCGTGCGAGCACGTTTTCTACGGGGAGAACACCACCGGGGTCACCATGGACCTGATCCAGGCCACCGGCACCGCGGTCAAGATGGTGGGCATCGTCGGCATGGGTCCGGACAGGCTCGACCCGGAGATGTCGTTGAAAGCCGTTGACATCGGCGAGCAGCTGATCTCAGTAGTGCAGATAACCCAGGGACAGCATGAGCAGGGCACGCCGGTCGCCGCCGTGCTCAACAATCCGCGAGCCCGTCGCGTCGTCGCGCAGCTGCTTGGTTCGGCATACATAGATGATTGGCGCCTGATGTACGTCAACAAGGAACCGATCGACCTCGCCGCCGAAGCACTGATCGCTCAGGGTGAGCTGGTTGGCGATGAGATCGCCGGCTTGCTCGACTCGGTCGGCATGCGTGCAGTAATAGAGTCCGATCCTTACCCGAAAGAGCTGCCGTTGGTGCCGGACCGCCGAGAAGTACCGTTGTCTGTAGTGGGGTCGGCCTGAGACGCATGACCGCGGCGGGTGTCGCCGCGCTGCTGCTGATGGCGCTGCACGCGCGTGGGGTGTCCGCACACGATCCGCTGGTGCCGCCGAGCGCCCATCACGAAGCCGCGCGCATCATGAGCGCCGAGGTTGCGATGGCGCAGGCGCAGGCGCAGCTCACCTCTCTGAAGGCGCAACCAACGCCCACGACATTTATGGATCGCATCCGCTGGGAGATGTCGGTCGAGGCCGCGGCTTACGCGTTTCGCGAAGCCGCCCGGCAGGAAGAGCTGCGCCTGTATGAGGTCGCCAGCTACGACAGCGTGCAGTCCGCTGTCTTACCCCTTCTCCCGGCGCAGCTGGCGCGACCCTTCGACGACACGATCGCGGGATTGCACTCGCTTTACATACTCGCCGGCATCGACGAGTACTACCTGGTCAACGTGCATTTCAATCATCCCTACACCGACGCCGCGCCGGTTGACTCGCTGCGCTCCTTCTACAACGAAGCCCAGCGGCGCTACGGAGTCGACGCCAGCTACCTGGCCTCGATCAACTTCATCGAGAGCAACTTCGGCCGCGTCAACGGACCATCGTCTGCCAACGCAGTGGGACCGATGCAGTTCTTGCCCGGAACGTGGGCGAACTGGGGCAACGGCGGCAACATCATGGACCCGCACGACGCCATCCTCGCGGCGGCCAGGTACCTCGTCCATTACGGCGCGCCCGGCAACATGCGCCAGGCGATCTTTCACTACAACCTCGACTACGACTATGTCGACGCGGTCGAGTTCTTCGCCCGCGCATATCGCGCGGATTCGCATTGGCTCGACCGGATGTACTACTGGAACACCACCGGCTAGCTTGGGATCATCGACTAAAACAAAAGAGCCCTCCGCCCGCGCAGAAGGCTCTTCGGGGTGGGGGGTTCGCTGGTGGTGCTCCGCGCGGTACTGGGTTGATTGCGAGTGGTAGGGGTAGACAAACACAGTTAAAAAACCGGCGTAACAAAATCCGTAACAGGGATAGCGATTTCGCCACCCGATTCATTGAAGTATTGGATCGAACAATTGGGCCCCGACGACCACGGCTGGATTGTGCGAGTATCGACTCATGGAGTATCGGATCGAACAATTGGCCCGGGCCGCCGGCGTAGCTGTGGACACGATCCGCTTCTACCAGGGCAAGGGCCTACTCGACTCGCCTCGCCGGGATGGGCGCGTGACCTGGTATGGCGACGCGCACCTCGACCGCCTGCGCCGCATCCGTGAGCTCCAACAGAGAGGATTCACCCTCACCGTGATCCAGCGATTCCTGGCCGGCGAGCTCGAGCCTTCGGACGTCGGGCTGGTCGAGGCGGTGACCCGACCGGCGGCGCCGCAAACCCTGACCCTGGCAGAGCTGGCGGACCGTAGCGGTGTCGCCGAACCCCTGCTCGCGAGCCTGGAGCAGGCAGGCTTGCTGGTGCCGATCGAGGGTGGCGACGAGCCGCGGTACCCCGCCGACGACCTCGAAGCGATCGCCGCGGGCATGAAGCTGATCGCGGCCGGCATCCCGCTTGGCGCGCTCATGGAGCTTGGCAAGGAGCACGCAGCCAACATCGACCGCACCGCGCGCGAGGCCGTCGACCTCTTCGACCGTCACGTGCGCGAGCGCATCCAGGCGGAGGGCGGCGAGACCGAGGTGGCCGAGCGCAAGCTGCTCGGACTCTTCACCGAGCTGCTCGAGGCAAGCGGCACGCTCGTCCGCCATCACTTCGAGCGCACGCTGCTGCGTGCGGCCCGGGAGCACATAGAAAAACGCTGATGTACTTGCCACTGCAACTGTGCAGGAATGGCTCAATCCCCCGCCGGAGATTCGACCATCCGTGCCCTGATGGCCGAATCTCGGTTTGGAACTCGGGGTCGCGACGATGATCGCGACCACTCCCGTGCGGACGTGGGAGCTGGATCGCACACCCGATCTCGTCGACGTCGTGGGCGCTGCGCGAGACGCCGGCCACGAGGTGCTCCTGGTCGAGCGGCCGATGCCCGATGCCGTAAGCGTGGCCGCCCTGGGCCGAGCATTCGACATCGTAGCGGCCGAAAATGGCGTCGCGCTGGAGGACGCCAATGGCAAAGTCGTCGACTTCGAGCGCGGCAACGAGCGCCTCCTTGCGGCCGCCCGACTCTGGCGCCGGCTGAGCGCTTCGCTTTCCACGCGCTCCGCCGGTCCGATCGCAATTGGGGGCTTCGCGTATCGCCCGGATCGCGACCCGGCCGGGCCATGGTCTGGATTCCCAGCTCTGCTGCTGCGCGTCCCCGCCCTGGCCCTGATGCGGTCGCGGGGCCGCACGTTCGTCACCGCGGCGACGGCCGACGCGGACGATCTGCTCGACCTGGAGCCGCGAAGCGTGAGCACGCGCGCGGCGCGCGCGCTCACCATCAGCCCGATTCGCAATCCCGTCTCGTGGACCGCCGCGGTCGAGTCGGCGGCGGCACGCTTGCGCGCAGGCGAAGCCGAGAAGGTCGTCCTCGCGCGCGAGGTGATGGCGCATGGTGACGGCGTGGTAACCGCGGCAAACGTGGCCCGCTCGCTGCGGTCCGCTTATCCGTCGTGCTTCATCTACCTCATCACCGGCGGCGATGGCACCGCGTTCGTGGGCGCGTCACCCGAGCTGCTGGTGCGCCGCTCTGGGGCGCGCGCGTACGCGCAACCGATGGCGGGCTCGGTCGCGCGCGGCGCCACCGAGGCCGACGACGAGCGCCTCGCGCGACAGCTCGAAGCGAGCGCGAAGGACGGAGCCGAGCATCGCTTGGTTTCCGCATTCGTCGTCGATGCCTTTAAGCCGTTCGCCGAGAAAGTGTCTGCGCACCCGCCAGAGGTGGTGCGTTTCACGAACATCCAGCACCTCGCGACCGCGGTGACCGCCGAGCTGCGCGAGCCTGCGGCGGACTCGCTCGAGCTGGCGGCCGCCCTCCACCCCACCCCCGCAGTCGGAGGCTGGCCCCGGGCGGCCGCCGATGCGATCATCGACGGCCTCGAAGCGATGGATCGCGGTTGGTACGCGGGGGCGGTGGGCTGGATCGATGCGCATGGCGACGGCGAGTTCGCGGTCGCGCTCAGGTGCGGCCTGCTGTGGGAGGACGGCGCTCGCCTCTATGCAGGCGTAGGCGTGATGCCCGATTCCGACGCGGCGCGCGAGCTGGAGGAAACCGAGTTGAAGTTCAAGGCGTTGCTGACTGCGTTGACATGAAACTGAGGCTAGTCGCGTAGGGCGGCGGCGGCCGCCTCCCAGCAAAGGCGATGGCCGCTGACGCTGTCGTCCCGCTTGAACTTGACGACCACCATCGTGGGCGTCGCCTTCTCGATGGCGTCGCTGATGGCCGGCTCGAGGCCCGACCGATCGGTCACCGGGCTGTAGACCAGCCCGTAAAGACGGGCGATCTGCGCGAAGTCGAGCCCGAGCGGGGTGGCGAAGATCTCCTCGAAGACGTCCGGGTGCTGGGCTTGAGGCAAAAAGTTGAAGACTCCGCCCCCGTTGTTGTCGCAAACAACGATGGTCGCCTTGACGCCGTGGCGTCCGATCGCCCACAGGCCGTTCATGTCGTGATAGACCGAGAGGTCGCCGAGCATCAGGACGGTGGGCACATCGCTGCGGCCCGTGGCGACGCCGAGGCCGGTCGAGACAAGCCCGTCGATGCCGCTCGCGCCGCGGTTGCCGTAGAACCGCTGCTTGGACTTCGCCAGCGGCCAGAAGCTGTCCGCGGCGCGAATCGGCATGCTCGAGCCGACGAACACCTGGGCCACCTCGGGCAGGCGCGACGCCAGCGCGCGAACGATGTGGCCTTCGTGAAGCGGCGTGGAGATGAGGGTTGCCGAGATTGCCGCGCCGGCTTTCTTTCCTGCCGCCACCCACTCATCGCGCCAGGCGGCGCGATTCACCGGCGGCAGCGCTTCGAGCAACGACTGTGGGTCGGTCGCGATCACATGTCGGGCCACCTGGTCCTGGTCGCGCCAGGAGTGGTCGGGGTCGATGAGGAACGTGGGCGCCGCGGCGGCGGCGAGCCACGCATTCATGGCGCGCGAAGTGGGGGTACCGCCGATGCGGATCACCAGGTCCGGTCCGTGCTCGAGCGACCAGCCGGCACGCAGGAGCGCTTCATATGACTCGACCGCGCCGCCAGTCTCGGGGCGGCGGAGCTGCGAGCCTGGCTCGGCCAGGACCGGCAGGCCCAGCCGCGTGAGCGCCGGCGCCACCCTTTCGCCATCCCTCATCTCGCCCGCCACCACCAGCGGCCGCTTCGCGCGTTGCAGCGCCGACGCCAGCGTGGCCAGCTGCGCGGGCGTGGGCAGGATTCGCCCGCTGGTGATGGTCTGCCCGGACTCGCCCTCGGCACTCGGAACCTGGCCGGGCGGCGGCACCAACGGTTCGCGAAACGGCAAGTTCAGGTGCACCGGGCCGCCCGCCGCCTCGGCCACCGCCCTCGCGGCGAGCCGGCGCCATATCCGCGGCGCTCCCGGTAGGTCGGCCGGGGTGCCCGGGTCGAAAAACCATCGCACTGCTGTCCCATAGAGATGCTGCTGGTCGATGGCCTGGTTGGCGCCCACGTCGCGCAGCTCAGGCGGACGATCGGCGGTGACGACGATGAGCGGGGTTCGCGAGTAAAACGCCTCCACGACAGCGGGGTGAAACTCGGCCGCCGCCGTGCCGGAGGTGCACAGCACGACCGCCGGCTTGCCCGTCGACTTCCCGAGCCCGAGGGCGAAGAACGAGCTCGAGCGCTCGTCGATCTGCACGATCACCTTGATCCTCGGGTGGCGCTGGAGGGCCATGGCGATCGGGGCCGAGCGCGAGCCCGGCGACACGCACGCGTACTCGACGCCCTGCGCCGCGAGCTCATCGACGAAGGTGGCCGCGAATGTTTGCGCTACATCCATACGATTCGGCAGTGATTCTGGAGGGCGCCGACGTCCGTCTCAACTATTTCGTGACCGGCGAAGGCGCACCGGTGACCCTCCTGCACGGTTTCACACAGAGCGGCCGGAGCTGGCGGGAGGTCATCGCGACCATGCCGGCGGGCTACCAATGGGTGGCGCCGGACCTGCGGGGCCACGGCCAGACGCGCATCAGGGCGGGCGCGCCGTGCAGCATGGACGCCTGCCTGTCCGACCTGGAGATGCTCTGGGACCACCTCGGCGTCGAGCGCACCCACCTCATCGGCTACTCGATGGGCGGCCGCCTCGCGGTTCATGTGGCCGTGCATCGCCCCGAGCGGCTCCGGTCGCTCCTGACGATCGGCGCGCATGCGGGCCTGGACGAGGAGGCCCGCGAAGGCCGCAGGCTCGGTGACGAGGCTCTGGCGCAGCGTATCGAGCAGGACGGTCTCGAAGCCTTCGTCAACTACTGGAGCAGCCTGCCGCTGTTCGCGGGCCTGGAACGGCGTGGCCCGTCGTTCGTCGCGCAGATCCGGGCCGAGCGGATGGGCAACACGGTCGCCGGTCTGGCGGCCTCGCTGCGTGGAATGGGCGCCGGCGTGATGGAGCCGCTGTGGAGCGACATCGGTCGGGTTGACGTCCCCTGTACGTTCGTGGCCGGCCAGCTCGATCACGGATACGTCGCCTCCGCGCGCAGGCTGGCGGCCTCGGTTCCCAACGGACGCGTCGAGATCGTTCTTCGCGCGGGCCATGCCGTGCACCAGGAAAGACCGGACGCTTTCGCGCGAGTTCTCGCCGGTCACCTGGCGGCGCCAGCGGGAACGTCCTCGGGCGCCTCCAACATCACCTCTGCTTGAAGCCCCGCCGCATAGCGAGCGGCGCCAAGCCGTTCCTGGTCGAGCATTCCTCCGCCGGCGACCGGGCGCAGCACGAAGGACCGGCATCCGCGTGCGGCCTGGCGCTCCACCTCGCGCGCCACGTCCTGCGGGTTGACGACCGCGACGTATGCGTCCGTCATGCCAGCAGTCCCAACGCCAGCAGAAGCGCGTAGGCGATCTCGGCGGCGGCCATTCGTTTCAGCGCGGCCACAAGTACGGGACCGCCGCGACTTGCGAACGCCGCACGCACGGGCACCGCGGCGACCGGGATCGCGAAATGCACGAGCATCACGGTCACACTGGCCAGGCCGAGGACGAGGATCACGATCGGCACCGCGAACGCCGCGCAGACGATCACCACTAGCACGACGAGCGTGCGATCACGACCGATTCTGGTCGCCAGCGTTCGCTTGCCTGTCGCGGCGTCGGTGTCGATGTCGCGGATGTTGTTGAGGACGAGAATCGCGGTGGCGAGGAGCCCCATCCCACAGCCCACGAGCACCGCCAGCGGCGTGATGCGCAACGACTCGACATACACCGTTCCGCAGGTGGCGACGAGCCCGAAGAAGACGAAAACGAAGACCTCGCCGAGCCCGAGATATCCATAAGGTCGCGGACCACCGGTGTAGAGCCAGCCCGCGAGCAGGCACGCGGCGCCCACCAGGAGCAATCGCCAATCGGTCGCGAGGCTGAGCACGAGACCGACGGCGCCTGCGATCCCGAACGCTGCGATCGCCGCCATCCTCACGTGATCCGGGGGGACGATCCCTGAGGCGGCGGCCCGCACAGGACCCACTCGCCGCGAAGTGTCGGCGCCGCGCACGAAGTCCGAGTAGTCGTTCGCGAAGTTGACGCCGAGCTGCATCGCGATGCCGACTACGAGCGCGGCGAGGCCGGCGACTGGCCTGATGCCGCCTTGATGGATCGCGACCGCGGTCCCCGCGAGCACCGGCGCCACCGACGCCGCGAGCGTCGCGGGCCGGACGGCGGACCACCAGACGCGCGATGGCGTCAGCGCTGCAGCGACAATCAAATCAGGGCCGTTTCGGAAATTTGCTGAAGTCAGGCTTGCGCTTTTGCACATATGCGTCGCGGCCCTCCTGGGCCTCGTCGCTCATGTAGTAGAGAAGCGTGGCGTCGCCGGCGAGCTGCTGGATGCCGGCGAGGCCATCATCGGCAGCGTTGAGGCCCGCCTTCAGCATGCGCAAGGCGAGCGGACTGAGCTCGAGCATCCGGCGGCACCATACGACCGTTTCCTCTTCGAGCGCGGCCAGCGGCACGACCTTGTTGACCATGCCCATGTCGAGGGCCTGCTGGGCGTCGTACTGCTCGCAGAGGAACCAGATCTCGCGTGCCTTCTTCTGGCCGACGATGCGGGCCAGCAAACCGGCGCCGTAGCCGCCGTCGAAGCTGCCGACCCTGGGGCCGGTCTGCCCGAAGCGTGCGTTGTCCGCCGCGATGGTCAGGTCGCACACGATGTGAAGGACGTGGCCCCCACCGATCGCGTATCCCGCCACCATTGCGATCACCGGCTTCGGGAGACGCCTTATCTGGATCTGCAGGTCGAGCACGTTGAGGCGCCCGGTGCCCTTGGGATCGAGGTAGCCGTCGTCGCCGCGAATGCGCTGGTCGCCGCCGGAGCAGAAGGCCTCGGTCCCCGCCCCGGTCAGGATGACGACGCCGATCTGCGGATCGTCCCGAGCCGCTTCGAACGCCCTCGACATCTCGAACACAGTCGTGGGCCGGAACGCGTTGCGGACCTCCGGGCGGTTGATGGTGATCTTGGCGATGCCGTCCCAGGTCTCATAGAGGATGTCCTCGTACTTCCTCGCACGCTTCCAGCCGGCCTTCGGCCCCGCTTTACGACTCTTCAAGCTCACACTCCTAGAGCGATCGCTAGCACTATTGAGAATCGTACGCCCCGGAGAGCTATCGGCGTTCGAAAGCGAGCCTGGCGCCCAGGCCGATCAGGACGACACCGGTGACCTTCGTCATAAAGGTGCGGACGCGCGAGCCCAGGCCAGTCCGGCCGAGCCGGCTGACGACGTGGCCGTATGCGACCAGCCAAACGAGCAGCATGACCTCGAACACGGCGACCATGAGGACGAGCTGGATCGCGGGGTCGCCCGGAAGCGTGAACTGGGGCATGACCGTGACGAAGAACGCGCCGGTCTTGGGGTTGAGCAAATTGCTCATCAACCCCTGGCCCCAAGCGCTGTGGTCGCCGAGTGTCGAACCGCTGCGGGCCGGGGATGCATCTTCACGCGACTTCGACAGCAAGCTGCGCGCCCCGAGATAAAACAGGTAGGCCGCGCCCGCCAGCTTGAGAATCGTGAATGCGGTCGACGAGCGTTCGAGCAGCACGCCAACTCCCAGGGTCGCGGCCGCGGCCCACGCCAGAATCCCCACAGCGACGCCAAGGGCCGACATCGTCGATGCCCGCGGCCCGCCGGCAAGCGCGTTGCGGATGATCAATGCGGTGTCGGGACCCGGCGTCGCGATGATCAGCGCGGACAGCGCGACCCACGCGAGAAAACGTCCGTCGAAATCCATCAGCGCCTACGCCTTCGGAGTTGGCTTAGGGCGCGGGAACAGCCGGACGATGTTGGCGTAATCGGCCGGCGTGTCGATGTCGTCGAGGCGGTCGAGGGTTGGCACGACGTCGACCAGCTCCGGTCGCCGATCGAGCAATTGCCGCGCTCCGGCGTCGCCTTCAAGAGTCATGAGCTCATCCCATAGCTCACGTGCCAGCACCACGGGGGGAGCCCACTTGCCCTCGTCGCGGGCCACGGCGACCGCGGGGCGCGCTCCCTCGCGACGCCAGCCACGTAGCAAGGCGGACACTGTGCGCGAGCCCACCATTGGCTGGTCGCCGAGCATCACGAGGGCGGCCTCCATGTCCTGCCGCATCGCGCGAAGGCCGGCCTGCAGCGACGAGGCCATGCCCGTATGGGCGCGCGGGTTGTGGACCAGCTCGGCGTCGCCGCCGACAGCACTCTTGACTTCGTCGGACGAATAGACCACGACGATTTGATGGCACCCACCGTCCGATGCCGCCTCGATCACGCTCCTGATCATCGGCCGGCCGTCGAACTCCAGCAGCACCTTCTGCGGGCCGGACATGCGCGTGCTCGATCCGGCCGCGAGCACGATCGAGCCGACCGGCAGCAAGGCGTCGGCCAAGCGGTCGAAGGGCGGCGACGAGGCACGAATCCATTCGACGTCGGCTTCGGCTCTCAGGGCGATCTCGGCAAAGTCGCGAAGTCGGGCGCTGTCGCCGTCGACCAGGAACAGCCTCCGGCCGGCAAGGACGCTCAGGTCTCGATCGTCGCTGGGCAAGCCGATCACCGCCAGGGTCCTGCAGTCCTTCCGAGCCGCCACATGCTGAAGGGCGGCCTCGAGGTCACGCCCGCGAACTACGACGCTGTGCGGCCCATCAGGCTCGCGATAGGTGCGGCCGCGGATTGGCAGCTCAAGGTCGCTCATGACGAAAACCGGCATCCCCATAATGTGGCAGACGGGCCGCCATTCCGATCCCACAGCCGCGTCCGTTTAATCTCTTTAGGTGCCTTTGATCGGAGCCCACATCGACTCGTCCGGGGGCCTTCACCTATCGTTCGAGCGTGCCAAGGCGATGGGGGCCGAGGCAATCCAGTGCCACCCCACCCCCCCCGGCTTCTGGGGCTCGCCCAAGCTCGATGACGTCCGCATCTCGACGTTCAGGGAAGCCGCCGACAAGTACGGCAAACCACCGTTTTACTTTCATGCCGTCTACCTGATCAACCTTGCCGGCGACGACCCCACGATGCGGCAGCGTTCGGAAAGCACGCTCGCCGGTTACCTCAAGGCCGCCGATGAGCTCGGCGTCGACGGGGTGATCTTCCACACGGGCTCCCATAAGGGCGCTGGTTTCGACGTCCGGTTGCCGTCGATCCTCGAGCACATCAGGAAGGTCCTGGAGCGCGCCGACCCCAAGTCGGCTCGCTTGCTGATCGAGAACAACGCCGGGCTGGGTGGATGCGTCGGCGCTCGCTTCGAGGAGATCGCGCGCATGCTCGAGGGCCTGCACGACTCTCGCGTCGGCGTGTGCTTCGACACCTGCCACGCATTCGCGTCCGGATACGACGAGCGAACGCCAGCCGACGTGAGGAAAACGGTGGATGAGCTGGATCGGGTGATCGGGCTGAAGAACGTCGACGTGATCCATTGCAACGATTCGGTGACCGGCCTCGGCTCCAACCGCGACCGGCACGCCAACATCGGCGAGGGGCAGATAGGCGATGAAGGTTTTCGCGCGCTGCTGCACGAGCCGAGGCTCGTCAGGTTGCCCTTCATCCTCGAGGTGCCTGGCGCCGGTGACGGCCCGGACGCGGCGCAGGTCGCCACGCTGCGGCGTCTGGCTACCGGTTAGGCAAGCTCAGCTTCTGGCTCGTGAGCCCCACTTTGAGGCCGAGCGCGGGCTCCGGCGTGGCGGTCGCTGGCTGGCCAGCCGCGCGAGGTACCAGGCCCTGGTGGCCAGGCGGCGAAGGGCTGCCGGCCACGGCTCCTGTGAGGCCGCCAGGCGGCGGTTGTCAGCCTCGACCTGGAGATCCTTCAGCCGCTGCCACGCCACATCCTCGTTCGCGTACGGGTTCATCTCGCGCCTCCACTAACTCTCAATTGCTCCATGCCAGTTATTATAACTCACATTAGCCTATTAGCGGTTACGCCTATAATCGCTTTCGAGATGGCCGACCGCGACACCGCCACCGGCGTGCTGGGCTTGGTCCAGGCTTTCGTCAACACCGTCGACCTGCAGGACGGCCCCGAAGAGCTTGCCCACCCCAACGCTCTCGAGACTTGGCTGGTGGCGCATGAGCTCATGCAAGCTGGGCAACCGGTCTCCGAAGCGGACCTGAAACATGCCATCGCCGTGCGCGAGGCGATCCGGGCCGTGATCGGCGCCAACACCGGCGGAAGGGTCTACCCCCTGGATGTGGCTACCTTGAACGAAGCTGCGACCGCCAGCCGGCTGCGGGCGCGATTCAGCGCGGACGGAAAGGCGCGGCTCGAACCGGAGGCCGGCGGCGTCGCCGGCGCGATGGGCCGGGTCGTGGCCGCCGTCTTCAGCGCAATGGCGGACGAGGGCTGGTCCCGCCTCAAGCTTTGCAGCTCTCCCACCTGCCGGTGGGTCTTTTACGACGGCTCCCGAAACCACTCCAGCCGCTGGTGCACGATGGCGACCTGCGGCAACCGGCAGAAGGCGCGGCGCTTCCGAGAGCGCGCCCGGTCGATCGCCTAGGTCGCGGCGGTTTGTGATCGAGCGCGAACCTCGCGCATCGACGATCCCGAGCCGCCGAAACGAACCGCGGTGATTTCGGCGAGGATGCCCAGAGCGGTCTCTTCAGCGCCGCGCCCTCCGAGGTCGAGACCGATCGGACCGTGAACGCGTGAGATCTGATCGTCCGTGAAGCCTTCGGATCGCAGGGCCGCAAAACGATTTTCATTGGTCTTGCGGCTGCCGATCGCGCCGATATAGCGCACATCCTTGCCCAGAACCGAACGCAGCGCCGGAAGGTCGAACTTCGGGTCGTGGGTCAAGATCACGACATAGGTGGAGTTGTCGAGAGTGATCCGTGACATCGCCTCGTCGGGCCACGCGACGATCAGGTCGTCGGCTTCTGGAAAGCGTTCCCTGGTGGCGAACTTCGCCCTCGCATCTACCACAGTCACGCGATAGCCCATCAGCTTCGCGAGCCTGTGAAGCGGTATCGCGATATGGATCGCGCCGACCAGCACGAGGTGAGCCGGCCTGCGGAAAGGCTCGACGAACCAATCGCCACGGCGGTGGGCGAGCTCTGAGCCGGAAGGTGCGCCTTCTGCAAGCTCGGACTCGCCGGTGACCAGGTTGGTCTTCAAGGTCGCCGGATGGTTCTCGACCAGCAGGCCGAGCAAGCGCTCGTGTTCTTTACCGAAAGGCTGGATGTAGACCTCGATGTGGCCG
>Ga0209160_1002873_pt1 | contig 14248 bp, 11 predicted proteins | sample GraSoiAngelo_153_FD_186167 | JGI IMG/M metagenome (GOLD analysis project Ga0209160, IMG submission 186167) | Grasslands soil microbial communities from the Angelo Coastal Reserve, California, USA - 14_1009_12_40cm (SPAdes) (version 2) | ecosystem: Environmental > Terrestrial > Soil > Grasslands ...
CTTTCCTATTCCGTGTGGTTTCGGCTCTTTCCGCACCGTGAATGCTCGCAATGGCTTAGAAGATGAGGCGCTTGCGTAGCTGATGGCGTAGGAGATGGGGTCCGCACCGAGGGTTAGACCGCCGACGGAATCCACCGGCCAGCCGGACTCACGTAGTCTGGAGAGAGCGAGGCGGCCAATGAGCGAAAGACCCTCCGGGCTCATCGTGGTCAATCTGGCATCGATGTAGTACTCGGACTGCTTGCCAGACGCGAGTGTGAAGTGACCGCGCTTTGTAGAGCGCTCGGCTAACAGCCTGATCAATCGCTCATTATCGGTCATGGTGCGGGAGGTTACGGATTCTTATGATTCGAGTCAATGCACGCGCTTTCGCAGCTCCAAATCGATCGTTGGACTGGCCTGATCGGTTGGATCATTTCTCTGGCAACTGTTTTGGGTCTTGCCCTTGTTCTTCGGCATGAGAGAAGGCAGGCACGAAGCCTTGTAGAACGATCCAAGGAGTTGGAACGCCTTTCATCGGAGCTACTTCGCGTCAATCGGATGAAGAGCGAGTTCCTGGCGAACGTATCTCACGAGCTTAGAACTCCACTCAATGCGATTGTCGGGTTCGTCGACCTGCTGCGCGAAGGTGTCTACGGAGAGCTCGCACCGCGACAGGTGAAACCAGTGGAGCGGATTGAGGCCTCTGCCAATCACCTGCGGCACCTGGTGGATCAGGTACTGGATCTGGCGAAAATGGCGGCTGGTAGACTCGAGATTCACACCGAGACCATCGATCTGCGACCATTCGTGCTCGATGTTGCCAGCGAGATCGAGTCATTGGTGAGCGAGAAGGGATTGAGTCTGTCGCTGGTGATGGGTGCGGCACTTCCCAGGATTAGAACTGACCCCACCCATCTGCGTCAGATCCTCGTAAATCTGTTGGGGAATGCCGTCAAATACACCAATGAGGGCGGCATCGTCGTTCGCACTCGACTCGTCGACTCCCTTCCCGATAGTGGACCTGCTCCTCAAAGTGATCGAAGCCCCTACCCCACCACTCCATGGATTGGTATTCAGGTAATTGATACTGGTATTGGAATCGACCCTGCAGACCAAAGCCGAATCTTCGAAGAGTTCGAGCAGGTTGACGCCGGACCGCGTGGAAATTCAGCGGAAAGAGGAACCGGATTGGGATTGGCGATCTCCCGGAGACTCGCCGCGCTGATTGGGGGAATGGTGGAGCTAGACAGCGAGCTGGGGAAAGGCTCGACCTTTACGCTTTGGCTGCCTGTCGATCCGGCTGATTTATCGATTACGCCGAAGTAGTCCCTTGAACTTGTTCAGCATGTTTGGCTGGTCTGGTGAGATTGCTGCTGCAGCAGCGAACGCGTTGGCAAACGCAAGCACGCTCGGATAACGGCTGGCTGGCGCACGCGAGAGTGCGCGCATCACCACGTCGCTAAGCTCTTGAGAGAAGCTGAACTCTGCGTCCGCTCCTCCTGCGTCCTTTAGCGGAATAGGAGGCATTGTCAGGAGCTGAGTGAACATCTCTCTTGGTGCCTTGGCAGTGTAGGGCAGGCAGCGTGTGAGCAGGAAATAGGCGATGGTTGCCAAACTGTATTGGTCAGCCGCCGCTGTAACGATTTCGCCGGAGAGGGCCTCGGGTGCGATGTACATGAGGGTGCCGACAAAAAAGCCGGCGCGTGTCAAACGCTCGTCACTCGATGCTTGAGTGTCAGTCGCGATGCCGAAGTCCAGCAGCTTCACGCGGCGCGTTTTCGGGTCGTACATCACGTTCTCAGGCTTCAGGTCGCGGTGAACGATGTTTGCGTCGTGAGCGGCTTGAACGCCGGCTGCAATCTGCGAGACAATTGTTGCAACCTCATCTCGTGGCAGAGGAGCGTGCTGTTTGGCGTATCGGTCGAGAATCTCGCCCTCGGCCCATTCGATGGCGAGAAAATGAAGTCCATTATCGGCCTGACCGATTTCGATGGTTTCGACGACGTTTGGGTGTCTTACTCTTGCGCCGTACTTGGCCTCGCGGATGAAGCGAGCCACCGCGGTCTTGTCCTGGCGTAGTTTTTCCCGTAGCACTTTGAGTGCGACGGTGCCATGATTCGGATGCTCAGCGAGGTAGACGGCGGATGTCCCGCCTTCACCCACTTCTTTTTTGATGGTATAGCCGGCAACAGGGGTGCCGACCATCTGTTCTCGGGACACGCCCGCGAAGCTAATAGAAACCGCAAAAGCCGGATAGGGTATTTCCTGGTCATGCGCACCACATCCAGAGTCCGTTTAGGTCTGTTGTTCCTCGGATCTGCTGCACTTGCGTGTAGCAGTTCGACGACATCGGGCGGCAGGGATGAGCCGAACCCGCGCGTACTGGCGTCAACAGGCGCTTCAGCACCCGATATGAGCGACTTGTATCGTCAGATCGGACTGCTTGCTGCGCCTGGCCCCGTTGCATTTGTCGGGAAGATTTCGGCGTTTGCAAGCAGATCTCCGGACACGACGCTTCTTCTCGTCAGCATCTCACTGCCAAATCGTGCTCTCACCTTCACAAGGGAAGGAGATCGCTACCGCGCTCCGTATGAAGTGAGTCTCACGCTTAGTCGCGGTGGTGCCGATGTGGCGACCGTTAACGCGATGGAGATCGTTCGCGTCGGGTCATTTCGCGAGACAAACCGAACCGACGAGAGCGTGATATTCCAGCACTATTTCCACCTACCGCCTGGTGACTACTCCCTGTCAGCGATGATACGCGATGTTGGCGGATCGCGTAGTGCAACTCAGCAGGCATCTGTCGGGGTGCCAATTCTTGGAGCTGGGCGTCTCTCCACACCGGTCCTGGTTTACGAAGCAAGCGGCAGAGCGGTGCTCGATTCGGCACCGGGACTTCTTGCCAGTCCTCGCTCGAGTGCCGTCTTCGGTCGGGATAGTACTGTTGCGGTATACATCGAGGCGTATGGCCAAGGTCCGCGCCTGCCGGTGGACTTTGTGGTGCGGAATGACAAAGGAGCGCAGGTATGGCGCGACTCAGCTAACCTGGCACGCAGAGGAATGCTCTTCAGCGGTATCGTGTCGGTTCCGATTTCCAACATTGGAATTGGGACTGCCCAGGTTTCATTCACGCGGCGAGATGCAACCGATACTGTAAAAGCGCCGCTATTTGTGAGTTTCGGCGAAGACATCCCGCTCATGTCATTTGAGGATATGATCGGGTATCTGAGATTCTTTGCCACTCCAGGTCGGCTGAACGCGCTGAAATCAGCTCCACCGGAAAAACGTGCATCAGTCTGGGCAGAATTTCTTCGGGCAACTGACCCCTACCCCGAGACGCCCATCAATGAGGATATGCAGGCCTACTTCGGGCGGATCCAGATCGCGAACGCGCAATTCAGGATGGATCGTAATCCGGGCTGGCTATCTGACCGCGGAATGGTGTTCGTTGCCCTTGGTGAACCGGATCAGATCATCGAGCGCAACGTAAACCAAAGCATTACAACAACGCAGATGGGCAATACCACGCGGCTTCAGATCTGGCAGTACAGACAGTACGACGCACAGCTCATCTTTTACGATGACACTGGGAAATGGAGACTCACCAGACCGAGTGAAACGGAGTTCCTGGCGCTGAATGCTCGTCGCCAGCGATAAGAATCTAACTCTGGCAGGGTCCCCACAACTCTTTGATGCTCTCGTTCGGTCGGGACGAGGGCGTTTTATATTGACTTCATGAAAGGTCCTGAAAGCCCGCGACTCTTCCTCGTCGACGGCTATGCGCTCATTTATCGCGCATTCTTCGCGATGATTTCGCGCCCCCTTACGACGAGCAAGGGTGAGAACACGTCGGCGAGCTGGGGGATTGCGACCTTTTTGCGACTGCTCAATACCAATCATCACCCGGAGTACATCGGCTGGGTACATGATTCGGGTCTCTCATTCCGCCATGAGCGCTATCCTGCCTACAAAGCTACGCGCGAGAAACTGACCGAGGAGTTGCAGTCTGACTTCGATCGGGGCATGGATCGCATCTGCCAAATCCTGGATGCTTACCGGATTCCGATTATTACCCTGCCCGGATACGAAGCCGATGACGTTATCGGGACGCTGGTTGCGAAAAGCGTTGAGGCCGGGGTGAACGCAGTCGTCGTATCGGGAGACAAGGACTTCCAGCAACTCGTCAGGCCAGGCGTCTGGCTGTTGAACCCGGGACGCGGCGGCTCAGCGAATGTCGAAGAGCACTGGGTAGGTCTTGAGAACGCTGAAGAGCGGCTTGGCGTTGCTCCTCAATTCGTGACGGACTACCTCGCTCTCGTCGGGGACTCCTCGGATAATATCCCTGGCGTGAGAGGAATCGGCGACAAGACTGCCGCCGAGCTGGTGAAGCAGTACGGTCACCTCGAATCTATCCTCCAGCATGCGTCGGAGATCACCAAGAAGCGTCCACGCGAAGCCCTTCTCGAGCATGCGGAGAACGCACGCCTGTCCAAGGAATTAGTCACCATTCGTGACGATTTGCCTGTAAGTCTCGACCTCGAATCTCTGAAAACCAAAGCTCCGGACTACCAGCGACTGCGCGATCTCTACATCGAGCTGGAGTTCCACTCACTCGCCAAGGACATGGCTGTCCAAGCACCGGTTGAGGAAAAGCCGCAGCAGGTTTTCAACTACCTAACAGTTGACACTCTCGAGGGCATCGCCCACGTCGTGCAGCGAGCACGCGAGACGAAGCTCATTTCGCTCGATACGGAAGCGTTTGTCGATGCTGACGGCCCGCAGACAGCGGATCCTCTGCGCTCTTCGCTGATCTCGATCTCAATCGGCTTGGGTAATGGTGAAGCCTACTACTTCCCGCTGCGTCATCGGTTGCCACGGAGTGGGCAGGGAGATCTGCTGGTCGACGTACCGGGCGACCGGTCTGCTACTGACGCGCCGGAAGACCGTGGCCTCATTCGCGGAGGTGATGAAGTCTTTCCTGAAGGAGCAGCTGCGAAAAAGAAGAAGGCTAACGGCGACTCCCTGAGCATTGCTGCGAGAATGCTCAGAGACAAACGTCCAGCAGCGGTCCGTAATCTTCCTCTCCTCGATGCACCTGAGATGAAACCGCTGCGGGATGTCCTCGAGGATGCATCGATCCGCAAAACTGCCCACAACGCCAAGTTCGACCTGTTGCTGCTCAGATCTCTGGGAATTCAGTTGGCAGGGCTCGATTTCGATACGATGCTGGCGAGCTACGTCCTCGATCCTGGCCGACGGTCACACGGGCTCGATGTGCTCAGTCTCGAATTCCTCGAGTACACAATGACGTCGTATGCGGATCTTTGCGGCAAGGGACGCTCCGAGATCCCATTCGAGGAATGTCCTGTTGAAGCTGCACGTGACTATTCCTGTGAGGAAGCAGACGTGGTGCTCAGGCTCCGCGAGATATTCGAGCCACAGCTCGAGGCCCACGAGCTGACGCGGCTCCTTGATGGGATCGAGCTTCCACTCATCGATGTATTGGCGGAAATGGAGTGGACCGGCGTCACGATCGATCTACCGTGGTTTGCCTCTCTCAAGCAGCGTTTCCAGACAGACCGAGAAGCGGTCGAGCAGCAGATCTATCAAACAGCAGGAACGGAATTCAACATCAATTCGAATTCGCAGCTTCGGGAGATTTTGTTCGAACGGCTGAATCTGCCCGTCTTGAAGAGGACTAGTACTGGACCTTCAACCGACGCCAGCGTTCTAACCGAGCTCGCTGAAGAGGGTCACACGCTGCCGACTCTCCTCATGGAATACCGAGAGCTCTCGAAGCTCGAGAGCACGTATCTGGATGCATTACCGAGATTGGTCAATCCGAAGACGGGGCGGCTTCATACGTCTTACAATCAGACGGTTGCCTCGACAGGTCGCCTGTCTTCCAGTGATCCCAACCTCCAGAACATTCCGATTCGGCGGGAGCTCGGGCGTGATATTCGACGCGGATTCATTCCGCGCCGGGGATGGCAGCTGCTTGCTGCTGATTATTCTCAGATCGAATTGCGTCTCCTCGCGCACTTGTCGGGAGATTCTGCTTTCGTGGAGGCATTCCGTGCTGGCGGCGACATCCACCGGCAGACAGCAGCTCTGATCTTCGATGTGCCACTCGCTGATGTAACCGGCACCATGCGCAGCCGCGCGAAGACGATCAATTTTGCCACGATTTACGGACAGGGTGCGCATGCGCTCTCTCGGCAGCTGGGGATCGAGCACGCGGAAGCAAAAGCCTTTATCGCTCGCTATTTCGAGCGCTTCCAAGGTGTCCGGAACTACCTCGACGTAATGGTCGCGTTTGCGCGTGAGAAAGGATATGTGCAAACGATCTTTGGGCGGCGTCGGTACATACCTGAATTGAGGGAGCGGAATTTCAATATTCGCGCGTTCGGTGAGCGGACTGCTGCCAACTCTCCAATTCAGGGCTCAGCGGCTGATCTGATTAAGATCGCTATGATCAGAATCGACGGTGCTCTTAGAGCAAAGGCGCTGGAGGGCAAGATGCTGCTACAGGTCCATGACGAGCTCGTCTTCGAAGTTCCGCCGAACGAACTGGATCAGGTACAGGATCTGGTTAAGTACGAGATGGAGAACGCTGCCCAGCTATCAGTGCCTCTTGTCGTCGATCTTGGTGTTGGGAAAAACTGGCTGGAGACCAAGGAGGACTGAGCTAGTAATGCTGGGGATGTTTTTCGAACGCTGCCCAGTAAGCGCCGATCAGCAGGCTTGCCAGATAAAGTGAGCAGATCCAGAAAGAGCGAACTAATGCGCCTACCAAAGCGATCTGGAGCACGTAGGTGAGAAGCACTAGGCCAATGCCAAAAATCATAGTCAACATTGCTGGTTGATCGGCATCGCTGCTTCGTCTCAGCGCGAGTGTTCGTGCCATTCGTATTGGCAGTTTGTGAGTGACCCGGCCCCAGACTGCAGCGATAGTAACCAGCGGCGGTCTTTGGGGAACACTGTCACCAGGTACTGAAGGAGTTGTCACCGGGAGCACGGCCTCCTCGGAGACGCTGCGAAGTCGACGGGCAATTTCTGACGTCAGCTCCAGTGGATCATCGCCTGCCCAAGCGTCCATTTCGATCGGCGCTCCCACTCGCACACTGACTACTGAGCCAGGTGTGCCCTTGTCGTCGAAAATAAGTCCGACAGGAAGGATTTGCAGACCATCGGCCTTCTGTTCATCACGTGCCTGAATGGCAAGTCTGGCTAGCCCCGTTCGCAAAGGTTCCAGACTGGCCGCATTGTGACTCTTCCCTTCTGGGAAGATGAGTACGGCACCACGGTTCTTCAGGATTCTTTGAATCTCACTGAATGCCCCGCGATTACGCGAAGGATCCTGTGGGGCACCATTCCTCTTTTGGGATTCGTCGTTCACACGTCGGAGTGGTACTACGCCAACGATTCGAAAAAGCGTAGCAATGAGCTGATTGCTGGTGAGTGTAGCCTTGGCCGTTATCGTAATTGGTCGAGGCATGATCCAGCCTGCGATCAATGAATCGACGAGTGCATTCTGGTGGTTTACCGCGATGAGCAGCGGTCCACGACCTGGGATCTTTTCGTCGCCGACGATGCGAATGTCACTGTAAAACCAATGTAGTGCGATGCCCGCAATCCATCGTAGGACCCGATAAATCACTTGGACTGAATTCTCGAAAAATTGTCGGGCACGCGACGCAGCATCCACAAGGCGAGCGCCATACCGATCGCCACAGTCATTACTCCGGCGCGGTAGGCGAAGCCAGTTCCCATCGACGGCGTGAGGCCATCGACCGCGAGCGCCCAGACGAATGGACCGACAACAGCCGCGGCTCTTGACGACAGAACCATTAGGCTGAAGAAACGACCTGCCTCTACATCTGGAACCAGACTGAGGAGCAACGGCCGCTCCGCGGTGGAAACCCCGCCGTAGATGAGACCGATCAATGCTCCAACAATCCAGAAGGCACTCCTCGATGGCGCAACGATCATTGAAACGAGTAGCACAATCCAGCTCGCCAGAACCCACGACAATGTCTTCTTTGGTCCGAATCGATCGACAAGCCGGCCGATGCCATAGCTGCCTATTACGGCGGGAACGGTAAGAATCACGAACAGCGTCGCCTCTGAGCCCTTCACGAACCCCATCGCAAAGATTGCATAGAGAGCCATGTTCGCGATGATGGTTCCCATTGCATCCTGATAGAGAAAAGATGTGAGGATGAACCTCAGCGTACCCGGATATTTCCTGGCTTCCTTCAGTGTATCTCTAACATCGCGAAATGCTTCTCTCCAAGCGACGTTTCTCTTTCCGTGAATTACGTTGTGATCACGACAGAAGACGAATAAAGGCAACGAGAAGAGAAGGAAGAGAAAAGCAGTAGGCACGAAGGTGGAAACACGTCCGGCATGTGTTGTAAACGGAATCGTGTTGCGAAGGAAATTGACGATCTTGTCCGGAATCGCGCCGATGATCGGCATTTGACCAGTGAAGAAGGGGAAGGTCAGCACGACGCCTGTGATTGAACCGACGTAGCCGAGTGCAGTTCCCATCCCCGAAAGTCGGCCTCGGTGATCAACCGGGGCGAGCTCCGACATCATCGCGTTGTAGAACGGCTGTGCACCCTGATACGTGTAATTGGCAATTGTGAATGCCGCGAGTACGCCGAAGAGTGCAACTCCTGGACGTATGAGGGGTGAACTCAGTCCTTCCTTGACCCCTTCCCCGATGAGAGGAAGGCCTGTTTGCCCGAGCACTGCCATCACAACTGTCGATGCACATGCGAGCAGCGTGAAACCAACTACCCACGGCTTTCGCCTCTGTGTTGCATCGGAGATTGCACCGAAAACAGGTATAGACACGACAACCAGCGCTGACGCAATTCCATTAACGATTGCGTAGAGTGTGTTGGAGTGTCCGAGGTCTGCGACGAGCCACGCGGCGAAATAGAGCGTGGCAATGTTCATTGAGAAAACAGTGTTCGCAAAGTCGTACAGCGCCCAACTGAGCCTTTCGCGGAAAGGCGCGAGTGGTGGATTGAGGTCTCCGCCAGGGGTGACCTCAAGGCCTATCTCCGGTGTCATGTCGTTGCTTTTGATCGAGCTCACTGGCGCTGATCTCATGGATGCCCTCTTAAGTGGGCTGATGCGACTCTAGACTACGCTATTACGCCAGTCAAACGAATACGTATGGTGACGTAGCAGCCGTTACTACTCTCGACGCTGGGACAGATGCCGGACAAATTACGACTATGATGCCACGTCTGGCTGACTGGTGCTTGCCAATTGCATTTGCTGGTATCCTCGTCGGATGCCGCGGCAGCGATCGGAGAAGCGCTGATTCTGCCGGTTCACTTCCCCCTGTCTATCCGTCGGGGCCGGTAGCAAATACCAATTGGAACCCGGATGCAGGACCGCTGATGATCGTGTCATCCGGCAGTGGCAACGACACTGTCGGCGTCGTTCTCCCCGAGGCAACTGACAGCACCATCGAGTCGTTTCGTGGAATCACTCCACCCATCTCCGGGCTCACGTTTGATCTATTTGGGAGAGGTGGCAAAACCGCATCGGCCGTTGCTGCTTCACCTATTCCGCAGACAGATACGGCCTCGGGATGTTTTTCGTGGCCGATTGGAAGACTGAAATCACCGCATGGGAACTGGCAGATTGGGTTTGTCAGCGGACGCGTTCAGCATATACAAATCGATTCGATTGAGGCGATGCCAAGCGCAGATTCTGCTGCACTTGCGGTGGCGTTGGCGCAGACAGTAGCGACGCTTCCGGTTGCTGTGGATCCGACTTTCCGCGGTCTGCCGTTCAGGGTGCGATCTGCTTACAAGTTTTCCCTGGATACCGTCGACGTAGTCATTGCCGATGTCGTTCGAGCCGTGAATGAAGAAGCAAACCCGCGAGTTGAACACCTTTTGATCTTTGGTGAACGACCACACGGCGCAAGTGGAAAATTCAATGTTAGCTACTACACCAGAACCGCTGGAGCTGAGGAATCAACTCAAGCCACCGAGATGCTTGCCGTGGTGCGGATTGCGAACCGTCCGGCTGTTGTCGTTAATGTCGAGTACGATGAAGGCGGAAGGCTCGGACTCGTGGAGCGAACCGCTCCTGGTGAATGGCGCTCGACGTGGAACAGTGCTTATACGGACTGCTGACGCGCGATGACTGAGATACGACTTCTATAGACCGGTCGGAGCGCTTACGAAGTTGGCTGGAATTCCGTACTTCTCGCCAAGATGCTCGGCTAGTGCGCGTACGCCGAGCGTCTCCGTTGCGTAATGTCCGGCGTAGATGATCGCGAGGCCGCTCTCTTCGGCCTGGACTGCGGTGTGATGCGGACCTTCACCGACGATCAATGTGTCGATTTGCATTCTTCCTGCCTCTTTCAACGTGTCGCTGGAAGCGCCGGCACCGGTGCACATCCCCCATCGTTTCGTTCGTCGGCCTTGCGTGATTGGAGTTACGCGAACTTCGCCTGAGAACGCCGTCGCAAACTTTTTTGCCCTCTGGACCAGAGCTGACGTTTCGACATCGCTCTCGCCGCTGACTCCGATGAAGAACCCGCCGTAGTCTGCGAACGTGCCGGTTGGCCTCAGGCCGAGCTCGTTCGCGAGCAGCACGTTGTTTCCGAGAGTGGGATGTCGATCAAGTGGTAAGTGCGAGGAGTAAACGGCAACGTCGTGCTCCAGCAGAGTACGGAGCCTCTGGTACGAAGCGCCTCTTAGTTGCTCGAGTCCTCCCCAGAACATTCCGTGGTGCACGATGAGGAGGTTCGCTCCGACTCTAACTGCACCGTCGATAGCCCTTGTGGATACATCGACAGCCGCCGCAATTCCTTTGATTGCAGATCGGTTCTCAAGCTGCAACCCGTTCAAGGCAGCTGGGTAATCTGGTACTTCGTCGGTTCCTAGCAGCTCATCAGTATAAGCTGCCAATTCATGAATTTTTGTCATTGAGGCCTGGAGAAATCGGTGTGGAGAACTTTGGCGCTGCACATGTTGTGAACTTACTAACTGCTTATATTGCAACGTGTTACGGCCTGAGGTTCACAACGCTGTTGATTAGTCAGGTACCCCCATTCGTTCAAGAATGCGCTCAAGGTCGTCTGCGGAGTAAAAATGGACCGATAGGGTCCCACCATTCCCAGGTCCGGCCTTGAGTATGACGTCAGTCTGAAAGAACCGCCTCAGGCGGTCTTCGATTCGTTTCACTTCGGGTGACTGTCTATCAGTGGCTCTTGGCCGGCCGGCCTTCTTGCCTGTCCTTGGTCCAACAACATCGCGTAAGCGCCGTTCAACGTCCCGCACTGTTAGACCTTCGGCGAGAATTACCTGGGCGAGCTCAACGATTTTTTCTGGATCTTCGAGGCCGAGGAGAACCTTGGCGTGGCCCATTGTCAGGTGGCCCTCCTGAAGAAGGCGTCGGGCCAGATCCGGCAACTGTAGCAGCCGCAGCATATTGGCAATCGTAGTCCGGTCTTTCCCAACCGTCTCGGCGATCTGTTGCTGGGTGAGACCGAACTGGTTCGAGAGCTGGTAGTACCCCTCTCCCTCTTCGATTGGATTCAGATCGGTGCGCTGGAGATTCTCGATCAACGCAAGGGTGAGTAGAGTCTTGTCATCGGTTTCCTTGATGATTGCAGGAATCTCCTTCCAGCCGAGGTTTCGAGCTGCACGCAAGCGACGCTCGCCGGCGATGAGCTCGAAACCATCTTTGCCGAGCCGTCTGCGCACGGTGATCGGCTGGAGGAGCCCACTGGCATGAAGGCTTTCCTGAAGCTCTGCTAGATCCTCCGTGTTGAATTCACGTCGCGGCTGGAATGGATTGCGGGAGATTTGTCCTATCGGAATCGATTTCAGCGCGCCTTCGTCGCTGGTTGCGAGACCGGTAGCGCTTCCCAACAGAGCTTCGAGTCCTCTGCCCAGTCTGCGCGGCGTTTTTTCAGTGGCCACCGTCGTCTCCTTGCGCTGTTCGTTCGATTAGTTCTTTGGCGACATTCATGTATGCCTGTGCGCCGACCGACGCGACATCGTAGAGGATGATCGGCTTTCCAAAGCTGGGTGCTTCAGCCAAGCGGACATTTCGAGGCACGACGTTTCTGAATACCTTCGGTCCGAAGTACTCCCGCGCATCGTCGGCGACCTGTCGTGAGAGGTTGAGCCGGGAGTCGTACATTGTCAGCAGTACGCCGTCGATGCCCAGTTTTTCATTAGCTCCGTGTTGTACGCGATGAACTGTATTGAGCAGTTGCGACAATCCCTCGAGCGCGTAGTACTCGCACTGCAGGGGAATGAGCAAGGCATCGGCTGCTACCAGCATGTTGATGGTGATCAGCCCGAGGGAAGGCGGGCAGTCGATGATCACGTACTCGTAGTCTTCGCGGAGCGAATCGACAGCGCCGCGCATCACATGATCACGATCTTCCTTGTCGACAAGTTCGACTTCAGCGGCAGCCAGATCCGGAGTAGCGCCGATGACGTCCAGTTTCTCAAACTGGATCGATGTCTGGCGGGATGATCTAAGATCGGAATTCCCGACGAGGACATCGTAGAGTGTGAGAGGGACGTTCTCCTTCTGTAGTCCTACTCCGCTGGTAGCGTTGCCTTGGGGGTCTCCGTCGACGAGGAGAGTTCGTTGTTCGGCCGCGGCCAAGCTAGCGGCGAGGTTCACAGCAGTCGTTGTCTTACCAACGCCGCCTTTCTGATTTGCGATTGCGATGATGCGCGCCACGAATTCCGCTGTTCGAGATGGCGCGTAATCTACCCAGGGCTAAGGGGCATTTCCACGTGGAACTATTGCTCAGTGTTCCATGTGGAAATACCGGTTATTTTGCTGGGTTAAACCTCCACCGCGTGCTGACCTCTACTGACAGCGTCTCCTCCCCCGGTTGAATCGGAGTCTCTGCTTGTGCGACTCCAGCGGCGACACGGGCCATCATCAGCGGTCTTGGAGGTGGAGGATTGTAGGCCCCGACGTTGATCTCGAGTAAGCTTCCCAGCGAACCACCAGCAGCGCGCGCAGCGGCTTCCGCATCGGCACGAGCTTTTTCGATTGCGGTTCCTATAGCAGTTCTGCGAGCTGCCTCGGTATTCGAGGCGTAGAACTGAAGAGATGTGATCATATTCGCGCCATGTGATAAGGCGGCATCGATTGCCGGACCGACCTGGCTCAGCTTACGTACGTCGACCAGGACAGTATTCGTAACATTGTAGGCTACGATCTCCGGCTCCTTTCCTGGATCGTATCGCTGTTCCGGATAGACGTTGTAGTTGACCGTGGAAAGCTGATCGTTGGTGAAGCTGAGTGCTCGGAGCGCTGATAGCACTGATTGTTGCTTGGTCGCGTTCTCGGCTGCCGCAGCCGCCGCAGTCACGGCGCGCGTCTGAACACTGATCTGAAGTGTGGCTCTGTCTGGGGAAACCTTGATCTCGCCCCGTCCAGATACGGCTATCTGTGGAATGGTCACTAGTGTCGCAGGGCTGTCCTGTCCATGCGCTGTTAATGGCGCTAATACCAGGGCTATTATGGCAATTTTCTTCATAGAGTCCGATCTCGAAGAGGGTTTGAACTGATAGATCAGAGACGTCATAGAAAGCCAGACTTGCACATCACGCCTTAGAGAGTACCGGGCTCAGTGTCATGAATTCGGTTCAGGTTCATTCCGATGATGCCTTCAGTCTCGCTGCGCATGAACATGTTCACGAATTTCGCACCCCACACGATCTCTCCTGCCTCGTAGGAGGATCTCGAGTGGACGATCTGAGACAAATTCTCGTCGGTCCCGATTAATAGGACCAGCAATTCCGCATCTGCCTCCATAAGGTCCGCGTGCTTCAATCCCCACATCGGACTCTCCGGGGTGATCGGATGCACCACTGTCCAGCTCAGCGGGAAAAACACGACCCGATTTCTTTCCAGTTCTAACTCGTAAAACTTCCGAATCGTCGAGCCGTTAACGTGCTCGATCTTTGTCAGGATTGCCTGTACCCGAACATCGATGAGCTGGCTCGTTCTTGCGTTCGCGATTCTGAACTCCAGTGCAGTCTTGTCGCGATACGGAGCTACAATCGCGTTGCGGCTGTAAATGATTCTTGCCGAAGGGCGAGAGAAGCGGGCGAACATAAGGCCGGTCGCTAATGCAACACCGACGATGTTGACCAGCGCTTCAATCGTGACGAGGGTATTCGGAACGACACCTACCGGTATGATGTTACCATAGCCGATCGTTGCGAACGTGTCGACGCTGAAGAAGAAT
>Ga0209160_1002874_pt1 | contig 14240 bp, 16 predicted proteins | sample GraSoiAngelo_153_FD_186167 | JGI IMG/M metagenome (GOLD analysis project Ga0209160, IMG submission 186167) | Grasslands soil microbial communities from the Angelo Coastal Reserve, California, USA - 14_1009_12_40cm (SPAdes) (version 2) | ecosystem: Environmental > Terrestrial > Soil > Grasslands ...
ATGCCCCAGCAGGTTCGTCCCGTGCATCACGTTTTTGATGGCACGCCCGGGCGATCCGAGCACCTCGTAGAAGCCGCCGACGGCCTTCTGCACGACGTCGGCCACAGGGTCGAGCCACGCTTGGGAGCGGACCACGCGGTCCAGCGTCCGCTCCCGGGTGCGGCTTTCCCGGATCAGCCTGCTGATGCGTCGGCGGTCGATTTCCATGTTTCGTCCTCGGCGTAGCGCCTCAATCCGGAAACGCATGTGAGTAAGGTTTTCACCATGCCCGGAACAGAGATGGGCGTCGTGGGACTGGGCACGATGGGGATGAACCTGGCCCGGAACCTGGCCTCCCACGGCGTTCGAGTCGGTGTTTACAACCGAACCCACCGCCGCACCGAAGAGTTCATGGCCAACTTCGGCAAGGAGGGCGACTTCGCCGCCGCGGCGACATTTGAAGAGCTGGCGTCGGTGTTGAAACCGCCCCGTGCCGTGCTGGTGATGGTGAACGCCGGCCCACCCGTGGACGAGACGATCGACGCGCTGGCGAAGGTCCTGGACCGGGGCGACACCATCATCGACGGCGGCAACTCCTTCTTTCAGGACACGCAGCGTCGAGCGGCCGCCGTTGAAAAGATGGGCCTGGGTTACATCGGATGCGGGGTCTCCGGTGGGGAGGAGGGCGCGCTGCACGGCCCGAGCCTCATGCCCGGGGGAACTCGCGAGTCCTACACGCACGTGGAGGGGATGCTGACCGCCATCGCGGCCACGGTCGATGGCGTCCCCTGCTGCACGTACATCGGGCCCGACGGCGCGGGCCACTTCGTGAAGATGGTCCACAACGGGATCGAGTACGCCGACATCCAGCTGATCGCGGAGTCGTACGACCTCCTGCGAAGCGCGCTCGGCATCACGCCCGATGAGCTGGCATCGATATTTCGGGATTGGAACAACGGGCGGCTGCAGTCCTACTTGATCGAGATCACCTCGTACGTGCTGGCCAAGCACGACGGCGGGACCGGCAAATCACTGGTCGATGCGATCGAGGACGAGGCGGAGCAGAAGGGAACCGGGCGATGGACCAGCCAGTCGGCGCTTGAGCTTGGCGTCCCGCTGACCGGCATCACCGAGGCCGTCTTCGCACGCACGCTGTCGAGCCAGAAGGCGCGACGGGCCAAGGCGTCCGGCGTGCTGGCCGGACTTGCAGGCGGCAAGGCTCCGAGCAGCCTTGTCGAGGACGTGCAGGAGGCGCTCTACGCGTCGAAGATCGTCGCTTACGCGCAGGGCTTCGAGCATCTCGCCGCGGGTTCGAAGGAGTACCACTGGAACCTCGACCTCGGCGCATTGGCGACCATCTGGCGTGGCGGATGCATCATCCGCGCGAAGTTCCTCGACCGCATCAAGGAGGCATACGAGCAGACCTCCGACCTGCCCAGCCTGATGCTCGCGCCGTTCTTCAAGGACGCGCTGGCGGAGGCGCAGCCGGCGTGGCGCCGGGTGGTCAAGGCCGCGGTCGACCACGGCATTGCGATCCCGGCGTTTGCATCGTCGCTCGCTTACTACGACGGGTATCGGCGCGCCCGTGGGCCGGCCAACCTCATCCAGGGCCTGCGCGACTATTTCGGCTCGCATACCTATCACCGCGTCGACCGCGAGGGCGCCTATCACACACGCTGGGCGCAGGACGGGAGCGAGGTCCGGGTCGATTAACCTAGGCCGCTCTGGCTTTAGGCACTCTCTTTCGCGATTGGCGCCGCAGAAGCGCCAGGACGGCTGCTTCATCTGATTTGCCATCGAGCCTGTCGAGGACTCCGTCGGTGTATGCGTCGACCACCGCCGGGTGGACGTAGGAGCGGCGGCACACCGCACGGGTATGCCCCAACTTCTGCGCCACTGTGTCGATCGCTGTGATGACCCTGCTCCTCGCCTCGGCGTCCGACTCGAATCCCGTCAGGGCGCGCAGGGCACACGTGGCGAGGACTGTGCCGGCCCACGTTCGGAAATCCTTGGCGGTGAAGTCTTCGCCTGTGACCTCTCGCAGGTACTGGTTGACATCGTCGGACGTCACGGTGCCTTGCTCACCTTCGGAATCGACGTACTGGAAGAGATGCTGCCCAGGCAGCTCTTCACATCGCTTGACCACACGTGCGACCCGACGGTCCGTGATCCCGACATGCACCTCACGCCCACTCTTGCCTTTGAATAGGAAGCGCACGCTCGAACCTTGCACCTGGACGTGGCGATCGCGCAGCGTGGTCAGTCCAAACGACTGGTTCTGCCGCGCGTACTCCTCGTTGCCGATTCGCGCATAGGTCGTTTCGAGCAAGCGAACGATTGTGGCCACGACCTTATCCTTCGGAAGGCCGTCCCGCCGTAGATCGCGTATGACGCGTCTCCTGATTCGTGGCAGCACTTTCGCGAAGCCGGCCATACGGTCGAACTTGTTCGCGTCGCGCACTTCGCGCCAGCGTGGGTGATAGCAGTGCTGCTTGCGGCCGCGGGCATCGCGGCCGGTCGCCTGCAGGTGACCCCGCGGCCTGGTCGAGATCCACACGTGCTCCCAGGCGGGCGGGATGGCCAGGGAGCGGATGCGATCCAGGGTCGCACCGTCGCGGACGGCCTTCCCATCGGGGCCGGTGTAGTCGAAGCGCTTGCCCTTCCGGACCCGATGGATACCCGGCTCGCCGTCGGTCGTATAGGTGAGACCCGCCTCCTGTGCGGCTTCGGCCGCGGGATCGGAGGTCAGGCCGCGCTCGGAGGCGTGATCCCCGGACCCCTCCATTCCGGCTCGATCGCCGACAGCAGGCTTCGCTTGCGCTCCCACAGGCGAGGGATCAGGTCCTCGCGCGGCGTGAGCTCGGTGCACGGAAAGCCAAGCTGCCACAGGTTCGCCTGGACCTCGACCGGCAGCACGTCGTTGCAAGGGTGCGGGCGCGAGATCAGCTCCAGCACCCTGCCCAGCCGGACCAGCATTCGCTCCTGCTCGCTCATGTATCCCGAAAACGCTTTTCGGGCGTGGGGTACCGGGGGGTTTAGCCCGCCACTTCGGCGCGGGTCTCGACGAAAGCTCGAACGGCGCGGTCGAGATCGTCCTGGGAGTGCGCGGCCGAGACCTGGGCCCGAATCCGGGCCTTGCCCTGGGGCACGACCGGGTAGGAGAAGCCGACGACGTACACGCCCTTTTCCAGCATCACCGCGGCCATCCGCGAGGCGAGGGCGGCGTCCCCGATCATCACCGGGACGATCGGGTGGTCGCCGGGCAGGATCTCGAACTCTTCCTCGGTCATCCGGGCGCGGAAGAACCTGGTGTTCTCGGCCAGCCGGTCGCGGAGGTCCTTGGCACCGCGCAGCAGGTCGAGCACCTTCAGGCTTGCCGCCGCGATCGGCGGCGCGACCGAGTTGGAGAAGAGGTAGGGCCGTGAGCGCTGGCGCAGCATGGCGACCAGCTCCCTGCGTCCCGAGACGTAGCCGCCACTGGCCCCGCCCAGCGCCTTGCCGAGGGTGCCGGTAAGGGCGTCGACCCTGCCCATCACGCGGTGGTACTCATGCGTGCCGCGGCCGTTGGCGCCGATGAAGCCGACTGCGTGGGAGTCATCGACCATCACCATCGCGTCGTAGCGCTCGGCCAGCTCGCATATCTCGGCAAGCGGCGCCATGTAGCCGTCCATCGAGAACACGCCGTCCGTGACCACCATGCGGAAGCGCGAGTCACCGCTTTCCTTCAGCTGCCGCTCGAGGTCGCCCATGTCGCGGTTGGCGTAGCGAAAGCGCTTCGCCTTGCACAGCCGGATCCCATCGATGATGCTCGCGTGGTTCAACGCGTCCGAGATGACCGCGTCACGCTCGTCGAGCAGCGCTTCAAAGATGCCGCCATTGGCATCGAAGCAGGACGAGTAGAGGATCGTGTCCTCCGTCCCCAGGAACTCGGTCAGCGCCGCCTCGAGCTCCTTGTGCACCTCCTGCGTCCCGCAGATGAAGCGCACCGACGCCATGCCGTAGCCCCAGCGGTCGAGCGCTGCTCGGGCGGCCTCGACGACGGCCGGATGATCGGCCAGCCCAAGGTAGTTGTTGGCGCACAGGTTGAGCACGTCGCGCTCCGCAACGCCGACCATCGAGCCTTGGGGAGTCGTGATCACCCGCTCCGGCTTCTCCAGGCCGGCGCTCCGTATCTCTTCGAGCTGTTGGGCGAGGTGGGATCGCATCTTTTCGAACATCAGGAGCTCCAATCCAGAACGACTTTGCCGCATTGCCCGCTGTGCGCCACCGCAAAGGCTTCCTTGTATTCGCGATAAGGAAATCGATGGGTGATGACCGGGGAGATGTCGAGGCCGCTCTGCACGAAGACCGACATCTGGTACCAGGTCTCGAAGATCTGGCGGCCGTACACGCCCTTCACGGTCAGCATCTTGAACACCACCTGTGTCCAGTCGATCGGAAACTCATGGTCGGGCAGCCCCAACATCGCGATGCGGCCACCGTGCGCCATGTTGTCGATCATCTCGCGCAGCGCACTGGGCACGCCTGACATCTCGAAGCCGACGTCGAATCCTTCCTTCATGCCCAGCTCTTGCTGCACCTGGGAAAGGCGCGTGCTGCGCACGTCCACGGCCATCGTGACGCCTACCTTGCGGGCCAGCTCGAGCCTGTAATCGCTGACGTCGGTGATGACGGTGAAGCGGGCCCCGTTGTGGCGCGCGACCATCGCGGCCATGATCCCGATCGGCCCCGCGCCGGTGATGAGAACGTCCTCAGCCACCAGGCGAAACTGCGTCGCGACGTGCACCGCGTTGCCAAACGGGTCGAAGACAGAGGCGACGTCGAGGTCGATCTTTGTCAGATGGGGCCACAGGTTGCCGGCCGGCATGACGATGAACTCCGCGAACGCCCCGTCGCGCTGCACGCCGATTCCGACCGTGTTGGCGCACAGGGCGCGGCGGCCCGCCAGGCAGTTCCGGCACCGGCCGCACGTGATGTGGCCCTCCGCGCCCACGACCTCGCCGGGGAACACGGACGCGACGCCGTCGCCGAGCTCCACGACCTCGCCGACGAACTCGTGCCCCACGACAAGCGGTGGGTGGATCGTGTGCTGGGCCCACTCGTTCCAGCTCTCGATGTGCAGGTCGGTGCCGCATATCCCCGTGCGCAGGACGCGGATCAACACCTCACTGGGGCCGGGCCTGGGCTCAGGCACGTCCTGCAGCCACAACCCAGGCTCCGCTCTCGCCTTCACGAGCGCCTTCACTGAATCGTGAGGATAAGCGGAACCGGAAAGTAGAATTCCGCCAGGCGAGCGCTGTAGTCGCCGAATCGGTGGTGTGCCGGGAAGTCTGGTCGGCAGGAGGTCGGCCGACGCCCAGGTGAGCACCGCGCAGAGCTTTCTCTTCTTCTTGATCCTCCTCGGCGCCGCGGCCACCGCCCTGCGCCTGGTGTCGCGGACCACGCCCACCGTGCCCTACCCGGTGCTGCTTGCCATCGGCGGCATCCTCATCGGGCTCATCCCCGGTCTTCACCTGCCGCCGATCGGACCCGACCTCATCCTGCTGGCCTTTGTCCCCGGGCTCGTCTTCGAGGCGTCGCTGTCGCTCGACCTGGAGGAGGTGTGGCGGCGCATCGTCCCGATCAGCGTGCTCGCCACGCTGGGAGTCTTCCTGACCGTCGTGTTGATCGCCGTCCTGGTTCACTTCGGCCTCGGCCTGGACTGGGCGAGCGGGTTCCTGCTGGGGGCGATCGTGGCCGCCACCGATCCCATCGCGGTGGTCGGCATGCTGCGGCGGCTTGGAGCGCCGCGAGGGCTGGAAGCGATCCTCGACGGCGAGAGCCTTTTCAACGACGGCACCGGGGTTGCCGTCTTTTCGGCCGTGCTGGGCACCATCCTGACCGGCCACCCGTCGCTGACGGATGCCGGGCTGCGCTTCATCTTCGTGAGCGCCATCGGCGCGGCGATCGGGCTTGCCGCCGGCAGCGTCGCCGTGCTTTTTCTGCGCTTCGTCAAAGACGCCGAGCTCGAGATCCTGACCACGCTGGTCGTCGCCTACGGCTCCTACCTGGGCGCCGACGTCGTCCACGCGTCGGGTGTCGTGTCGGTCGTGACCGCTGGTGTAGTGGTGGCGAGATACGGAAGCCGGACCGGCCGCCTGCAGGGCACTCAGCTGCATGGGTTCTGGAACCTGCTCGCGTTCGTGCTCAACGCCGTCCTGTTCCTGATCGTCGGCATCGCGCTGCCCGCCCATCGGCTGCTGCCGGTCGCCGGCCTGGCCCTCGGCGCGTACCTCATCATGTTCGCGGCCCGCGCGATCCCGGTTTACGGGCTGCTCGGACTGGTCGACCCTCGTGGCACCTCCGTTCCCTGGGGATGGAGGCACATGACGTTGTGGGGAGGGTTGCGAGGCGCGCTTTCGGTCGCGCTTGCCCTGTCCGTCTCGGCTTACCCCCAGGTGAATCCCGACGTGTCGGTCCTGGCCTACGCCATGGTCGTGCTCTCGCTCATTGTCCAGGGCGGTTTGCTGCTGCCGGTGGCCGACCTGCTCCGCCTTCGCGAGCGCGCCGTCAAGTAACGTTTTCCGGAATGCGGGTGCGCGTGGGGGCCGCGCTGCTGTTGATCATCGCTGCCGCGGCTGCCTTCAACTACTTTCGCCCGATCCCAGCGGTCGCGGCGGCGGGGAAGCTCCCGCCGACCGACGTCGTCCCGGGCACGGCGCCTGCGCTGCCGTGGCCGTCCCAGGGAGCGGCTGCCGTCGGCGTGTCAGGCCTTGGCTTCGTGGCCAGCTCGGGCAACGAGAAGACCCTCCCGGCCGCCAGCGTCACCAAGGTGATGACCGCACTCATCGTGCTCGAGGACAAACCTCTCAAGAAGGACGAGGCCGGTCCGACGATCACGTTGACCGACGTCGACGTGCAGGCGTACCAGGCAGATTTCGCGGACAAGCAGTCGGTGGTCAAGGTCCAAGCGGGCGAGCAGCTCAGCGAGCTGCAGGTCCTGGAGGGGATGCTCATTCCGTCGGCGAACAACTTTGCCGAGACGATCGCCCGATGGGACGCCGGCTCCATCCCGGCCTTCGTGGACAAGATGAACGTCCGCGCGACCACGATGAAGCTCACGCACACCAAGTTCGCCGACCCCGCGGGCGCGTCGGCCGCCAGCGTCAGCACGCCCACCGACCTCCTGAGCCTGGGCATGGTGGCGATGCAGAACGCGGTGTTCGCCCAGATCGTCGCGATGGAACAGGCAAATCTGCCCGTCGAAGGCCTCGTCATCAACGTCAACGGCGCGCTGGGGAAGGATGGGATCCTCGGCATCAAAACCGGCTCCGGTTTCGACACCGGGGCCAACTTTCTGTTTGCCGCCAATGCATCGATCGACAACCACACGATCGTTGTGTACGGATGCGTGATGGGGCCGCCTACCCTCGACCTCGCTTTCAACGGCGCCCGAGCGCTCATCGGAGCGATGTCGAGCGCGCTGCACGTGCGGCGGGTCATCTCGCGCAACCAGTCCGTCGCGACCTACACCACGCCGTGGGGAGCGCAGTCAGACCTCGTCTCGGCCGACGACGTCGACTTGACCGAATGGCCAGGCATGGTGCTGCGCCAGCGCCTCGACGCCAACCAGATCGTCATCGACAAGCCGCTGCCGTCCAGCACCGTCGAGGGCCACGAGCACGTGGTGCTCGGCGACTATGTGCTCGACGTCCCGCTCGTCACCGCCGATCCCATGTATCCGCCGGGGCGGTTCTGGAGGTTGACCAGGGTCTCGTTCTAGCTTCGTGCCGCTTCGGCGTAAGGCGGCAGGACGCCGTCCCATCCCGCGCGGTTCGCGTCCCGCCACGCCTGGCCGATCTCGCCGAGACGGTCCCATCCGCCATGCTCGATCTCGATCCGCGTGGTGGAGCCCGGCATCTCGCGAAAGACGATCTCGACCTCGGTCGCGTTTGCCGGGTCGGTCGCTATATGCCACCGGTAGCTGAGGCCGCGAGGCGGATCCCACCTCACGATCTCACCCCACTCGAACTCCTCGCCTTGCGGAGTGCGCTCGAAGATCCGGCCACCGGGGCGGGGTTCGAACACGATCTCGGCCCCGGGCTGGTGGGACACCGTGTGCTGGGGCGGCCACCACGCGCTCGCGCGTTCCGTCCAGGTCTCGAACGCGTGGTCGGGCGGACACGCAACCTCGAACGAGATCCGAAGCGGCTCGATCACGATCCCCGCGAACTCCGAGGACCCGCCGTGCGGAGCGCCGTGAGTTCGCGGGGGCCCCTCGAAGGTTTGCGGGGTCGTGTGTTCTCGGCGAAGAGCTTGAAGCGCACGCCGACGTTGCCCCACACCTGGGCCAGGTAGCGTCGCGCCGCCTCCGCTCCAGGCTCGTCGAGCCGGTAGAGCCGCCTGGCGCCGACCTGCTCGTCCGACACCAATCCGGCGCGGTTCAGGACGCTCAGGTGGCGCGACACCGCCGGCCTGCTGATCGGGAGTTGGTCCGCGATCTCCTGCACCGAATGCGGTTTGCGGGCCAACAGCTCGACGATGTCTCGGCGGTACTGGTTGCCGAGCGCGTCGAAAGGATCTGCAATTCGACGCTTTGCTTTCACCTGAGTTATGGTAACGGCGCGGTTACGGTAACGATTCTGTTACGAGGGAGAGAGATGGCCAAAGTGAACGTGAAGGGTTCGGGCACCAGGCAATCACCCTGGGAGCTCACGACTCCGAGCGGGTCGTCGCAATACCAGATGTACAGGGACGAGACGGCCAGCCCGCCGGCGATCGTCTGCATCGTGGGCAAGACCGAGCTCCGCTACCAGCTGCGCGCGATCGATGACCTGCACACGATGCTGAAGAAGCACGGCGACTGGATGCCCCTCGGCAGCGCGGATGAGCAGAAGCCGGCGGCCGAAGGCACGGTCGAGGCGTGGGGCAGGTCGTCCAAGAATCCGGTCGGCGGCTGGTACGGGATGAAGAAAGGGCTGCGCGGCCGCTTTGGCATGTACATGCCGCCGCTGCTCGAAGCGCTTGGGCTGGCCGAGGTGGAGCACAACCCGAAGAACAACCGGATGCGCGCTCTTTAGATAAGCGCGAGAATTGGGCCCGGTGGGGTTCATCTCTCGCGGCTTCCGAGGCAAGCGGCGCGACGTCGCCTCCAGCTCCCGCGTTCCGCCCGGGCAGTACGTGGTGACGGACTTTCCCGTCCTATCGGCGGGGCCGACGCCGCGCGTGAATCTCGACAAGTGGACCTTCACCATCGAGGGCGAGATCGACGAGCCGAAGCGATGGACCTGGAAGGAGCTCATCGCGCTGCCGTCGGAGACCGTGACCAAGGACATCCACTGCGTGACCAAGTGGTCGAAGCTCGACACCATATGGAAGGGCGTCTCCGTCGACAAGCTGATGGACGGCGTCGATACCGCCGCGGAGTTCACGACGATCTTCTCCGACGGCGGCTACACGACCAACCTTCCACTCGATGACATCACCGGCAACAAGGCGTGGGTTGTCTATGAGTTCGACGGTCAGCCGCTGCCTCCGGAGCACGGAGGCCCAGTGCGATTTCTGGTTCCGCACCTCTACTTCTGGAAGAGCGCCAAGTGGGTGCGCGGCATCAGGCTCGAGAAGGAAGACCATCCTGGCTTCTGGGAATCGAACGGATACAACATGTATGGGGATCCCTGGCGAGAGCAGCGGTACTGGGGCGACTGAATCCCCACGAAATCTGAGGCTTCGCCTGTGATTTCGGGGGGACCCCGCTTGCTTGCGTGGACCCTGGGCGAGGTGGTCGAGCTCGTCCAGGAGACCCCTCGGGTCGCGAGTCTCTACCTCAACATTCCTGACTGGCCCGGGCATCTCGCAGGCCAGCACGTCGACGTTCGGCTGACGGCCGAAGACGGATACGTGGCCGAACGCAGCTACTCGATCGCGTCTCCCCCAGAGGACCGCTGGGTGGCGCTGACCGTCGAACGCCTGGACGACGGCGAGGTGTCGCCTTATCTGGTCGGTGAGCTGAGGGTGGGGGACAGGGTCGAGCTGCGCGGTCCGATCGGCGGGTACTTCGTGTGGCGCGCCGGCCAGGACCTGCCGCTGCTGCTGGTCGGTGGAGGGTCAGGCGTGGTCCCGCTCATGGCGATGCTTCGTCACCGCGCCAAGGCGGCGCACAAGGCGCCGGCGCGACTCCTTTACTCGTCGCGGACGCTGGACGACGTGATCTACCGCGAAGAGCTGGAACGGCTGGGCTCAGCCGGCGATGGCCTGACCGTCTTCCACACCTTGACTCGCGAAAAGCCGGCACGCTGGACCGGCTACACGCGGCGGCTCGACGAATCGATGATGAAAGAGGTGGCCTGGCCAACGGAGCAGATGCCGGCTGTTTTCGTCTGCGGCCCGACATCGTTCGTCGAGGCGGCGGCGACACTGCTGGTGGCGATGGGTTACGCGCCGCAGACGATCAAGACCGAGAGATTTGGCGCGACAGGAGGATGAGGTGACGGTCGAAGAGAGAAGGCTCGATGGAAACGCGATCGGTGGGCTGCTGCGCGAGATCTTCACCATGGAGATGACCGCCGCCCAGGCCACGTGCGCCGGCTGCGGCGCGATCAACGCGGTCGGACGGGTGATCGTCTACGTCGACGCGCCCGGAACCGTGGTGCGGTGTCCCGAATGCGAGTCGGTGCTCATGCGCTTCGTGCATGGACGTGGGCGGTACTGGGTGGACATGAGCGGGACGCGCTCCCTGGAGTTCGCCGAGGGCTAGGTTCCGGGTCGCTTCATGGCCCAGGGGCCGAACCTGATCACACCGATCAAAAGCCAGACGAACATCGCGACGCTGACGATCGCGAACAGCTCACTGATGGCGACCGCCCCGACCGGGATGGGCGAGGTATCCGGATGCGCAAACGTGCCGAGGTTGGTGAGGGCGCCGATTCCGCCGAGCGCGAACAGCACCAGCGCAACCCAGAACATCCAGCGCCAGCCCAGGTAGCTTCCGAGCGCCGCCACCAGCTCGAGGATCGCGATCACGATCACAAAGGCGAGGGCGATGAAGATGGAGATGTTGAGCACCGTGTCGAAGTCGCTGCCCTGCGGGATCGTCGTTCCCTGGGCCCTCATCACTCGCAGCATGCTGTCGCGGTTGATGAAGATCACCGACACGATCACTGAATACAGGGCCTGGACGGTGAAAAACGCGGCCGCGGCGAGCTGCATCGGGCGGGTCCAGGGGGTCGGCTCGCGTGAGCCCCTGGGAATCGGCACCCACTGCTGTCCGTCCCACCGGAACTGGCCGTCGGCGGAAACCTGCCCCACCGCAGCGGTCGGGTTCTCGGTCAAAGCGGCCATAGATTAACTCGCTTTTCGCAGAGCTACGAAAGGTAGCCGTGTGGCGCCGTTTTTGGCGCGACCACCAGGGGACTTCCGACCGTTGAGGTAGCGAGCGTTTGATAGAGACGCGACTACACGCGACCACCTGGGAGGTAGGCCCGTTGCCTGTACACCCGCCGGTACAGCTGCAGATAAAGGGATGGTTCGACGCCGTCCTGGCGCTCGGCCTCAAGGTCAAAGACCGCGAGGCGCGAACCCACAACCTGCGGGTGGCGCGGCTCTGCGTTCACATCGGCCGGCAGATGTCGATGAGCGCGTCGGAGCTGCGCGTGCTGGCCCGGGCCGGCCTGATGCACGACATCGGCAAGCTCGGCATACCGGAGGCGGTCCTGGAGAAGCACTCGCCCCTGGACGAGTCGGAGTGGATCCTGATGCGCACGCACCCGGAGATGGGGCTGACGCTGCTCGACCGGGCGGGGCAGTCGAGCCGCGAGGTGCTTGCTGTCCTCTACCACCACGAGCGCCTGGACGGGAGCGGGTATCCCTACGGCCTCAAGGCGGAGGCGATCCCGATCGAAGCCCGGATCGTCGCGGTCGCGGACACCTACGACGCGCTCACGTCCGACCGCCCGTATCGCCAGGCCTGTTCACCGGCGGAGGCCAGGCGCGTGCTGGTCGAGGAAGCCGGCTCACGCCTGGACTCGAACGCGGTCGCGGCGCTCTTCGGCGCCCTCGATCGCGACGTCCCTGCCTGGGAGCCGTTGCCGAGGACCGCCCTCGCGTTCTAGATCCTTCACCATGAACAGGTGAAGTTCGGAGTCGCCGTCTTCCCAACCGAGTACGCGATCTCCCTCACCGAGCTCGCGCCGGCGGCCGAACAGCTTGGATTCGAATCACTGTGGGTGGCCGAGCACACTCATATCCCGACCAGCCGCGAGTCGCCATGGGCAGGCGGCCCCGAGCTCCCGAAGCACTACTGGCACACGCTCGACCCATTCGTCGCCCTCACCGCGGCGGCGCTGGCCAGCAAGACGATCCGCATCGCCACGGGCATCTGCCTCCTCATCGAGCGAGACCCCATCCACACGGCCAAGGAGACGGCGAGCCTCGACCTCATCTCGAACGGCAGGTTCATCTTCGGCGTGGGCGGGGGTTGGAACCGCGAAGAGATGGCCGATCACGGCACCGATTTCAAAACGCGATGGAAGCTGCTGCGAGAGCGGGTCGAGGCGGTCAAGGCGATCTGGACGCAGGACGTGGCCGAGTACCACGGCGAGCTGGTCGACTTTGGTCCCATGTGGTGCTGGCCCAAGCCGGTCCAGAAACCGCATCCTCCGGTGATCCTCGGCGGCAGCGGGCCGAAGATCCTCGAGCGGGTGGTCCGATACGCCGACGGCTGGATGCCCAACCGCGGCGACGTCATCGAGCGAATCCCCGAGCTCCAGCGGATGGCGAAGGACGCTGGTCGGGACAGGATTCCGGTGACGTACTACCCGAAAGCCAGCTCCGAAGAGATCGAGCGGCTCGGCAAAGCGGGTGTCGACCGGTGCATCTGGTACGTGCCGGCAGACGGCCGCGATGCCGCGCTGAAGAAGCTGGACGAGCTGGGCGCGATGATCCGCCCCTACCTGAAGGACTAGCGGCCAGACCTAAGCCGCAGGTCCCCTTAGCTCTTGGCTGCCACCAGGGGCAGCGTGAAGTGAAAGTCCGACCCGGCGCCAAGCTCGCTGTTGACCCAGATCTTTCCGCTGTGCATCTCGACGATCTGTCGCGTGATGGCAAGTCCCAGGCCGGTGCCGATGATCTTGTTGCTCGTCTTCTCGTATCGCTCGTAACGGCTGAACAACCGCTGCAGAAAGTCTGGCGCGATCCCTAAGCCGTGGTCGCGAACGCTGACATCGACGTGACCGTCTCGCGCGACGCTGCCGACGACGATCTCGCCGCCGTCGGGTGAGTATTTGATCGCGTTGCTGAGCAGGTTGGCCACGACCTGGGCGATCCGGTCCGGGTCCGCCAGGACGCTCGGCTGAAGCGGATCGAGGGTGCTCTTGAAGACATGACGCGCGCTCGAGGCGCGTGCTCGATCGACCGCGTCCTGGAGCAGGCTGTTCAGATCGACGGGCTGGGGGTGCAGGGTCAGGTGCCCGGCCTCGATGCGATCGAGGTCGAGCATGTCGTTGATCATTCGGTTGAGGCGGTCGGCGTCCTTGTTGATGTCGCCCGCGTAGGTCTTGGCCTCCTCGAGCGAAACGTCTTCATCGCGGATCATCTCGCTGAAGCCGGAGATCCCGACCAGCGCGGTGCGGAACTCGTGGCTCACGAGCGAGACGAACTCGCTCTTCAGGCGATTGAGGCGTTCGAGCCCGGCCAGGTGCGCGGCAGCGGCCTCGTTGGCGGCGTGCTCCGCATCCGTGTCCTCATACATGGCGAGGAAGTATTCGAGCCGCCCGGCGGCGTTGCGCACACCGGTTGCGCTCCAGTGCAGCCAGACGTCGGTGTTGTCGGCGCGGATCGCCCGGCTATCGGACTCGATCGTGTCCACAACTCCACGCCAGAGCGGCTGAAAGACCTCGAAAACGCGCGTGAACTCATCGGGGTGGAGGTATTTCGCGACTGCCTCACCCGTCATCTTCGGCGGAGACGTGCGCAGCAGTGCCGCCATGCGCGGATTGACGTCGATGATGTTCATGTCGACGCCCACGCGGGCAATCCCAAGCGGCGCGTGGGAAACGATCTCGTCGAGCAGGTTGTTGCGGTGCTCGAGCTGTGCTTCCGCGCGCTGGCTCTTGACCAACAGCGAGAGCGAGTCGCGGTGCGAAAGCACGTGGCTCGCGACAAAGAGGATGCCGATGCTTCCCGCCAGCACGGTGGCAAAGCGGTCGAGGTTCTGGTTGGTCGCCGCCTGGTTGACGGCCGCGATCGCCGCGCCCAGCACCGCCACCCAGGGCAGCGCCAGCTGC
>Ga0209160_1002880_pt1 | contig 14225 bp, 13 predicted proteins | sample GraSoiAngelo_153_FD_186167 | JGI IMG/M metagenome (GOLD analysis project Ga0209160, IMG submission 186167) | Grasslands soil microbial communities from the Angelo Coastal Reserve, California, USA - 14_1009_12_40cm (SPAdes) (version 2) | ecosystem: Environmental > Terrestrial > Soil > Grasslands ...
ACTCTCGAAAAAATGGCCCGCGGCGGCGTCTACGACCAGCTCGCCGGCGGATTCCACCGTTATTCAGTGGACGAGCGCTGGCTGGTGCCGCACTTCGAGAAGATGAGCTACGACAACTCTGAGCTCCTGCGAAATTATCTTCACGCCTGGCAGATCACGCGGAACCCGTTCCTGCGCAAAACCGCCGAAGGCATCATCGGCTGGGTCGATGAGGTTCTTTCCGACCAGGCGCGGGGCGGCTTTTACGCCAGCCAGGACGCGGATTACTCGCTGGAAGACGACGGAGACTACTTCACGTGGACGCTCGATGAATTGCGCGCCGCGCTCTCCCCCGACGAAGCGCGGGCGATGGAACTCTATTACGACGTCGAGCCGAGCGGCGAGATGCACCACAACCCGGCCAAAAATGTTTTGTGGATTGCGCGGGACGCGGCGGACATCGCGAGGAACCTCGGACGCGACGAGACGGAAATCCGCCTGCTGATTGCCCGCGCAAAAGGAAAGCTGTTGGAGGCGCGCAAGCCGAGGCCGACGCCGTTTGTGGACGAGACGCCGTACGTTGCCTGGAACGCAATGTTCGTCTCAGCGTATCTGGACGCAGCGCGCGTTCTGGGCGGGGGTCTCGGCGAACGGTGCCGCGCGTTTGCGCTGAAAACGCTCGACCGCATGTTGGCGGAAGCCTGGAACGAAACTCGCGGTTTCGGACACCGTGTCGGCGGCGGTGCGCTCGAAGGCTTGCTCGACGTTCGCGACTCCACGCCCGATCAGGGCGAGAACATCTCGCACGGCGACGGCTTCGACCGGCTCTCCGCCATCGCCGACGGCATCGCGCACGGCGTGACGTACTGCGGCGGCGGCCATGGGCGGGCTCGACGTGCGCCGGAAGCCATTTCAGGATTCGCCGACGCCGGGCGCGAATTCCACCGCGGCCATCGCGCTCGTCCGCATGCACGCCTACACGGATAACAGCCGCTATCGTGAATTTGCGCAGAAGACGCTGGAAGCCTTTGCAGGGATCGCGCCGCAGTACGGGCTGTTTGCCGCGAGCTACGGGCTGGCGGCTATTCTCTTCGAGCGGCATCCGATTCAAGTCGTGGTTACCGGCCGCGCGGAGGATCCGGTCGCGCAGGCGCTCGAGTCCGCGGCAAACGGCGCGTATCGTTTCGGGAAGGCGGTGCTTCGCGTCAAGCCGGACGCTTCGCTCCACTATCTCCCGCTCGCGCTCCGCGAGACGCTGCCGCACCTGCCGGCCAGCGAAGCCCTGGCTGTGGTCTGCGCCGGCCAGAGCTGCCTTCCGCCCACGCGCGAGCCGGAGAAGCTGAAAGAAATACTTTCCGTTGACGCGGTCACGGCCGCAGGCGTTTAGGTTTCAGCAGAGTAGTGGTGGCTGTGGAAAGACACAATGGGCACGAGAGATTTCCCCCGCGCCCGCCAAAACTCGGGTGTCTTTTCGCCTGAGTTACTTCTTTGGGCGCGATTCGGGCGGCACCATCCCGTTGATCCGGTAATAGACGACCAACTGGCCGTAGTGTTCGCCCGAGTGCTCGATCAAGCCGTAGGCCAGATCGGTCAGCCTGTACTGCCGGGCGGTTCCCGGATACTGGATGATACTCGCCATTCCCGCGTCGCCCTTGGCTTTAATCAGGTTGGCGCCGTCTTCCACGCACTTTCTCACAAACGCAATCACTTGGGCCTTAGTCTTTAGCTCATCGGGCTTCGGGTCGTCGCCGTACCGCGCCTTTTGCCCCTGTGCCGCGTCGGTAAAGAAATACATGGACGCCGAAGCATGCAACAGTTGCGCGACAAAGCTCCGTGAATCGGGATTCGGTTTGTAGTCGTATTTGTCTTCCGGCAAGTCTTCGGCGATGGCAATTAGTTTCCGGCCGGTATCGTTCCATCGCTGTAGAATCGCTTCGGAAGGGCTCGGGGCCGGCTTGGGCGCCTCCGCCTTTTTGGGTGCTTCCTGGGCCAGCGCAGGACTCGCCAACAGCCATGCGGCCAGCGCTAACGCGCAAATCGAGAGTGCTCGGTTCATCTTCCCTTCACCTCCGTCAGATTAGCTTCCGGATACGTCCTTTTGGACGGACTTCCCGCCGAGTCGTTTCAAGCAACGAAAGGCAAACCCTGCCGCCGTCCGAGGCTCAGAGCCACTGATGATACTCAGGAACCAGTGTTGTGTCACACGGGGTCGCCTTTTTCGGGAACATGCTAAAATTCCGAGGTTACCTCTGGGGGCGCTTGAAATTTGAACGCAGGCTGGCTGTTGTTTCAAATTGCGGTTGGGCTGGGTATCCTGACGCTGTTGTTCCTCTCGCAGCGTTTCTGGCACCGGGCTATCTGGCGGTTCGCTTCCCATCTTCGCAGCGCTTGGATGCGCGTGGCGCTGCGGCTGGTGTGGCTCGGAGTGCTGGCGCTCATGGTCGCCGCGTTTGTGGATGCCGCGCGGATGCGGCAAAGCCACGACTTCCATTTCCGCGGCCCCATTCTGCTTGCCGCAGGCCTTTGGTTTTCGAGCGCGCTGTTCGCCTATTTGGCGGTGAAGGCCATACACGGTGTCGAGCGCCTCTGGCGTTGGATTCATTGGTCTGCGCTGAAGCTGGCACCTGCCGGCAAGCCGCCTCACCCGGCTGCCCCGGAAATCGTCAAGGACCCCTCGCGCCGCTATTTTTTCCGCACCGCGACTTTCCTGGCGGGTACTGCGCCCTTTCTGACCGCTGTCTATGGGTTCGCCGCCGAACGCCTCCGCTACCGCACTCTCCGAGTGGAAGTTCCCGTCCCCAACCTGCCGCCGGCGCTCGACGGCTTGCGCATCGCCCAGCTCAGCGACATCCACCTAAGCGGCTTCATGACGCGTGAGGACCTTCGCCGGGCCGTGGACATGGCCAACGAACTCGGCGCAGACCTGGCTGTCGTAACCGGCGATTTCATCACTGGCGCCGCCGACCCGCTCGCCGACTGCATCGAAGAGCTGCGCGGGCTGCGCGCGCCGTTGGGCATTTGGGGCTGCAACGGCAATCATGAGATCTATGCGCGCGCCGAAGACGCGGCGCAAGGGCTGTTCGCGCAAGCGGGCATGAAGCTGCTTCGCCAGGAAAACGTGCAGCTCGCCTTCCGGGGCGCCCCGTTCAACCTCATCGGCGTGGATTACCAGCGCGAACGCGGGCCGAATGGCCGCCGCCTGAAGATGCTTTCCCATGTCGAACCGCTGGTGCGTCGCGACATGCCCAATATCGTTCTTTCGCACAATCCGAATTCCTTCACTCGCGCGGCCGAACTCGGGATTGAGCTGACTCTTGCCGGCCATACACATGGCGGCCAGGTCCAGGTGGAGATTCTCGACCACAGCTTCAGCCCCGCGCGCTTCATCACCGACTATATCGCCGGCCTGTTCCAGCGACCGCTCTTCGCCCCCGCGGTGAACACGCTCGGCGGGCCGCAACTGTTGCTCGCCAATGCGGCGACTTCAGGACTCGCCAGCCTTTACGTGAATCGCGGACTGGGCACGGTCGGCGCGCCAGTACGGCTCGGCGTTCCGCCGGAGATCACGCTGCTCGTTCTCCGCCGCGCCTAGCGAATTCGTCCAGATTCGCCCTCTACTTCTTCTTGAGGAGAGACCGTACGCGCGCCACTTCCCCCATGGGCAGCCAATCCCCCTGCCTCAAGCAGGTGTATGCGTCCACTTGGGAGCCTCCCAGCTCGGCCGTGGGCGCACCGGAGACCTGATCCTTTTTCAAGAAGAAGATTCCCTGCTGATGTTTCTCGAACCTGGGAGAGTTGGCCCAAGCCACATCCCTGGAGCCCGGAAACCGAACGACCATCCTGTTCTTCTTGACTTTTGCACCCTTGAGGGTTGATTGGATTTGGAGGACGGCTTCATGCCAGTCGGGGCTGTGTTCGGTGACGCGATAAGGGACGGCGGCCGACTTGGGCACCTTCCACGGGTGAACATCGGTGATGCGCCCGGCCACGACGAAGTCCGCCGAGGCGATCCGGTCTCGCAGCTCTTGATCGCTGATCTGCTGTTGCATCTGCGCAAAGGATCTTTCGGCCGCGCTGCCTCCTGCCCTGGCCTTCCCGCCGCCGGGTTTGACCTCATGGCCCAATTCCCTTACCGCTACGCCAGAACCAAAGATCCAGCCGTCTGTATAAAATGTCGCCTGGGTGCCTTCGTGGAACGCCGATGGGTCCTTCACCTCAACGGTGACGCTATCACCCTTCTTCAGCGAAACGGCAGAGGGCTTCTTCAGGACGGAGTCAACGCGAACGACAATCGTCTGCGCCGATTTCGGAACGTCCGCGAAGGAGGTGGCCCCGAGCTGGCTGACCGTGCCTGCAAAGACGATGGTCGCTTGCTTGACAACGGCACCCTGGATCTGCGTCCCTTGCGGGAGCGCTGCGGCTGCGGGCGTAAACAGGGTCACGCACAGGATGCCTTGACGGAAGAATGACGAAGAATTCAAAAGCGCCTCTCTTTCCCCAGCGCCTCGACGGAAACCCGCTTCACGGAATCACCGGAACACTGAAATAGAATGGATCAATGGAAATCGCCACGGGGTTGCCCGACCCATCGGTGAGCGTCTTCGTGCTGAAGTTCGCCGCCCGCTGGTAGGTCACGCCCTGCGGGAAATTAGCAAGGTCCGGCATGTTGCTGGCGCAAAAAACGCCACGGAACTCGTTGCCCACGGAAAGCAAATAGTCGTAGTCTCCCAGATACGGCAGGAACTGCTCAGCCGGAGCATTTGCGGGGACATTCGCGAGGATAATGTCCTGGATGGTTGCGAACGCGTTGCGCGATTGGACCAAATGAGTGACCCAGCGCCCGCTGGCCAGTTGCTGATAGAGAAGACCGGCGACGCCGTCGCTGGCCACGGCCAACGCGATGTTCGTCGCATCCTTGATCGTCGTATGGGGTAAGTCCGAATTGGACCACGTCACGCCTCGGTCGGCCGAACGCCGCACATGGAGCGTGTAGATATCCCCGTTGCCGACGCGGTCTGCCCAACCCACATACACTGTGGAGCCGTTGCTTGGATCCACGGCGATGGAAAGCGTGGAGCCGATGCGTTCCTGCCCCAGTGTGGGCGCATTCGACCACGGGATGGAGACCCCCTGGACGACCAGCCGGCCCGGCAGATTGTCCGATGGGTCTTTCAAAGCCTGGAAAGGGTTTGAGCCGGCCCCGCCAGCATCATCCCGAACAACAACGACGTCACTGGTAGCGGTTTTGCCGTCAAATTTGCGCCAGCCGAAGAAGGCTGCGTAGACGGTATTGTCGCTGGCGACCGCCGGACGGATGGATGGACCATCCTGCCCCATCGTGTTGCGCGCCTCGACCGAAACGGATTTGTACGTCGCTCCACCATCCACCGACACGTCCACCGTTGCCGTGTGGCCGTTGGGCTGATTGAAATCGTTGACGCCGACATAGATGTGGTCGCTATTGGAAATGGCCAGCGCGCGCACGAACGGTTGGTCCACATTGCTGCGAGTGGACTGGACGCTCATAGCTGTGCCGGAAGAAACATCGGTCGTTTCCGACTCGTCGAGCGTGACGGATGCCACGCAAGCCAGGGTGCCGGCGTGGAGATCGCCGCGCGGGTGGTTCTCGCCGGTGGCAATAGCATGCGTGATGTCGCAAGTCATCCTCTGAACGGGAGTGATGGCGTTCAGTACCCAACTGCTACCTCCATCCTGGGAAACATATACCGGAGCATTCCCCGTGCTCGAAACCGGATTGGGCGTGAACGCCGAGGCCACCATGACTTGGGGGTTGGCGGTCTGAACTGCCAGGAAAGGTTCGCTGTCTTGATTGGTCTCCCCGCTGAGGCTTGCCGGAATCAGATTCACAACTTTGATAGACGAGGATTGGCCCAGCATGAATAAGGTCCCGAACATCAGAGCAAGCGCGGCAAGCGCCAGAAGGCGCATCCAAAATACAGCGAAAGATTTCATAAAGAGTGATCTCCCCGGCCGGGCGGGCGATGCATTTCACCTCAGTACGCCGGCAAGCAAGCCGGGTTCCGTGTGCCAGGCATACTTTCCCAGAAACAGAATCAAGCTCGACTGTAACACACTCCCGACTTACTCGGCATAGATTGCCCCAGCCTCGATGTTCAGCGCCAAGCGTCGATTCCTCCGCCGGGTCGCGCCCCGCGGATGGGGCCAAAGAAGCCGGCTTGAAGGAAGCCGCAGGAGTTCCGCCGTAGGTTGCGGCACCCTCATTCCCGGTGCCATAATTCACTTTCAAACACACGCCGCGAATCGCGCGACGCGTGAAGCGTTGTTTCAATTGGGGGCTTTATGGCACTGCGTGATGACTGGGTCCAGAGGCGAGAAGCCGAGGCAGCCAAGACAAACGGGAATCGGAATGTTTCACAGATGCATTTCGCCCGGCAGGGCGTCGTCACCGAAGAGATGGCTTACGTCGCGAAGCGCGAAAAACTCGACCCCGAATTGGTCCGCAGCGAACTAGCCTGCGGCCGCGCCATCATCCCTGCCAACATCCATCACCGTAACCTCGAGCCCATGACCATCGGCATCGCCTTCAAATGCAAAATCAACGCGAACATCGGCAACTCGGCCACGACTTCCAACATTGAGGAAGAGCTGAAGAAACTCCATCACGCCGTGCACTACGGCGCCGACACGATCATGGACCTCTCCACCGGAGGCGAAATCCCGAAGATTCGCAAGGCGATCATTGAAGCTTCGCCGGTACCGGTCGGCACCGTCCCGGTTTATGAAGCCATTACACGCGTTAAGAGGCCCGAGGATTTGACGCCGGAGCTGATGCTCGAGGTGATCGAAGAGCAGGCCGAGCAGGGCGTGGACTATATGACCATCCACGCCGGGGTCCTGCGCGAGCACGTGCCGTACGTCCGCAAGCGCATCACGGGCATCGTCAGCCGCGGCGGCTCGCTGATGGCTCACTGGATGGAGCACCACAAAAAACAGAACTTTCTCTACGAGCGATTCGGCGATATCTGCAAAATTTTCAAGAAGCATGACGTCAGCTTCTCGCTCGGCGACGGTTTACGTCCCGGCTGCATCGCGGACGCGAGCGACGAAGCGCAGTTTGCGGAGTTGCGCGTGCTGGGCGAGCTGACGGAAAAGGCCTGGGAGCAGGACGTTCAGGTGATGATTGAAGGCCCGGGCCACATCCCCATGGACAAAATCAAGGAGCAGGTGGACCTCGAGATGGAATGGTGCCACGAGGCGCCGTTCTATACGCTCGGCCCGCTCGTGATCGACATCGCGCCCGGCTACGACCACATCACCAGCGCGATTGGCGCGGCCATGATCGGCTGGCACGGCGCCTCGATGCTCTGCTACGTGACGCCGAAGGAGCACCTCGGCCTACCGAATCCCGAGGATGTGAAGCAAGGCGTAATTGCGTACAAGATTGCAGCGCACGCGGCCGACGTGGCGCGCCACCGCCCCGGCGCCCGCGACCGCGATGATGCGCTGAGCTACGCCCGCTTCCTTTTCGACTGGAACAAACAGTTTGAGCTGTCACTCGATCCAGACACCGCCCGCGCCATGCACGACGAATCGCTGCCGGACGATTTCTACAAGGAAGCGAAGTTCTGCTCCATGTGCGGGCCGAAATTCTGCTCGATGAACATGACGCAGCTCGCCGAAGCCGAGTCCGGCCAGGACCAGGCGGAGCGCAAGCAGAAATTCGTCGAGCTGCTTGCGAAGGTGCAGGGTGCCTAACAGCAGATTGTCATTTCAAGCGGTGTTGAGGAATCCCGGCAGGATGTCAACGCTGCCTACCAACAATCCGTTTGAATCATTGCGCGGCGAATTTAATCGCTGGGCCGAGGCCGGGCGCGGCGAGGGCATGGAGCACGAGCATCTCCCCATCACGCTGCCTGTGCTCGAGAAGATGCGCCTCGGGCGGACTGACAACGTGCTGGATGTCGGCTGCGGCGCCGGCTGGCTTTCCCGGCGGCTTGCAAAGCTCGTCCCGGAAGGCCGCGTCATCGGGATGGATATTTCGGACGAGATGGTGCGCCGGGCGCGGCGGGCCAGCCTAGACGACGACAATCTGCTCTTTGTCGTTGGTGAGGCGGCCGAGATTCCATGGGAAGCGAACTTCTTCTCCCACGCGACTTCGGTCGAGTCGGCCTACTACTGGCCCGATCCCGCCGCGGGGCTGAAGGAAATCTATCGCGTTCTGCGTGAGGGCGGGGCGGCCTGGATCCTGATCAACTACTATCGCGACAACCCGTACTGCCAACAGTGGGGCCCGCTCCTCCCGGTCGCCACGCATCTTCTCTCGGCCGATGAATGGAGCGAGCTTTTCCGGGGTGCGGGCTTCGGAAACGTCGCGCACGAACGAATCGCCGATCCCTCGCCAACGCCGGAGGTTTATGCCGGAAAATGGTTTCGCGACGCCGCGCAGCTCCGCGCCTTCAAATCCGAAGGGGCATTGCTGGTATGCGGAACCAAGACGGTTGCCGGCACACCGCCGGAGTTGAACTTGCGCATTCTGTAAGGTGCTTTGAAGCATGGAGCACGGGCGATATGCTCCACGTCGCGCGCAGCAGGCTGGGTATGAGAGAATCAGCGCATGGGCGTACTTGATCAGCGATTTGAGAAGAATTTTCTGATCACGTCGGTGGACTATGTGTTCAACTGGGCGCGAAAAAGCGCCATCTGGCCGCTGACATTCGGACTGGCGTGTTGCGCCATCGAAATGATCGCTTCCACGACTTCGCGCTTTGATATTGCGCGGTTCGGCGCAGAAGTGTTTCGCCCCTCGCCCCGTCAGGCAGACCTCATGATTGTCGCCGGGACAGTGACGCTGAAGATGGGACCGGTGTTGAAGCGCGTTTGGGATCAAATGCCCGATCCAAAGTGGTGCATTTCCATGGGAGCGTGTTCGAGCGTCGGCGGCCCGTTCAATGCGTATTCGGTCCTGCAGGGTGTGGACAAGATTGTGCCAGTCGATGTGTACGTAGTTGGCTGCCCGCCGCGGCCGGAGGGCCTTTTTTACGCGCTGTTGAAACTGCAGGATAAGATCGACCAGATGTCGCTGGCGAAGCGGCCGACGGAAGTGCGGTTGCGGCCGGAGATGGCCGAGGACTTCAAGCGCGGTGTAATGGTGGCGCAGACGCCGTCGCCGCGCTAGAGCGGCCCGGAAGCAAACGACCGCATCAGCAGGTGGAACCCCCCAGGAGAAAACGAATGGCTTTTGTGCGCGCGGCAAAAGTGGCTGAAGTCCCTCCCGGAACGATCCGCGAGTTCCAAGTGGATGGGAAGACCATAGCGCTGGCAAACGTGAGTGGGAAGTTTTACGCCATCAATAATACGTGCCTGCACCGCGGGGGCCCCCTCGGGCAGGGTGTGCTGGAGGGGAAAGTGGTAACCTGCCCGTGGCATGGCTGGGAGTATGACGTGACGAGCGGGAAAGTCGCTCAGAATCCGGCAGTTGGCGTGGATTCCTATGGTGTCGAAGTGCGCGGGGAAGACATTTTTGTGGACGCGGGATGATCTGAGGATTCGTATAACCGACTTGTTTTCAATCATATAAGCTCAATCGAAGTTTTCCAGCCGCGCAAGCCGCATGGAGCAGCGCTAAGCCCCACATTTTGTTTTGCATTGTTTCGGCGGACGTGTATAGTTCCCCGCGATTCTCCGCCTCGATGGCCAACCTGACTCCGCAGAGACATTACTGGATCTTCGTTGCCGACCCGCACCACTATCACTGGGACACCCTCTTTGTGAAAGGCAAGGAGATGTGGCACGGAGCTGGTTCGAGAGCGGACGCGAACCGGGCATTGAAACAGGTGCGCAAGGGCGACCGGGTGCTGTGCTACCACTCCGCGCCTGAACGCTCGCTATATGCGCTCGCCGAAGTGACGCGTGACCCATATCCCGATCCACAGGATGAGGAGAGGAGGAATCTAGTCGCTGACCTGCGAGCATTTGAGCGGCTGCCAAGGCAAGTAAGTCTGGCAGAGATGCGGGAGAATCGGGCGTTGAGAACCGTCAAATTCTTGAAAAACGTGCGGTTGATCATTTCGCTGATCACCGAGGCGGAGTACCAGGAGATTCTGCGGATGGCGGGAATTGTGCCGACCCCGGGGATCCCGCTGCCCTGAAGCATCGGCCTGGGGTGGCTCCAAGCGATCGAATCCAGTAGAATGGCGGAGTTGAAACATTTGTTTCATCTTGAGAGGAACCTGCCATGTTTGTACGTAGCCTGATGCTGGGGAGCCTGCTGGGGCTTGCCGCCGTGTGGACGGTGAACCCTTCCGCGCCGACGGACCGACTCGAGGGCATCCCTTCGGGCAAAACCCGAGTGGTGGATCTCAGCTATGCGATCAGCGACAAGCTCGTCGCCTGGCCCGGAGACACCAAGGTTTTTGAGGCCAAAGTGAACGCTTCGGTCGAAAAGAACGGTTATTTTACGCGCAGCTTCTGGATGCTCGAGCATTACGGAACGCATCTTGACGCGCCGATTCACTTTCCGCCGGGCAAGACCCCAGTGGATCAAATTCCGGCGCAGCGCCTTTTTGGCCCGGCGGTGGTGATTGATGTGCGAGCCGAAACGGCGCGCGACGCGGACTACCAGTTACCGGCGTCTCGCGTCGAAGACTGGGAGAAGCGCCACGGCCGGATTCCCGAAGGCGCCATCGTTCTGCTGCGGACGGGGTGGGCAACACGCTGGCCGGACGCGGAACGCTATCGCAACCAGGATTCTCAAGGGCGCATGCATTTTCCGGGGTTCTCTTCAGACGCGGCTGAGTTGCTCATTGAGCGCAGAGTGAGCGGACTTGGTTGCGATACGCTGAGCGTAGACTATGGGGCTTCGCAAAAGTTTCCCGTGCATCGTCTTGCGCTTGGCGCAGGACTCTATCATCTCGAAAATTTGGCGGATTTGAGCGCCTTGCCGGAAGCGGGCGCTTTCCTGATCGTGGCGCCCGTCAAGCTGGAGGGTGGGTCAGGAGGCCCGGCGCGAGTGTTTGCCGTCTTGCCTTGAGGTAGGGGCCTCTTGAGGAACCTTTTTGTAGTTTATGACGTTTTACCGAGTGACGCTCGAGGGTGGGGAGTTGGCATGAAGAAAGTCAGAGAAGTTGTGCGGGCCGCGGTGCTCGTGGCATGTGTGGCGGTTTTTGCGGGCCCGGCATCGGCGCAGAGTTTTCCCGTTGAGACGCGGACGCTAAAAAACGGGATGAAGGTCCTGGTTCAGACCGACCATAGCATCCCCAACATCTCCCTTTACATTTTCTACCGCATCGGCTCGCGAAATGAGCGGCCGGGCACGACTGGAATCTCTCACTTCTTCGAGCACATGATGTTCAACGGCGCGAAGAAATACGGACCGGGCGAGCTGGACAAGGTGATGGAGGCCAACGGCGGCTCGAACAATGCGTATACGACGCGCGATGTGACCGTTTATCAAGATTGGTTTCCCCGCTCGGCCCTCGAACTGATTTTCGACATCGAAGCCGACCGCATTCGCGACCTCAGCTTCGATCCGGAAAAGATCAAGTCGGAGCGAGGCGTGGTCGCTTCGGAACGCCGCACGTCGGTGGACGCGAACAATTTCGGCGTGCTGGACGAGCAGCTCTGGGCAACGGCGTTCTTAGCGCACCCATACCAGTGGCCAGTGTTGGGCTGGATGAGCGACATCGAGCACTGGACAATGGACGACCTCAAGCATCACTTCGAGATGGGCTATTCGCCAAGCAACGCCACGATGGTGGTTGCCGGGGACGTCTCGGCGGGTGAGATTTTCAAGCTCTGCGAGAAATACATCGAGCCGATTCCATCGCACGCGCCCCCGCCGCCAGTGACCACGGTGGAACCCGAGCCGCTTGGCGAGCGGCGCATCCTCGTGCACAAGTATGCGCAGCTTCCGATAGTCATGGTTGGCTACCACGTGCCGCAAACCAACAATTCGGACTTTTACGCGCTAAACCTCTTGCGCACGGCGCTGTACCACGGCGAGAGCTCGCGGATGTACCGGAGGCTGGTGGATCAAGATCAAATCGCGCTGGATGTTTCCGCGTTCGTGGAACCGGCATTCGATCCCACGCTGGAGGTTATCGTCGCGCAGCCGAAGCAGAACGTGGATTCCCAGAAGGTCGAGAAGGCCATGTATGAGGAGATCGATCTGGTGAAGAATGCGTTCATCAGCGATCAGGAGTTGGAGAAGGCGAAGAATGTGCGGCTTGTGGAGTTCTACACACAAATGCAGGCGATCAATGGAAGGGCCAATACCATCGGCACGTATGAAGTCTTCTTCGGCGATTATCGGAAGCTGTTCGATGCCGCGAAGAACTACGCCGCCGTTACGAAAGAGGACGTGCAGCACGTCGCGCGGAAGTATTTCGGCGAAAACAACCGCACGGTAGCGACGCTGATTCCACAAGCGGAGGAGCCGAAAACGGAGGAGGCCAAGCCGCAGGAGAAGGCCAAGCCATGAGCCTCCTGTTACCGTTCAAGCGCTCCATCCGCCGGGCCATTCTGAGCACCGCGGCGGTGTTGTGCATTCTTTTCGCCTCGTTGTCCGCGCCGGCGACGACGCTTCGCTTGCCGCGGCATGAAAAGGTGGTCCTCAAGAATGGGCTGACCGTATTGCTGCTCGAGAAGCGTGGCGTGCCGATGATCAGTGTGGTCGCGCTGGTCAAGGCTGGAGCTGCCGCGGACGCCGTGGGCCTAGAGGGTCTCGCTTCGGTCACGGCTGGCCTGCTCCGGAAGGGAACGAGGAACCGGACGGCACAGCAGTTCGCCGCGGATCTGGATTTTACCGGAGGAAGCTTCAGCGCGGACGCAAGCGCAGACAGCACGATTGTAACGGCACAATTTCTCAGCAAGGACGTAGCCCGCGGCCTCGATCTATTTTCGGACGCCCTCCTGCGGCCGATTTTTCCTCAAGAGGAAGTAGACAAGCTGTTGAAGCAGAATCTCGACGGGATCAAAGCCGCAAAAGACGAGGCGCAGTCGGTGCTGACCACGTATTTTGCCGGCTATCTCTACGGCGCTCATCCGTACGGGCGGCCGGAGGGCGGTGACGAGATTTCGCTGACGCGCATCCGCCGCGACGATGTCCAAAAGTTCTACGCGGCGCATTACACTCCGGGAAACACGATTCTCAGTGTGGCGGGCGACTTTTCCGCGGCCGAAATGCGCAAAAACGTCGAGGAGACGTTCGGCAGATGGGCAGGCAGCCCGGCGCCGGCAGAGAAGGTCGCAGCACTCGCACCGCTCAAAGGGAAGCGCCTGCTGTTGATCGACAAACCCGACGCGACACAAACGTTTTTCGCCATCGGAAACGTCGGCACGGCCGGGGGCGACCCCGACCGCGTGGCGATCCGCGTGGTGAACACGATTTTCGGGGGACGGTTCACTTCGCTCTTGAACGAGGAATTGCGTGTAAAGTCCGGCCTGACGTACGGGGCGTTTTCCTTCTTTGAATCCCGCAAAGCGCCGGGGCCATTTCTGATCTTCAGTTACACGGAGAACTCCACGACAACACAGGCCATTGACATGGCGCTTCAGGTGCTCGCGGAGCTGCACAAGAACGGCGTCACGAAGGAGCAGCTCGATTCCGCGAAGAGCTACATCAAGGGACAGTTTCCGCCGACGATCGAAACATCCATGCAGATGGCGCGGCTGATTACGACGATCGAGTTTTTCGGACTGGATGACAGCGAGGTGAACGATCTCGAGTCGCGTGTGGACGCGGTGACGCCGGAAATGGCGCGCCACGCGATCGAGAAGCACTACCCGCTCGACAACCTCATTTTCGTGCTGATTGGGAAAGCGGCGGCGATCCGCCCGGCAGTGCAGAAGTACGCCTCGCAAATGGACCAGCGAGCGATTGCCGATCCGGGTTTCTGGCCGCCGCCCGCAAACGCGGTCAAGCCGAAATAACAGGACTGGAAGCCGTCCCGAGGACATGATCCACGGAGGACCCATGCGTATTCGTCTGACGATGTTGCTTGCTGTGCTTGGCCTGTGCACAGCAGTTGTCTCCGCTGCGGAGGAGACGCCGCTGTTGGTGCAATCGCCGACGCTCAGCAAGACGCAGATTGTCTTCAACTACGGCGGCTATTTGTGGAGCGTGCCGCGCGAGGGCGGAGAAGCGCGGCAACTCACGACCGGCGGGCACGAACGCGAGGCGATCTTCTCCCCCGACGGCACGTGGATTGCGTTCACCGGTGAGTACGACGGCAACGTCGATGTGTTTGTGATGCGGGCAGATGGCA